>Ga0187817_10001201_pt1 | contig 12464 bp, 9 predicted proteins | sample NC_wetland_sal_i_17_FD_132431 | JGI IMG/M metagenome (GOLD analysis project Ga0187817, IMG submission 132431) | Wetland sediment microbial communities from Neuse River Estuary, North Carolina, USA - SO4_2 | ecosystem: Environmental > Aquatic > Freshwater > Wetlands > Sediment | place: USA: North...
GTTTCGGTATTAATTGCTGACCGCGGAGTAGCTGTCAGTTTACGTATCCGCCTTCGGGAAGTTCCAATTCGCCCTCTTCCAGAATAGCTAATCCCTCTTCAAGCATCTCCGTGCCCTTTCGCAGGGCTTGCCACGCTACGCGCTCGGATTCTTCCGCGACCAGTTCAAGGCATCCTTGCACTGCCTCGGCATCTCCCAGAATTTTCGTGTCCAGTAGCGGGACCAGTTTTTCCAGCGCGCGATCCTGAATCTGCTGCAATGCTTTTTCTACCGGCACCGCGTCCATGCACAAACCGCACGCCATCTCGACGAGCGCATCTTCCAAGTGGATGCGCCGGATTCGTCCTCGCAATTCGCTCTTCGCGGCTTGTGCGGATCCGCTATCGGTAATTGTACGCACGTCGTTCATAACGGAGTCTCCCTCAGCCTGACTCTCCTATCTCCGGTGAGACTACAGGGTGCGGCAGCCCACCACAATAAGTGCTCCGTACCAGCCATTGATGAAATGCGCACATTTCCAATGGCGTCCCAAATCGGAAATTCCTGCCAAATTAGCTGGCGTTTCTTGGATGCGGTTTTGCTTTCGTCGGGTTGGATTTGCGCCGCTCAAGCGTGTGCACAAACTTTGCTATCCGGCGTTCCAGCGTGGATTGCTGGTGAACGGAAGTGAGATAACGAACGATTTGGCGGCGCAAGGCGGTGGTCATCTGGCGGAAGGCCGACTGGGCCTTCGGTGAATTGCGAAGAGCGAGGACAAGGGCAGGCGGGAGAAGCGGCTCGCGCGAATCCAAGTCACGCTCAATCGCGACCTCCACGACAGCACCCGCATCGACGCGCAACTTCTTTCGAATGTCGCCATGGATCGCCAAGCGATAGCAGCCCTTTCCTCGAGACACCAACGTGGTTTGCACTGGAATTCTTTCCACTTCACCGCGCACTGCCACGTGCGGAGCGCCAGCGCCGAGAGCGCGAGAGATGTCGGCGGGTACATCGACAAAACGAATGATTCCTACTTTGTAGATTTTGGCGGCGAAAACCTGCAAGTCATGCATTTCGCCGACATGATACCGCACTCCGTCGGATTAAGGCCGGACCGCTAGGTGCAATGCCACAGAGCCAAGCGTCATCAGGTGAAAACGGACTTGACGATAGCCGGCGTGCTCCAGGAGAGAGACAAATTCGTTAGGATGAAAAAAACGTGCGACCGACCTAGGCAGGTAGGCGTAAGCATCGGCATCCCCGGAAATCCAGCCACCAATCTTCGGAAGTACCGTGCGGGTATAAAAACGATAGGCGTCGCCGAGGACTCCGGGAGGAGGTTCGGCGAATTCCAGGATGGCGATCGTTCCGGCGGGTTTAAGCACCCTGAGAATCTCTTTCAATCCGTCTTCGTAATTCGCGAGGTCTCGAAAACCGAATGCGGAGGTGACCAGATCGAATGAGCCATCGGCAAAGCGCAGATGCAGCGCATCCGCAGCCAGGAATGGCATGAGCGCCGCACCATTCCCTGACATGGCCTTTTGCCTCGCGCGAAGCAGCATCGTGTGCGAAAAATCTGCCCCAAGGATCCGCGCACTGGCTTTGCGCTGCAGCGCAAACGCCAAATCACCGGTGCCGCAACACAGGTCTAAGACCAGTGCGCCCGAACGTCTCAAAATGGGTTTGAGCTCTTTGGCCGCCCGTGCTCGCCACAAGCGGTCCATTTGCGCGGAGAGGAGATGATTCAGCAGGTCATAGCGAGGGGCTATGCGCGTAAACATTTCACGGACTTGCTGCGAAGCTTCTTGCTGGGTCGTTGCCCCCTGCGGTTGCGTGCCCTTCGGCAATGTCGCCGGTTCAGTCATCAGCGTTCCGGAGAGGTTTCAGGGACTGCAGAATCAATTGCGGGCCGAAGCGCAACACGGATATGGCCGCCTTCTCGGTGACGCCCTCGTAGGACTTTGCGCTGCCCAAGCGGGGCGAGAGCACAAAACGTACTTTACCGAATTTGGTCTTTTTATCCGAACGCATCAAGTCAAAGAGTTTTTCGGCCGGGACCACAGGCCAGCGGGGCAAGGGCCCAATCTGGCGAACCAGCGCGATGATGCGTGCCACGTCATCTGCGGGAGTGTTCACAGTTTCATGGCCTAATAAGGCCGCACACATCATTCCCCAAGCCACGGCTTCACCGTGCTGGAATTTGCGGTAGTGCGTTGCGGCTTCAAGCGCATGAGCAAAGGTGTGCCCGTAATTGAGCATTTCGCGCAGGCCCGACTCTCGTTCATCGTGGCTGACCACATCGCCTTTAATCTCAATCGAGCGACGGACAACATGCTCCAAGGCTCCATTATCCCGCCCCAGAATCGCCAGCATATTCCGCTCGAGGAAGGCGAACAATTTCGGGTCGGCAATCACACCGTACTTGATGACTTCAGCCAGGCCCCCGCGAAATTCGCGTGGCGGCAAAGTGGCCAGAACCTCCGGATCAACGAGCACCAGACTAGGCGGGTAGAAGGCGCCGACGAGGTTTTTCCCTTCCGGAAGATTGACTCCAGTCTTCCCGCCGATCGCGCTATCGACTTGCGCCACAACCGTCGTAGGAACTTGCACGAGTGCGACTCCGCGCAAATAGGAAGCAGCAACGAAACCAACGACGTCGCCTACTACCCCGCCGCCCACGGCAATCAGCAGCGACTTGCGGTCGGCGCCGGCTCGCACCAACTTGCGGGCAATGGCCTCGACAGTGGTGAGCGTTTTGGCGATTTCCGAGTCGTCAAACAGGTGAATGTGCACATTCCGCCGCTGTGGAATACCGCGGAGCACCTTTTTGCCCACACCGCGCCAAACCCGGCTGGAACTGAGAATGTGCACACTGGAAAATCGTCCCAAGCGCGCGATGTGCCGCGCAGCTTCCCGGAGGACTCCGCGCCGGCAGACGACAAAATAGTCGCCCGCGAAAGCTCGAACGCGGAACGTTTGTGAAGTGGTGGGTTTCATCGGCTCGAGTGGATTCAATTCAATGTAGCACATGCCTGCACCGGCCTAAACCGCTCGTATCTCAGTTTCACGGGTGTATACTTCCGGGTGCTCGACTCATGCATTTCTTCGGGCAGATTCCATCAATCATGCCGCTCTGCGAATGTTCGCACTGCTGTGAGCGTGAGATTCTAAAGAGCGGCGGGAAGCAAATCCAATGCTGTCTAGAGCGTTTTCATGTTCTTGGCGTGCGTCACTGTGTGCAATGTTTATGCTATCCGCGGTATGCGTTGCTTTGAACGCTGGCGATCCGCCGGCCACACGCCCCGGCTACTACCGTTTCCCCGCAATTCACGGCGACATCGTGATTTTTACTGCGGAAGGCGACCTTTGGAGCGTCAGCGCAAAGGGAGGCGCAGCCCAGCGGCTCACATCAAATCCCGGCGAAGAAGGTCGCGCGGCAATTTCCCCAGATGGCAAAACTGTGGCATTCAGCGCGCAATATGAAGGACCGTTGGACGTGTTTACCATGCCCGTCGATGGTGGACTGCCGCAAAGGCGAACTTGGGATGGCGGAGCTGTCGTGGTGGGCTGGACTCCGGACGGGCGCGTGTTATATCGCACTTCGCGGTATTCGACACTGCCGAACGCGCAATTAGTGGCGATCGATGCACAAGGGCAGCGACAAATCGTTCCGCTGGCGCAGGCCGCCGAAGGCGTTTTCACTCCAGATGGCAAAACACTTTTCTTCACCAGACTCGGCAAGCAAGGGAGCAACACTAAGCGATACAAAGGCGGAACAGCACAGAATATCTGGCGGTACGACGCGGGTTCCGAGGCCGTTCCGCTAACGGCAGATTACCCTGGAACTTCCCACAATCCGATGTTCTGGAACAGCCGAGTCTATTTCCTTTCCGACCGGGATGGCACGATGAACGTGTTTTCGATGGATGAACAGGGAAAGGACCTGAAACAGCTCACGCATCACAGCGGATTTGACGTGCAATCCGCATCCCTTTCGGATGGGCGGATCGTTTATCAATGTGGTGCGGACCTTTGGCTGCTTGATCTCAGTACAAATCAGGACGCGGTCATTCCCATAACCCTGCTTTCGGATTTCGACCAGTTGCGCGATCACTGGGTGAAGAAACCGCTCGACTATCTCAGCATGGCTCATATCGCACCCGATGGGAGTGCGGCGGTATTTACAGCGAGAGGAGAAGTGTTCACCTTGCCGGCAGCGGCGAGTGGAAGAATCGTCAGGGTTGCAGGAAATTCCAGTGTCCGTTTCAGGGATGCTCGCTACATGCCTGACGGTAAAACCATTTTGGCGATTTCTACCGAAACTGGCGAGACGGAGTTTTGGAAGTACCCCGCCAATGGCGAGGGCAAACCGGAACAACTTACGCATAACGCCACGGTTCTGCGTTGGGACGGCGTGCCTTCTCCGGATAGCCATTGGCTGGCGCATCGAAACAAGAATCAGGAGCTGTGGATCTTCGATTTCAAAACAAACACGGATAAGAAAATCTCGCAGTCGATGAACGGGGATTTCGAGGGGCTGAACTGGTCTCCCGACAGTCAGTGGCTGGCCTACAAAGAGACCGCCGATAACACATTCACGCAGATCAAGATGCTCAACGTGAATAGTGGCGCAATCCAGACCCTGACCTCGGATCGATATGACAGCGTCAACCCGACCTGGAGTTCTGACGGCAAATGGCTTTACTTCCTTTCCGACCGCATGCTGAAGACTGTGATTCCCTCTCCCTGGGGGCCACGTCAGCCTGACCCTTACTTCGATGATTCCATGAAGGTCTACGAACTGGCGCTCACGCCGAATCTCCGTTCGCCATTCGCTCCCGTCGATGAATTGCATCCGGACCAACCGGCGAAGACGGAAGAGACCAAGCCTGGACAGGAGAAGGAGAAGAAAGAGGGAGAAGGAACGAAATCCGGCGAGGAAAAGAAGGAGGAGAAGAAAGCACCTCCGCCCGTCAACATCGACTTCACGGATATCGCATCACGGCTGAACGAAGTACCTGTGCCTCCTGGAAATTATGCCTCCTTGCAGGCCACCGATAAGCGCCTGTGCTGGCTGGATCGCACCGGGGGACCGCAGCCGAAACACAACCTGCAGTGCGTGGACATCGCCAACAAGGGAGACGCCCCGGAAACAGTGTGGGCCGACGTGAAGGCGTATGAGATTTCACTGGATCGGAAGAAGATTCTCGCTTGGAAAGGCGATGATTTTTATATTTTCGATGCCGAGGCTAAACCGCCGACACTGGCGGACGCTAAGGTACTCGCAAAGGCGAAAATTGACATGTCGCGTTGGACGATTCTAACCAATCCTCGCGCGGAATTTCACGAGATGTTCCTGGACGCGTGGCGCTTGGAGCGTGACTACTTCTACGACCGGAACATGCATGGCCTGGACTGGGCTAAGGTTCGCGACCGCTACCTGCCACTCGTCGACCGCGTGGCCGATCGCGACGAACTCAACGACGTAATAGCGCAGATGGTGAGTGAACTGTCCGCGCTGCACATTTTTGTTTTTGGCGGGGATGAACGAAAGCCCGCTGACCAGATCGATTTGGCTTCGCTCGGCGCCGTTCTTCGCCGTGACGAAAAAGCCGGCGGCGACATCGTAGAACACATTTATTTGCACGATCCCGATTTACCGAACCTGGCGCCACCGTTCGCACGACCGGATTCCCTGGTCCACGAAGGAGAGGTCATCGTCAGCATCGATGGAGAAGACGTGCTGAGCGCGCCGGACGAAAGGGCGCTACTGCGTGGGAAAGCGGGCAGGAAAGTGCTCCTGCGCGTGAAAAACGCAGCAGGACAAACGAGGGACGTGCTGGTCACGCCAGTCTCGGACGACGCGGATCGTAACCTGCGCTACACGGAGTGGGAGTATTCGCGGCGTCTGAAAGTGGACGGCGAATCGCAAGGCCACATCGGTTACGTACACTTGCGCGCCATGGGGTCCGGCGACATTGAACAGTGGGTGCGAGACTTCTATCCCGTTTTTGATCGCCAAGGGCTGATCATTGACGTACGCCATAACGGTGGCGGAAACATCGACTCGTGGATACTCGGAAAATTACTCCGCAAGGCGTGGTTTTACTGGCAGCCGCGCATCGGAAACCCTTATTGGAACATGCAATACGCATTTCGTGGACATGTTGTCGTGCTCTGCGACGAGTACACCGGTTCGGACGGCGAAGCCTTCACCGAAGGTATCCGCCGCCTGGACATTGGCAAAATTATTGGAACGCGGACGTGGGGCGGCGAGATTTGGCTTTCCGCCAACAACAATTTGGCCGATCGCGGAATCGCCACCGCCGCGGAGTATGGCGTGTATGGGCCGGAAGGAAAATGGCTGATCGAAGGGCATGGCGTGGACCCGGATATCACCGTGGATAACCTGCCTCACGTGACGTTTGCCGGTAGCGATGCACAGCTTGAAGCAGCCGTAAAACTGCTTGATCAAGAAATCAGCACAGATCCCAGCCCGGTTCCGAAAGCGCCGCCGTATCCGATCAAAGCGTTTCAATACGAAAAGCAGTAAAGAAAACCCGCAAACGCAGGGCCAGGCTTATCCCAAGAATAGAAAATGATGCGAAAAAGCTTCGTGCTACCATACCCCTACGCGAAGCAGGCGCTTCATGACACTTTCGCGCAAAGTTTATCACGTCGACTACGCCGTCATTGGCTCGGGCGTTGCCGGCGTGCGCGCTGCCATCGAATTAAGCCAAGCCGGTAGCGTTCTGGTCCTTGCAAAATCGTGCTTAAGTGAATCCGCAACCGCGTATGCACAAAGTGGCATAGCTGTCGCTCTCAGCGACGAGGACGAAATCAGCCTGCACCAGCAGGACACTATCAGCGCGGGTGACGGCCTCTGCAATCCGGAAATCGTCGCACTGTTGGTGGAAGAAGGTCCGAAGTACATCAACCAACTTATCGAATGGGGTATGGAGTTCGATCGTGCCGGAACGAAACTGGCCTTCACACGAGAGGCGGCACATAGTCGATCGCGGATTCTTCATGCGCACGGTGATTCCAGCGGGCGAGAAATCAGCCGGGCGTTGCTGGCACGGGCGCACACTGTGCCACACTTGCATCTGCGTCCACATGCCTTCACCAAGAACCTGATCATCGAAAAGGGCCGCGCGGTTGGAGTGCACTTCATTGATGAGAGTGACGGGTCACTTCACGAATTACGCGCGGGTGCGGTGCTGTTGGCCACAGGTGGATTGGGCCGGCTTTATCGCGAAACGACGAATCCGGAAGTTGCAACTGGCGATGGTATGGTCATTGCGTACGAATCCGGCGCAGTTCTTTCGGATATGGAGTTCGTGCAGTTCCATCCCACCGCGCTGGCTATTCAGACGGTACCACGCTTCCTGCTGAGCGAAGCTTTGAGAAGTGAAGGCGCGCTGCTCCGCAATATTAACCTTGAACGATTTATGAAACGCTATCACGAGGCTCAGGAACTTGCGCCGCGCGACGTGGTTGCGCGGGCGATTGCCAGCGAAATGCTTCGAACGAACAGCAAGCATGTATATCTAGACATGACCTCGAAATCCAAAGAGTTCTTCGAAAAGCGATTTCCACGCATCTATGCGACTTGTGCGACGTATGGCCTTGATCTGGCCAGCGACCTTGCTCCGGTTAGCCCCGCGGCTCATTTCATGATTGGCGGCGTCAAAACGGATCTTTGGGGGCACACATCTATTCCCGGTTTGTATGCTGCTGGGGAAACGGCAGCCACCGGAGTTCATGGCGCAAATCGCTTGGCCAGTAATTCCCTTCTGGAATGTCTGGTTTTCGGGGCGCGTGCCGGCATCGCGATGATCAAGGACGCCCCGGGATCCACAAAAACGTCGGCACATCTGCCAGGCGGGCTGGCTCCGAAGACCTGGAATAATTCCGAGCAACATCATGAGAAACCCAAGGCAAATCCGGCGACCGCAGCGGTTCTAGAGCAGTTGCAGGAGACCATGTGGAAGCAGGTGGGGATTTTGCGCAGTGGCAAAGAGTTGAAGGCCGCGATTGACACCATTGGCTCGCTGCAGTTACCCCACACGAATAGAGAAAGCCGCTGCGAACGCGAACTGTGCAACCTGCACCTCTTGGGCTTACTGGTGGCGCGTTCCGCCTTGGCGCGCCAGGAAAGCCGGGGAAGTCATTACCGGTCGGATTGTCCGTATCGCGACGACGACGAGTTTCAGAAGCATTCCTTGGTTGCCAAGGGACAGGAAGTTTCGTTCGAGAAGAAAACTGGCATGGTCAGCAAGGTAGCTGACGGCCGTTAGATTACAGCTGACAGGAAGCTCTCGACGGAATCAGTCTGCAGCGGGCGGTCGGATTCCGAAGTGCAGTAACCGTTACTAGCTACGTTTGCCGTGCCCCGGACTGATTTCTCGCTATTTTTTCTGAAGCTCTGCTACGGATCCGAGGATAGTGTGACCGGCGATAGCTAGTATTTTGGGGCTGATTTTGTCGAGGGTATCTTGCGGCGTGTGCCAGTAGGGGACCTCAGGTAAAACCAGGTCGATGATGTCCACGGAAGGAACTTTGCGTTGTAAGAAGGAGAAGTGGTCGTCGCCGCCGGTGCCGCCTGGTTCATTCAAGAAAATATCGGAATAGCCTAATTTCGCGGCTACGTTCCAGACCAAATCGACAAGCCATTTTGTAGAATCGGGATCGCGGCGAAAGTGAGAACCGCGACCGCCGACCATATCCGCCAGAATGAAAGCCTTCACCTTGGGTAGGTCGCCGCTCTGAGCCATTTGCGCTGCCATCTGCCGGCTGCCGTAGGTATGGTCGGGATCCTTCCACTCCGTGTTGAAGGCTTCCTCCGCATCAAAGAAGGTGATCCAAACTGCATACCTACCCGGAGGCTGCTTGCAGAGTAGTCGCGCAAGTTCGAGCATAACGGCCGTGGACGACCCGGCATCGTTAGCGCCTACGAAGTTCTCCATTTTTTTCGTGTCGTAATGCGTGCCCAGCAGAATGATTCCCTCCTTCTGACCGGGAATTTTCACCAGAATATTTTTCATGGGCACCCGGCCGTCGGGAGTATCCGCGGAAAAGGAATCCGTATCCACAGAACAGCCGTAGGACTTCAGTTCCGTCTGCAGATAATCCTGCAGTTTCGCGATGGCCGGGGAGCCGGGAGGACGAGGCCCGAAACTAACTTGCTTGGCAACCTGGTCGTAGGCGCGCTTCCCGTCAAAACCACCCGTTGTTTCCGGTGGCGGCGCCTGATCCTCTGGAGGAACCGCCGGTGCATTGCCCGCAACAGCGCTCATGAAAGGCGGCTGGGGGGCGGAGGCAGAACCATTGCCCGACTTGCAACCGAGCGCAAGCAACAGACAGGAAATGGTCACTCCCAGCACGAGGCGGGAGCGCAGTCTCGACTTTGTCATGAAGGTTGTCCTGCCGCTTCTTCGGCCAGCCGTTTGTTTCTTTTACGTACGACCAAGGCAGAAACAACGATTCCGACACAATACAAGCCGACCATAGGCAACATGAAAATCAGCATGGTCATTGCATCGGGAGTAGGCGTGACAATCGCCGCGACCACAGCTATGACCAGAACGGCGTACCGGAAATTCTTCCAGAGGAACTGTGGAGTCACGATCCCAAACAGCGAGAGAAAGAAAATAAGTACCGGAAGCTCAAACACTAGACCAAGAATCATCAGGATCAGCAGCACCAAGTCAAAATACTCGTTCACCGTAATCATGGGTTTGATCGGCCCGACGTTCCCCTGAAAGCTGACCAGAAACCGCAAAATGTACGGAAGCGTGATGAAATAACCGAACACGATGCCGGCGAGAAAAAGGAAAACCGTGGAAAAAACGAACCCAGTAACCGCGCTACGCTCGTGCTTGTAGAGTGCTGGCGCCACAAACAACCAGAGCTGATACAACACTACTGGCGACGCTAGAACAATTCCGATGTATACGCCCAACGACAGATAGGTGTTGAGGTACCCAGCGGGATGCGTGTAGTACAGTTGAGCGGTAAGCCCAGCTTGGGTCAATGCTTTGATAATGGGCGCGGTGATCCAGTTGATAACGTACTTGGCAATATAAACCCCGACAAATGCGCCGACACCGATGGCGTACAAGGAATTGATGATACGTTTGCGGAGTTCGGCGAGATGCTCGAAAAACGTCATCTGGCCGCCGGCGGCCTCCATGCGGGCAGCGATGGAGTTATCAGGCTGGCTGCTGTTGGTCATGTGAGGGAGATGTTTCCGCAGCTTGGTCCGTCGCGGCTTCTGGCTTGACTTTAGCTGTTTGTGGGTCGATCTTGGGCATTTCTGGCTGCGCGTCGGTAGACGCTTCCGTTTCCCTTTGCCCATTCGTGCCGTCCGATCGAGGAACGGCCTCTGCAGGCGGTTTCAGTTCAGGGAAATCGCCGGAATAGCTGTTCGCCGCAGCATGCGCCAAGGGTGTCGTAGCCGCCGAGGACCCACAGGGAGCAGATGCAGCAGGAAGAGCCGGCGTTGGGGTACCCCTAATGGCCGCATCCGCAGCGGCGTTCGCTTCCGCCACTTGCTTCTTAAGTTCCGCGATGCGCGCTTGCCGTTCCAGATCCCGCATTTCCTCTTCGAAGGCATTCTTAAAGTCGTTCGAGGCCTTGCGGAACTCGGCCATGAGTTTGCCGAAGGAACGAGCTAGTTCGGGTAGTTTCTGAGGGCCAAAGACGACAAGCACCACCAGAAAGACCACGATCATGTGGGGGATACTTAGCATTGGCGAATTTCGATGTCCTGGGTGCCCTAAAGGGGCCCTGTCTGCATCATAGGAAGTGTACGCAATAGAGTCAAACGACAGTTAGCAAAGTGCATGCTATACTGGCATTTTAGACGATCGGCCGGGGGTATTCATGAATCCAGAACGACGTGGACTAGTCCTAGTCATCGTGGTGCTTGTGTTGTCCGCCATTCTCGGCGGCATTTACGGTCCCTCGGTGCGAGCGACCACCTCGTCAACGGACGATTTCCGCACCTCGGTCGAGAGCTTCACGTCGGTCCTCGATGTTGTGCAGTCGAATTATGCCGAGCCCGTCGATGTCGATAAGGCGGTGTATCAGGGAGCAATTCCCGGCATGTTACGGATGCTCGACCCGCACTCCAACTTTTTCGACTCCCGGCAGTTCGCCCTTCTTCGTGAGGACCAGCGGGGCAAATATTACGGGGTGGGCATGGTGGTCGCTCCCCGCGAGAACCACACCATAGTAGTAGCGCCCTACGTCGATGCGCCTGCTTTCAAAGCCGGTCTGCGTCCGGGCGATGTGATTGCCAAGGTTGACGACAAGTCCACCGACGGGCTTTCCACCACGGAAGTGGCGGACATGCTGAAGGGCCCCAAGGGCACCATTGTCAAGATTCAGATCAGCCGCGAAGGCTGGACCGACCCGCTGACATTCAATGTTACGCGAGACGAAATTCCGCGCCACTCTGTCGACATCGTGACCATGCTCAAGCCGGGTATCGGCTACGTACGGCTGACGCAGTTCAACGAAACCACCGACCGCGAGATCGCCGACGCCCTGAAACAGCTCGGCGCCAATTCCCTGGATGGACTCGTCCTGGATATGCGCAATAACCCCGGTGGATTGCTGAACGAGGCTGTCGCCGTGGGCGATATTTTCCTCGAGAAGAACCAGCTCATCGTCTCCTATCACGGCCGCAGCGCGCCGGAGCGCCGTTTCTATGCGATTCGTGGCAACCAGGGCATGACCGTTCCTTTGGTGATCCTGGTGAACAATAACTCCGCTTCGGCGGCGGAAATCGTGACCGGTGCGGTGCAAGATCACGACCGCGGTTTGGTTGTGGGCGAAACCACTTTCGGCAAAGGCCTGGTCCAGACCGTTACGCCTCTTTCCGAAAACACTGGTTTGGCTCTGACTACCGCGCGCTACTACACCCCCAGCGGCCGGTTGATCCAGCGTGACTACAAATCCATTTCCCTTTACGAATACCACTACGAGCGCAAAGTGCCGGAGCATCCCACGGAAATTCGCCAAACCGATAGCGGCCGTCAGGTGACCGGCGGCGGGGGCATCACGCCAGACATCGTGGTGGACACCCCCAAGTACACCAAGTTTCAGGAAGAGATGTTCCGTGATGATGTCTTCTTCCCACAGGAGCAAGGTGTGGGCGGTTTCACGCGGTACTTCCTGGGCACCAGGCCGACCATCACGCATAGCTTTGAGGTGGACGACAAGGTAATGAAGAAATTTCGTGACTATCTCGCGAAACATAACGTGCATTACACCGAACCGGAATTCGCTGAGAATTTGGACTGGGTGAAACGCAAGATCAAACAAGAAGTCTTCATGTCTAATTATGGGACGCAGGAAGGGTTCAAGGTGCTGTTGGCAGCCGACCCGCAGGTTCAGAAAGCTGTCGAAGCTATTCCGCAGGCACGCGCGCTATACGAGAACGCACGCAAGATTGTGGCGCAGCGCAGCGGCTCAAA
>Ga0187817_10001202_pt1 | contig 12458 bp, 8 predicted proteins | sample NC_wetland_sal_i_17_FD_132431 | JGI IMG/M metagenome (GOLD analysis project Ga0187817, IMG submission 132431) | Wetland sediment microbial communities from Neuse River Estuary, North Carolina, USA - SO4_2 | ecosystem: Environmental > Aquatic > Freshwater > Wetlands > Sediment | place: USA: North...
AGGCGACGACCGTCGATGTGGAGGCAACTCTTTATCCGCGCCGCGCGCTCCCGCATGTGGGTCTCGGGCCGCTCACCAGCATGTACCTCACGGGCCCAGGGCACCACCGCATCGGCGACGATTTCCGCCCTGCCGTCCACGACAGCGATGGGCTCGCCATCTACAACGGCAACGGCGAGTGCCTCTGGCGCCCGCTGACCAACCCGCGCACGCTGCAGGCGAGCGCATTCATGGACCGCGGCCCGAAGGGCTTCGGCCTGTGCCAGCGCAGCCGCTCCTTCCACGACTTCGAGGATCTCGAGGCACGCTATGAGCGCCGCCCCACGGTTTGGATCGAGCCCAAGGGCTCCTGGGGATCGGGCTACGTGGAGCTGATCGAGATCCCGACGGACGAGGAGATTCACGACAACATCGTCGTCTACTGGAAGCCGGCGAGCGCGCCCGAGCCCGGCAGGCCCTTCACCTTTGCCTACCGCATGTATTGGAGTGACAACATTCCCGTCGCCTGGAGCGGCGCGCGCGCGGTGGCGACCCGCGTCGGCAAGGGCAAGAAGGCGGGATCGGTGTTGTTCGTCGTCGACTTTGGCGGCGCTGCAGTCGCCGGCAAGACGCAATTGCCCGTTGCTCTCGTCAACGCCAACCCCGGCACGGTCGAGAACGTCACCGTGCACCCGAATTCCGAGATCGACGGCGTGCGCGTGAGCTTCGAGCTCGACCCGGCGGGAACCGATCTCTCCGAGCTGCGTTTGGTGTTGAGGGCCGGCGAGCAACAAATCTCCGAGAGCTGGCTCTATCGATGGACGAAATCATGAGCGACTTGAGCGCTGGGGGTCTTCGCGTCGGGCGACTGTCGGATGCGAGGAATTCAATGCTTCCGCCCGAAGCTCCCCTCGACATGCCCGAGCAAGATTTTGACAGGCGCGCAGCACGAGCGCAGCGCGAGCGCAAGGGCTATTGGATCCCGCGCGCCGCGTTGTTCACCGGCGCTGGCATTCTCACCGCCGCGTTCGCCTACGAGCTCTACCACGTGCTGGGGCTCGCGCAGCTAACCCCCATCCAGCTCCTGTTCCTGGTGCTGTCGACGATCGCCTTCGGCTGGATCGCGCTCGGCTCGCTCTCCGGCGTGTTGGGCTTCCTGCCGCTGTTCGTCGGCGAGAACGCGGATACGATCGCGCTGCCGGCGCCCGAGGGGGCGCTCAAATCGCGCACCGCGCTTCTGTTCCCCGTCTTCCACGAGACGCCCCCGCGCATTGCCGGCACGGTACAGGCGATCGCGTTTGAGTTGCAGTCGATGGGGCGGGCCTCCGCGTTCGACGTGTTCATTCTTTCCGACACCCGTAGCGAGCACGATGCAAAGGCTGAGGAGCGGGCCTATTCCGCACTCGCGCGCAGCCTGCAGTCGATCATCCCCGTCTATTATCGGCGTCGCCGCGAAAACCGTGGCCGCAAGGCCGGCAACGTCAAGGACTGGGTGCGCCGCTTCGGCGCGGCGTATGAGCATTTCGTCATCCTCGACGGCGACAGCGTCATGTCGGGAACGACGCTTGTCCGCCTGGCGCTCGCCATGCAGCGCGACGGGAAAGCTGGTCTCATCCAGACGGTGCCGCGCCTCACAGGCGCCGTGACGTTGCTGCAGTATCTTCAGCAGTTCGCATCCAACGTGTACGGGCCGTCGGTCGCTTCGGGGCTCGCCACTTGGCACCGCGACCAGGGCAACTACTGGGGCCACAACGCCATCATCCGCACGCAGGCGTTCGCCTCCGCCGCCGGCCTGCCGACGTTGCCGGGCCCGGCGCCGTTTGGCGGCGACATCCAGAGCCACGATTTCGTCGAGGCGGTGCTTCTGCAGCGCGCCGACTGGGGCGTCCATATCGTGCCGACGGTGGAAGGCTCCTACGAGGGCCAGCCGCCGACGCTACCCGACATCATTGCGCGCGACCGGCGCTGGGCGCAGGGCAACCTGCAACACCTGTCGATCGTGCGCGCCTCGGGGCTGACCGCCATGGGCCGCGTGCATCTCATCATGGGTGCGACCTCCTACCTGGTCTCGGTGGTATGGGCCGCCTCCCTCATCGTCGGCGTGGTGCTGGCGCTGCAGGGCCAGCAGATGATCCCGAGCTACTTCATCGACAAGAAGACGCTGTTCCCGATTTGGCCGGTGACCGATCCGGGCGCGGCACTGCGGCTCTTGCTCGCCACCATGACCATCGTACTGCTGCCCAAGGTGCTGGGCCTCGTGCTCGAGCTTAAGCGCGTGCGCTATGCGCGCGAGCGGCTCGGGACCCTGCGCGCCATCTTCGGCGTGGCGCTCGAGACCATTTTCTCGATCTTGCTATCACCGATCCTCATGGTCACGCAGACGGTCGCCGTGTTCCAGGTACTGCTCGGCCGCGACTCCGGCTGGCGCCCGCAGCTCCGCAACGGCATCAGCATAACGTTCGCCGATGCTTTGCGCTTCCACTGGCACCACACGCTGATCGGCGCGCTGCTTGCGCTCGCCTGCTGGGAGGCTTCGCCGCAGGTGGTCGCGTGGATGTCGCCGGTCATCGCCGGCCTGCTTCTGGCGGCGCCGCTGAGCTGGCTCACCTCGCAGCCCGCCGGCTTCGTCAGCCGCGCGCTGCTGGCGACGCGCGAGGCGCGCAGCCCGCCTGCCATCATCGAGAGCGCCAACCGCGCGAGCGGCGAGTGGGCCGCGCGCACAAACGTCGATACAGAGCAGCCGGAGGACCTCGATCCCGACGGCGTCGGCGGGATGTCGCGCGCCGCTTAGTCGGCCGCGGCTGCGCTGCTGGCCCCGGCGCGGCGAAAGGCTTCGGCCAGCATGTCGCGCGCGCGGATCGGCGGCGCGGCGATGAACGGCAGGGGCCGGCACACCTCGACGGCTGCCGCGCCGATGCGGGCCGTCAGTGCGCCATTGAAGGCACCTTCGCCGAGCCGCCGCGACAGGCGGCGCAACAGATCCTGGCCCAAGAACTGACCCAAGAGATCGTCGGTGAGCGCCACACCGCCGGTCGCGATGATGTGGCCGATGACGAGGCGCGCGAGCCGCAACCCCCCGACCAGTCCCGGCCTGCCGCCGTAGAGCCCCGCGATGGCGCGCAGCATGCGCAGGTTCTCGATCAGCACGTACAGCATCGCGATCCACACCAAGGGACTGATCGCCGTCACCATGCCGATGCGCTTTGCCGCCGCGAGCACCGTGCGGCGCGCCTCCTGATCGAGCGGCATCATCAGCTCGCGGTCGGCGAGCGCGAGAAGATCGCCCGCGTTCAAGACCGCGCCTTCGTGCTCGGAGAAGCGCGCAAGCGGCCAGGAGAGATCGGCGCGCGATGAAAGAATGTCGGTGAGGTGGCTGACGGCCCGCCGTTCGCGCGTGAGGTCCCGGTCTTTCAGCGCCTCCTTGACCTCGTGGCGCAAACGGCCGAGGCGCGCGAGGCGAAACAGCCCGATGAGCTCGCGCAGCAAGATGACGAGCACCGACAAGCCGACGAGGCAGAGCAGCGAGAACGAAAGCCAGCCCACCCAGTCGTTGCGATCCACCGCAACCTCGATGTAGCGCGTGAACCACAGGGTGGTCGACAGCGCCAGCAGGCCGATCAGGCTGGATAGAAGGATGCCGCCCCAGCGGATGCCGCGCGACAGGTCGGCCACTGTCGGACGTACGCTCGTGCGTGCTGCGTGCCGCGACCGGCGCGAGGCCAACGTGCTCTCGCGCTGGCCCGGCGCGCCCGTCGCCGGCTCGGTGGCGGCGCGTAGGGCCGCGTCGTCGGGGGCAAACGCGCGTGGCTTGCGGATGTCGGGGTTCATGGTCATGCGAGCCAGTCCGCCAGCAGGAAGTCGAGCGCGCGATCGAGCCGTATATGGGGTAGGGCCGCGACTTCGCCATCGGGTCCGGGAGGTAGCACGCGGGGCGGGCGGAAGCGCACGAAATGCAGACCCGCTGGTGCCGCGTTGGGCTTCAAGGCGTCCTTGGGGTTCTGCGGCAGATCGCCGGGAAAGACCGCTGCCTCCTCGCGCCCGTTGAACGTTTTGCCTTCAATGCGCTCACCCGGCATCGGCACTCCGACGATGCAGGGGAGCAGCTCGTTGCCAACTTTGGCCTCGGCCTCGTGCGTGGCGCGTAGCGCAGCGAGCGCCTGCACGCCGACCTCGGCGCCGCTGGCGCTGGCGCGGCCCATGGCACGCTCGGTGATGAGGCGCAGGATGGCCTCGAGCCGGTCATGGCTCGAGGAATGGATGTGGTCGGCCTTGGTGGCGGCGAACAAGAGCTTGTCAATGCGCCGGCCGACGAGCGCGGCGAGCCAGGTGGCGGCGCCCGTGCGGAACACTCGCAGTATGCTGTCGAGTGCGCTCTGCAAGTCGGCGACCGCCTCGCCCCCCTCATTCAGCGGCCCCAGCACGTCAACGAGGACGATCTGGCGGTCGAGGCGGCTGAAGTGGTCGCGGAAGAAGGGGCGCACGACGTGGGACTTATAGCTTTCGAAGCGGCGCGCCATCATGGTGGCGAGCGAGCCGCGGGGAACCGACCGCTTGGGATCGAGGGGCAGCGGGCAAAAGGTGAGGAGCGGCGAGCCTTCGAGATCGCCCGGCATCAGGAATCGACCCGGCCCCGTCGTATGCAACACGTGATCGGCGCTCCGCGCCGCCTTGAGGTAGTCGGCGAACAAGCGCGCGCCCTTGAGCGCCAGTCGCTCGTCCTTCGACCCGTAGGGGTCGACGGAGCTTAAGAATTCGAGCCACGCCTTGGCCGGGCCGGTTGCGTGGCGCTTGCGCGCCCGTTCCACCGCCTCCGCCGACCAGGAGGCATAGCTCTTTTCGAGCAGCGGCAGGTCGATCAGCCATTCGCCGGGGTAGTCGACGACATCGAGGTTGAGGCGGGAGACGCCGAAGAAGCGCCGCAAGGGCTGGGCGGAGCGGAACTCGATGGTCACCCGCAGCTGACTCAGGCGCTTAGTGCTTTCCGGCCATTGCGGCGGCTCCTGCCCGAGCGTTTCCAGATGCTCCTCGTAGTCGAAGCGGGGGACGGCATCGTCCGGCTGCGGCTCGAGATAGGCGCGCTCGATGCGGCCCTCTGCCTCAGGAAAGAAGAACGGCAGCCGGCCGCCGGACACGAGATTGCGGATGAGCGCAGTGATGAACACCGTCTTGCCGGAGCGCGACAGCCCCGTCACGCCGAGGCGCAGCGTCGGCGTCATCATGTCGGTCAGGTAGAGACCGGCACGATGCAGGGCACGGGCTGCGGTTTCATCAGAAAGCGGCAAGGGGGACCTCTCGGGGTCCCCCTTGCTAGTGCCAAGCGAGCGCGGCCGCAAGGCCGCGGCGTTAGCCGTAGAAGACGACAAAGATTCCGGCAGCCATCACCGTCACCCCCATGAGGATGATCAGCCCGCTGCGAACGAATTCCGACATGACACGCTCCAATCGCGTCACAGTTTGAATGGGAGAAATTTAGGCTGGTCGGATTGAACAATCACTGAAGCCCGCCTTCATGTCCCATTCATGTTCTCGACACGGCGACGCGCCAATTTGTCTCGCAGCGTTTGTTCGCCGCCGCAGTTCCCGCCGTTACTCCGCGGCGCCCTTTGCACGGATTGGTGATGCGCCGTGAGCCGAGCTGACTACTCGCTCTTGCGGCGCGACATGAAGGCGATGCGCTCGAAAAGGTGAAGGTCCTGCTCATTCTTGAGCAGAGCGCCTGCGAGCGGCGGGATCAGCTTGCGGCTGTCGGTCTCGCGCAGCGTCTCAGGCGACACGTCCTCGTTCAAGAGCAGCTTGATCCAGTCGAGCAGTTCCGAGGTCGAGGGCTTCTTCTTGACGCCCGGCACCTCGCGGATCTCGTAGAAGATGCGCATCGCCTCGGAGACGAGCCGCCCCTTGAGGTCTGGGAAATGCACCTCCACGATCTGGCGCATGGTCTCGGTGTCGGGGAACTTGATGTAGTGGAAGAAGCAGCGGCGCAGGAAAGCGTCCGGCAGCTCCTTCTCGTTGTTGGAGGTGATGATGACGATAGGGCGGTTGACGGCCTTGATCGTTTCCCCCGTCTCGTAGACGAAGAACTCCATGCGATCGAGCTCTTGCAGGAGGTCGTTGGGGAACTCGATGTCGGCCTTGTCGATCTCGTCGATCAGCAGCACGGGGCGCACGTCCATCTGGAAGGCTTCCCACAGCTTGCCGCGCTTGATGTAGTTCTTGATGTCGTGCACGCGCTCATCGCCGAGCTGGCTGTCGCGCAGGCGCGAGACGGCGTCGTACTCGTAGAGGCCCTGATGCGCCTTGGTCGTGGATTTGATGTGCCACTCGATGATCGGCACGCCGATGGCGTCCGCGACCTCGAGCGCCAGCGCCGTCTTGCCTGTGCCGGGCTCGCCTTTGACGAGGAGGGGGCGGGCAAGCGTGATGGCGGCGTTGACCGCCACCTTCAGGTCGTCGGTCGCGACGTAGCTGCGGGTGCCATCGAATCGCATGCGGGTAGCTGGCTCCTGAGGGCCGGGCGGAAGAGCTTGGCGCGGCCGGCGGGCAGCGCTTGGCGACCCGCAAAATGGGGTAGCGGAGGGCACTCCCGTCAAGCACCTATAGCGCCACACTTCCGACAAAAAAAGCGAGCGGCGGCGGCCGCGGCAGGTGCGAAATTTCTTGTGATGCGCCCGTCACTTAATCACACCGCGGGAACCGCTTGACAGAAGGTCGCGGTCCATAGAGAAGGTGGCGCCGAAGCAGCTTGTCGCCGCCGGTTGAGGGCCCGGCCGCGGTCTCTTGAAGCCTCCAGGGAGGCAAGAATGAGCAAGCGGAACGCCGAGCGAAACGTAAAGGGCGCTGGCAGCGCCAAGACCCTCGCTGTGGGCCGCAAGGCCGCGACGCGCGCCGTCAAGGGCAACGGCGCGTCTGCACCCAAGGGCAAGGCCGACGCGGCCCCCAAAGGCAAGGCGGCGATGAGCAAGAGCAGAACTGCGGGGAAAAAGATGGCGACGCGCGCCAAGGCTTCGTCGATCGTTTTGCCTCCCAACTATCGTCCGTCGGAAGACGAGCCGTTCATGAACGAGCGGCAGCGCATGTACTTCCGCCAGAAGCTGCTCGCGTGGAAGGAGGAGATCATCCGCCAGACGCGCGAGACGCTCGCAGGCCTGCACGAGGAATCGACGCAGCACGCCGACCTCGCCGATCGCGCCACGTCCGAGACCGACCGTGCGCTCGAGCTCAGGGCGCGCGATCGCCAGCGCAAGCTCGTCGCGAAGATCGATGCGGCGCTCGCGCGCATCGAGGACGGCTCTTACGGCTATTGCGAGGAGACGGGCGAGCCGATCGGCTTGAAGCGGCTCGATGCGCGCCCCATCGCCACGCTGTCGGTCGAGGCGCAGGAGCGCCACGAGCGGCGCGAGCGCGTCTATCGGGAAGACTGAACTCTTTACCCCTCAGGGCTTCTGCGAGTCGGCGTCGATTCGCCGAGCGGAGGCGTGCGCTCGCGCCGGGTTGCGTGCGGTGGCCCTGATTTGAGGGGCTTAACCGGGGTTTATGCGATTTTAACCCTAATGATTGAACAGTTGCTGCCGAAAGCGGTGCGACGCGTCCCCGCCGCCCGCCAAAAACGGCCCTGAGCTGGTTACTTGTCCAAGCCGTTCGTTAGCCTCTGTGTTTGTAAACGCGTAACAGAGTTTAATCCGCCATGCGGCCTCCCCGAACCTTGCGTACTCAGAATCAGCTAGCCTCGCCCGCCATGGGTGAGCGCAACGCAATCGAGCTGCAGCCTGCGCCCTTCGAGACAATCGATGCGGCACAGGCCTCCGGCAGCCGCCTGACGGTGATCGCGGTGATCGTGGCGGGCAGCCTCGTCGCCGTCGCGCTTATCGTGAGCGGGCTCGGCAAGCTTCTGCTCGTCACGGCGATGGCCGCACTCGCCGCCGTCGGGCTCTTCTTCCTGTTCGCCTTCGTCGCCGGTTACGTCCGCTTCGGCCAACGCCAACCGCTCGCGGAGATCGTCACCGCGGCGGCCGATGCGCTCGATAGCGGCCTGATGATCGCGAGCCGCGACGGCGAGGGCCTGTACGCCAACGCCGCCTTCGCCGCGATGGTCGGCCGCCGAGAGGTCGAGGGTGTCTCGACGCTGCAGGACCTCTTCACCGGCGAGCCGCAAGCGAGCGCGGCGCTCTTCCGCCTGACGCGCGCCGCCGAGCGCGGCGACACGCTCTGCGAGGAGTTTGCGCTGAAGAGCGCCAGCGCCGGCCCGCGGGGAGGTAGAAGGCTCCGCGTCTCGGTGCATCCCTTCGAGGGCGACGCCGAGGTCGCACCGACGGGGCTCGTCGTTTGGCGCGTGACCGACGTCACGGCCGAGCGGATGCAGGAAGCCGCGCGGCTCGCGGGCGTCGAGGTGCAGCTCGCGCAATTCGATTCCGCCCCCATCGGCCTCGCGTCTGTCAGCGGCGACGGCTCGCTGCTGCACGTCAACGCTACGCTCGCGCGCTGGATCGGGCGAACCTCCGGATCGGTGGCCGAGCAGCGCCTGACGTTCGCCGACATCACGTCGCGAGACGGCACGGGCCTCGTTGCCAACCTGCAGGACCGAGCCGCGACGCAGGTCGCGAGCCTCGATGTCGAGCTTGTGCGCGAGGACGGCCGCATCGTGCCGGCACGAATCTTCGCGCGCGCCGTACCGAGCGGGAACGGTCTCACGCTCGCCGTCCTCAATCTCGCCGACGAGAGCGCGGCCGAGTTCGAGGCCGATGTGGGCGGGGCGCGCTTTGCCCGTTTCTTCCAATCGGCGCCGTTCGGCATCGCGATCCTTGGGCCCGACGGACGCATCGCCAATGCCAATGCCGCCTTCTGCAAGCTCGTCCTCGACGGCGCGGGCGGCATCGGCGTCGCGGCGGTGGAGGCGCTGTGCCGCTCCGCCGAGCCGACCACGCGGGCCGCGGTCGAGGCCGGCTTGAAGCGCGTGCTGTCGGGACGCGCCAGCCACGAGCCCGTGGAGATCACGGTGGGCGCGCGCCGCGATCACGTATCGCGCGTATACATGAGCCCGTTCGCGTCCGCCGGCGGCGAGCGCGAGGCGGCGATCCTCTACGTCGTCGACGCGACCGAGCAGAAGGCGCTCGAAGCCAAGTTCGCGCAGAGCCAGAAGATGGAGGTCGTCGGCAAGCTCGCGGGCGGCATCGCGCACGACTTCAACAACATGCTCACCGCCATCCTCGGCTTCTCCGACATGCTGCTGACCATGCATCGGCCGAAGGACCTCGCCTACAAAGACATCATGAACATCAAGTCGAGCGCCAACCGCGCGGCCGAGCTGGTGCGCAAGCTCTTGGCTCTTGCGCGCCAGCAGACGCTGCAGAACGAGGTGATCAATCTGGGCGAGGTGCTGACCGACGACTTCAATATGCTCAAGCGCTATCTCGGCGAAAAGCACGAGCTGAAGGTGTCGACCGCGCCCGAGCTGTGGAACGTGATGGCCGACAAGCAGGAGTTTGGCCAGGCGCTGTTCAACCTCATCACCAACGCCAAGGACGCGATGCCCGAGGGCGGCACGCTGTCGATCAATGCCCGCAATGTGCACGAGCGCGAGAGCCAGAAGCTCGGACACCGCGAAATCGCGCCCGGCGAGTACGTGCTGATCGAGGTCGGCGACACCGGCCACGGCATGAGCGCCGACGTGATGGACAAAATCTTCGAGCCGTTCTTCACCACGAAGGCCATCGGCAAGGGCACCGGGCTCGGGCTCGCCTCCGTCTACGGCATGGTGAAGCAGTCCGGCGGCTACATCTATCCCGAGAGCGAGGTCGGCCGCGGCACCACCTTCCGCATCTACCTTCCGCGTCATCTCGGCGAGAGAGACGACGAGGCCACTCCCAAGGAGAAGAAGAAAGAGCAGAAGGCGGCCGATCTCACCGGCACGGGCCGCGTGCTGCTCGTTGAGGACGAGGAGGTCGTGCGCAACTTCGCCGCGCGCGCGCTGAAACGCCAGGGCTACAAGGTGCTCGAAGCCGCGAGCGGCATCGAAGCGCTCGAGGTCATGGACAAGAACAAGGGCAAGATCGACATCGTCGTCTCCGACGTGGTGATGCCGGAGATGGACGGGCCCACGCTTCTGAAGGAGCTGCGCAAGAAGAACCCGAACCTGAAGATCATTTTCGTCTCGGGCTATCCCAACGACGCCTTCAAGGCGAGCCTCGGGGAGGAGGAGTTCTCCTTCCTGCCCAAGCCCTTCTCGCTGCCGCAGCTCGCGGCCAAGGTGAAGGAAGAGCTCGGGCGCTGACGTGCGGCGCTGATTGCTTCTGTAATTCGGCCACCGTTCGTGACCCAAAGCTGAACTCGTCAGTCGAAGTGACAGCGGGCCTAGGAGTCGTAATCACATCGTACTTTCCGACCCGGTCCTCGCCGCGGGCTGTAACGGCTCTAAGTGCCGGGGTTCGTTTTGGCCGGTCTTCCATCCATCGCTTCGGCCCTGGAGCTCCTTACGATTTACTTCCTGTCTCCCCGGCCGGCGGCATCTCGTGGCGGAGAAAAAACTCGAGCATGTGAGCCGTAGCGTCCGGCCCCGCGGGGTCAGTGAAAGACCCCGCCCGACTGCCCCCCGACCAGGCGTGCACGCCACCGTGGATCTCCCATTTTTCGAGGAGAGTACGCCCTGTTGCATCGCGCAGTGCCGAACGGGTGTACTTGCGCCCCCGCGGGCTGCCGGTAGCAGAAACGGTTTCCCAGTGACCTTGAAAGCCGGCGCGCGCAATAATCTCGGTCCCATTACGTGGATGAACTGTTTTGTCTTGATCGCCATGGAATACGATTGTTGGTGTCAGCGTTCGATTCTCCGGTCTGGCTGCGCTGCTGGCAGGGCCCGCACCGCGCATCGCGGCGAAGGCCGAAGGCAGATCCCGCGCCGCGCCGCACGCAAGGCCCGAATGCACGCCGACCGCCGCGTAAAGATCGGGATAGGCTTCGCCCATGATGGAAGCGGCCGCTCCGCCCGCCGAAAGCCCGGCGATATAGACGCGGCGCGCATCGATGGGGTGGCCGCGCATGACATGCCGCGTTATCGCGGCGATGAGGGCCGGCTCTCCCCGGCCGCGCTGCTGGTCGGCGGGCTTGAACCAGTTCCAGCATTTCTGCGCATTCGCGGTCAGGGACTGCTCCGGGTAGAGAACAAAGCAGCCCTTCTCCTCGGCGGCGAAGTTCATGCGCGTGCCTGCTGCAAAGTCATCGGCTGATTGCGTGCACCCGTGCAGCATGACGATCAGCGGCCGAGGCCCGCCGCCGAGCCTCGAAGGAATGTAGAGCTTGTAGGAGTGACCGCCCGACGGGCTACTGAATGTCGCGGCAATGTACTGACCGGCCCCAGGCGCGATGTCCGACCTTGACGGCGCTTTGCGAAGAGGCAGGCGCAGCGACAGCCCCTCCGGAGCGAACGGCATCTTGCCGAGGGATTGAAACGCCGTGAAGCCATCGAGGCCCGCGGGATGGATGGCGACGTCCCCGTCGATCGGCGTCAGCTCCAGCTGCGGCGGCGGAAGCGCAATCGCAATCGCCGTAGTGCGTGCCGGTTCTGTGGCGGCATCTGCCGTTCTGCGCAGCATTGCCTGGATGAGCGCCATGGCCTCGCTCAAGCGGCCCGCCCGCGTCAGCCTTGTGGCTTCGACCATCTCCTCGCGCATCAATGCTTTCATTCGGGGTTCCTTTGCGTTGAGGGGAAAGACTCCGCTGCGGCGCTACCGCAGGCGATCGGCGAGCGCCTGCTTGACCGCGGCGCTGGCATGAAGGGCGCCGAGGACAGTGATCGAGGCGATGGTCGCGCGCGCGAGCTCCGGCGAAACATCCGGAGCGATGGTGAGCAGGCCCAGCATATTGAGATGCAGCGTCTGGCCTTCCGCCTTCACGCGCTCGAGATCCTCACGCGAATAGCTGCGCAGGCCGAGATCGAGCGTGTGGCGCGAGACGCTGCGCTTGAGGGCGTCGGCGTGCTGCCCGAGCTGGTTGCGGATCGCCGTGCGGATGAAGTCGGTGCGGTTGGAATAAAAGCCTTCGCGCACCAGGAGGTCGATCTGCCCGAGGTCCACGTAGCCGAGATTGATGGTGATCTTCTCGCTGTCCGGCCCTCTGGGACGAAGCTCTGTGATACCCGCCATATCGGTCCCCAACGACATCCATATGGATGGTATATGGATGGCGAGATAGAGCTTTCAAGACGCCGCTGAGGAAGCAAAGCGGGCTCTATCGGATATTGGCGCCGCAGGCGGGCGTAGCCGGCGCTGTGCTTCAGCAACGATGACCTGATCCCAGGCGACGATCTCGGCCTTGTCGTCGAGGCCGGCGCGCGAAATCGTCAGAATGGCTCGTGCAGCCCTCCCGTCCCTGTGGTCAGGTCGCTCCCTATCCCGCGCTAAGGCGGGCGCGGTCGTTACAAATTGTTACGCGCGAGGCGCTCGCGCGCAATATCGGAGCAAAGCATAACGCGCACTCTCTGCGACGGCGACCGA
>Ga0187817_10001203_pt1 | contig 12449 bp, 14 predicted proteins | sample NC_wetland_sal_i_17_FD_132431 | JGI IMG/M metagenome (GOLD analysis project Ga0187817, IMG submission 132431) | Wetland sediment microbial communities from Neuse River Estuary, North Carolina, USA - SO4_2 | ecosystem: Environmental > Aquatic > Freshwater > Wetlands > Sediment | place: USA...
CGCGTGCGAGCTCGTAGGCTTCCCGGAATTCTTTCGGCAAAACCCACAGATTGACGATGATTCCGAGATCGTGAAGCAAGCCAGCGAGGTATGCCTTGCTGGGATCGGGATAGGAAATCTTACGGGCAAAATGGCGGCAAACGAGGGCGCACCCGAGGGAGTGCTCCCAGAAAACAACAGGGTCGATGCCGCCGCTGTCCTTGGGCATCATGTTGAGCACACCGCACGACATGGCGATGTCGCTGACCCGGTGAAATCCGAGGCCGACGATGGCGCCCCGGAGAGAATCTATTTTCTGCCAGCGGCCAAACAGAGGCGAGTTGGCCATTTGAAGGCACTGCGCAGCCAGCGACTTGTCCTGCGCAATCATGTCGGTGACCTTCTGTACGTCGAGCTGTTCGACTGGCTGTTGCAGGTAGCGCAGCAGTGGCGCGAGAACTGCCGGTATCGTGGGGATGTGGTCGAGTCCCTCAATGCGGCTGAGCAGGGTTGATTTCGTCGCTGCGGTGTTCATGGGTGCCTACTTTCCCGCCTGCGTGCGTTCGCCCTTGATATACGCCGTGGCGCCCGGCAAATGGACCAGCCGGAAGTCGTCCGATACTCCGTAGAGTGATTCGGAATGTCCCAGGAAGAGATATCCATGGGGCAGAAGATTGTTGTAGAAGTGCTGAATTACGCGACGCTTAGAAACGAGGTCGAAATAAATGAGGACGTTGCAGCAGAAGACCACGTCGAGGCCCTTCATGAAGGTCATGCGTCCGTCGTCGGAAAGATTGAGGCGGCTGAAGTTGATGCTGTTGCGGACCACGGGCTGCACCTGCAGCTGTTCCCCGGCAGGAGTGAAATATTTCTGGCGGAAATAGGGAGTCAGATTGCGCGTGCTGTAAGTGCCGTAGATCGCATTCTTGGCGTGAGCGAGGGAGCGCTCGTTGAGATCGGTGGCCAGGATCTCGATGTTCCAATCTTTGAGGCGGCTGTGAGCTTCTTCGAGCAGCAGCATGCTGAGCGTGTAAGGCTCTTCGCCGGTGGAACAGCCGGCGCTCCAGATGCGCAGCCGTCGCAGGGGGAGTTTGGATTTCGCTTCCAGGATTTTGGGAATGACGACCTGGCGCAGCGCATCCAGTTGAGGCTGATTACGGAAGAAGCAAGTCTCGCCAATCGTGATCTCGTTCAGCAGCGCGACCAACTCAGCCTGGCGCATGGGCTTGATGGTGAGGCATTCGAAATACTCGCGCAGGCTTTGTGTCTTCAGCTCTTTCATGCGCCGGCCGCAGCGGTCGAGAAGCAGGCGAAGCTTGTTGTCGGGATGGAAGATGCCGGCTACCTGATATACGAGATCGCGGATGCGCACCAGCTCAGGGTCGGGTGGCCCGTCCTGAGCGACGGCCGTCTGTATTGCAGCGGTGGTCATACCGAGGCCTTTCGGATCGCGGGGATGGAGGGTCGGTGTGCTTTGCTCAAAACGGTGCTCGCAGTGAAACGAATCTTCGTCCAGTTGCTGTCGCGTGACTAACATTTCATCGGCGGCAGAATGGTGTGACTTTAGGGAATCGCGGCAGACGGCTTGGACGGCTGGGCGTCGGCGAGCACATCGGTGCTCACAATGTGTCCACTGAGGATCACAATATCGACGCGACGGTTCTGGGCCCGGCCCTGAACGGTATCGTTGCTGGCGATGGGGTGATATTCGGCGTATCCAGCCGCTGCCAGGCGCTCGGGAGGGAAACTGTAGCGCAGGATGAGAAGACGCACCAACTCTGTGGAACGCGCGGTCGACAGTTCCCAGTTGGATTCCATTTGTGGGGTGTGGATTGGAACATTGTCGGTGTGGCCTTCGATCCGCAGGCGGCAGGTGCGGACGGCGAGGATCGAGGCGATGCGATCGAGCGCCGGGAGAGCGGATGTCTTCAACGCTGGCGATCCGCTGTCGAAGAAACCGAATTCGCGCAAGCTGATCACGAGTCCGTCGGCCTCGCGATGCAACGCGACGGTATGCTGGGCGATTTCGTGGAGCAGGGCCTGCTGCAATTCAGCTTGCAGCGTGGTCAGGTTGGCCTCCTCGGACGCGGAACTGAGCTTGTTTTCGGGAGGGGAGGCGATGCGACCCAGTTCGGTGTTGTGCTTCGCATTCTCGATGGTCTGCACGGTGCTGAACGGCATCGGTTCGCTGGTATTGAGCGGAATCTGGGTGTTGGAGTCGGGAAAGACGCCGAGCTCTTGAAAGGCCACCTGGATGGCCATGGCCAGCCGTCCGACTTTGCGGTGGTCGACCTGAGCCGAGGCGTACAGCACCACAAAGAACGCGAATAGCAAGGTGCTGAAGTCGGCGTAGGAAACCAACCAGCGGTCGTGATTGGCGTGCGGACGGGCGCGTCTGCGTCGCCTCATGGGGGGCCTTCCACGGCCGGCTTGACTGCCTTGCCAGACTCGACCAAGAAGCCCAGCAGTTTGGTTTCGAGCATGCGGGGGTTCATGCCCTCGAGAATGGAAGCCACTCCTTCGAGCGTCATCTCGCGCGCGATCTGCTCCTCGCGGATGCGAAGCTTCATTTTTCCCGCCACCGGCAGATATAAGAGGTTGGCGGAACCGACTCCGTAAATCGTAGCGACAAAGGCAACGGCGATGCCTCGTCCGACCTCGTCGATTTTGTCGAGGTGCTGCATCACCTGAATCAATCCGAGAACCGCCCCGATAATGCCGATCGTGGGCGCAAATCCTCCGGCCGCCTCAAATACCTGGGGAACCTGCTCTTCATACTCGGCTTGATTGTCGAGTTCGAGTTCCATGATCTTGCGCAATTCCTCGGGCTCAGTACCGTCGACAGCCAACATGAGAGATTTCTTCAGGAAGGGATCGTCGATCTGGCCGAGCTCGGCGTCGAGGGAGACAATGCCCTCCCGGCGTGCTTTCTGAGCATATTGCACGAGGCGAAGAATCGTTTCTTGGGGATGATGCCTGGGGCTGACAAAGACGGAACCGAAGCGCCGCATCGCGTGCATGACGACGGGCAGAGGAAACTGCAGCATCACCGCGCCCAGCGTGCCGCCAAAGACGATCATGGCAGCCGTGGGCTGCAGGATCTGGCGGAAGTTCCCCCCTTCGAGCAACAGGCCCGCCATGATTCCGCCGATCGCGAGAACGATCCCGCTGAGGCTGGACTTATCCACACTTACCTCTCCGGCTCAGGGCCGCCTGACGGGGAAGACCGGGCGATCAGCGCGTGCATCGACGACGGATCCCAGGACGGGCAGAGACCCTGAAGAACGGAGCGGCGGAAGTCGATGATCCGAGTAAGGACGTCGCCCGCTTTTTCGAGGACAACAATTTTTTCGCCCGTAATCAGGGTGACCAGCGTGTCAGGCGCCTGTTCGATGAACTTGATCAGGTCCGAATTCACGATAAGAGGTTTGTTATTCAGTCTTGTGAGTTGGATCATCAGTCCCGCCCTTTCTTGGCCAAAACGGCGCGAGGCGGATACAAGGCCCCCTGAGGGGAAGATCGGCGAAGCGGGAGAGAGGGTTAAGGGAATCAGGCGAGGGGGCATTACTTTGGGATCATGGCCGGAAGAGTCCGAAGTGCGACGGTTCACTAAAGCGGGAAAGGAAAGAGCCGATGGACAGGAAAGAAAATCGGGTTCCGCGGACGAAATGGAACGAAAAACTCCGGCCAGTGCTGGGGAGGCTGTTCCAGAGAACCCAAAATCAGATTAAGAGGAGCAAATCCATGTCAATCAGTATTCTGAACAATCCGGCCTCCCTGGCCGCGCAAGACCAACTGAATATTACAAACACCAACCTTCAGACAGCGCTCTACCAACTGTCTTCTGGATCACGCATCAACACCGGAGCCGACGACGCCGCCGGTCTGGCCGTGGCCAACGGCTTGATGGCCAACGTTACGGCCTTAACCCAATCGGCGCAAAATGCGAGCGATGGCGTGGGCAAACTGCAAGTCGCCGACGGCGCGCTCGCCCAGGTAACGACACTGCTCAACCGCGCTGTCACTCTGGCTACGGAGTCGGCCAACGGCACACTGTCCGATACAGAGCGCGCCCCGCTGCAGGCTGAGTTCGCTTCCATCGCGAAGGAAATCGACCGCATCGGCGCCACCACCAATTTCAACGGCCAGCAAGTGTTTCAGAACGTCAATGCCAACAATGTGGTCGGCAGCGCCACGGGCGTGAACGCGAGCACGTCTCTCGGCGGTTCGCCGCTGACGTCGATCGCAGGTACCGCTGGATTGAATGCCGCCAGTAACGCCTTGACCGCGGCCCATGGCGGCACCTGGACCAGCACCGCTACGACTCTGCAGCAAACCACGCCCCTAACTGGCGAAACCATCAACATCAATGTGACGACCCCCGGAACCGGCACAGCTGCGTCGTACTCCTACATCGCTGGAACAACCGGAGCGGCTACTATGGCGGGCTTGATGGGTTACATCAATGCTCAGTCCGGTCTGACGGCCACTGGCGCGACCGGCGCCGGCTCTGCTTTGGTGGTCACGGCAAACGGAGCAGCCGTAACTTTGTCGGAGACTGGCGGAGCCGCCATCGGTGCCGGAACGCAAAACGCCGCGCAGACTGCATCCACCTTTACGATCGGGACAAGCAATCCCTTCACCTATAGCACCTACGGCGTTGGATCGGGAGCCACGCTAGGTAGCTTGGTCGCTTCCATCAACAGCGACGCCAGGTACAGTGCTTCGATTAGCACTGGCGGTAACCTGACCGTCGGCTACGGCACAGTGGCAGAACCCGCTGGAACCGGGACTGCCCCAGCAATCGCTGAGGGCACGACCGGAACCTGGGCATTCGGGACCGCAGGTGCCTTTACCGCGGGCGGCGCAACCAAGACCTTTACCATTCAGCCCTTTGGTGCACCGACTGCCACCACGTTCTACGATCAGGGCAACATGACGGTAGGCACTCTGATGTCTGACCTGCAGTCCATGGGCCTGTCGGCCACGCTCAACGGCAACGGCAGCCTGGTCGTCGCCGATCCGAATAATCCCAACAATGCTCCTACGATCACGACGCCTGCAGGATACACGACGGCGTTCGGTACCTTCGCCGCCGGTTCCGCTCAGGCCAGCGTTGCCTCTGCGACCGACATTTACCTGACAGATGACAGCGCCAATGCGGCCAACACCATTGCGGTAACCATCGGAAGCCTCTCTTCCAGCAGCATGAACGGGGCCAGCATCGCCAGCGACAACTTGTCGACGCAAGCCTCCGCAGAATCCGCGCTGACGGACATCTCGTCAGCCATCAACGACGTTGCGGCCTTACGCGGCGACTTGGGCGCCAGTGTCAACCGGCTGCAGAGCGCTAGCAACGTCATCAACAACAACATCCAGAACCTGACCTCAGCAGAGAACAACATCATGGCTGCCGACATTCCGACGACGGTTGCCAATATGTCCAAGTACTCCATCCTGGAACAGACCGGCGTTGCCGCACTGTCTCAGGCGAACCAGATGCAGCAACTCGTACTGAAACTGATCCAGTAAGCAGGGCTTGGAAGGAGGGTGGACCCGTCCACCCTCCTTTTAGCTAGCAATCATGGGTTTACCCCAGTATGAACATCGGCCCGACACAAATCGTTCCGGTGGCAGCGGAAGTCCAAACGTCGGAGAGCACGCCCCAGCCTGCCCGCTCCACACCCAGTTTAGGAGATCGTGCAGAAGTGGGACCGAGCGAAACAAAAACGCCCGAGCCCGCCGCGTCAGTGGGGGATGAGGTTGTCGAAGTGCACTCCGATACCTCAACGGGATCCCCGATCTTGGTCTACGAATTCATGGACTCCAGATCAGGGTCTCTGGTGTATCAGATCCCCAGTGCACAGATGCTGCACCTGGTGCAGGACATTCGGCAGCGCTTGCAACGAATGGCCGCCAACCAGCTTGGGGAGAAGCAATAACGCTGGAGGAAAAAATGGGAATCAGCCTTAACGCCGCATCGTTGCTGAGCGGGAACGGGATCGACGTCAATTCTCTGGTGAGCCAAGTGCAGGCGCAGGAGAGCGGCCAACTGACGGTGTGGCAGCAGGAGCAGACCTCCCTGCAGACGCAAGCCACGGCTCTTGGCACGTTGAACACGGACCTTACCAATCTGCAGACTGCTGTGCAAGCGCTTACCGATCCCCTGGGAGCGCTGACCGCCGTGGCAGCGAACTCGTCGATGCCGGCGATTCTGACCGCTACGGCGGATACCACCGCCTCGGCGGCGAACCATACGATCGTAGTGAACAGTCTGGCCAGTGCCGGCACGGTGTACACCAATGCGGTGTCGGGGGGAGCCAATGTCTCCATTTTGCCGAGCGGCGCCACCGGCGGGAATCTAATGCTGCAGGTTGGCGGATCCTCCGGCACGACCCACGATATTCAAATCACTGCAGGTAGCAACGACACGGTGACCACGCTGGCCAGCTATATCAACCAGCAGAGCACGCAGAACAACTGGGGAGTTACTGCCTCAGTGCTCAGCGACGCGACTGGCGCGCGCCTGGCGATCTACAGCACGGCGACCGGCACACCGGGCGCACTGGCGATTACCGGCAACACCACCACCGGATTCCTGAATACGGCGGACTTGAGTGACCCGAACACGGTTTCCATTTTGACGAACGGGCAGCCCGGAGACCTCAAGTTGCAGATCGGGGGCTCGAGCGGAACGACCGTGGACATTCCGGTTAGTGCGGGCACCAACGACACGCTCAACTCCCTGGCCAGCTACATCACTACGCAGAGCTCAGCGAACAACTGGGGAGTGACTGCAAACGTCGTGAGCGACAGTAACGGATACCACTTAGCGATCTCCAGCACGGCGAAGGGTCCGGCCGGGGCGCTGGCCTTCACCACCAACACGACCAATCTCACCACGGTAGCGAACCCAGCGACCAGCCTGAGCTTCGTCGCACCCGTGGGGGGAACCAACGCCTCGCTTACGATCGACGGCATTCCGTTCAGCAGCACGACCAACACCGTGACCGGAGCCCTGCCGGGCGTCACTCTGAATCTGGTCAGCGCCGAACCGAACGTCCCCTTGCAGCTTTCGGTTGGGCCGGACACCGCCCAAGCGACGACCGCGATCAACGCCTTTGTAGTTTCTTACAACACGCTCGTGACCGCGATCAACAATCAGTATGCGGTGGACCCGACCACCAACACCGAAGGACCTCTGGGTTCCGACAGTTCGCTGCGCGCGCTGCAATCCAGCTTGCTGAACGATGTCAGCTATTCGATCGGGGGAAACAGCGGCCTGGTCAATCTGGCCTCGTTGGGCATCAACATGAACGACGACGGCACGCTGACGGTGGGCACCACGCCGGATAACCAGAGCATGAGTGACGTGATGACTGCCAACCCGTCCGCATTCGCGAACTTTTTTCAGAATGCATCGTCCACCGGCTTTGCCAATAACTTCAGCACGGACTTGACCAACTTGACCGACCCCGTCAACGGCGCCCTAAACCTGGACCTGGCCCAAAACAGCACCGAGCAGAGCGACCTGACAAATCAGATCAACAATTTCAATACTCAGATGGCGACCCAAAAGCAGTCACTGCTGGCGCAGTTCAGTCAGGTGAACGCCGCACTGGAATCGTATCCCTACATGCTGGCAGAGCTAAACGCCGCGCTGGGGAACCCTTACACCCCTTCCTCCTCCAATACGACCCCGACCGGCGGTTCGTCTACTTCGTCTACTTCGTCGACTTCCAATGGATAGCCAATGACGGATGCTCGCAATGCATATCGAGAAAGCGCGGCCCAGGGCGCTAGTGCCGTGCGGCAGATAGTCTTGCTGTACGAACAGGTGGTCGAGGACCTGCGGCGCGCCGTAGGAGCGATCGAAGGAAACCAAGTCGAAGACCGCACCAAAGCGATCAATCATGCCATGGTGGTCGTTAGCCACCTGCAAAACGCTCTCAATTTCGAAGTCGGCGGCGATGTGGCTCGCCATCTTGAACGCTTCTACAACATGGTGCGAAGCAAGCTGTTGGAGGCGCAGTTCCGGGTGTCGAAAGAGATGTTGAACGAACAGATTGGCTTTCTTCTCGATTTGCGCGACGCCTGGATTGAGGTGGACCGTGCCACGACGGTGCGGCCTACGGCCTTGCATGAGCCTGCGCCAATGGTATCCGACGATGCGCCGGCTCCAACCGGGGAATGGAACGCCTGATGCTTGACTTCACCGAAGAACAGCTCACCGAAAACCTGCGCCAGGCGAACACCCGCCTGCGCACCTGGCTGGAAGGCCTGGAAACGGACCAGGAGCATCCGACGACGAGTCCGCAGCTGATCTCTGGGCTTTTATCGGAACTGCTGCGCACTGGCGTGTGGTTGCGGGGCGGGCTGCCTGAGGACCGCAGCCTCCAGCTTCAGGCCGAAGTGGGTGAGTATCGACGGAATCTGGTGCGCCTCCGGGATCAAATGCCTGCCATTCACAGTCACCTGCTGCGGGAGCGGGCGCGTCTCGAAGCGGAGCGAACGCGGATCGAGTTAGCGCTGCAATGGGCTCAAGGCTCGCACCAGACGCTGTAAACTGGTTTTGCCTCCGTCTGCTTTGAGATTGAGAAGGCCACGCTTCAGATCATTAATTATTTCAGGTAGTCGAAGAGGTTGGTCTGGCCGACGCGGCCCATCGCCGCAAGCGTGGCCTGGTAGGAGGTTTGCCCCGTCGTCAGATTGGTCATTGCGGCGGGAAGATCCACGCCACCGAGAGTGTTCTGCTGCTGGGCCAGTTGCGCGGTTTCGCTGTTCAGGTAAGTCTGCTGCGAATCGAGCTGGTTCATCGCATTGCCGTAAAACACGCGCGCCGTATCAATGTAGTTGTACGCGTTGCTGACTTCGGCGACCGCGCCGCCGATGCCGGCGCTGTCGCCGCTCTGCAGGTTCGTGAGCAGGTCTTGTAGCGCCTGAAACATGTCGCTGCCGGACGCGGTGAACAGTTGCGAACCCGGCAGGTTGGTCTGCAGCGAGAAATGGTTTCCCACGGTCACGGTGTTGGCGAGGTTGTTCCCCGCGTAGCGCACCCCGGAGGGCGAAGTGACATCGAGGACATAGGGAGTGGTTTGGATGGCCGTCCCGGCGAAGACGAAGTTGCCCTGGTAGGAAAGATTCGCCAGATTGATCAGTTGCGACCGGACTCCCGTGACTTCGTTGGCGATCGCCGCGCGGTCGGAATCGCTCAGCGTTCCGTTGGCGCCCTCCACACCCAGGGTGATGGCGCGCTGCAGCGCGGTGATCACCGAATTCAAGGTGGAGTCGGCGCTCTGCATTTCTCCCTGTATGCTCCCAATGCTGCGGAGAAACTGATCGGCAGCTGAGGTTTGGGCAGCGTTTTGGACCAGACCCGCAGCCGCAGCCGGGTTGTCGGAGGGAACGTTGACGCTCTGCCCCGTGCTGATCTGCTGGAGATCGGTATTGATCTGCTGCTGGGTTTGTCCGAGGGCGGCGAGCAGATCGGGCAACGGATTGGGATTGATGCGCATGAGGGATTAGCCCGTTAACGTAGTCATGTTGATGGCCGCATACATCATGTCATTGATGGCCGTGATGACCTGCGCCGAGGCCGCGTAAGCGTTTTGGTACTGCACCATGTTGGCTGCCTCCTGGTCGAGGGAAACACCCGAGATGGAGGAGCGCTGATCGTTCAACTGCTGCAGCACCAGGCTGGAGGCACTCTGTTCCGCATTCGCGCTCGCGGCGTCGTTGCCCAGGTTAAACACAAGGCCGGAATAGTAGTCGGTGGGACTTTGCCCCTGTATGAGAGCCCGATTGCTCAACCCATACATCGCCTCGGCATTGCCGTTGCTGCCCACCGTGCCGTCGGAACTGGCCGCGATTTTCGCCGGGTCGGTGATGGCGACGGAGAGACTCGCTGCTGCGCCAGTTGCGGGCGGAGCATCAAACTTGAAAAATGTGACGGGAGTTTGCGGATTGCCCTTCGAATCGGTGGCACCGGTCGGATTGCCATTCAGGTCGTATCCGCCAGTTTGCACCGTATTTACAGCCGTGGCCAATCCGGCAGCCAAAGTATCGAGTTGCGTCTGAAGGGCTGGAAGCTGCTGATCCCGGGCCTGGAGTAATCCCCCGAGTTGTCCGGAAACCAGAGCGGAAGTGATGTCACTACCCTGGGCAAAGATGTGCTGCGTGCCCGAGGGATCAAGTTGGGTGGAGAGCTGGAAGCTCTGGTGTCCGGCGACCAGAGGAGTGCCGTTCGCAGTGGTCAGGGTAAGGGTGTTGTCGGTCGGGATGACGGAGACATCGACCAGCGCGGACAGTTGATCGATCAGCTGCGTGCGCTGGTCCACAAAAGTGCCGGCACTTTGTCCGACATTCTGCAGGTTCGCGATCTGGCCGTTCAGCTGCGCGATCTGCGTGGTCAGCTGATTGATCTGCCCCACCGCCTGCTCGACGCTCCCGTCCAGACTGCTGCGCTGCGCCGTCAGGTTGTTGGCCGCGACGTTGAACGAGGAGGCTAGGTTGCCAGCTGCGGTCAGGACGCCCTGGCGGAGCGATAGATCGGCGGGACTGGTCGAAAGCTGGTTCACGCTGTTGAAGAAATTCGAAATCGCCGTGCCGATGTCGCCCGTGCCGCTGGTGAAGTTTACCTGGGTCTGTGACAGCGCCGAGGCCAGTGCGCTCGATTGGCCCTGCGTCTGCGTTTCCTGCTGGATGCGGGACTCGAGGATGGGATCGCGAATACTGTCGATACTCTTGAGCGTGACTCCGGTCCCCAGGGTGAGCGGATCGACCACGATGGGGTCGCTCGAAACCAGATCGGGCACTTCGCGCGAGTAGCCCGGAGTGTTGACGTTGGCGACATTGTTGGTGGTCGCCTGCAGCGCCCCTTGCTCTGCGGTCAGGCCGCTCAGCGCGGTCGCAAGGCTGGCATTCAGTCCCGACATGGGGCACGCTCCTCTTCTTCTCCGGACGCTCGGAGATTGCGATGGCCGAGCGGTACTCCGTTGCTGGCCGACGGAGCGTAGTTGGTCGCGGGGCCAGTCACCAGATTGGCAATCGTTCTCAGCCAGCGCTGCCCGCGAGCCAGCAGGGCGGCCTGCACCCGCCCCAGGTGCAGCACTCGCATTTGGAGAGCGCGAAGTTCAGCGTTGCAAGCCGGATCATCCTGCGCCGGGCCGGGCTGCCAGAAGATCTGCAACGCGCGCAACAGGCGCATCTGTTCGCCGGAACTCTGCTCCAGGCCGGCGACATCGCGAGCCAGCAAAGCCCGCTGGCCCGACTCGAGACTCGCTTCCAGTTCAGTCAGCAGCGAGCGCTTGGCCTGAGCGATCTCGGGACACGCAGCCCGCAGCGGTTCAGAGGATAGCGGCAGAACGTCGTTGGGGTTTGGCTGGGTCATATTTCGGGCCACCGTTCAGGCAATCGTTCAGGCAATCGTTCAAGCCAAATCGTCCACCTGGTGTGCGGGCTCGTCGTTGTCGGACGGTGGAATCGGTTCCTCGACATCCTCGTTCTCCATCTCCATGCGCCGGCGGCGCGGTGCCCGGTCCCCGGCCTCCTGACGGGCCGAATGACCATCCACCGCCCGCACCGCAGAGGCGGGCGCGAGATTCCCCAAGGCCAGGTCCGCTGTCAGATCGCCGCTGCCCATTCGGTTCAACTCCCCCGTCCAAGCCTAAGCGGCAGGCCCGTGAATCATGTGCGCGAACATCGCCGCGGCAACTTTTTCGGGCGTCGACTGATACTGCCCGCTCTGAATCGCCTGGCGCAGAGCCTGCACGCGTTCCTGGCGGACTTCAGGAAGCTGCGACGCTTGTGCCACCAGCGCCTGCACCTGAGCGTGCGCCGCGGAAAGCTGGGCCTGATCTTCGACGTCGAGCGGGTTGCGGGTAGAAGAACTGGTCAGCCCAGTGCTCTGGGCGCTGCTGCGGTCGGTTTCGGGCGATGCTTGCGGTCCGTGATTGAGATCGATTCTCATGCTGGTTTCCTCATCTTGAATTCTGCTTGCAATTCAAGTATCGACCGCACGTTAAAAGACTTTAATCTTGCCCCGCTATGCCTGGCCGATTCGAGTCCTTCGGCGCCTTCATCTTGTTCTATCGGCAGGGGTTGCAAAAACTTTAGGCCGTCCGGGGGGCAGGTTTCCGCTCCTCGATAACCACTTCACTCCTTACTTTCGTGCACCGGGAGGTGCTGCAATATCATCGCCGCGATGCCAAAGCCTCCCCGGGACACCAAGCCTTCGGCCAGGGCCTGAGTTCCCAGATAGTTGTAATCGTCGGTGCCCGGGAGGGTGCTCTCGCCGGGCAGGGTGGCAAAGGTTTTTTCCATCGATTCCAGCACGGAACCGATCAGGCTGGTTTCGAAATCCCGGGCGGCCTTGGCGCCCCGTCCGGGCAGCGCGCCGACAGTGGCCAGCGCGGGCGAGAGCGCGGCTATGGAAGTGGGAGGAATGGAATTCATCACAGGACCTCCAATTC
>Ga0187817_10001207_pt1 | contig 12425 bp, 14 predicted proteins | sample NC_wetland_sal_i_17_FD_132431 | JGI IMG/M metagenome (GOLD analysis project Ga0187817, IMG submission 132431) | Wetland sediment microbial communities from Neuse River Estuary, North Carolina, USA - SO4_2 | ecosystem: Environmental > Aquatic > Freshwater > Wetlands > Sediment | place: USA...
GCAACGGCAGCGCCGGATAGCGGGCCTGGTGACCGGTGGTCGCGGGCGGCCCGTCCACGAAGAGGAGATCGATCCCCGCCAGGCCCTCCCAGGCCCGCCTCGCGTACCACGAGTAGGGCTCGCCATCAAGGCTGAAGCTCTCCAGCGGGGCGTCGCGTACCTCGGCCAGATCCCGGACGTCATGCCTGGCCAGGAGGTCGCGGGTCTTGCCGCCGAACACGGGGTCGTGATCGAGCGCGATGATCCGGCCGTCGATCCCGAACCGCCGCATGGCCAGGGCGAGCCACAGCGTGGACGCGCCGCTGCCGCATTCCACGACGAGCGACGGCCGTTCGGTGATGACCAGGTCGACCAGCACCACGAGCAGGTCGGGCGACGCGGCCCAGCCCCGGGTGGCGGGCAGCACGTCGCTGGCGGGCAGCATCGCGCTCAGGTTCTGCAACGCTTCCAGCTGGCGGAACGTCTGCCTGATCTCTCTCTTGATCTCGTTCCCGTCGGCTTCGACCCGCCGCACCACCTCGAGCGTGCGCGTGGATTCGGTGGCCAGGTTGCCGATCCGGCTGGCCAGGTCGAGGCTGTGCCTGATCAGCAGGAGCAGGCCGCCCAGCAGCGGCCCCAGCGTCATCAGGGCCACCGTCGGCACCGCGCCCGCGCCGGTGGCCAGCCCCAGCCCGAGCGCGCCGGCCAGCCACGCGGTGACCAGCACGGCTACCGTCTCGATGCGCACGAACCGCCGGATCAGTCGGCGCATGGCGGACTCCTTCATCCTGCGGCGTTCACACGGCCTGGCCGTCTCCCGCGAAACTGCCCTCACCTTACTGTGATCGCGCTGCGACCACGTCCGCGGCGGCTTCGCCGCTGCGGACGGCGCCTTCCATGTAGCCGTTCCACCGGGGGGCGCACTCGGCCCCGGCCCAGTGCAGGCGCCCGATCGGCGCGCGCCACGCCTCGCCGTAGGCCGTCCAGACGCCCGGCGCGAAGTGCGCGCCGTAGCAGCCGCGGGTGAATTCCTCGGCCATCCAGTCCCGCTCGACGTACTGCTCGGGGCGGGCCGCCGCCGGGCCGAAGTAGCGGACGAAGCAGCCGATCACGGTCTCGCGCCGCTCGGCCTGGCTGCGGCGCGCCCACAGGCGCGCCTGTTTGCCCTCCAGGAAGCCCATCAAGACGCCGGGCGTGCCGGCCGGCGGTGAGTTGTCGAAGGTCACCTTCACCGGTCCGATATCCGAGGCGGCCTGCCCGTTGAGCCCGTCCCGGCGCCAGAACGGTTCGGGGTAGACGGCGTAGGCCTTGATGACCGAGCCGGCCGGCATCCGCTGGGTGAGCTGATCGCGCCAGGATGGCAGCGGCGGGTCGTACTCCAGCCGGCCGGCCAGGGTCGGGGGCAGCGTCACGACGGCCGCGTCGCCGCGGTACTCCGAACCATCGCGGGCGATCACGCGGACCCCGTGGCCGTCGTGCTCGATCCGGCGCACCGGGCGTCCCAGCACGACCCGCTCGCCCAGCGCGGCGGCCATCGCGTCGGCGACCAGGACCGATCCGCCGGCCACCCGGTCCTGCTGGGCTCCCCGGTCGACCGCGAGGAGCGTGTCGAGGTCGGCATTGGAGTGCGTGTAGAACAGCGCGTGCAGCAGCGAGACCTCACTGGCCTCGGCGGCCCATACCGCCTCGCAGGCGACGTGGAAGTACGCCCGTCCCGCCTTGGTGCGCAGGTTGCGGCGGATCCAGCTCTCCCACGTCTGCCCGTCGAGCACCTCGGCGCCGGGTGTGAGCCACGGCCGCTCCAGATCGGTCCGCCCGGCGAGCCGGGCGAAGCGCAGCAGGCCCTGGGCCAGGTCCGCGAGCGCGAACGGCGAGATGTGCGGGACGGCGCCCTTGCGCGGTTTCATCGTGGACCGCTTGCCCTGCAATTCGAGCAGCAGCTGTCCCTCGTCGTTCCAGGTCCGGAACGTCGACAGCCCCAGCTCGCGGACCAGCTCATACATGCGGGTGTGGCCCTCGCCGAGCCACTGACCGCCGAGCTCGAGCGGCGTGCCGTCCGCCAGCACCAGGCCCTCGGTGCGCCCGCCCACGCGCTCGCGGGCCTCGACCACGGTCACCTCGTGCCCGCGCGCCGCGAGCCGCCGGGCGGCGGCCAGTCCGGCCAGCCCCGCGCCGACCACGACGATGTTGCTCACGGATGGAACACCGGGAGCATCATATCCTGCCCCTCAGGTGTTCCCGCGTCACTCCTGAGGGGACTTGGCGTCGGCCTCGATCTGGGCGGTGTCGGCCTTCAGTTCCCGGGCCTCCACCTTCTCCGCCCTCTTCATCTCCCGCTCGATCTTCGCCTCCATGTCGGAGACCGCGACCACCACCAGGCCCGCCTGCCCGGCGTCCAGGTGCTCGCCGAGCTCCTTCAGATCCTTGCGGCTCATCCCCGCGGCCGCGTGGCCGGCCACCGCGCCCAGCACCGCACCGCCGCCGGTCGTGACGGCCAGCAGGCCCCCGCCGATGGCGGCGAACGGGAACAGGACCACCACCAGGCCGGTGGCCAGGCCCACCCCGGCGCCCAGCACGCCTCCGGCCCGGGTCGGCGTCTCATGTTTCTTCGTGATCTTGACCTTCCCGTCGGCCCGGCGCTCGACCACCGCGGCGTCATAGGCGTCGATCAAGCCCGCCTTGGTGTGCAGCTCCTTGACCGCCTCATAGTCGGCGTTGGCGTCGGCGGGGTTGTCATACACCCCGACATAGGCCAGGAACGTGTCAACAGCCATCGTCATGCCTCCATCTCGGCCCGTCAGTATCCGGGACGCTACCGTCCGGTCGCCGCACCCTGGATCATTCGCGAGGGGTGACCCGGGCCTTCAGCGCCCGGCGCATCGGGCTGGCCGTGGGTGGATGGCCGCCAGTTCCAGCGGCCGGCCAGGCCTGGGATCGCTGGACGGCAGCCGCCCGGCCGCCTAATCTCGGGCTGATGATGGCGACGATGTCCGCCACCTCGCCCAGCCAGGACGTGGCCCGGCGGCTGATGGACGACGGTTATGTCGTCGTGACCGGCATGCTGACCCCGGACGGCGCGCAGCACGCCCGCGCCGACCTGGACCGGGTGCTGCGGACCACCCGGACCGGGCGGAACTCCTTCGAGGGGTTCGACACGCAGCGGATCTACGCGCTGTTCGCCAAGACCCGCGTCTTCGACGCGCTCGCCACCGGCCCGCTGCTGCTCGCCGTCCTGGACCAGGTGCTGGGCCATTACCAGCTCAGCGCCCCGGTCGGCATCTGCATCGGGCCGGGCGAGAAGGCGCAGATCCTGCACCGGGACGACGCGATCTACCCGGTGCCCGAGCCGCATCCCCCGCTGGTGGTCAACACCATGTGGCCGCTGGATGAGTTCACCGCGGAGAACGGGGCCACCAGGTTCGTCCCCGGCAGCCACCGGTGGGAGCCGGGCCGGCAGCCGGGCCCGGACGATCCGGTGTCGACGGCCGTGATGTCTCCCGGATCGGCCCTGTTCTACCTGGGCAGCCTCTGGCACGGAGGCGGCGCGAACCAGACCGCCCGGCCGCGGCTCGGCGTGATCCTGGAGTACGCGGCCGGCTGGCTGCGCCCGCAGGAGAACCACTGCCTGGCCGTTCCCCGCGACATTGCCCGTGACCTGCCGGAACGGCTGCAGGAACTGCTCGGCTACAACATCTACCCGCCGTTCGTGGGGTACGTCGACGGCAGGCACCCGCGCCGGGTGCTGTCGGCAGGTGCCTAGCCGTTCGTAGGCTAGCCCCATGCCAATGGCCGCTACCTTCCGTTCCCGGCTCGTCGCCCGTGAGGTCCTGTACGGCGCCTGGTCGGTGATCCCGTCGGCGCTGAGCGTGCGGTTGCTGGCCGCCGCGGGCCTGGACTACGTCGTGATCGACCTGCAGCACGGCGGGGCCACCGAAGCCGACCTGCCCGCGATGACCAGCGCGATCCGGCTGGCCGGGGCGACGCCCGTCGCCCGGGTCCGGCATGCGCACACCGCCGATATCGGGCGGGCTCTCGACCTGGGCTGCGAAGGCGTCATCGTGCCGAACGTCGACTCGGCCGCCCAGGCTCGCCAGGTGGCCGGCGCGGTCCGCTACCCGCCCGCCGGGCACCGGTCGGCGGGCGGCGTGCTGGCCGTGGCGGAGCCGTTCTGCCTCGTCATGGCCGAGTCGGCCGACGCGGTCGCCGAACTCGACGCCACCCTGGCCGTCGACGGTGTCGACGGCCTCTACGTCGGCCCCCGGGACCTGTCGTACTCCCTGGGCTGTGAGCTCGACCCGGATGACCCGGTGCTGAACCGGGCCCTGCGGCGGGTCTGGGCGGCCTGCGCCGCCGCGGGTAAGCCCGTCGGGGTGCACGCCGCCGAGGGCGCCACCGCCCGCTGGTACCGCGAGGCCGGCTGCACCCTCATCACGACCGCCGTCGACGCGGCCGCGATCACCCGCGACACCGCCGCCCAGTTCCGTCTCGCCCGGGCCTGAGCTGTCCGGACATGGAGGGCTGCTGCGGCTACTGTCTGGCCGGGTCGTCGTCGCGGTGCCTGCGGTGCCTGCGGTGCCGCCGTGGCCGGGCCGGCCTGCGTTCGCCGCGCGCGGGCGCGCCGGTGATCCAGCGTCCGAGCAGCACGGCACCGAGCGCCAGCGCCACCCACAAGAACCACGGGCCGCCGCTGGCCCCGCTGGCCAGCCAGATCACGAAAAGAAACAGGCTGATCGCGAGCCAGGACCCCCAGGCGGCCCGCCACGCCGGGGAGAACCTGCCCGGCCCGGCCTCGATCGACCCGGGCGGGCGCCGCCGGGCCTGCGGGCTGGCCCCGGGGCGGTCCACCGAGGCGTCCGGAAGCGGGCCGAGGTCGGTTCGCGGCAGGTCCGCCATGACCTCGTCCAGGTCGCCCAGCGTCTTGGCCGCGTAGGCCTGGTCCAGGCGCTGATCGAACTCCTCGAGGGTCAGCCGGCCGGCCGCCAGATGCTCGCGCAATGCGGCAGCGACCCGGTCGCGGTCGGCGTCGGAGGCGCGGATCTTGGAGTTGCTGGCCATCGGCATCCTCCTCAGCTGTCGGCGGGCCGCCGGACCGCTGCTCTGGCGGCCCACGCTGAACCTATGCCGGCGTTTCCCGGGGGGTGAGAGGCGATAGGCCTCAATCCCGCAGGACGTTCGGCGCTGAGGCGACGTACGAGCTGAGGACGACCGGGGTAAGCCGGCCGTGTTCGTAGCGCAGGCTGAGCGCGAGCAGGATCAGCCCGGCGGCCACACCGATGCCGGCGGCGGCCGGCAGCGGAACCTTGACGGCCAGGTCGAAGAACAGCGCGATGGTGGCGCCGCCCAGCACGCAGTTGACCGTAATGACCATGCTGGCCATGGTGAACAGGAACGACCAGCGGCCGTAGCGGACGCCGTGCTCCCGCGTCGCAGCGTCGTCAGCGCCGAAGTAGGGCGGAGCCATCGGGGTGAGCGCCGCGTAATAGGCCCTGATCAGCTCCATCCTGCGGAGCGACACGATGTTGGCCACGCTGGTGTCGATCAGCCGGATGATGGTGAACCAGCCGAGCACGAACACGGTCGGCAGGACCGTGAAGGCCAGCGAGGCGAACGCCCTCGGCGAGGAACTGGAAAACCCGAGCGCGACGAGCCCGCTGGCCAGCGAGGACAGGTAGATGCTGACCCGGCTGCCGCTTTCGCTGATGGTCGAGCTGGCCGTGGACTGCAGCACGAAGTACTCGGTGCCCAGCGCGTTCATGAACTCCGGCGGTGGTGTCTCGTCAGTCACCAGATCCTGCCTTCCGGCCGGCGCTTAGTACTCGCTGACCAGGGCGAGCTTGCCGGGCGGGTGCGGGCCGGTCAGGGCCGCGAACGCGGCGGGGGCGTCGTCGAACGCGAACGTCCCGGCCATCGGGACGACCAGGTCCCCGTTCTGGGCGAGCTTCAGGATCCGGCTCCGGGCCCGGGCCCGGAATGGCCCGCTGGCCGGGTTCGAGGCGCCGATGAAGACGTAACCGTCCGCCTTGGCCCGGGCCGCGGCGGCGATGGTGACCACCCTGGCCCGGTCCGCGACGAGGGCGAGCGACACGTCGCCGGCCTCGTCGCTGCCCACCGTGTCCAGCGCGGCGGCCACGCCCTCGGGGGCGGCGGCCCGGACCTGGTCAAGCAGGCCAGGCCCGTACTCGACGGGTATCCCGCCGAAGCGCCGGACCAGGTCGAAGTTCGGCGGGCTGGCGGTGCCGACCACCCGGACGCCGAGGATACGGGCTTGCTGTAGGACGCTCACCCCGACGGCTCCGGCGGCTCCGTGCAGCAGCACGGTCTCGCCTTCCCTGGCCCCCGAGGTGTGCAGGAGATCAGCCGCGGTGGTCCCGACGAGAAGCAGGTTGGCCGCTTCGGGGAAGGTGAGCGCCGAGGGTTTGGCGAATACGCTGGACGCGGAGGTCGTGATCGCCGTCGTGTACCCGCCGGTGACCTGGGCGACCACCTCGTCCCCTGGTGCCGCGCCACCCGACGCGAGCTCCGTGTCGGGTCCGAGCGCCGTCACCAGGCCGGCCACCTCGTACCCGATGGACAGCGGCAGCAGCCTGGGGTCCTGGCCCGGCGCGATGTGCTTGGCGTCGGCGGGATTCATGCCGGAGGCACGCACGCCGATGGTGACCTGGCCGGGCCCGGGATCGGGCACGTCGACCGCGATGTTGCGCAGGACCTCGGGGCCGCCGAAGCCGACGGCTACCCAGCTCCGTGCCGCGATCATCTGCCTCCTCCCGGGCTAGGCCGGGTGCTTGGCTCTGGCCAGGTTCGCCTTCAGTTCGGCGATATCCTGGCGGACGACGAACGCGGGCTGGCCGGCCTCGATCCGCCAGCTCTCGGCCAGGCCGCCGATGTCCACCGCGTCGAAGCCGAACTCGTCGTAGAGCCCGGCCACCAGCTGCTTGGCGGCCGGGTCGTCGCCGGCCAGCGCCAGTGCCCGGCGCTTCGGGTCACCCTGCGGGTGGCCGTCGCCGGACATCTCCGCGGCATTGATCATGCTGAAGGCGCGCACCACCCGGCTGGCGGGCACGTGGGCCTGCAGCAGTCCGGGCGCCGTGGTCGTCCCGTCGTCGATCTCCGGGATATGGCCGAACCGCTGCGGGAAGTAGTTGATCGTCGCGATGACCACCTTCCCGTCCAGCGGCTCGACCGGTACCTGGTCGATGGTCGTGAGGGGGATCGCGACGATCGCGAAGTCGCCGGCCGCGGCCGCCTGGGCCGGGGTGGCCGCCCTGGCCCGGGGCCCGAGTTCCTCAACCAGGCCGGCCAGCGAGTCTGGTCCCTGGGAGTTGCTGAGCACTACGTCGTACCCGTGGGCGATCGCCGCCCGGGCCAGGTTGCCGCCGACGTGCCCGCTGCCGATGATCCCGATGGTCGTCATGCGTGGCATCTCCTTAGCCGTGGGGAACGCCAGATAGCATATAACATTCTATGGAAGATGTTACCATAGAAGTTGCTTGCGAGGACGCTGGCCCGTCCAGCTGTGGGGATCGTGTGCTCCGCCTCGGGTAGCGCCGGGGGACCTAATCCCGTAGCGCGGTTTTTTCCGGCATGATGGCCGCAGCCCGGTCCAGCAGTGGCTGGCAGCGGAGGTTACGTGCGATGTCACATGCTTCGGCGAGGGCGGCCTCGGCCGCTTCGGTGTCGTGTCGGCGGGTGAGGTGTGGCGCAGCGCGTCCTGCGGCCGACCGCGGCGGGTGCCGACGGCGGGCCGGGCGCATGTCATCGCCAAATGCGACCCGTTATCCGATCACCGGCCGGCCGCACGGCAGGCGTGTGCCGCAGCGATCACCGGGCCATAATGTTCGTGATCACCGGAACTCGTCCGTCTCGGCGAGTTGGCCGGCGCGGGCGGACGCCGCGAGGAGGACCGGGTGGCGCTCTGGCAGCTGTTCACCGGTGGATGAGATGCTCGCCGTACGCTGGCACGCCCGTGGTGACGTGCGTGTGGAGGAGGTGCCGCCGCCTCCGCCGCCCGGACCGGGCGACGTGCAGCTTCAGGTGAGATGGTGCGGCATCTGCGGTACCGATCTTGAGGAATGGCAGAGCGGGCCGGTGTTCATTCCGGTCGCCGTGCCGCATCCGGTCACCGGCAGGCGAGCGCCGCTCGTGCTCGGACATGAATTCGCCGGCGTGGTCGTAGCGGTCGGCGATGGCGTTACCGGTTTGCGGCCAGGCCAGCGAGTTGCCGTTGACACGATCGTCTCCTGCGGTAACTGCCGGTGGTGCTGGCACGGCGAGATGACCCGTTGCCCGGCGCTGGGAGCACTTGGCTTGCATGGTGATGGCGGGCTCGCGCAACTCTGCAACGCGCCAGCGCGTATGTGCCTCCCGGTCCCGGATACGGTGGCCGATGATGAGGCGGCACTGGCCGAGCCGCTCGCGGTGGCCGTGCGGGCGTTGCGGCGGGGCGGGCTCCGGCCAGGTGAGCGGGTCGCGGTGGTTGGGGCCGGCGCAGTCGGGCTGATGGCGGTGCAGGCGGCGGCCGCATTCAGCGCTGACGACGTGGCGGTGATTGAACCGCTGCCCGCGCGCCGGGCCCTCGCCGCGCGCCTCGGCGCCGACCGTGTCGTGCCGCCCAGTGATGCCGCCACGCTGGAGGCCGATGTCGCCGTCGAATGCGCGGGCCGCCCGGGGGCCGTCCAGACCGCGTTGCAGGCCCTGCGCTCCGGCGGGCGGGCCGTGCTGCTCGGCATCGTCAGGGACGCGGCACCGCTCACGCCGATGGACCTCGTCCGCGGCGAAAAGTCGCTGATCGGCTCGTTGTCCCATGTCTGGGACGATGACTTCCGGGTGGCACTGCAGCTGCTGGGCCGGGGTACGGTGCAGGCGGCCCCGCTGATCACCGACCGCGTCCCGCTTGGTGCGGCGGTGAGCGGCGGCCTGGCCCTGCTGCGGGACGAGCCGGAGGAGCACCTGAAGATCCTTGTCCATCCGGGGGATGCCAGGTGAGCGCGGCCGGCGACGGCGACGTGCTGCCGGATCTGGTCGCGAGCCGGCTGTACACGGCGGTCGTGTCGGACATTCTTGACGACCTCGGGCACCGCGAGCACGTGCTGGACCTCGCCATCCGCCCGCTGGGGCACGGCACGGTGATCGCTGGCTTCGCCAATCCGTTTTTGGTCACTGAGGTCCATCAGATCCCCGCCGAGCCGTACACCGGCGAGATCGGCGCCCTCGATGATGTCCGGCCGGGCGAGATCATCCTGGTGGCCGCGGGCGGCTCCGCCCGCGCCGCTTGCTGGGGTGAGCTGTTCTCCGCGGCGGCGCGCGCCCGCGGTGCCCGCGGCACCCTGATCGACGGGTACTGCCGCGACGCGAGCAGCATCGCTGCCCTCGGCTACCCGGTGTGGTGCCGCGGCATGTTGCCGCTGGACTGCAAGGGCCGGACTGCGGTTACCGCATGGCGGCAGGCCGCCGTGGTGGGCGGCCTGCCGATCCGACCAGGGGACCTTGTGGTGGCCGACGCCGACGGCGCGGTCGTCGTTCCGGCCGAGCTCGTCCACGAGACCGTCAGCCGGGCCATGGCCAAGGCGTCGAAGGAGCACGGCCTGCGGGATGCGCTGGAGCAAGGTAGCACGCTGCGGGCCGCCTACGACCGGTTCGGCGTGCTCTGAGCCGGCACCAACACCGGCGTGTTCGACCTGTACGGCCTCCCGCCCGCCGGCCGGCCGGTCACCATGACCGGCCAGGAGATCTTCCGCGCGCGCGACGGCAAGCTCGCCGAGGTATGGCACCAGGAAGACGCCTCCGGAATGCTCCGCCAGCTCGGCCTGGAGCCCCCGCCGGCCATCATGCGCCTGGCCGCCCGGCGCAGCGCCCGCCGCTACCGGCGGCAGCACGCCACCACCCGCCGTCGCGGCAGGCGGTGGCCGGACGCCTCGAGCACCGCGTCGACGGCCGGGCCGTCCAGGCGGCCGGCCTGACGATCAGCCCCGGGCGCTGCGGGAACTGCGGCGAGTGCTGCGGCCCGGCGGCCAGCTCCTGTTCATCGAGCACCTGCGCTCCGGCGACCCCGCCCTGGCCCGCCTGCAGAACCGGATGAACTGGCTCAACCGGCTGGTCGTCTGCTGCGACTGCAACCGCCCCACCCTCGACTCCATCCGGCAGGCCGGCTTCACGGTCGCCCAGGTGGACCATACGGCGATCCCGAAGGCCCCGAAGTTCGTCCGCCCGGCCGTCGTGGGCCTGGCCACCGTTCCCGCGACCGCGCCGTCCGGCTGCTCCCCGCCCGCCGGATCCAGGACCTCGCCGAGATGACGTGTCGATGCCGCGACGGCGGAGCCTGAGTGTGTAGACGGTGGTGTCCCTCGCTGACCGCGGCCCCGCCATCCGCGCCCTCGCGAACCAGTGGATGGGCCAACCTACCCGGAAGATCCGTTAGTAAGTCACATCCACTGGTTGGGTGCTGGGACTGATGAGCTAGCAGATACGGGGGAGGGGATGGCCGCCGGGCCGGTCGACGATCCGGGTGCCGCCGATGGCGGTTTTCGGCTGGACGAGGCCGGGCCGCTCCTCACGCACGTGGCCGATGACCGCCGCCTGCTCTCCGGTGACCGCTCAGGCGGCCACGTCGGTCTTGCGGGGGCGTCCGCGGGGACGCTTGCGCGGGACGATCGCGCCGTGCATCAGCAGTTCGCCGCCCCAGACACCCCAGGGCTCGCTGCGCCCGAGCGCACTGGTCAAGCAGGCGATCCTGGCCCTGCATCCCCGGCACAGGGCCTTCGCCTGCTCCACATCCTGCGGAGACTCAGCGAAGAACAGCTCCGGGTCCTGGCGGCAGGGAAGATCCGGTCCCACCAGGAGCGCGGTAGCCGAAGTAGCCACGCCGACGCCCGGGTTCCAGTGCGAGCCGGACATCACGGCAGCCTCCTGGCCCAGGTCGGCCGGGCCGTTAAGGAACATCATCGTGGTCTCCGTTCATCACAAGGTCGGGGTACGTGGACAGCCGCCGCGGCCGCTTGCGGGCGCGGGACGCCCAGCAGTGGATGATCCGCGGGCGGCCACTCGTGACGTCCGGACGGCTTGCGGGCCGTCAGAGCCGGCGCTGAGGAACTCGGCCGGCCGGCGTTCCGATCAGGCTCAGCGACTGCGACCGGTCCGCAGCCAGCGCGCAAGTATCCGCCGCTGGGTACGGTGTGAATTCGCCCTCAGCACCGGGCGGCCCGGCCGCAGGCGTCGACGTATCTGGCTGGATCGGGCCGGCTGCGCACCTGGCCGCGGTGCTTGTCCAGGCGCCCCGTCTCGCGAGTCATGGTCTTCTCCCTCGTTCGTGGCCGCCGGAGGTACCGCGACCAAAAAGACCGACTGTCGGTCTGATATTTACAGACCGACTGTCGGTCTGTCAATATGCCCTTCCCCGTGGTTCTTGCTCTTTAAAGACACGGCAGCACGCGAAGCTGTGACACCTGTCAACCCCGCCTGCCCAATGGCACGGGCTCACCCCGGCCACAGGCTGGCTGCGCGGCTACGCGGCCGGGTCGTCGGGCACCCGGCTCAGCACGATGCCGAAGTAGTCTCGGTACGCCGCCAGCAGCACGTCGTCTGTATCCAGCTGCTGCTCAGTCCGAATCCCGCTCTCGGTCTGGATGAGCATCCGGCCGCTGATGGACACCCGGCCGCCTGGAGTCAACCTGGAGCAGATCGTGCTGCGGGTGAAGTGCGACAGCGGCGAGGTCTGCTGCCACCAGCACGTGGGGACGCAGTCCGCGAGCGACCGCTCGCGCGTCTCGATGCGGTACTGAGGCCTGCCGTCCCTCAGCACGTCGATGTCTCCTGCGGCGGCGTCGGCGAGCCGGAACCGGCCGGCCGGATCGTCTTGGTCATCCCTGGCCGCCAGCAACAGCGGATAGTCGCTGTGACTGCCGAAGCCCACGTCGGCGAGCCATGGTCCGCTGCCGTCGGCCGGGTGCACGACGAGCGCCAGATGATCGAACGGCGGGCCCAGGCCGGCCTCCCCGTAGACCCGGGCGGCGACCCGGCTCACCTGCGCGCCGAGCGCCTCTAGCAGCAACGCGAATGCCCCGTTGAGCTCATAGCAGAAGCCGCCGCGGCGACCGCGCACGATCTTGTCGATCAGGTCTCGTTCGTCCAGCGAGATCGGCTCGGCCAGGTGAATGCTCAGGTTCTCGAACGGCACCGTCAGCTGGTGCGCACGGTGCAGCGTGCGCAGGCCCGCCGTGTCACCTGCAGCTGTCCCGGTGACGCCCACGCGGTTCAGGTAGGCCACCACGGTTTCGTGATCCATCGGCCCCTCCGGATCGGCGCTCGGTGATCTCGCCATGCTGCCAGAACGGCAGCGTGGAAAGCCTTGCCAGCCGCTGGTAATAGTGAGGAACATCGGCCCGGCCAGGGTCGGGGGTGGCGGACGCCCAGGACCCGACCGCCCGGCGATCTGGCGATTGAAGACATTTTCC
>Ga0187817_10001208_pt1 | contig 12424 bp, 8 predicted proteins | sample NC_wetland_sal_i_17_FD_132431 | JGI IMG/M metagenome (GOLD analysis project Ga0187817, IMG submission 132431) | Wetland sediment microbial communities from Neuse River Estuary, North Carolina, USA - SO4_2 | ecosystem: Environmental > Aquatic > Freshwater > Wetlands > Sediment | place: USA: North...
ATACTGCGGCGGCGTCAGGTACTTCGAGTTGCCTCCGAGGCCCGAGAAAGCGAAGGGCAGAATCTGCGTGCTGGTGAGCACGCTGCCATCCGCCAGCGTCATCGTCGTGGGAAGGTTCACCGTCTGCGCCAGGTCCGGCCGGAACACGCCCTGGTGGTCGTATTTCTCGGTGCGCGGCATTTGCAGGTTGTAGCGCACCCCCAGGTTGAGCGTCAGGTTGGGCTTCACCTTCCAATCGTCCTGGAGGAACCCAGCGCCCGAATTCCAGCGGTAATAATACGGCACCTCCACGTTGCGCATAGTGACGCTGCCGTTCACGGTGCCCAACAGGAAGCTGGCCCACGGGCTGCCGCCCGTTCCACTCGAAGTGCCGGTGGAATCGGTCTGAATGTTGCTGAAGGTGTAAACGCCGCCAAACGCGCCGTACAGCGGGATGACGTTTTGCAACTGGTGACTCAGGTCCACGCCAAACGTCAGGCTCATGGTGCCGACGTTCTTATATACGATGTCGGTGATGGCGTAACGCTCTTCGCGGTCCTCGACGTTGGTAGAGCCGGCGCCGCCGAAACCGGTCGCGGTGCTGCTGCCGCCCCCCAGCGAAGAGCCGGGGAACAGGCTGTTGAACGAGGGCAATCCGCCCTGGGTGATGCTCGGCAAGCCGAATGCGGTATTCAGGTTCTGCCCGGTGGAGGGGTCCCACTGCGGGTCCACGGTGTTGCTGAAGCGGCCGCGCGTGTAGTTGAGCCGGAGGTCGTTGTAGAGCGTAGGCCCGAAAGTGTGGGTGTCGGCCAACATGGCCTGTTTGGCCCAGCTATAGTAAGCGCCGTTATTGGTGGGGCTGACCGGCGTTCCCTGAATTTTCACAATGGGGGTCGCGGTGAAGCGGCCGTACATATGGTTCTTATCGCTGATGGTCTCGTCGATGCGGACGGTGTATCGCTTCTCGTCCTGCGACAGCAGGCGCGGCGAGTAGATGTTCGATATCAGGCCGTTGCTGTTGAGGTAATAGGGTCCGGCCTGGGCGAAATAGGGCAGCGCCTTCACGGCGGTAGTGTCGATCATCGACTGGGGAATCACGTTGCCGGGGAAGGGCGCATAGGCGGTCTGTCCGGTGGGCAGAGTGGCCTGAGTGAACTGGTTGCCGGTCGTATTGTAGATGTCGTAGATCGTGCTGTCGCTCTGCGGACCCACTGCATTGGGTGCGATGGTCTGAAATTGCTGCACCACGGATTTCGGCAGCCAGCCGCTGGGCGTGTTCACCACATCGCTGAAATCGCCGGTGCGCATGGCCGTCGTGGGCAGCAGGCCGTATTGATCGAGGTGATCGCGGCGGTACTGCGGTTCGATGGCCGCAAACCAGAAGGTCTTGTTCTTGCCGTGGTAAAGCTTGGGAATGTAAACCGGGCCGCCCGCCGCTAGGGAGAACTGGTTGTATTTCAGTGTCGGCACGGGACGGTTGGTGGTGGCCAGCGTGAAGGGCGCGGCCGCGAAATCCGGGTTGCGGTTGTACCACAGGGCCGTACCATGCAACTCGTTGGTGCCCGATTTGGTGGTGGCGTTGATGATGCCGCCGCCGGTGGTGCCGTATTGCGCCGAAAACGCCGAGGTCTGCACGGTGAACTCCTGCACCGTCTCGGGCGTAAAGCTCACCATCGTGCGCGCCAGGCTGACCCCGGTGTTATTGGTGCCGTCGGCCATGATCAAGGTGCTCATGGGACGGCCGCCGCCCACCGAAAGGTTGCAGCCCGGGCAGGGCGTGACGCTGGTGATTACGGGGTCTTCGCTACCGGCGTCGCCGGACACATTGGGGAGGGTCAAAGCCAGGTCGAGCACGCTTCGGTTCAGCAGCGGCGCGTCGTCAATCTGCCGCTCGGTAATCGTATTGGTCGAGGTCCCGGAATCCGTATTCACCATGGCCGCTTCCGCGGTCACGGTGACCTTGGTTTCCACCGAGCCGGTTTGCAGCGTGACGTTCACCGTAGCCGTGGACGCAGTGTCCACCTTCACGCCTTCCACCACAGTCTCGGCGAATCCTGGCGCGGTCACCGTCACGCGGTAAGCCACGGGTTCCAGATCGGCCGCCAGAAAGGTGCCGTTCTGTGCGCCGGTGATCTTGCGGGTTTGATTGGTTCCTTCACTGACGATGGTTACGCTCGCTCCGGGAACGATAGCGCCGGTTTGATCGACGACGGTTCCCGAAATAGAACCCCGGTTCGTTTGCGCGATCAGAGTGGCCACACCCAACAAAATAACCGCTGCAAGCCGCTTCATGGCTATACCCCTTTCAGAGCACGTGCGAATTTCAGATTCCAGCCGGTGGTTCACTGTCGCAGGCAAGCGACGCGTGCAAACCTCTGGCTCCTAAGACCCCGTTTCGGAGTCAATAGTATCCGATTGCACTCAGAGGGGCAAACCACACGCGGAGAGGGGCATAGGTCTTGCATGGTGGAACGCCCGCTCCATGCCGGTTGGATCGCCAAAATTACAAGAAAAGAATGGAATTATCCTAAATAAGGAGAGTCGGACCAGAGACTTGGCCCGAGCAGCGGCCCGTAACATTCGTTATGCAATGTAAAACGCAGGGCGAATCCCGATCGGGCTTTTGACGGACGGCCCGCGATTCAGCTCACTGGACCGAGTTCACCGGCGCAGCCGCGAACGCGCCCGCGTTTCCGTTATAGGCCAGCACGTAGTGCTTCATCGCCATTTCGGTCCAACTCATGCCGTTGGCCTTGGCTTCGTCAAGCGCTTTCTGGTTCTCCCAGTGGTCGTGCGCGATGCGATAGCAGGCGATGATGGTTCCGGTGCGGTCGGCGCCGCGGCGGCAGTGAACGAACACCGGGCCGCCGGCCGAGTCGTCGAGCAGCGCCAACAGCTTCGAAACCTGCTGTTCGGTGGGCGGGGCATGGCCGTTCATCGGGATGTTGATGTACTTCATGCCGGCTGCCTCCACCCGTTTCTTTTCCATGCTGGAGCGGCCGGCGCCCCCCCGCAGGTCGACGATGGTTTTGACTCCCAACGCCGCGAGGTTGTGAAAGCCCTGCGGGCTGGGCTGCGCGCCGCGGTAGACGCTTTCGTTCAGTTGATGAAAGTTGGGAACGCCAGCCGGCGGCTGCTGCGCAGCCAGCACGGGAACGAAAATAACCAGTGAAGCAATGAAAGGCGTTATAAGACGGGGTTTCATGGGCCTCAATTGGTTGGATGTCGAAAGAGGTGCTCCGCGTTTCAACAAGTGAGAACCGTTGCAGCGGGCAAAATCTGTGTGCGAAACCACCGAACTAACACGCGAGTTGCTGCCCGACCTCCTTACTTCACCACCGGCAGCACCACCGCCGAAGGCTGCGCTTTGGTGCGGAAGATCTGCTGGGTGGCCGCGCGGTAATCCGCCGCCCGTGCCTGGAAAATGTTCGGCACGAACGTTTGCGGATTCCGGTCGTAGAGCGGAAACCAGGTGCTCTGCACCTGCACCATGATGCGATGGCCTTGGCGGAACGAGTGATCGTTGGTATGCAGGTCAATGCGGTAGGGCGTCACCTGGCCCGGCACAACGGCTTGCGGAGTTCCGAAGCTTTCGCGGAAGCGCCCGCGCAGGATTTCGTCCGCGATCATGAGCTCATAGCCGGCGAGTTCCGGGTGGTCGGGATACGTTTCCGGGTAAACATCGATCAGCTTGACCACCCAATCGCTGTCCGTGCCGGTGGTGGAGGCGTAGAGTTGCGCCACGATATCGCCGGCAACGTGCAGGTCCTTCTCCAGGGGCGCGGTTTCCCACGTCAATACGTCGGGTCGGCTCTCGACGAAGCGCTGGTCCTCCACCAGCCAGGTGGGCCAGCCGCCGTCCGGATAGGTGGGGCTGATGGGGCGATGGCGGTAAGGCACCGGGTGCGCCGGGTCGGAAACATAGCTGTCGTAGGGCGGCGCAGCATCCGTGGGAGCGTCGAAGGAGAGCTTGCCCTCGGCGCGCAAATAAAGCGGGCGCGGCTCGGCGGAACGGGGCGGCCAGGTATCGTATGCTTCCCAGCGGTTGGCGCCGGTGTCGAAAACGCGCGCTTCGGGAAACTTGCCGTCGCCCTTGTCTTTGAGCCAGTAGGCAAACCAGGGCGCTTCCATTTGCGTGCGGAAATATTCGCAGGTGTTGCTGTCGAAGGGAATCGCGCCCAGCTTGCTGCAATCGGCGCGCGCCCAACCGCCGTGGTTCCACGGGCCGGCGGCGACGAAATTCCTGCCGCCCGCATCGTGTTTTTCGTAGAGCTCGTAAATCTTCATCGGGCCGTAAAAATCTTCCTGGTCCCACCAGCCGGCCACGTTTAGGTTGGGCACTTTGGGCTCGCCGATATACGAGAAGAACGCCTGACGCTTCCAGAACTCGTCGTAATTGGGGTGGTTGACGAAATCGTTCCAGGTGGGCAGCTTGTTGCGAAAGTACTTTTCGTTGACGTTGAACAGCGGCCCCAGGTTCAGGTACCACTGAAAGGTGTCGGCGCGGTCGAACCGGAAATTGGTGTTGGCCTCCTTGGCCGTCTCCAGCAGTGCGGCGTATTCAAAGCCATAACTCAGCCGGAAGGCGCCGTTGTGATGGAAATCGTCGCCCAGGAACATGTCGGCCGGCGACGCCTGCTCGGAAGCAGCTTTCAATGCGGGATGCGGTTCGACGAGCGCCATGGCGGTGAGCCAGCCGCCGTAGGAAATGCCCAGCATGCCGGCGCGGCCGTTGTTGCCGGCCACGTTGTGCAGCAGCCATTCGATGGTGTCATAAGCGTCCGTCGCTTCGTCAATCGCTTTGGGATCGCCCTTCGGCCGCGGCGGCCGCTGCATGACGAACTGTCCCTCGGATTGAAAACGGCCGCGAATGTCCTCGAACACGAAAATATATCCGTCGGCGATCAGGTGCGCATAGCGGCGGCGGAGCGCGGCCTCGTCACGCGCGGCGCCGTAGGGCGTGCGCTCCAACAGGATGGGCAGCGGCGCGGAGGCGCTCTTCGGTTTAAAGACGACGGCGTGCAGCCGGACGCCGTCGCGCGCCGGAATCATGACCTCCGAGCGGTCAAACCCCGGCGCGGCGGCATCCTGAGCAAGGACCGCGGTCAGGCCGGCAGCCAGCAGGCAAACGACGCCGGCGGAAAGGAGGGAAGCTCTCATCGAGCTAACTATACTCTATACGTGTCGGCGCGCCACACCTTCACCGCGCGCTTAATGGCGTCCGGCTCCGTGTGTTCGGCGGCGGCGCGCCCGGCCAGCGCTACGAATTCGCCGTCCGGAGCAAAGCGCAGGGCGATGATCTGGCGCACCGTGAGCGCCGGGTCGAGCAGCTTGCCCGTGAGCACGAAGTGCCGCAGGTTCTCTTCCGCCCGAATGGCCCGGTCCTGTGCCTTCAAAGCAAAGATCCGGCAGAAGAAAAACAGCAGCAGGCAGCAAATGTCCAGCACCAGGATGAGCGAGGCGCTATAGATCCGCTCATGGTTGCCCCACGATTCATAGAGGTTCACAACGGAACCGATCAGTGTCAATACCAGAATGCCGAAAAGGACCCCGTGAAACATAGGGACGATACGGCGGTGATTGGAATAGGTCTGCGCGTCCATGTGGCGCTCCTTCGGTATTAGTCTGCCACGCTGAAGGCAATGAGTGTATGACCGGCGGTGACCGCGATGTACTGCTGGCCTTCCCACCGGTAGCTGATTGGGCCGCTATACACCGGCGCGCCCGCCTGGAAGTTCCACAGCGGTTTTCCAGTGGCCGCGTCCAGCGCAAAGATGTTGCCCTCATTGGTGCCGCCGAACACCAGGCCTCCGGCCGTGGAAAGCACGCCGGCCCAGGGAGCCGAATGCAGCGGGAAGTGCCACCTCTGGTCGCCGGTCAGTGGATCGAGCGCCTGAATGGAGCCGGACGGTTCCACCCCGGCGATGCCGCGCATGCCGCCGGCGCTGAAATAGTTGCCCGCCTTGTATTCCGCCGTGGCGCGATAGAAGACCGTTCCTTCCTCGCGCACCGCAACGTAGAGAAGACGAGTGTCTGGATTGTAGGAAGGGCTGTTCCAATTGGTGGCGCCGTGCACGCCGGGGTAAACCAGCGAGCCCTCGGGCCGCGGTTCGGCCGCCTCCAGCGCCAGCGGCCGGCCGCGGTCGTCCAGCCCGCTCGACCAGTTCTGGCGGCCGTACTGCTTGCCCAATAGAAACTCGCCGGTTTGCCGGTCCAGCAGGTAGAAGAATCCGTTGCGATTGGCGATGGCCACCAGCTTGCGCGGCGCGCCGCGCCATTCGGCGTCGAGCAGCACCGGGACGTGATTGGCGTCCCAATCGTGCGTGTCGTGCGGCGTGAATTGGAAGTGCCACTTCAGCTTGCCGCTCGAGGCATCGAGCGCCAACAAACAATCGGAGTACAGGTTATCGCCGGCGCGCGGTCCGCCGTTATAATCCGGCCCCGGATTGCCCGTGCCCCAGAAGAGCAGCTGCGCGGCCGGATCGTAGCTGCCGGTCACCCACGCGGCTGCCGAACCGGTTTTCCACGAGTCGCCGGCCCACGTCTCATGGCCCGGTTCGCCCGGCCCTGGAACGGTCCAGAAACGCCACAGGCGTGCGCCCGACTTGGGGTCGTACGCGTCGATAAAGCCGCGGATGCCATATTCTCCGCCGGAAATGCCGACGATCACTTTGCCGTCGAGCGCGAGCGGAGCTGCGGTAATCGAGTGCCCGGTCTTGTAATCGGCCACCTCGCGGTCCCACAGCAGGTGCCCGGTTTTGGCGTCTAGCGCCAGCAGGTGCGCATCCACTGTCCCCAGGAAAACGGCATCGCCCAGGATCGCCAGGCCGCGGTTCACCTGGCCGCAGCAGACCCGCACATCGCTGGGCGCGGTGCGGCGAAACACCCAGATGGGGCGGCCGGTGCGGAGGTCCAGCGCCGCCGCCTGGCTGGGCGGCTCGGAAATGTACATGATGCCGCCGGCCACCAGCGGCGTGGTCTCAAACTGGTTCAGATCGTTGGTCTGGTACATCCAGACCGGCTTGAGACGGGCCACGTTGCTCCGGTCGATGGCTTTGAGTGCGGAATAGCGGTGGCCGGCGTAATTGCCCGAGTAGGTGAGCCAGTCGCCCGGTTCGGCAGCGGCCGCAGCGATCCGCTGGTAGCTCACTTGCGCGGGCAGAGTGCACACGAGGCAGCCGAGGAACAGCAGCCGGCACACTGTCATTGTGGCCCCTGCAGGGAGACCAGGTAGGCGATCAGGTCCTGAAGCTCCGTTTCCGTGAAAACGCTCCGGCAGCTCGGCATGGGAGACTTGCCCCAATCCTTGTGCAGTTCCCGGAGTTCCTCCTTGCGAAAAGAAAAGATGCGGTCCGCGTAGTCCCGCACCTGGATGGTAAATGTATCTTCGTTTACCCGCACTCCCGTGATCTGACGGCCGTCCGCGGTGACCAGCCGGACTTGCAGGAAATTATCCGGCATATAGATGATGCGCCGGTAAACGGCGAAAGTGTCGGGAACCTCCGCCTCCGGGTCGAGCAGCGATTTTCGCAGGTGCGCCGCGCTCCGCCGGGTGCCGATGGCGGTGAGGTCGGGGCCGGTGCGGCCGCCCCGCGGCCCGACCGTGTGGCATGCCCCGCAGTTCCCCTTGGTCCAGAAGAGGCGCTCGCCGTTCGCCCGGTCCCCTGGAACCGGCTCGGGCTGCGACCGGCCCAGGCTGCGGACGTAGGCCACGAGCTGCCGGTTTTCGTCCTCGGTCATGCGGGTACCTGGCATTTGGGTTCCCGGAATGCCGAGGGTAATGATAGACGAGAGCGCGGCATCGTCGGGCGCGCGCGGCAGTTTTCTTTGGGCCAGATTGGACCCCCTGCCGCCGTCGCCTTTCGGCCCGTGGCAGGCTGCGCAATGGGTTTGGAACAACGTCTCGCCCGTATCCGCGGCTCGCAAGAGCGCCAAGGGCAGAAGAAGGTAGAGCGCAGCCGTCCGCATACGGTTGACATTAAATCACAGGGTAGCGCCGGCGGTCTTTGCCGCCGGCGCAACGCGCCAGGAAGCTTCGCAACCCCCAGGGTGGTTTCTCTGATTCGTTGGAAACGGCTCGGGACCTTGGACGCGCCATCCCCGAACCTCTTCTTTGCCTGAGAGACGGACGCTGTGCCTCAACCGTTTCCGTTGGTAACCACAACAGTACCGTTGTCTTTTGCGACCCCTCGGTAATCCACTGATTTCACACCCGATTATTGCATTTTGCAGCAATGCGCCGTTGCAATTCACGACACCGACGTGCGTGTCCCAAAACGCCGCTTCCTATCTGCATGAAATCACAACGGATAAAAAGGTAAAAATCACCAGTTTTTGGCCATTGCCGTGCCCTTAGTAGAGTCGGAAAGGTTGGAAGCTTATGACAGTCATTCTGGTTTTAGGAACGTTCATGCTCTTCATCGCGTTGGATTATGTTCTTAACCGCAAGAAGGCAGTCCAAACGGTTCCAGCGGAAGCGGCCGTTGCCGTCGCAGAGTCTGCTGGAGATTTCGTCACCGGGTTCCACACTCCCGAGAATGTAGCTTATCACCCCGGCCATAGCTGGGTGATGCAGGAACGCAAAAATGTGGTCCGCGTGGGCGCGGATGAGTTCGCCGCCGCTCTGGCAGGCAAACTCGAGAAGATCGAACTTCCTAAGCCCGGTCAATGGATCCGCCAAGGGCAGAAGATCCTGGCGTTCTTCCGCAATGGCGAGAAGGCCGAGATGGTCTCTCCGACCGAGGGCGAGGTGATGGCGATAAACGACCAAGTGTTGCAAAATCCGGCACTGATGCGCCAGGACCCCTATGGCCGCGGTTGGCTGCTGGCGGTCCATGTTCCCGATGAGGAAAGCACCACCCGTAACCTCATTCCTAAAGGCTTGGTACGCGAGTGGATGCGGGAATCGGTGGAGCGCCTCTATGCGCGGCAGCCCGTCCTGGTAGGCGCGGTCGCGGCCGATGGCGGTATCCCCTCCGAGGACCTGCTGGCGGATGTCCCCGGTGCTAACTGGAAAGAATTGGCTGGCGAGTTCTTCCTGACTGCATAAGCGACGTTAACAGACGTGCCCGGAACCCTCCGGGCCCGCTTTTTTCTCCCCCTCCTGTAAGTTTTTGCTACACATTCCTGTCGAATTCTGTTAAAAATGGAGTTGAAGGTCTGAATAAATTTATTATGCCAAAGGCGATCCTGTACGATAGCACACTCTGTATCGGGTGCCGTGCGTGTGAAGGAGCATGCGCCGAACGCTGGGGCCTCCCTTACAACGACAAGATTGCAAATGAAGAACGGATCTCCGCCCACAAGCTCACCACCATTGTGACGCACGGCGATAAGTTCTCCCGCCGGCTTTGCATGAACTGCCTTCAGCCGGCCTGTGCTTCGGTTTGCCCGGTGGGCGCGTTGCAGAAGACGGCGCTCGGACCCGTCACTTACGACGCCGATAAATGCATGGGTTGCCGTTACTGCATGCAGGCTTGCCCCTTCCAGGTGCCTTCCTACGAATGGGCGAAACGGCTGCCGCGCATGCGCAAATGCGACATGTGTTACGAGCGGCAAAGCCAGGGTAAGCTCACCGCCTGCGCGGAAGCCTGCCCGACGGGCGCCACCAAGAACGGCGACCGCGATGCCCTGGCCGCCGAAGCGCAACAGCGGATCGCAGAAAAGCCTGACCAGTATTACCACAAGGTCTACGGTCTGAGCGAAGTGGGCGGCACGTCCGTGTTGTACCTTTCGGCAGTGCCGTTCGAAGAGATCGGTTTGCGCACCAACCTGCCGCAGGAGCCGTTGCCGATGCTCACGTGGCGCGTTCTGGAACTGCTGCCGGACGTAGTCTCCACCGGGACGGTGCTGCTCGGCGGCATCTGGTGGATCACCAATCGCCGCGAGGAAGTGGCCCGCAAAGAGGGGAGACGCAAATGAAATTGCGCTTGCCTAAGATCACCGTCTGGCGCGCGATTTTCGCGGCCATCATGCTGAGTGGCCTGTACGCCACGTACGTGCGCATTTTTTATGGCTTGGGTGGCGCAACCAATCTCTCCGACAAGTTCCCGTGGGGTTTGTGGATCGGCTTCGACATCCTTTGCGGCGTGGGTTTGGCTGCCGGCGGATTCACCCTGGTGGCCATCGTCCACATCTTCGCCATCGAACGTTACAAGCCGATTCTGCGGCCGGCCATCCTTACCGCGTTCCTGGGATACGTCCTCGTCGTCGTGGGGCTGCTCTACGATCTGGGCCGCCCTGACCGCTTGTGGCACCCGCTGGTGATGTGGAACCCGCATTCGGTGATGTTCGAAGTGGCCTGGTGCGTCACCCTGTACACCACCGTGCTGTTCCTCGAATTTCTTCCCGTGGTTTTCGAAAAGCTCGGTTGGCACCGGCCCATGGCATGGATCCACAAAATCTCGGTGCCGCTGATGATCGTGGGCGTGCTGCTCTCCACTTTGCACCAGAGCTCGCTGGGCAGTCTTTACCTGATCGTGCCGACCAAGCTCTATCCGCTCTGGTACTCGCCGCTGCTGCCCCTGCTCTTCTACGTTTCGGCGATCGGGGTCGGGCTGGCCATGACCATCTTCGAATCCTGGCATAGCAGCCGGGCGTTCGGGCGCGCGCTCGAATTGCCGCTGCTGGCCAGCATGGCGCGGGTGCTGGCGGTTTTGATGAGCGTCTATCTCTGGATCCGCTTCCTCGATCTGGTCCACCGCGACGCCCTCGGCCTGCTTTTGCAGAACCGCACCGAAACCTGGCTGTTCGCTCTGGAAATCGCGCTGATGGCGGTTCCCACCGTGCTGCTCTACCAGGCCCGCATCCGTTTTAGCCCGCATGCGCTTTACTTCTGCGCCGTGATGATCGTGCTTGGCTTCATCGCCAACCGGCTGAACGTGGGCATCACCGGCATCGAGGCGGGCAGCGGCGCCCATTATTTTCCGAAATGGACCGAGGTTGCGGTGACGCTTTCCATATGCGCCGCCGGTTTTGCCATCTTCCGCATCGTGGGCCAATACTTCCCCATCTTCGAGGCGCACTCCTCCGGGCACGCGTCCGCCGCCGTAGAAGAGAGAGAGGCAGATTCCGTCGGAGTGTCATGAAGTGGATTAAGACAATCCGGCTCAGCCTGGCCGCCAAGCTCGCGATCTCGGTGATCGTCAGCACGGCGGCCTTCTTTGCTTTGTTCGGCGGCATCAACCTGCGCCTGGAGCGCAAGAACTCCATGGAACTCGTGCAGCAGTCCGCCGACCGCGTCACCGACGTCATCCGCCGCAGCACCCATTATGAAATGCTGCGCAACGACCGCGACGCGCTGCGCAACATCATCCAGGAGCTGGGCACCGAGCCGGGCATCCAGCGCATTCGGATCTTCAATAGCGAGGGGCGGATCACGGTCTCCACCGATGCATCCGAAGTCGGCCGCGTGGTGGATAAGAACGCCGAGGCCTGCTACACCTGCCACCGGCGGGCCGCGCCGCTCGAAAAGCTCAACCGCCCGGATCGCGCGCGCATGTTCACGGACGCGGAGGGGCATCATCTGCTGGCGGTGATCCGGCCCATTGAGAACGCGCCGGAATGTTCCAGCTCCGGGTGCCACGTCCACCAGGCGAGCCAGCGCGTGCTGGGCGTCATCGATGCCGATCTCTCGCTGGCTACGGCTGACGAGCAGTTCTCGCGCCACCAGGCTTCCCTTACCTGGTTCCTGGTGGGTTCGATTGTATTCGGTGTGGGCGCGGCCATGATGTTCATGTGGATTTTTGTCTACCGGCCGGTGAAGGAGTTGATTGCCGGTACGCACCGCGTGGCTGACGGCGACCTCGATTACCGGCTGCCGGTGGGTTCCGAGGATGAACTGGGCGACCTGGCGGCATCGTTTAACAAGATGACCGCGCAGGTGGCCGGCGTGCAGTCGAAGATCGAAGAGCAGGTGCGCCGCAAGACTGCCGAGCTGGAACGCGTCCACAAGACGCTGCTCAGTTCGGAGAAGATGGCTTCCATCGGCAAACTGGCGGCCACCGTCGCGCATGAAATCAACAACCCGCTTTTCGGTATCCTCACCTACGCGCGCCTGGTTTCGCGCGAGCTGCTGAAGCACGAGATGGCCGGTCGCGACGAGATGGCCGAACAGCTCCAGACCATCGAGCGTGAGAGCAAACGCTGCGGCGACCTGGTGAAGAACCTGCTCACGTTTTCCCGGCAGCAGCCAAGCCACCGCGAGCCCAACGACTTGAACACGGTGGTGCACCGCGCGGTGTTGCTGGTGAAGCACAAGCTGGACATGCAGAACATCGAGCTGGTGGAGAATCTGGCCGAGGGCTTGCCCGCGGTCGATTGCGACGCCAACCAGATCCAGCAGGTGGTCCTGGTGCTGATGGTCAACGCTTCCGAGGCCATGCCTAAAGGCGGGCGGCTGGAAGTCACTACGGAATTCGATTCCCGCACGGAGCAGGGCTCGGTG
>Ga0187817_10001209_pt1 | contig 12422 bp, 8 predicted proteins | sample NC_wetland_sal_i_17_FD_132431 | JGI IMG/M metagenome (GOLD analysis project Ga0187817, IMG submission 132431) | Wetland sediment microbial communities from Neuse River Estuary, North Carolina, USA - SO4_2 | ecosystem: Environmental > Aquatic > Freshwater > Wetlands > Sediment | place: USA: North...
ACTACGATGTGGAGAAAGGCCTGACGGCCGGAGCCGCCGTGGATGTCGTAACCAAGTCCGGCACCAATGGACTCCACGGCTCTCTTTATGGGTTCCATACTGACGATGCTCTGAACGCCGCCAACTGGTATAACCATGCCACTAACACGGGTATCCTCAACAACGATGGAGTTTCCATCGGCGGACCGATTAAGAAGAACAAACTCTTCTTCTTCGCGAATTGGGATGGGAGTTGGCAGCACGCGGCTGAAGGTTACACCGATCTCATCCCGACCGATGACCTGAAGAATGGAAACTTCAACTCGTATTTGGGAGCTACCGTTCCGGGTGTTAACGTCTGCACCACGGAAGGGGCAACGGTTCCATTGCAGCAGGGGATGGTGTTTGATCCCACAACCGGCAATGCGGATGGCACGGGGCGTTGCGTGTTCTCGTCAGGGGGTCAGCTCAACGTAATACCCGGGAGCCGCATGAACACGGGCGCCCAGGCTTTCAATGCGCTGATCCCGGAACCCAACATCAATACGGGCGTCATCACCACCGGCACGCCGTATAACATTATCGGCACCAAGGCCGCCCGGCTACTGAGCCGCGACATCGGCACCGGCCGGCTCGATTGGAACCAGAGCCAGAATCACACCATCTGGGGAAAATGGACAATCCAGGACAACAATTTCTATGAACCTTTCGATCTTGGCGCAGCAGGCGGGAGCGGTAGCGGCACGGCCTACCAATTAGCCCAGATCGGAACGATTGGCCATACCTGGACGCTTTCTCCCAGCCTCGTTCTGACCGGCCATATCGGTTTTGACCGGATGAGGGAATATGGCCTACCACCCGGATATGGCAAGCCTCTCGGCGAATCGCTGCTCGGCATCGCGGGAACCAACACTCCTACCGGGGATATCCGTTATACCGGTCTTCCCGGAGTCAGCGTCCAGGGTTTCAGCGGTATGGGTAGTTTGAACTCCTGGGAGCCCGATAACCGAAACGACTGGACCTTCACCACTTCCCATAACCTCTCCTGGATCAAACACGCCCACGAACTGCGCATGGGCGTCGACATCGCCCATAATCACCTCAATGCCTTCCAGCCGGAAATCTTCTGCTGCCCGCGCGGCAACGTGATCGAGGATTACGGCGGGACCGCACTCAACACCACCGGCTTGACCAGCGGAGGCCAGCCGGTAACGTTGACGCCGTTCGTACAGAACTCTTATGCGATGTTTGACCTGGGCTTGATTTCCGAAGCCCAGAACGATGCCCAGTTTATCAAGTCCACAGGAAAGGACACCCAGTTTGCTCTCTATTTTGGTGATCGCTGGAAGATCAGCTCGAAGCTGACCGCCGACTTGGGAGTGCGCTGGGAATATTTCCCCTTGATCACTCGCGATGGCGAGGATAAAGGCGAATTGTTTGACACGGCCACCGGCCTACTGCACTTCGGCGGGCTCGGCGGCAATCCGACCCATAACGGAATAACCACGAGCAAGACACTATTTATGCCTCGCCTCGGCTTCGCCTACCAGATCAACTCGAAGACCGTGGCCCGGGCGGGGTTCGGAATTTCAGACGACACGACTCCTCTTGAAAGACCATTGAGAGGCTTTTTCCCGCTAGCCATCGGAGCGGATGTCTTCGATACTTCCACCCCGGCCGAGGCAGCGGCGTGCGCGGGCCAGGCGTCGGGATCGACCTGCTATAAGCCCTACGCTACGTTTGCTCAGGGCGTGCCGGTGATCGCTGTGCCCAATGTGTCGAGTGGGGTCCTTGCTCCTCCCCCCGCCGACGACGTCGGAACGCTGGGGCCGGGAGAATATCACCGTGGGTATGTTGAATCCTGGAATGTGTTTGTTGAACGCAAGCTGCCCTCGGACTTTATGTTGAGTGTCGGCTATGTGGGCAATCACTATGTTCACGAGTTCAACGGCAGGGACCTCAACGCGGCCCCTCTGTACGGTGTCGAGCCATCGTTCGCGGGGGTTCAGAGATCAGGAGGGACCTACCAATTCCAAGGGTACTTGGACTCGCATTACAACTCCCTCCAGGTCTCGCTCAACCACCGAACCACCCATGGGCTATACGTTCAGGCTGCCTACACTTATTCTAAGGCCATGGGCTATGTGAGCGACAACACTTGGGAGAACGGTTTGGAGTTTAATTGCCCGCCTTCGGCGGCCATGCCACAGGGGTGCCAGCCGCTCAACTACGGTCCATTGAGCTTCGATACTACCCAAATGTTCAAGCTGGCCTTTGTTTACGATCTACCCTTTGGAGCGGGTAAGAAATGGTCAAGTTCCAGGCCCGCTAATGCGATCATGGGAGGGTGGAAGTTGAACGGCGTTTTCACTGCTTTCACAGGTCAGCCGTTGCAGCTCAGCCAAGATGTGAGCAATATCAACACGTATGATACCAGTGCAGTTCCGAATCACGTCGCGGCAGTGCAGTACCTGGGCGGAGCCAACAACTCCCTCGGTTTCCCCCAGTGGTTCAACCCTTCAGCCTTTGTTCCGAACCTCTCCTCGACCAGTATAGGCAACATGGGCCGGACGGAATCGTGGCTCAGGGGTCCAGGCCTGTGGCAGTTTGACCCCAGCCTGGCTCGAATCTTCAAGCTCACCGAGCGCTTCAACCTCGAGGTTCGTGCCGAAGCGGAGAACTTTTTCAATAACCCTCACTTCGGCGGCGGCGGCCCCAACATCGGCAGCGGCATCAACACCGGATGTACGACTACCGCTGTGGCAGGAGGTGGGGTCAGTTGCGGTACCACCTTCGGTGAGATCAATTCTACCTATGGTGAACGCGTTGTGCAGTTTGGCGCGTTCCTGCGGTTCTAGCCTCTTGGTCTGAGTCCTTTCGGACCAGGTGAAAAGCCTGATCCGGAGGCAGCCGACTCCGAGCATGGACTAACTCACGGCGGGCGCTGCGCAAGTGGCGCCCGCTTTTTTTTCATGTACAATGTGTTTCGACCGTCGTGCCCTGAAAGGGCACAAGATGGTAGCCGGGGGCAACGCCCCTGGGAGGGTGACCCGCGAATGCAGCGACCCTGAAGGGGTCGGAGCGTGAACAGGGACGCCATGCACGGTTGCGACGAGGTGTTTAATCGACCCTTTCAGGGTCGGTCTGGAAGGAGTTCCCGATACCGGGGGCGCTGCCCCCGGCTACTTTATGAATCCCTTTCCGGGATTCCCATGAGTCTCGCCTGGGTGCTTTTGGCGGCCTGCCTTCTCTTCCCCCAACTCGCGTGGTCCGGCACCGGCCCCGTTGGAAAAGATACCACGCTATATATTCCGCGCGTCTCACGCCCGCCCGTGCTCGAGGACTTCCTCGACATGCAGCCCAGCCACAAGTGGCAAGGCGAAGGCCGCTTGGCGAAGGTTTCAGGTTTCACACAACGCCTCCCCAGCGATGGCAAACCTTCCACCCAACGGACGGACGTCTACCTCGGGTACGACGACACGAATCTCTACTGTATTTTCGTGGCCTTTGACTCCGAATTGAAAAAGGTGCGGGGACACAGGACGCCGCGCGACGACGTCACCGGCGACGACAAGCTCGATCTTTTCCTCGACACCTTTCACGACCGCCGCCGCGCCTATGTTTTTACCGTGAATGCTTTCGGCCATCAGATGGACGGTCTCTGGACCGAGGGGCCGACCAACCAGTATGACAACACCTGGGACACGGTATGGTCATCGCGCGGCCAGCACACGGACCGTGGCTTCGTGGTATGGATTTCCGTACCTTTCAAGAGCCTGCGTTTCCCGGCCACCGAAGAGCAGACCTGGGGAATCGTTTTCGTCCGCTGGATCGTTCGCAACAACGAATCGGCCACCTGGCCCTGGGTCTCGACGCGCATCGAGGGCCGGATGACGCAGGAAGCCACGCTGAAAGGTTTGCGGGGAATTTCACCAGGACGCGGGGACATGTTGATTCCATATGCCTACACGCGCTCCTACCGCACCCTCGACCAAAGCATTCCGAATCTACCCGCCTTCGAAAGCAAATCGTTTGACCCGCGCGTGGGCGCCGATGGGAAGCTTGTCCTCCAGCGCTCCTTTGCCCTGGACGCGACGCTCAATCCGGACTTCTCGCAAGTGGAATCCGACCAACCGCAGATCACGGTGAACCGCCGGTTTGAAGTGTATTATCCGGAAAAGCGTCCCTTCTTTCTTGAAAACCCCAATTATTTCGATACGCCCATGGGCCTGGTGTTTACGCGCAATATCGAAGATCCCCAGTTCGGCGCGCGCCTCACCGGCAAGCAAGGGCCTTATTCGATTGGAGCGCTGTTCTCCGATGACCGTTCCCCCGGGGAATCCGTGGCGCCGGGTGATCCGCTTCAGGGCAAGCGGGCATTCTTCACCGTGGTCCGCGCTACTCGCGATCTCTTCCGGCAATCCTCCCTGGGCATGATCTACACGGACCGGGAATTTGCCGGAACTTACAATCGTGTGGGCGGCGTGGACACGCGCTTCAGGCTCTGGAATAACTGGTGGCTGATCGGCGAGGCCGTGGCTAGCTCCACAACCCTGCCGGGCGGACCCTCGAGCGCCGGCCCCGCTTACAAGGCGCAGGCGCGCTACGATGGCAGGAAATTCTACAGCAACGCCGAGTACGACGATTTCAGCCCGGGATTCTCCACCCTGACGGGCTTCATCGGCACCGATACGGTCGAGCGGCCTATCAACGTTGGCCGCACCATCGCGCGCCCGCCTTTACGCATCGACATGCGGGGCATCAGTGAAATCGCCATGTACCGGTTCCGGCCCGAGGGCAAGTACCTGATTTCCTGGGGACCGACGGTCTTTCTGAATCCCCTCTGGGACCATCGCGGCACCCGGCTCGATAACTACCAGGACTACACCATGAGCTGGGAATTCACCGGCCAGACCGCTTTCGAGCTTTACTACCAGGCGGATCAGGAGACGCTCCGGCCGCAGGACTTTTCCGGCTTGCCCTATACTCAAACCTATTCCCACCATCGGCAGGGCATCTATTGCGAGGGCGCTTGGATTCAGCAACTTGCTTTCAAGCTCGATTACTCGCAGGGAGCACAGATCAACGTGGTGCCTCCCACCGGCCAGCTTCCGTCGCTGGCGAACCTCTCCACCGCCAGCTTCAGCCTGACGGTGCGGCCGGAGCATCGGCTGCGCGTGGTGAACACCTACCTTCTGGACCGCCTCACCAATCGCGCCACCGGCGCCAGCGTTTTCAACAACGACATTTTCCGCTCTGAGTGTATTTACCAGGTGAACCAGAAGCTCTCGTTCCGCGTCATCCCGCAGTACACCACCGTGCTTGCCAATCCCGCCGCAACGTCGCTGAGCACCACCAAAACCTTTAACGCGGATTTCCTGGTTACTTACCTCGTGAATCCCTTCACCGCCCTTTACATCGGCTACAACCGGAACCTGGACAACCTCGAATTGCTGCCCGCTTACGAGCTCCTGCACACCCGAGGCCTTGCCACCGACGGCAAGCAGTTCTTTGTGAAATTGTCTTATTCGTTCCGGCGATAGCCTAGCTTGATTAGCTACCAACTTACCCGGACGACCCTGAGGTGTGATGGCCTAGACTCGGGATCTTTTCGAGCCGAAATGTTACAGAAATGTTACAATACCATTACGCTTGTGTGACACTTCCCGGGTAGGAGGCCGGATGGAGGTCCTAATTTGGGCCCTTGACTCCCCAAGTCCGCGCGCCAAAGGCTCCTTCAGAAATGTGACCATTCAGGGGTTTGCTTGCCTGCCGAAAAGGGAAACCTCCGGCACTTGAAAGTTGGAGGTGAGCATTATGTTTCGAGATGGTTTTACGCTTTTAACTCTCGGAGCGCTTCTGTGCGGGGGATTGCTAAGCTCATCCCTTCACGCCGAGCCACTCCACAAACAGCCCAGTGGCGTCAACAACGCCCTGGCCGGTTTAAGGGTGCAGGTGGAGGATCAGCATCCCTTCACCCACTTTGCCTACATTCCAGCGGGCTCTGACCTGACCACCATCAGATTTGAAAAGGCAACAACCGTCGAAGTCCCGGTCAAAATTAGATATACAACGGATACCAACTACTGCGCAGAGCTGGCTCTTTTTAGGGATCCAGGCGGGTCGATGGAGTGTCCATCCAGAAAGACCGAGTCAGCCACCACGGCATACGAAGTCACCTATTCTTTCCGTGGCGAGGAACTGTCTTCCGATGAGTTTGGACTCAGACACTCCCTCTTTCAAGTACATTTTCGTCCGGATGAGTTGGTTTCTATTGTGCGAAACGCGCTCTCCAACAGGAAACTGAGCCGGGCGGAGAAAGCGAGCTACTTCACGGTGAGAACTTCTCGGGGATACATGCGACAAGTCGTGATTGACGAAGGCCAATCCAACTTCTGTGAAACCACGCTTCGCGATGCTCTTTGGACCCTCGCCGACCCGAACTGCCAAGATAGGATCAACTACAAAACCATCACTACCCCATCAGACTACATAACCGTCAGAGTTGATCCCATTCCGGCGCATTAGGGCGGGGCCGGAATCGGCCACGCACAACCCTCCGATGACGGGGACAGCGAAGAGCAGGGAATCGTAACCGTCCGGTGAACCCATCTACTCAGCACGAATCTCGCCGCTGAAGTGTGTCCAGACGTGAATCACGGCCAAGGGGCCAATCGCTGTTGCCCAGGTTTTTGCCTGCTCCCAGCGAGCCTATCGGCATTTCTGGCAGGAGCGGATGCCCGCGGTTGCACAAGATCCGGGCCAGCGATATGCTGTTTTCTTACGGTAAGTTGTCAAACAATGTGGGCGCAACACGAGGATAAACCATGAGAATCAGGCAGCCAAAAAAAGCTTTGAAGATTGCAGCCTTGATGTTGGGCGTGGCGGGCTTGGCGTGCCCGCGGCTCGCTGTGTGGGCACAAACAGCCTCGGCGACGGCGGGCAGCGGCAAGTCGTACGAAATCGAGGTGCCCGGGACAAAGGAATGGGTGGACACAAACATCGACGTGCGCGGGGGCGCGAAGCTGCGATTCACGGCTACGGGGCAGATCACCTATTCCGCTGACACTTCGCTCACGGGGAAACTCCGAACCTCGGGTACGTTCGGCCCCGGAGGGCTTCCACGCGGGTTTGCTGACCTCGTTCATCAATATGCGGTCGCGGAGGCTGGCCATGGCGCGTTGATCGGCCGGATCGGTTCTGACACATATGCGCAGGCGTTTCTGATTGGCGAAAGTAAGGATTACGATGTGCCCGTGGCTGGGCGGCTGTTCCTGGGGATCAATCAGGGCATGAAGGAAGCAGCAACCGCGGAAGGAAGTTTCCACGTGAAGATCATAGTTCTGAACGAGGGTTCGGCAAATGCCACAAACCCTGGCGGCCCAGTGGAGACCCGAGTGGCAGGCATCACTCCCGGTTTGCTGAGTAGAATCCCGCGCCGTGTATCCGACGCCAACGGCAATCCGGGTGACATGGTGAACGTCCTGATCGTAGGGACGCAAGACCAGATGGTTAACGCATTCACATCAGCCGGTTGGGTGCAGGTGGACAAGTCGAAGGGGGACTCGGTATTGAGTGGCCTGATGGCCTCGCTCCAGAAGAAGGACTACCTGACGATGCCGATGAGCGTGCTCTATCTGTTCAACCGGCCGCAGGACTATGGATTCGCGCACGGCGAGCCGGTAAAGGTGGCCATGTCACGGAATCACCTGCGCGTCTGGAAATCGCCCTACGCGGTCGGTGGGCGGCCGCTGTGGTGCGTCGCTGCTACGCACGATATCGGATTCGAGCGGGACCAGAGAAAAGCAGGCGCCGTGACGCACAAGATCGATCCGGCCATCGACGGTGAACGTGAATATGTGAATGGTACGCTTTCGGGGACGGGACTCGTCGCCCAGCGGGACCACATCACGCCAGCCGATCCACTGACCACGGCCAAAACAGCAACAGGCGGAGAGTTTCACTCGGACGGACGCATACTCGTGCTCGTGCTCGGAAAACCAACAGGCTAGACCCCTTTTTCCAACGGACGTTTCGGATCCCTTGGTCAGGACGGGGATGGTTCGGCCTCTGGCGCTGTTTCCTCAATGCGGGGAAGGAAAATCTTAAAGGTCGTAGCCTGCCCAGGCTCGCTATGGACCCATATATGGCCGCCGCTCTGCTTAACGACACCGAACACGGTGGCCAAGCCCAGCTTTGTCCCTTTGACCATTTTCTTGGCTGGGAGAAAAGGCTCGAATATGTGCTCCTGGGGCTCGGCGTCCATTCCCATGCCCATGTAGGACATAGACAGCATCACGTGCGGACCTGGCGCAGCCCCGACATGGGTCTGCGAATAGGTCTCACTCAAATGGACATTGGCGGTCTCAATTGTGATCTTGCCACCTTCGGGCATGACATCGCGTGCGTTGGCAGCCAGGTTCATAATGATTTCCTCGATTTGTCCCTGGTCGGCTTTTATACGTCCCAAATCTGCTTGTTGAACGGTGGTCAGTTCGATGTCCTCGCCGATCAGAAGGTCCAGCACTTTCTCCATACTGGAGACGACGAGGTTCAAGTCCAAGACCTGGGGAGCCAGGATTTGACCCCGGCTGAAAGCCAGCAACTGGCGTGTCAGGGAGGCTGCCCGCTCTCCGGCTTTGAGAATTTCCTCCACTGCGCCGGCGCCTTCGGGCCTCACCCGTTCCTGCAAGAGCTGACCGTAACCTGAAATGATGGCGAGCAGGTTGTTTAGATCGTGGACCACTCCCCCCGCCAGGCGGCCGATCGCCTCAACATTCTGCACCCACCGCAATTGCTGCTCGAGTTGCTTGCGGGCCGTCACATCTTGTTTGGTGGCGATAAAATGAGTGACTTCGCCGCGCTGATTGCGTGCTGGCGCGATGTGCATCTCTTCAGTGTAGAAATTTCCATCTTTCCGTCTGTTGATGAGTTCGCCATGCCAGGTTTCTCCGTTCAGAATGGTCTGCCAAAGCTGTTCATAAAACGCCGGGTCATGCTCGCCGGATTTCAGGACCCGAGGATTTTGCCCCAAGGCCTCCTCCCGGCCGTAACCTGTCATGCGGGTGAATGCGGGATTAATGTACCGGATATTTCCTTTGGCGTCGGTGATTAGCACGGCTTCCGAGGATTGCTCGATCGCGGTGAAGAAGAGGTGCGGTAAACTGTCAAAGAGGGGTTCGCTCAGAGCCTCTTCCTTTTGCCCAGGTTTTGGTTCCGATCTCATACTGCTCCTTCTGGTTGATCGCCTTTCTCCTAACTTCCCATCCCCATGCTTTTCGACGCCACTCCGGTCTTCGAAAAATCTAATTCCGAGGATAGGCGCTGAACCACTGCTTGGTTCATCAGCACTCCTCTGAGTAATCAGCCGAACCAGGGGCGGCGCCTTTGCCGGTCGCCTTCGACTCGCGCCCCTCTTCGAGGCTAGGGCTCACACTTTCCGGGCCGTAGTTGGCTTTGTCGATTCGATCCTCAATGTAACGCATGCAGTCACGGATTTTGGCTTTCAGGATTAGAATGTAGATCCAGGAAAGAGCCAGACACATCACTGCGCCTGCCAGATATATGTGTTCCATTTCTCCTCTCTCTTAGTGTGCCGGAGGAGTGCCCTACTCCGTTCGGTCGGAGGTTTCCTCGGATGATGCTGAGGCTCTGTGAATCAGTCGCCTCAGCGCTTCACCAACCTTCCCAAATTCGGCGGACTTGTCGAAAAAGAAGCGCGCGCCCAGTTGCAGGCATTTCTTGCGGTACTGGGGATAGGCAAAGTTGGTCAGAACGATTGTGATCGGCGCCAGTCTTTCTCTCTTCATGCCTTCCAACACATCGATGCCGCTTCCTTGGGGCATTCTGATGTCTAGGATCATGACCTCCGGATTCAAGTTCCGGACGGCCTGCATGGCTTCCGTTCCGGTTCGCGCTTGCGCAACAATTTCGACACCACCGATTTCACCCAGCGCGCGAAGCAGGCGTTGGACGAAAACCTCCGAGTCATCAGCGATCAGTATTCTCATCTGGCGCTCCGCCTATATCCTGCCACTTTCGGAGCGATGGTGCTGTCGATGGGAGTTGGATATTTACGTAGGGCTACTTTGACTTAGCTTGTAATAATTCCTATGACAGGGTAGGCAAATATGCTGCACGTGTCGTGAGGGCGGCAATTTGGGGCGGATACGGGATGGAACGAAGATTCCGAGTGGTTCACTCGACCAGGTGATTCTGGAACGCGTAGCGCATCAGCTCCGCGGTGGTTGTCATATTCATCTTCTCCAGAATCCGGGCGCGATAGGTGCTGATTGTAGCCACGCTCAGGTGAAGTTCTTCAGCGATCTGGGTGACAGTCTTCCCGGAAGCGATCATGCGTAGGACCTCGAACTCACGGTCGGAGAGATTGTCATGAGGCGGCCGTACATGGTCTTCATTTAGGTCCAGCGCCAGCTTTTCTGCCAGCGCCGCGCTCACATAGCGGCCACCCGAAAGCACTTTGCGAATAGCTTTAATCAATTCTTCCGGTGCGGTGTTCTTGTTCATGTAACCAGATGCTCCCGCCTTCAGCACTCGCTTGCCGTATTGGTCTTCGGGGTGCATGCTTAAGACGAGGACGGGCAACTTCGGACGCGCCAGCTTCAAGTCGGTGAGAACGTCGATGCCGCTTCGACCCGGCATGCTGAGGTCCAAAATCACCAGATCCCAGTCGTGGCTCCGGACCTGGGCAAGAACCTGCTGGGCGTCCTCCGCTTCTCCACACACGGGGTCCTTCAGTTCGCGCATCAGGATCTCGATCAGGCCCCGGCGCAAGATGGCGTGATCGTCGGCGATCAGAACCCTGATCATGGCATTCCCTCACTACGCGCGGCGGACTCGGGGGATTCGGATCCTCACGCTCGTGCCTTTTCCCGGCCCGCCCGTGATGGTCAGAGTCCCTCCCAGCAGCAGGGCACGCTCGCGCATTCCCAGAATTCCCAGCGAATCGGCGCTGGCGAGTTCATCCTCTTCGATCCCCCTGCCGTTGTCGTGAACTTCCAAAGTCAGACCGCTGTCTTCCTCGGCAAGTCGCACCTTCACTTCACTGGCCTTCGCGTGCCGTGCCACGTTGGTAAGCGTCTCCTGGAAGATGCGGAATAACGCCGTGGCCGTTTCCGAATCGATGGCGATTTGCTCAGAGGGCAGATCGATGAAGCATTTCGTACCGGTGCGGGCCGCAAACTCCTCTCCCGCCCATTCCACCGTCGCCGCCAGACCCAGGTCATCCAGCATACCGGGCCGCAAGTCGGTGGAAATTCGGCGAACGCTCTCAATCGTCTCATCGACAAGTTGCAAGAGGGGTGAACCCTTGTTTAATAGAGTGGATTGCGCAGCCGGCAACTCTCGAACCAGAGAGCTCAAGTCCAGCTTGATGGCGGTTAAGGCCTGGCCCAGTTGATCGTGGATGTCGCGCGCCAGCCTCTTTCTTTCCTCTTCGCGGACACTCTGGAGGCGCGCGGCGAGCGCCCGCAACTGATGGAAGGAGCGCTGGCGCTCTTCTTGCGCCTGCTTGAGCTGGGAGATGTCACGGCAAGAGACAATCGTCGCGTCATGGCCAAGATATTTAACGGGTCTGGAATCGGATTCGCCCAAAAACGTTGTGCCATCCTTTCGGACACACCTCACCTCGATCGGTCCCGTGTCCTGCCTTTGCATCCGCTGGCGAATTCTTTCTCGCGATTCGGGATCCAGCAAAATCTCCAAGCCACGTCGACCGCAAAGCTCCTCTGGCCGCTCATACCCGAAAAGGCGGGCGAACGCCAAGTTGAGGTCCAGGATCACTCCTTGCTCATGGATCATGGTCCCTTCGAGCGACGCGTTGGACAGACCGCGGAAACGTTCCTCACTTTCTCGCAAGGCGCGCTCCGAACGCTGCCTAGACAGCGCGTTGCTGAACATCTGCGCCACGAGTTGCAGGCGCTTCACGATTTCCTCCGGCCAGGTGCGCTCCTCCCGGATCGAACTGAAAGCCAATGCCCCCACGGGCGGCCGTCCCCCCGCTGCCAGCCCGATGGTCAAGACGGACTTGACGCCGAACTGGCGGTAAGTCTCCAAGTCCCGGGCAGCCTCCTTCGGCAATTCCGCCAAGGAGGACACGGTAATGACATTGCTTTTCCCAGACATGATTTGTTGGTAGCTCCATGGGAAATACTCCTGGGCGTCCATCTGAACGGTGATGGGTGGTCCTCCCAAGGGTCGATGAGTGTAGGTTAGTTTGAACGAACTTGGAGACTCCTCCGACGCCTGCCAAAGTGAGCACCCGTCTAGTCCCAGGGATTCGCAGACACGGTGCTGGGCGGCTTCGATCTCGCCGCCCAACTCTTCGGCCGCCACATTAACGAATCGAGCCGACAGATCTGCCAGTACGGTCTCAAAGCGCAACCGGTCCACCAATTCCGTCTCGGCCCGCTTGCGGTCGCTGA
>Ga0187817_10001210_pt1 | contig 12422 bp, 9 predicted proteins | sample NC_wetland_sal_i_17_FD_132431 | JGI IMG/M metagenome (GOLD analysis project Ga0187817, IMG submission 132431) | Wetland sediment microbial communities from Neuse River Estuary, North Carolina, USA - SO4_2 | ecosystem: Environmental > Aquatic > Freshwater > Wetlands > Sediment | place: USA: North...
CCTCAATGGCTGTGCTGGCCCGGCTTGCAATGGCTCCCGCCCGCACGAGATCCGAATGATCAAATTTTACCGAAAGAGCGCGACGAGCGGCCGGTCCGAGGTTGGACCGATCTTTCGTCGATAGGTGTTCATAGAACTCGCGCGCTTCGCTGAGGACGAGACAACTGAATGCATCGGCCAGCTGATCGAGATTTGGTAACTTGGCCCGTTTGAGTTTATGTCCTGCTTGCAACAGTCCCAATTTGACCTTGCGCATAGAAGCTCTTATGCCAGGCTCACCGTACCAAGGAACGGCATCTTCTATGGCGATCGCCAAGGGTCGATCTGTGGCTGGTTTGATTGAAGATGCCGTCTCACGTGAAGAGTATCGTACGTCCCCTTCGATTTGTCTCTCATTCAACAATGCTCGAGCCGCGACGCAAAGCACAGGCAGCTCACGTGAGAGCAGCCCCACGTGGTCAAAGCTCGGAGCCAGAGGCCACACACCGTCGGTCGGAACCCGGCCAATACTCGGCTTGAAACCAAAGAGGCCCGTGCATGCCGCCGGTATCCGTATGCTTCCGCCGGTGTCCGTTCCTAGACCGAGGTCCGCCAATCCTGCAGCCACGGCGGCTGCGGCGCCGCCTGAAGATCCGCCCACACTTCGCCCTGGAAGTACGGGGTTCTCCACTCCGGGAGAGGTCACGCCGAACCCGCCGCTGTCTGTTCGCGTCATACCTACTAATCGAGCACCCGACTGTAAAAGACGCTCTACCGCGGGAGAGGTCGTGAGGCCACGTCGCTCCGCAAACAAAGGATGTCCCGCAGTAAAGGGCTGACCTTTGACGGCGATGTTATCCTTAACGCAAAGATCGACGCCAAAGAGCACGCCGTCGGATCGGCCGAGTACCGGAGTAGTGGACATAAACGCGCCCAAAGAGTCAGGAAAGCGTACTTTACTGGTATTGGCTTCTGTTTTCATTTCCCGGCCTAAAGGTTGATTGACCTTGCGGAACAGCGTGGTCGGCAATTCTGTGCCCGCTGCGCCAAACGCTTGTGGCTCAGCGATCACGCGCCCGATCCATCAGCGCTTTTTCCTGCCCGCCGTCGATCTCGATCATGGTTCCATTGACATTGTGTATGCGCGGCGAGGCCAGCATGACGACGAGATCGGCGACCTCCTCGGGCTCGGAGATGCGTCCCGTGGGAATCGAGTCTGGGGCTAGTCGATCGGCCTCCTCATAGCTCAGCTTCATGTCGCGAGCCATCGCCTTGACAAGGCTAGTCCAGCGCTCGGTGCGCACCGGGCCAGGGTTGACAGCAACGAGACTGATTCCATACTTGCCATATTGGCCCGCGAGCGCCAGCGTCAGATTTTGTCCCGCAGCATTCGCTGCGCCCGGCGCGATCTCCCAATAGGAGGGCTTCACCCCGTCATTGCCTATGAGGTTCACAACGCGACCGCTACCCTGGCGAACCATGATCGGCAGGACATGGCGCAGACAGCGCACGTAGCCCATGAACTTGAGCTGCAGAGATTGCTCCCAGTCCGCCTCGCTGAGATGTTCAATGACGCCTCCCGGTGCGGAGCCGGCGTTGTTTACCATGATGTCGATCCGACCCAGTGACTCATGGCCCGCCGTGACGAAGTTCTTGGCATCACTGTCCTTGGTGAGATCAGCAACGATCGGAATAATCTTCCGGCCAGTAGCCGAACTGATTTCTTTAGCTGCTGCAGCGAGCGCATCCTGGCGGCGGGCGCAAATCGCGACGTCGACTCCCTCGCGAGCGAGACCTAGCGCAATGGCCTTGCCAATGCCCTCACTACCACCGGTAACGAGCGCCTTATTTCCTTCGAGTCTTAAATCCATTTCATTCTCCATGAATGACGTTTCAGTTTCCACCAGCGAATAGTTCCTGATGGGCCTCGCGAAGCTCGTTCTTAAGAACCTTTCCCATCCGGTTCCTTGGAATTGCCGCAACCGGGAGAATTCGCTTGGGCACTTTGTAGGGAGCAAGTCTTCGACGCGCCGCTTGCAGGAGACCAAGCTCGTCGAATTGGGCTCCCGGTTCCACTTCAAGCACGGCCACGACAGCCTCACCGAAATCAGGATGAGGCACCCCAAAGACGGCAGACTTGGAATCTCCAATCAGGCCGTCGAGAACGTCCTCGACCTCCCTCGGATAGACATTCAGGCCGCCGGAAATGATCAGGTCTTTCAATCGCCCGAGGAGACGAATACAACCTGTCCGGTCGATTTCCGCGATGTCTCCTGTGATGAACCATCCGTCCGGCGTGAAAGCATCAGCATTTGCCTCGGGGCGTCGCCAATAACCAGAGAATACGTTATGGCCGCGCGTCTCGAGGCCGCCAACAGCCTCCGTGCCAGCATGCGAACCGTCTTCACGCGTTACGCGGATCTCGACGCCTGGCAACGCCCACCCAACCCAGCCACTCCGATCGGTGATGTTGGCCGGAACGGCGGTGATGATGGCGGCCTCCGTCGTACCATAACGTTCGATAATGCGTCGGCCGCTAACGGCGTAAAATCGCTCTGCTACTTCGACTGGCAGCGGTGCGGAACCGCAAATCGCAAGTCGAAACCGATCGTTGATGGCTGAAGTGAGACCCGGCTCCCTTGACAGACGTGCATAGTGTGTCGGCACACCCATCATCACTGTTGCATGGGGGAGGGCCTTGATGATCGCAGTGGGCTCGAACTGCGGGAGAAAAAGAATGGAGCCGCTCGAAATCAGCAATGTGTTGACGGCAGTCAACAGACCGTGGGCATGATAGAAAGGAAGCGCGTGCACCAGTGTGTCCCGGGGCCCGAGCTTCCAAATTCTTGCCAAAGAACGAGCACTCTCGATAAGACTTTGATGAGTGATGCACGCGCCCTTCGGCTTGCCGGTCGTTCCGGAGGTATATAGAATCGCTGCGGTCGTATCTGGAGCAACTTCGGCGTTTGCTTTCAGAGGACTCGAATTTCGGGCCCGACTCCCTAAGAATCCCTGCGACCCGGATGCAAGCGTCGCCACGCGCGCGCCGATTGGCCGAGCGATATCCTCGAACCGACGCGCTTCGCCTGGATGACAGACGAGGAGTCCCGGCTCGGCATCCCTAACCAGGTACGCGAGTTCATCGTCGGTATAGGATGTGTTCAGAGGGTTGAAGATCGCCCCGAGTTGCAGACAAGCGTGAGCAAGGAACAGGACCTCTGCGGATTTTTCGAGTTTGAAGGAGACGCGATCTCCGGGACGGACGCCAAGTTCGCGTAGCGCGGTCGCCATCCGCGCGACATTATTCATGATTTCGCCTGTGCTCAGCACGGAGCCGTCGGCAAAGCATAGCGCAGCCGACGCGGGGTCACGGCCAGCATACAGCGCGTGCAGGAGGTTTTCACTCATGGCTATTGCCCTGTAAAGCGCGGTTTTCGCTTCTCTGCGAAGGCGGTTCTTCCCTCGCGGTAATCGGCGCTCGAGTCAGCCGCAGCGGCAAGACGCTCGGCCTCAGCGAATAGCCCATCAGTGCCTTGCGTGATCGCGCGAATGCCGACCTTGGCCGCCCTAACCGTCAGCGGTGCATTGGATGCGATTCGATCAACAATCTCGAAGGCAACTCTCTCCGAATTCGCGAGCGGCGCCAGGACGTGTACGGCGCCCAAATCGTGAGCACGATGGGCGGTGAGCCGGTCCGCCGTATAGAGCAAAAAAGCAGCGGCCCCTGCGCCAAAGACGCGTACAAAACGCTGAATTCCCCGGACGTCATAGCCCAATCCGAGTCTGGCCGCCGGCACCGCGAAGAGTGCATCCTCGGAGGCAACGCGCAGATCGCAACTCGCCGCGAGTGATGCTCCCGCGCCGAAGCAGAGGCCGTTGATGAGAGCGATCGTAGGCTGCGGAACAGTTTCAAATTCCCTGCATGTCATTTCGATGAGGTCATCGTGGCTGCGCGCTTCTGAGGCGTTCGATCTTGCCGAGTCGAAGTCAGAAATGTCCGCACCGGCCGAGAAAATCCCCCCGCTTCCCCGCACGAGTATGACGCGAATGTCCTGGCGGCCGCTGGCCATCCTCGCAAACTTTCCAATTGACTCCCACATGCTCGCGGAAATGGCGTTCTGCCGATCGGGGTTACTCAACTCGAGAATTGCCAATCCACGATCGGACAAGACATCAATCACCACGCGCCCCGCCACTATGCGCCCCCAGGGAGGCGCCGATACGACATCCAACAGCCCGATTCGGCAGCACCAAAGAGTTCAGCGAGTGCGGCATTGACGGCAGCAGGTTCTTCGCTGTTAATCGTGTGCCCGGCGCAAGGGATAACGAGTAGCCCCGCCGTGGGAACGACGCGCTTCAGGAAGAGACTTCCGTCAAGACATGGAAAGTCCTCGTCTCCTACGATTACCAGCAAAGGCACGGTGAAGTCTCGTAGACGTTTCTCCATATCCCACAATGTAGGCCGTTTAAGCTGGAGATTGAGCATCGTGAGGGCAGAACCCGTGCCGGAATGTTCCGCGAGCATGCCTTTGAATTCACTGAAACCTCGAGGATCTTTCGCTTGAAAGGTCTGTCGCATCGGTGCGCCCGCGTACCTGGCTGCGGCAATCTCAATTGGCTCGCTTTGGAACATCCGAGCGATCTCTTCGCAGGCACGCACGGACGCGTCCCGCTCCCCGGGATTTGAACCCCATCCGCATCCAAGTGCAGCGACAGACAGGCAGCGTTCGGGATTATCGAGACCGACGTGCAACGCGGTGTAGGCTCCCATCGAATGCCCAACGATATGAGCTTTTTCGATTTCAAGCGCGTTCATAACCGCAAGTACGTCTCCGCAGGCAATGTCCTGGCTGTAGGCCTTCGGGTCAGTCGGAATGTCGGAAGGAGGGTAACCGCGTGCGGCAAAGGTCACGCAGCGATGGGAACGCGCGAAGAAGCGCATCTGGAGCTCCCAGGAACGGTAATCGCCCGCAAATTCGTGAATGAAAACCACTGGAGTTCCATGGCCAGTCTCTTCTACATGAAGCACCGTGCCGTCGCGCGCAGCAATCTTCACCATGCACCCTCCAGCTAATTATTCCGTACGCTCGCATATTCGCCGCTAGCAAGCAAATAGATTTGAAGGGCAAAGAAAATCGATTTCCACCTGATACGCGGCCTTCACAATGGCGACGATTTCGGGGACGTCGTGGTCGATAGCTTTGCGAATTGCGGGCATAACAGAATTGATTCGTCGAGGGGCGCGGGGTTACCTCGGTTTCGCCCTACGCAGGGAGATCTAATTCTGTAGCCCCGACGCCGTGCGCGAAAACGGGATCCTTCTGTTCCTTCCGGGTAGCCTTCACATCGAGAGAGTCCGCCTCGGGAGGACGGCGACCGCTAACTCCCGAGAAACGGAGTTCGGGGAACCTAGAGCGCGAGGAACACTGAGCAGGAACGCGTTTCCCCCAAGCGGACTTGGAGACCGCTTTGTGAACGCAGAGTATTTTGGCGAAGCTTCGAGATACTCGGAAGTCTTGAGAGGTAGCCCAGCAAGAGTGTTTCACTCACTCGTTGCAAGAGTGGCGCTCACGTATTTGGTATTCTCACTGGAGGCGAAATGATCCCTGCTCCGCCCCTAGGAGAGCGATGCGTTGAAATTGGGTCGAGCATTGCTTTTCGAGGTGATCAGGTGTATATCGCCGGTCAGGCTGGAAATCAAAATGGAAATCTCAGGGATCCGGCTGAATGAGTCTCCGGCGGCTGGCGGTGGTTCGATCGCGGGAGATTCTGCATAAAATTTGGAGGTCTTCACGATGTTATCCATGAAAGTCAATCGAAAGACCTATCGCGTCGATGTTGAACCCGAGACTCCTCTCTTGTGGGTCATCCGTGACTCAATCGGTCTTACAGGAACGAAGTTCAGTTGCGGTAAGGCGCTTTGCGGGGCGTGCACCGTGCATGTGAACGGGAAACCGGTCCGGTCTTGCGTCGTACCGGCAAGTCGGGTGGTTGGTCAAGAAATCACCACCATCGAGGGCCTGTCGCCGAATGCCCAGCATCCCGCCCAGATTGCTTGGCGCGAAGCAGATGTGCCTGAGTGCGGCTATTGCCAGTCCGGACAGATCATGGCAGCGGCCGCGCTGCTTGCGAACAAATCGAACCCAACCGATGCTGAGATCGAGCGGGAAATCACCAATCTTTGCCGCTGTGGAACCTATCTGCGCATCCGCCAAGCAATTCACCGCGCCGCTCAAATCACTGCGAGGGCATAGACGTCTCTTTGGAGATTAGCATGTCTACTACCAGTGAATTAAACCGAAGAGAATTCATCGTGACCGCCGCTGCAGTGGGTGGAGGATTGGCGCTAGGACTCACCTTTCCCATAAGCAGCGCCGGACTGGCCGTCGATGCCGCCAAAATTTCCGGGCGGCCCTGGGAATCGTTAGCGGGCAAAAGCGATATCGAGGTCGGCCCATGGGTTGTAATCGCGCCCGATGACACTGTGACGATTCGCATCGGCCAATCCGAAATGGGTCAAGGCGTGATCACTTCCTGCGCGAAAATGCTCGCCGAGGAACTGGAATGCGACTGGTCGAAAGTGCGCGCGGAATACGTTTCCGTCAATCGTCACTTCCGTGAGAATAAGGTGTACAAGCGGTTGAACACTACTTCGAGCAGTTCGGTGCGCCTGGGTCGCCCCTACTTGCAGCAAGCCGGCGCCAGTGCGCGCGAGCGTCTGATGGCCGCGGCCGCAGAGACGTGGGGCGTGCCGAGAGCGGAACTGACAGTGAAAGATGGCGTGATCATCCACAAGGCGACCGGCCGCACGCTCCGCTATGGGCAAGTGGCGCAGAAAGCCGCTACCATCAAGCTAGCCGCAGAGCCCACCATCAAGACGCCGGACCAATACACGTTAATCAAGAAACCCACAAAACTGCTGGATGCCCCTCTGAAAGTGAATGGCAGTGCGGTGTACGGAATTGATGTGCGGTTGCCGGCCATGCTTTATGCGGCGGTGAAGACCACACCAGTGTTCAAGGGCAAGGTGAAAAACTACGACAGCGACGCGATAAAGAATCGGCCTGGAGTGCGCGCGGTTGTGGAATTCGGAGGACCGGAGATCGAAGCAGGGGTGGCTGTTATCGCGGATAGTTATTGGCGGGCCAAGACCGCTCTAGATGCCATGCCGATTGAGTGGGACGAGGGCACGCACGGCGGCGACAATTCGCAAGGCTTCTTCCAGATCTCGCGCGCAGTGCTGGATGACCCCGGCGCAAAAGTCGTCACCAAGGTAGGAGATCCGGAGGGCTTGCTCAAGAACGCCTCGCAGGTGGTAGAGGCGGTCTACGAAGTTCCCTACCTGGACCACACCGTGATGGAGCCAATCAACTGTACTGCCAAGGTCACAGCGGATCGAGTGGATATTTGGGTGGGGTCGCAGGATCCTGAGAATGCCACTATCGATGCGGCAAAAGTAGCGGGCGTTCCGGTGGAGAAAATTTACCTCCACAACTGTTTCTTGGGCGGCGGATTTGGGCGGCGCGGAAACCAGGACGACGTGCGCCAGGCCGTCTCGATTGCCAAGCAGTTGGATGGGCGCCCGGTCAAGGTCATCTGGAGCCGGGAGGAGACGACGCGACACGGCTACTATCGGCCGATGCGTGTGTCGAGGTTCCGCGCCGCCCTCAGACCAGATGGAATGCCTCTCGTTTGGCATACTCGAGTCGTCGGGATGGATGAAGACGTCTTCGGCGCGAAGCTAGTGGCGGCTGAGGGCGGCATCGCATCGCAACCTGGCACCGGCAGGGCAGGGGAACCGGGTGATGAACAGCTTATCCGGGGCCTGCACCAGCTTCCCTATCAGGTGCCGAACCAGCTATTCGATTATCATCTCCGCAAAACACACGTACCGACTGGTCCCTGGACATCGGTGGGAAGATCACAAAACGAATTTTTTCTGGAAACTTTTGTTGATGAGTTGGCTCATGCGGCGGGGAAAGATCCGTATCAGTACCGGCGCGCGTTACTTGCGGCGAATCCAGACTCCCGGTTTTCCAAGAGTTGGATTCAAGTGCTGAGCGCCGTGGCGGACAAAACCGACTGGGGCAGGCAATTGCCCGCGGGGACTGGGATGGGAATTGCGATTGGCGATAGCCGCCGGCTCAGTCGAAAAGAGATCACCATTTGCGCCGCGGTGGCCACCGTCTCGGTCAGCAAGAAAGGCGCGGTCCGCGTGGAACGGTTTGACGTTGCAATGGACACTGGCCCATTTCTGGTTAACCCTTTGGCCGCCGAACGGCAGGTTGAGATGCAGGTTACGATGGGATTGGCTGCGACGCTTCGTCAGGAAATCACAATCGAGAAAGGGTGCGTCGTTCAGAGCAACTTTGATGACTACCCCTTACTGCGAGCGACGGAAATTCCGGAGATAGGTGTCCACTGGGTCCGCGCGACAGATGACCCGATTGCCGGCATTGGTGAGGAAGTGGTTGGATGGGTTGCCCCAGCCGTGTGCAATGCGATCTTCGCTGCAACGGGCAAGCGAATTCGTTCTTTGCCTCTCAAAAATCACGACCTCAGTTGGACATAGTGAGTAGGGGGCGGTCATCCTCCGTCACTACGTGATAGAAGGAAGCCCAGTAACAGGTTTCCTGGAAACTGGCATCTGCGAAGTGACGAACCAGATTCCGGACGGATGGTCGGCAACCCGGAAACTTCCCAGAAACGGGGTTGTGGGAAGTTAGCTGTCGAAAGCCATTCCAGGGACTCGTCGGTATTGCCCAAAAACTCTTTTTCCCGGTAGGCCGCAAATTGCTGATTATATAGCCAGCAGGATTTACGATTATTGTTGCCCACAACCAGATGTTTTTGGACGCCTCCGAATGTTTCATGCTAACGGCAGTGCTGTTCTATTCTGTTAGCTGATTGTGGACGGTAATTATATGCTTCTACTTTCTTCTAAAATTAAGAGAGGCTGCGGGGATCAATGGCGGAAGGTGAAGAGTTCCGAAAGAAACCATTCCAGTTTTCCACTCCTCGTCAGGAGCGAATTTACAGCCGCCTGCGAAAAGTAGGACCTGGGCCAGCCGCTTTCTACAAAGACGCTTGCCGGCACGTATTTACTGCCGCATATACTGGGCTTCGCAAGAGCGAATTGTGGGGACTTCAATGGCGCGACTTCGACGGCCGCACGCTGAAAATTCAACGCGGCATTTGGAACGGATTCACGTCCGATCCGAAGACAGCGAAGAGCAAGGCGTCAATTCCGGTTCTCGGCTCACTTAGTGACGCGCTTGAACTGCACAGAATCCGCATGGGCAAGCTCGCCGCACCTACAAGTCCAATTTTCCAAGCTGGTACCGGCGCGCCTTTGAATCTCGACAACTTGGTTCGACGCGTAATCACTCCCGCGCTTAATCGATGCAAGGTGTGCCGTAAGCCCTTGGACGAGCACCCAACGGAAGGACACCTACCGGAGCGGGACGCTTCGTTGCCCGAGTGGCACGGTTGGCACAGTTTCCGCCGCGGCCTTGCCACAGTCCTGCACGATAGAGGCGAGGACGACAAAGTGATTCAAGCGATTCTCAGGCACAGTGATGTTCGAACGACAATGAATATCTATGTGAAATCGGCGCCAAAGAGGGCGGTAAGCGCCCTGGAATCACTCGACGAAAGCTTAACTTTCACCAAGTTTTCACCAAATCCGAATCAGCGAGAGATTTGAAAATTGTAAGTCCATGAAAAGAAACGGGAAAGTTGGAGCCGAAGTCCGGACTTGAACCGGAGACCTGCCGATTACGAATCGGCTGCTCTACCAACTGAGCTACTTCGGCCCTGTGTCTGCCTTATTAATTGACTCTAGCATCGGGCGAAAAATAGTTCAAACACCCGCGCTCGAATGTAAACGCCCACCGGTCAACGCGGCAACGATTTGCTTGCCGTGAAAGCGGCCGTTTTCAATGAAGATTTCGCTGGTGTGATTTCCGCCGATCACCACTCCCGCCACGAAAATCCCCGGCACGTTGCTTTCATGCGTCAGGGGGTCCATGGTGGGCTTATTGGTTTCCGGATCGAGCGCGATACCCAGGGATTTCAAGAACGTAAAGTCCGGATGGTATCCTGTCAACGCAAATACCTGATCCGCGGGCAGCGACATTTCGCCATCGCGGCCCGAAACCACGACGCGGCCCTCTTCGATGCGTTTCACGTGCGTTTCAAACAGCGCGCGGACCTGCCCAGCTTTGATGCGGTTCTCGATGTCCGGGCGAACCCAGTATTTGATCGTCGAGCCAAGCTCGGCGCGCCGGTGGACCAGCGTGACTTTCGCGCCGTTGCGGTAGAGATCGAGGGCGGCTTCCGCGGCCGAATTTTTCCCGCCGATTACTACTACATTCTGCCGCCAGAACGGGTGCGGCTCCGTGTAGTAATGCGAGACGTGCGGCAAATCCTCTCCGGAAATGCCGAGGCGATTCGGAAGATCGTAGTATCCGGTCGCCACCGCGATTTTTTTGGCCGCGAATTGCGTGGGAATTCCCTGCTCGTCGCGCGTGTGTACGCTGAATTTTCCGTCGGCGCCCTCGACGCGCTCCACAAGATGCCCGAGCCGCAAGTCCAGTTCGTAATGCTCGGCGCACTTGCGATAGTACTTGAGCGCCTCGGTGCGAGTCGGCTTCTCCGTGGTGCTCGTCAGCGGCAGGTCGCCGATTTCCAGCAGCTCCGGCGTGGTGAAAAACACCATGTTGACAGGGTAATGGTAGATGGAATTGCAAAGGCAACCCTTGTCGATCACCAACGGACGCATTCCCGCGCGCTTGGCTTCGATCGCGCAGGCTAGGCCGGTGGGCCCAGCTCCAATGCAAATCAGGTCATAAGTGCTCATAAAGAAAGTGTGCCCCGGGAAAGATTGTTTTGCAACCGCCTCGGACTGCGGCGTTTGAAGGGCTTGTCTCTGTAGCACCGGCGTCTCGCAGGCAATTTTCGACCCTCAAAGCGCAAAAGAGCCGGCGGGACGCCGGCGCTACAAAACCTCCGTCACGTCAATTGGAAGCCTCGGGAGAATCACTCACAATATGGGGGGACGGCTACTTGGCGGACGCCGGCTGCGGAGTTGCATGGTCTCCGAGCAACTTCGCATGCTTCCGGCCTTTAATCCGCACCTGCAAGCGGTCCATGTACAAGTAAATCACCGGAGTCGTAAAAAGCGTCAGTGCCTGGCTCACCATCAAACCGCCGACGATGCTGATCCCCAGCGGCCGGCGCATTTCCGAACCCGTGCCGGTCATGAGCGCCAGCGGCAATCCTCCGAAAAGCGCCGCGACCGTCGTCATCATGATCGGACGGAACCGGAGCAGGCACGCCTCATAAATCGATTCCTCGGAGGTCTTTCCTGTCCGCTCCGTTTCAATTGCGAAATCGATCATCATGATCGCGTTCTTCTTTACGATTCCGATCAACAGAATGATTCCGATCAGAGCGATGACGGACAGCTCCGTGTGAAACGCCAGCAACGCCAGCAGAGCTCCCACCCCGGCGGAAGGCAACGTGGAAAGGATCGTGACCGGATGGATGTAACTTTCGTAAAGCATTCCCAACACGATGTACACGGCCACCAGCGCGGCCAAAATCAGCCACGGCTGGCTCGACAGCGAAGATTGAAACGCCCGCGCGTTTCCCTGAAACGTCGGATGAATATCGGCGGGAAGCCCCATGCGCAAGGTTGCCGCTTCGATCTTTGCCACGGCGTCGCCCAGGGAGACACCATCCGCGAGATTGAAAGAGATCGTCACCGCGGGGAATTGTCCCTGGTGGTTCACGGCGAGCGCTGTATTTTTCGTCTCGTAGTGGGTGAAAGCGCTGAGGGGCACCAGGTCCCCTTTTGAAGATTGCACATATAAACCTCGAATGCTGTCCGTGCTGTCGCGAAAGGCCGAATCGACTTCCATCACCACGTGATATTGGTTCAATTCCGTATAGATCGTGGAGACCTGCCGCTGCCCGAACGCGTCATAGAGCGTATTGTCGATCGCCAGCTGTGAAATTCCGAGGCGTGACGCCGTGTCGCGGTCAATCACCAGGCTGGCCAGCAATCCGCGCGTTTGCTGATCGGTGGCGATGTCCCCCAATTCGGGGATCTGCTTCAACGCCGACTCCACTCGCGGGGCCCATTCCAGCAGGTCATTCAGGTTTTCACTGGAAAGCGTGTATTGATATTGTGAACTGCTGATCCGGCCGCCGACCGTAATGTCCTGATAGGCTCGCAGGAACAGCGTGGCGCCGGGAATCTGCGCGAGTTTGGGCCTCAGGCGGGAGAGCACTTGATACACGCTGACTTTTCGGTCCTTAAGGGGCTTCAATTCAATTTCCATTTGCCCGGTATTTTCCGCGCCCCCGCCCATTTCACCCACCAGGGTTTTCACCGCTGGGTCGCTCAAAACGATGTCGGTGAATTCCTTCATTTTCTC
>Ga0187817_10001212_pt1 | contig 12417 bp, 12 predicted proteins | sample NC_wetland_sal_i_17_FD_132431 | JGI IMG/M metagenome (GOLD analysis project Ga0187817, IMG submission 132431) | Wetland sediment microbial communities from Neuse River Estuary, North Carolina, USA - SO4_2 | ecosystem: Environmental > Aquatic > Freshwater > Wetlands > Sediment | place: USA...
ACCTCTATAGTGCCGAGGGTCAGGACACCCGGGCGCGCGTGCGCGGCGTCGATGAGATCGGCAAGTGAATGATAGGGCGATTGACTATTGACGACGAGAAGCGGCGGAAAAGTCGCGAGTTCGCAGATTGGCTTAAAATCTTTCAGCGGATCGTAGTTGAGCTTGCGGAAATACGGGAGCACGACGAACGAAGGCGAAACAATGCCCAACGTGTTGCCGTCGGGGGTGGCCCGGGATACCAGTTCGGTGCCGATCTCGGAGGCGGCGCCGGGATGGCTCTCCACCACCATTGTGGGGCCGCCAGCAGAGCCGATCTGTTGCGCCACCAGGCGAGCCATGATGTCGGCTGGACCGCCCGGAGGAAACGGCAGGATCAATCGGATCGTTTGGCCTGCCTGAGACCATGCTGCCGACGAGGTGAGCGCACCGATGAGCGCGACGATCGTGAGCGCAACGGGCAAACAAAGTCGCCACTGCCGTTGCATGCGGTTGCTCCTCAAAGCTCCGATGCAGACAACGTCACCTTTTAATTCTACATTGACCTTGTATAGCCGAAAACAGCGGCGAATTGGCGCGGCAACATGAAAACGCCGTTTAGAATCTTTGCATTGGCTGTTCTGATTGTCGCGGCTGCCGTCACAAGGCCTACGCATGCTGACGATTATCCAAACAAGCCCATCAGGATCATTTCCGATTCAGCTCCCGGTAGTGCAGTGGACGTAACGTTCCGGCTGGTGATGGATCGACTTGGCACCAAGTTGGGCCAGCAGATCGTGCCGATCGATCAGCCCGGCGCTAGCGGGGCGATTGCCGCGCACACCGCTTCCGAATCGATCCCGGACGGCTACACGCTCTTCGCGCCAGCGATTTCGCTGTTCATATCGTTGCCCGGCAAGGCGGAGAACCTTCCGCTTATGTTGCCGCGTGATTTCCTTCCGGTAGGCTCGTTGATCGCACAGCCGATGTTCATTTGCTCCAGCGTCGCATCCGGTATCAAAACCCTGCCAGATTTGATCAGCCGCGCCAAACAGCAGCCCGGCAAAATATCCTTTGCAGCAACCGGAATAGGACGAATAACGCACCTGACGGGACTGCTCCTGCAAAGCAGGGCCGGCATCCAATTGCAGGTCGTGCCCTACACCGGAGGCCCTGCGGCCGCGCTGACCGATGTAATCGGCGGCCGGGTGCCGTTGATCATCGAAGGCTATTCCGGCCTAGCCGGAGCGATCCGGGCGCACAGCCTTAACGTGCTCGCCGTCGGATCAACGCGTCGACTCCCTGATTTTCCCAATCTGCCAACGGTAGCGGAGACATTGGCCGGCTTTGCCGCTGGCGGATGGCAAGGCATTGTGGCGCCGCTCGGCACGCCAGCGAATGCCATCATCAAGTTCAACGAAACCTTGAACAAAGTCCTCAGCGAGCCGGAGCTCGCTAAGCAGCTCGCGCTGCGCGGGGCCTATGTCGATCCGATGTCACCGCCCGAAGTCAATGCGTTCGTCAACGCGCAGCAGGCGCAGTGGCGTCCGGTTTTAGAGGCATTCGAGGCAAGCATAAAAAAATGACAAGCGGCTACGGTCACCTAATGGGCGTCGACGAGGAAGGTACATATCATTGCCTGTTCAAAACGAATCGTTGCGCAATCGCCGCGAGATGTACAACGCTAATGCGTTAAAGATTGGCTTGTTCGGGGCGAATTGCTCGTCGGCGCGCACCGCGACGTTGGTGCCCGAGCGCTGGCTCGCGAGTTGGCCGGATTGCCTCAAGCTCGCACGCATGGCCGATGAGGCCGGCATCGATTTTCTGCTGCCGATCGGACGCTGGAAGGGTTATGGTGGCGATAGCGACTTCCATGGCACGACGCTCGAGACCGTGACTTGGGCTTGTGGCCTGCTCGCAGCAACGCAGCGGATTACGGTCTTCGGGACCGTGCATGCGCCCCTGTTCCATCCGCTTATCGCCGCCAAAGAATTTGTCACTGCCGACCACATCGGGGAAGGCCGCTTTGGACTGAACATCGTCGCTGGCTGGAACGAAGGTGAATTCGCGATGTTCGGGGTGCAGCAGCGGGAGCATGCGGACCGCTACGAATTTGCTCAAGAGTGGATCGATGTGGTCAAGCGGGCCTGGTCGGAGGATGAATTCGATTTCGATGGCCAATTTTTCAAGCTTGCCGGCGTGCGTGCCAAGCCGAAGCCATTTGGTGGCACTCCCCCGGTGATCATGAACGCCGGCAGGTCTAGCGTCGGCCAGGCCTTCGCAATGCGCAATTGCGACGCCTTCTTCACGTCAACCGGGGCGCTGCGCCTTGCACTCGCCGGTACCGCAGACGATACGAACAGTGTGACTGTGTTCGATCGGATTGTGCACCAAGTCCGTGGCATCAAGGACGAGGCGCGTAAATTCGGCCGGGACATTGAAGTCTTTACTCAGGGACAGGTGATCTGTCGGCCTGCGCAACGGGAGGCCGAGGACTATCACCACCATGCCAACGTTGAGAACGCAGACTGGCCTGCCATCGAGCAAATGCTCGCGCTCAAGAACATCACGCCGCAAAATACCACTGCGGAAGAATATTCTGCCAAACGGTCGCTGCAAGCGGTGAGCGGGATTGGAGGCTATCCGTTCGTTGGAACACCTGACAAGGTTGCCGAGGAGTTCGCCGCCATAGGCCGCGCTGGCGTGCGCGGCATCGCGGTCTCGTTCGTGAACTACCTCAGCGAGGCGCCATATTTCTGCGCCGAGGTGCTACCCCGCTTAGCCCGCATGGGGCTTAGATCGAATTAGGGGCGCGGTCTAAACACGATATTGTCCCAGCATTCAAGGACTCGGCGCGGATTTGACGTCTTCTGGTTCTATTCTGCTCTGGCTCCAGTCGTGCGGATCACCTTGCCCCAACGTTCGCGCTCCTGGCGAAGAAAGACCGCCATCTCCGCGGGTGTGTCGCCAACCACATTGGCGCTCATGTCGGCGAACCGCTTGGCCGCATCCGGTTCATGGATCGCTTCGGAAACGGCTGACGAGAGTTTGTCGACGATCTCCGCCGGCGTTCCCGGCGGAGCGACCATCCCGAACCAGGTTGACGCCTGAAATCCCGGCAGCACCTCAGCCATTGCCGGTACATCGGGCAGAAACCGGTTGCGCCTTTCGCTACCGACGGCGAGGGCACGCAGCTTCCCCGCCTTGATTTGGCCAAGCACAGTGCTGAGCTCGATGAACATCATCTGGACTTGACCGCCGAGAAGGTCGGTTAGGGCAGGCGTGCTGCCCTTGTACGGGACGTGAACGATCTCGATCCCTGCCATTGAATTGAATAGCTCGCCGGCAAGATGGCCTGTCGTGCCATAACCCTGCGAGGCATAATTCAGTTGGTTCGGATGCGTCTTCGCGAAGGCGATCAACTGCTGGACGTTAGCCGCTGCCAGCTTTGGGTTGACGGCAAGCACAAGTGGCACGATGGCCACCAGCGAGATCGGAACGAAGCTGTCCGGATCATAAGAGAGCTTCGTGTAAAGAGCCTTGTTCACGACCAGAGGTGCCGGATAGGAGAAAAGCAGAATGTGGCCGTCGGGCGCAGATTTGATTGCCTCTTCGGCTCCGATATTGCCGGCGGCACCGGCGCGGTCGTCGACGATCACCGGCTGGCCCCATTTCTCTTGAAGCTTCTCGGCAATAATGCGCGCCAAGGTATCAGTCGTGGCACCCCCGGGGGACGGCACGATGATCTTAATCGGCTTGGCGGGATATGTATGCGCCTGGCCGCAAACCGGAATGCCGAATCCGATCGCGGCCATCATCAAAAGTCGTACGATCGTCTTCATAGGCGCTGTCACCCGTTCTTTTTTGCAAGTATTGGACTGGTTCTCCACCATCCAACACGCATCAATGTTATCGTCGGTTGAGAAATAGTCCACGCTCGATCGACATCATCGGCATCGCGTGAATGGGGCAATTTGGTTCCGATAACCGCTCTTCTCGGAAGCTATCCAATGGAGTGGGAGTCGCGAGTTCAAATCTCGCCGCTCCGACCAAAATTCTCCTGAAAAAGTCAAAGAATTTTTCATACACTCAACTTCGCTCCTTTGCGAAACGGCGTTCGGGTCCAAATTGGGTCCAAACTCTCCGAGCCGTCGCGACTTCGCGTGCAGCACCTTGCTGCGAAGGCACAGTCGCACTATGCCAACGCTGTGGCCCCGCTGAGCGCGGTTGCTGGAAAGCGCGTGCCTGGTTCGTAATATTCTGCAAAATCAACGTGGGCGCGAAGAGTTACCGGGCGATACGGCTTCCAACCATCGTACTCAAATGCTTTTGGCAGATCGAAGCGCTCATAAACTGACTTGTGCATCGGCGCATCATTTGAAGGTAGCTTTCGGTGCTCAATCCCCCACGTTATCCCAGTGAGACTTGTTACGATCCCAAAACCAGTTTTCACTTCATCATGACGTCTGCCATCGGATACCGGGTGTGTCACCAGTACGCTGGGGTCAAATCTAATTGGATACGGAATACCCGTTGCTGCATTGAGCATCCAACGAAGCGTGATGTCCGATAGCCGCGATTCATTTTCCTCGTACCCGCCACCGATATCGCCGTGATTGCCGGGGAACCAGACCTGCTCAAAGAATATGTTACCCTCTTCATCGCGTATTGGGCGATCAGAAGTAGTGGGGTCCCAACCCACTCGACGGAAATCCCTTCTATTTTCATCAATGGAGATCGCATGCTTTGCGTAGGGAATATTTGGATTGAGCGTGTAGTCATAAAATTTTTGATACAACTCGGTCCGGTGTATTGTGCAAAGCTTCTGTTTCCAATCGTAGCCGGGCACACTGAAATCAAATTTTAAGTGAGTATAGACGTACCCAGCTAAAACTAGCACGAAAGTCAGACAAACGACAGCCAAGAAGTTCGACCAAAATGATCCGAAAAATAATGAAAATTTTCCGAGCAGTGGCAGATTGGGAATAAACATCAAAATCCAACTGAACATAAAGTCAAAGCCGATAAATGCGCAAATTAATAAAAAAGCCATTCTTGGGTCGAGGAGTGCTGCTACGGTGTCGAACACTCCGACAAAGTAGGGATAAACATTCGCATCACGGCCATTCTCAGCGAGCGCGCCGTGATCCTGTTTGAACTGCTGCGCAATCAGATCACGAGTATTCAGAAGAAATGCTTGTCGCGGAGTTATCGACTGCCGCGGGCGCGACGAAGTGAATTGATAGACGTGTTTTAAACAATAGGATGCCAATTTCTTGCTTGAAGCCACGTCTAGGCTCACTGACTTGTTATTAGGAAGTTTTGTTGGAATCCCGCAGTAGGCGATCACAGCGGCTAAGCACCGGACCGTGTAAGCGCCACGACTGAATCCGAGCAGGTAAATTCGGTCGCCGGGCTGCCAGTGGCCAATTAATGCTGCGTAGCAATCAATAATGTTTGCGGTAATTCCAAAACCCGTGCCTTGACTAATTATATTGTAGATCTTTCGTCCAATCCAGCCGAATGTGAAATGATTGTCTCGGGGAGAGCCTAATCCAGGATCATAAAAGGCAATCTGTTCTGATGGATCGATTGACGAGTCCGGACCACACCGGGTTGCTCGGAATAATTTATAAATGTTGGTTCTATTTTCGTCAAAAGTAACACCTCCGGCTTGGCCAGTGCCGTCAGAAAATATGAGGATGTTTTTAGCCATAGTCCCGTCCCAACAAAGGAATCAAGTGTAGCACATCGCAGATGTATCGCGGTTGCCAAATGTCTGCTTGTGGGGCCAAAGGCGGAAATTTCGGAAAGCAGTACTTCTTTCTCGAATTGCGATCCAACAGGGAATTTAAGCCTGCCTTTCGGATTCTGAAATTCCTGCGCGGGTGGAAGCAAGAGCTCTAGCAATCTTTACCGACGATGGCGACGCGCTATAATTGCTTTCGGACAGCACGGAACATGGCGACCCGATTTAGATACGGCGTCAGCTTCGCTAACTCAGCAAATGTGAGCTACCGTCAGTACACGCTCCAGCAGCCTGATTGCCAGGGAGACGCAAGGTGGACATATTACCCGAGGCGCGAATCCAAATAAATATTCGTCACCGAAGAAGCATAACAAGGATTCTGATAATAGTAATTCTTATTTCATTTAGACTAATTTTGCCAGCAACGGCGTCAAACTTTCGTGTTTGCATTGGTGAAATTGAGAACAACTGTCCAGTAGCGCATGACGCAATGTTCAGCTGTGGCACTACTTTCGATCAAGCGGCGAGTACCCTCTGCGCAATTACAGCCGATGGTCAAAAAAAAGTAAGTCCGTATAGGGTTGTTCCTCAGGGAACGCATGATGGCAATCGATGCGGCTACTCGTGGGGAATTATTCAGTGTTTAGACAACCTGCCTGGTCCAAGCGATCACTGAGATCATCCCACATGACGCTAATAAACGCTGTTATTGGTGGGATAGTCGGTTTCATATTAGGGATCGCGATTTCGACTGCTTTCAATTTTCGTTCAGTCGATAGAACAAGGTTGGGATGGCGAAACTGGTTTACGGTGACCCTGCCACTGGCGTTTGCGTTCTATCTGATGATCAGCGCAATTGTTGCCACACAAGTATTTGACAAAACGTATACCGATCCAGGCGTGCCACGTAAGCGTTTAGAAACTAACCTCAATGAATTGGGCGACCCTTCCGGAGGACCTCCTTCCTCCTTACGACAATTCTCACGCGCAGACGATATGGATTTGGCGATTCCCAACGGAATTACTGATCGTCAGTTAGCCGCGTATATGAGTAGAATATCGAATCAGATTTTGAATTTCAAAAACATACTTAAAGATCAACCGGATTCGTTTGGTCAAAGAGTCAAAGACGAAATCAAATTCATTCTGGAAAGATATGATTTCCAAGACACGGGACACCTCGGAATAAATCAAACCGATAATCACGTCGACCAGCTTGTCGATTTCTTCGGCACCTGGCTAGCTCGGTGGACTGCGGCTGCTAAGAGTTGTCGGGACAGCATCAATGCGCAACAAAGTAACTTCGCAACCTTCATTGAAAATGTCGACAGCGCATTAGCTAAAGGACCAAATAGCGCCCCCGATTTACCTCAATGGGGTGGCGGTGGAGATCCTTTGCTGGCATCGACGATGTCTCATGATTGTGACTTTGATACAGCATTGTCAAACGCCGATAGTCCGCCGCGCCCTGCAGTCGATACTTCACTTGGAGTGTTCGCTCCACTATTCGGATGGCTACTTAGGACCGAATCACGTGATCTAACACTTATCGTCGGACTTCTTGGCTTCGGCCTTTTCGGCGCTATATCATCGTCGTTTATTCGGCAAGAATCTGAGTCAACCACGCGCAATATCTTTGTTCGCGGTATCTGGGCAGCCATACTCGTATATCTTGCGGTCGTTGGTGGTTTAGCGGTATTCGCACAGGGCTCTGCAGTCCCTAATCCTTACGCCATCTACTTCACGTGTTTCGTCGCCGCTGTGTTTAGCGAAGACGTCTGGAGCTGGGCTAAGAGCCGACAACAGGAGATGTTTGGGGCGTCCGATCTGAAAAAGACTCCGCCTTCATGACTAGATGGCTTCAGGCTTTTCCGCTTGTCGCAGAGCGGGGCGGGAACTTGGTTGCCTAGAACAGCACCTGTTGAGAATTCAGTAACGAAGGGCAGAGACATGCCAATAACGGGGCGACTTCACGGCGATGATTGCCCGTCCATCGGTGGCAATACGGACTGCGCAAGCTGAACACATTCAGCTTTACCTTTCACAAACGGATTTTGCCTCGTACACGCCGCTAAAAATCAAATACCACTTTTTTGTCACTGACAATTCCCACACAGGATAATTACCGCCGATAACGCGCATTATCGGAGGTAAATCGCGCCCCGCAGCCTATTCCAAATTAGGTCATTGCGAGATCATCCTGAAAGCCATAATCCGCGATCGACTTGTGTTCGTGTTGGCAAGCCTCTTTGACTGCCGATCGCAAGAGCTTGGTCTGCTCAGGGTTCAGACGTTTTCTTCCGGCGGTTAAACGTTCCCGCCAATGCGGCCCCCTATCCCACCCCTCCATCCAGACAAACCCAAGATCAGCCTGCCTTGAGTTCAAGGTTAGCGCTTCGATGAGAAGCCCAGCTTGCGTGATGTCCTTTCGCGATTTTGCATTTCCGAGAGGGTGATCGTGGCGGAGAACTGCTACGATTAGTTTATGGACCGCATACCGTTCCGGAGCCGGGACAGTCACGGCTATCCCACCTTTGTGAAGCAAGACTGACTGGACTGGGTTATGAATAAGAAAGTCGAGATAGCGCAAAGGCTGTGCGAACGCGCCTCCGAGCGCGGGCATTTTTGGGGGCCGCCCGACCTGGTCATCGCTTCCTCGATTTGGGGTCAAAAATTCGACGCTGAAGCCGGCTTGGTTTACGTACGCGGTTGTTGATTGACGGCTCAAATGAGGCTTCTCGCGGAACGTAGGATCAACGGCGCGCAACGTTTCGAGCATCGCCGGCATCGTGTCCTGGATGAGCATCGAGACGGCATGAAACTGCGCAAAATCGACGTCTCCGGTCATGATGGGAGCGGATGGCAACCGCACCCCCAGAAGACCTGCATATGTCTGGTAGGCTAGCGTTCCGACGAGGACACCGCGCAGACGGAAAATTCCAGCCTTCCATAGGACCTCGATAACGTCTCCCACAAACGTTGGCGGCGTTGGGAGTCCGAGGTCACGCAGGCTAACGACGAGCGAGCGTCGCTCGCGGTAATTGGTTTTGAAACGTCGAAAATTTTCAACCCGTTTTGTTATTTCAGGGTCGTCCTGTGGTCCGACGTATTTGGAATATTTGCGTGCCTTCGTAGTGCCGCCTGAGGTTGTCTCGTAGCCTTCGTAGTACCAGTATTTTTTGTTTTTTTGGGTCTTCGTAACGAAAGAGCCGTTTTCGGGAAACTGCTCGTCGAAGGCAGCGTCCAGACATTGCTGGAGAAGCTCAGCGAACAGCGTCTGATGGGCTAGGCTGATACGTTCCATGGTTATCTGTAAAAATGAATTTTACAGATATCTGGGTCCGGGGTCAATAACTATCTGTAAAAATCCGATTTACCGATATTCTATATCCACTTGATAATATTACATTTTTTAATGCCGCACAGGGGTTCAAACCCACGAAGCCTAGAACTGCTGCGCAGCTTCGACCGTCGGAAACTCTAAAACCACTACTCGTTTGAGCGGCAGATTGCCTTCGGGTCGGCGCACGTCGCCCCCACGGATGAGATAGCGCCCACCGAATTTCTCGATCACCGGTACGACGTTGCGGCGATATTCTTCAAATTTTGCTGGGTCTTTCACGTCGATATTCGCGATGGGGATGATGGTTGGCGTTACTACAGAACAAAAAGCTGCTGAACCTGCGACCTCCTCGTCCCGAACGAGGTGCTCCGCATTCCGCCGCTTGAATTTTCGCGTGTTTTTAGCTCGTTCGAGAACGAATGTTCTGGATTTAGACCGCTGAATCTGTGGCGAAGCTGTAGCAGTGACCCTTACCATTGAACTTGCGCTTTGACCGTCATCAGAATGTCCTTTGTTTCTCCCCACATTCCATGCATGTGTACGGCACCCGAACCTGTCCTTGAGCTACCGAGACGCGATTTAGCGCGCCGCACTTTCCGCATTTGCTCTCTATGCGAGTCTTACCCTGCGTAACGGTGAGGGTTTTACGCTCCAATGCCTCTTTGACCAAACGTTCGGCCTCGTCGCGCATCGCTTGTTTTGACAATTCACGCTTTCCTTCGGCAATCGCTCTCGGATGCCGGACAAACGAAGCCTTCCGAATCCGCCATCGCAATCCTAGTCGCGGAGCCACGCAGCCCCTGGCCTTTAGGTCAGCTTATGCGCCGCAGATAATGGGTAATCCAGATGGTTGCACTTTTAGCCTATCTTGTGGCGATTCTCTTCTTATTTTCGCCATGCGGAAATGTAGGGATCATCAGTGAACACAGTACTCGCGTTCGACGCGTTAGTTGGAAGTCGAGAACAACAAAACGCGGTGGGGGAACATGGGGGAATGCGGGTTGCGTTCACTTTGCACTATTATTGCAGTCACGGCACTTCTGGCGACTTACCTAATTTTAGAAGGTATGCGGCCAGCGCCAAGCACGACTGCGCACCAGCGCGAATACCGGCAAGAAGTAGTACACGCAGAAAAATCCGACCGACTTGAAACGATCAAAAAAATACTAAGCGAAAAGCTAGTCCGCTTAGAGAAATATTACCGACCGGCTGACGATTCCTCCAAGCACCGTTCATATCTCGCCTATTATACCTATTCCGAAGTCCCACCCGACAAGAGGCCAGCGGATATTGCTCTTGATTCTCTAAAAGATATTCCAGTCGGCACACCTATTGAAGAGATCAGGCGAGCATCAAACGCCTTCGGATTAGACTTCGGTTTTATGAAGGCCGTTGCAAAGATCGAATCTGATTTTGACCCTAAGCAACGCACCGGATCGTACATTGGTCTTTTCCAACTTAGCAATTACGAGTTTGCGAAGTATGGGTCTGGAAACATTCTTGATGCTCGGGACAATGCTATTGCCGCTGCCAACAAGTTCGCGACTGCGGCCATATTGTTCGAACTAAACACCCATAAAAAAGCAACCATCAGCGACCTTTACCTAATACATCAACAAGGCATGCACGGCGCGGAAGAACATGTGATTCACCCCGATTGGATAGCTTGGAAATCCATGTGCGCCACCAACGAGGGGAGAGAAAAGGGTGAAGAGTGGTGCAAGCGCGCAATCTGGGGAAACACACTTCCCGAAATTAAGCGCGTATGGAAAACGGTCGATAATTTAACTTCCAGTGCGTTTGCGAAGATGTGGGAAGATCAGGTTTATCGTTTCTATTCCCGTTATTCCGAAGCGGACGCGAATTGATTAGTCCTGCAGGAGATATTTCATCAGTTGCCTATTGCTAAAAAATTGCTGGTTGCGTGTGGAAGAAAGTAGCAGATGCCGCGAGCAAATGATCCGCCTACACTGGCCGTATTCTTAAGGGCGGCAAGCCCGCCGACCTGCGGGTCCAGCACGCAAATAAAGTCGAGCTTTACACCAACATTGAATTGCAGCGTTGCGACGGAGGCCATGTAGAATTAAGCATGACGAATAAAGCCGATCACATTGCATGGGCTGCCGAGGCCGTTGCAGTTTTTCAGGAGCACTGCCGCACCGGGGACGAGCATGCCATCGCAGATCTGATCTGCGACCTCGGGCACTTGGCGGAGGAGCGTGGCTTCGACTTTCTCAGCGAAGTCAAACGGGGTATCGGGCACTGGTACGCGGAGCATCATGCTGGTGACGGCGAGGTTCTCGGGCTGGACGCCGCAGTCGAGATAATCATCAAGCCCAAATAGCCACCCCGATGTCACTTGTGGGTCAATCGCGTCGTTTCGAGCCTGGCTCACGCATTTCCGGGTTAGCTCCGACTCCAGACATCTCGGTCGTGCACAAATGGCTCGGGCCTAGGCGGATGATCGCGACCAGGCGCGGCGGCTCGCCGCGAATATCGTTCGAAGTTGCCGGAGCTTTTGCGGAAATCGTCTGCCGTCAGTTGATTCAGATCAATGCGGCCATTGTCTCAACTTCGCAAATATGACCGTATTGTAGGGGCTATTGCCATGGCCCACTTCGCCGACAAGCTTCACGTCGATAAGCAAAAGATCGACCGCGTAGAATCGGCCGTGCTGCTCGCACTAATCGGCAGCGGCCTCGGGCTCTGTGTGCTCGGCGCAGCCGTCTATGATATCGGCCGAGTGTTTTCTGTCTGGTAGGCCCGTCGCGCGCTTTCAGCTTTATCGGTTAGGCATGAAACGCATCGATGAGACGCGGTACGTCACTATAAGGAGCCGAAGATGGCATTCACGGTTCTCAGCAACAGTTTCAAGGACGGCGACTATCTGCCGAACGATTTCGTTCTGTCAGCGGATTTCGGTTTTGGCTGTACTGGCGGCAACAAGTCGCCGCACCTTCAGTGGTCGCGTGCTCCGGCGGACACGAAAAGCTTCGCCATCACCTGCTACGATCCCGACGCGCCGACCGGCTCAGGCTTCTGGCACTGGCTGGTCGTGAATATCCCGGCGAGCGTGAGCGAACTTCCCGAGGGCACAGGCAGCGTAGGCGGCAAACTACCGCCTGGAGCGTTGCAGACCCGCACCGATTTCGGCGCGCCCGGCTATGGCGGCCCGTGCCCGCCCCAAGGCGACCATCCGCACCGCTACCTGTTCACTGTGTTCGCTGTAAAAGTCGACAGGCTCAACGTGACGGCCGATACATCGGCAGCGGTGGTCGGCTTTAATCTGCATTTCAATACGGGCGCGAGGGCGGAGATCATGGGCTTGTATAAAAGGTGAAGCTGCTAG
>Ga0187817_10001214_pt1 | contig 12416 bp, 11 predicted proteins | sample NC_wetland_sal_i_17_FD_132431 | JGI IMG/M metagenome (GOLD analysis project Ga0187817, IMG submission 132431) | Wetland sediment microbial communities from Neuse River Estuary, North Carolina, USA - SO4_2 | ecosystem: Environmental > Aquatic > Freshwater > Wetlands > Sediment | place: USA...
ACGGTCATTATCGTTTTTCTTTTCTATTTGTTCATGCGCTGGAGTTTTTTCAAGCCCATGGAGCGCGTGCTCTCCGAGCGCCATAAGAGGGCAGAAGGCGCCAAGACCGAGGCGGAGGCCAGCCGCGTGGCGGCGCACGAAAAGCAGCGCTTCTATAACGATACAGTGAAGAAAGCGCGCATTGAGGTCTTTGCCGAGCAGGAATCCCAGAGGCGGCGCACGTTGGACGAGCGCCAGGCTACCATCAACAACGCGCGAACCGCCGCTCAGACCGCGCTCCAGGAAGCGAAAAAGGAAATTGCCGCGGAAGTGAAGACGGCGCGCGCCGAGCTGGAGCGTTCGAAGGACACGCTGGCGGACGAAATTGCCGAAGCTGTTCTTGCGGGGCGCCCCTCCGGGCCGGGCAGTTCACCGCGGGAGGGCGCGCGATGAAATCCTGCCGCCGCTATCTCGCTTTCGCTTCGAGCGCAATTCTGATTTTTCTCTTCCTGGTGCTTCCCGTGTTTGCTGCGGAGGGCGCCGAGCGCGACCCCGCCGACTCGACCGCCGGTTTAATTTTCCGCTGGCTCAATTTCCTGATCGTCTTTGGCGGCATCGGTTACCTGATCGCGAGCAAAGGCGGCGCGTTCTTCCGCGGGAATGCGAAGGAGATCGCGGCCAGCATTGTGGAAGCCACAGCCGTGAAGGCGGAAGCCGACCGCGAATTGCGCGAGGTCGAAACGAAGATCAAGCGGCTCGACCAGGATGTGGCGGAAATGCGTGCAGAGGCGCAGCGAAATTGGGCCGCGGAATCTGAACGCCTCTACGCTTCGGGCCTGACCGAGATCGAGAAGATCAATCAGGCGGCGCGCGGGGAACTGGCCGCCTCGGAACGCGCCGCGCAGCAGCAAGTGCGCGAGATCGCGGCGTCGCTAGCAGTGGAGCGCGCCGCGGCGCTGGTCAGTTCCAAGATGAACGCGGAAATTCGCGCCAGAATGTTCCAGTCGTTTTTGAGCGAACTCGGAAAGGGCGCGAAGCAATGAAGGCGCTAGCGGAACGGTATGCGGGCGCACTGGTCGACGTGGCGCTCGAAAACAAGCAGGCCGACAAGGTCAAGCAGGAACTGGCGGATTTCGCGGGGCTGATTCGCGAATCGCCGGATCTGCACGCGTTTCTCGCGAATCCCTCGATCGCGCGCATGGCCAAGCACTCCGCGATCGAAGCGATCGTGGCGCGCATGGGCGCGAGCCGTACGCTGCGCAATTATCTTTACGTCATCGTTGACCACCGGCACGCCGGAATGCTGATCGAAATCCAGGAAGCGTTCAGCCGGCTGCTGGACGCGCGCCAGGGGATCACGCAAGCTAAGGTCACTTCCGCCACGGAATTGACGGCGGCTGAGCGCGCCGAACTAAGTGCGGCGCTCGCGAAGATGACCGGGGAAAAAGTGCAAGCCCAGTACACGACGGATGCGGCCCTGATCGGCGGCGCGGTCGTGAGAATTGGATCTACGATTTACGACGGCTCGGTGCGCACGCAGCTCGAACGCATGCGCGCGCGGATGGTTTCGGAATAGGAGCGGGGAATGGCTTCGATCAAAGCGGATGAAATTACAAAGATATTGAAGGCGCAGATCGCCAACTACGAGCAAGCCGTTGCCGTCGAGGAAGTCGGCACGGTTATCTCGGTGGGCGACGGAATCGCGCGCGTGTACGGCCTTGAAAAAGCGATGTCCGGCGAGATGCTGGCGTTCCCGCACGATGTGTTCGGCATCGCGCTGAACCTCGAAGAGGACCAGGTCGGTGCCGTGCTCCTCGGCGAATACACGCTGGTACAGGAAGGCGACACGGTCAAGCGCACGGGCACGATCATGTCCGCGCCGGTGGGCGAAGCCATGGTGGGCCGCGTCGTCAATCCGCTGGGTGTTCCGCTCGACGGCAAGGGCCCCATCTCTACCAGTCAGCGCATTCCGATCGAGCGCATCGCGCCGGGCGTCGTGGACCGGCAGCCGGTGCGCGAGCCGCTGCAAACCGGTATCAAAGCCATCGACTCCATGATTCCCATTGGCCGCGGACAGCGCGAGCTGATCATCGGCGACCGCCAGACCGGCAAGACCGCCATCATTCTGGATACGATCCTGAACCAAAAGGGGGGGGACGTGATCTGCATCTACTGCGCGATTGGCCAGAAACGCTCAACCATCGCACAGGTGGTGAAAATTCTGACCGATGCAGGCGCGATGGATTACACCATCGTTGTTGCAGCATCGGCCACCGAGCCCGCCACCTTGCAGTACATTGCTCCGTACGCAGCCTGCGCAATGGGCGAGTATTTTCGTGACAGCAAGCGGCACGCGGTGTGCTTCTATGACGATCTATCCAAGCACGCGCAAGCCTACCGTGAAATTTCTCTGCTCCTGCGGCGTCCTCCCGGGCGCGAAGCGTTTCCGGGCGATGTCTTCTATCTTCACTCGCGCTTGCTGGAACGCGCCGCGAAGCTCAATGACAAGCTGGGTGCGGGCTCTTTAACGGCGCTGCCCGTCATCGAAACGCAGGCGGGCGACGTCTCCGCGTACATTCCGACCAACGTGATTTCGATTACCGACGGACAAATTTATCTGGAAGCGGATTTGTTCAACAGCGGCATCCGGCCCGCGATCAACGTGGGCCTTTCGGTGAGCCGCGTCGGCGGCAACGCGCAGATCAAAGCGGTGCGGCAGGTCGCGGGCTCATTGCGCCTGGACCTCGCGCAATATCGCGAGCTGGCGGCCTTCGCGCAATTCGGTTCGGACCAGCTCGACAAGGCGACGCAGGCGCAACTCGCGCGCGGTCAGCGCCTGACTGAAATTCTGAAGCAGGGGCAATTTTCGCCCCTCGCGGTGGAAGAACAGGTGCTCGTGATTTTTGCGGGAACGAGCGGCATGGTCGATGATGTGGCCGTCGCGGACATTCAGCGCTTCGAGAAAGGCCTAATTGAATTTGTGCGGACTCGCTACGGATCGCTGCTCACGCAGATTGTGCAGAAGAAACAAATTACCGACGACGCGCGCCCGGAACTGAAGCGCGCCATCAACGAATACAAGGAGCAATTCCAGGCCAGCGCTGCTGCGGTCCGCGCATAATCCGGCAACGGAAACCCTTCGATGCCCACACTTCTCGATTTCCGGCGGCGGATTCGTTCGGTGAAGAATACGCAGCAGATCACCCGCGCAATGAAATTCATCGCGGCGGCGCGGCTGCGGCGCGCTCAGGAAACTGCCGTATCACTCCGGCCGTATGCCGGAGGAATCCGTGAAATTCTGCGTTCGGCGATGTCGCGCATCGAGAATTCCGAACAATTTCCGCTCCTGGCGCAGCGCCCCGAAGAGAAGGTGCTCGTGCTGGTCACTTCCGGCGAGCGCGGCCTATGCGGCGCGTTCAATGCCAACGTGCTGCGGCGCGCGTTTGAATTCCTGCGCGAAAAAAGCGGCAAGTCCCTGGAAGTCATCACCATCGCAAAGAAGGGCCGCGACGCCTTCCGCAAGCGCTCCTGGAAAATCGTGGCCGAATACGTTGACGTAACGTCGCGCGCCGATCTCGGCAAGGCCAAGGAAATCGCCGCGGAGGTCATGAAGATCTATGAGGCGGGCGGCGCGGATTCCGTCTATCTGATTTACAACGAGTTCAAGAACGTGATGATGCAGACGCTGCGCGTGGAAAAGCTTTTGCCTCTGGATCCCTTGGCTCTCGGCGAGCACGGCAAGGGCGCGCCGCCGGCGTCTTCGGGCGATGCGGTCGATTACATTTACGAGCAGCCCGCCGCGGAAATTTTCAACAAGCTGGTGCCGCGCTACGTGGAGATGCAAATCTACCGCATGATCGCCGAAAGCTCGGCTGCGGAGCATGCCGCGCGCATGACGGCGATGGAATCTGCAACGAGCAACGCTTCCGACGTGATCGACGCGCTGACGTTGCACATGAACAAAGTCCGCCAGGCCGCGATCACGCGTGAGATCATCGAGGTGGTGAGCGGAGCAGCGTCGGCAGGATAGTCGCGTGTCCCGTGGCTCGTGTCCCGTGCTTTTCGGACGGGCCACCTTTCACGGGACACGAACCACGAATCACGAGTCACGGAAACAAGGAGTTACACATGGCGCAACACGAAACAGGAAACGTCGGGAATGTCATACAGGTCATTGGACCTGTGATTGACGTTCAATTTCCGGAGCATCACCTGCCGGAAATTCACAACGCGGTGCATATCACCAGCGAAGGCTTTGAAGGGCCCGAGCCGATCAATATCGTTGCCGAGGTCGCGCAGCACTTGGGCGAAGGCCGCGTCCGTGCGGTGGCGATGACCGCAACGGAGGGCGTCGTGCGCGGCATGAAGGCGGTCGATCTCGGCGGGCCAATCGCTGTGCCGGTGGGCCGCGCGACGCTGGGGCGCGTGATGAATGTGCTGGGAGAGCCGGTGGACGGCCTCGGGCCAGTTCAAACCGAAAAGCGCTATCCGATTCACCGGCCGGCGCCGGCGCTCGTCGATCAATCGACGGAACTCGAAATGTTCGAAACGGGCATCAAGGTCGTGGACCTGTTCGAACCGTACCTGAAGGGCGGCAAAATTGGCCTCTTCGGCGGCGCGGGCGTCGGCAAAACGGTTCTGATTCAAGAGCTGATTCACAACGTGGCGATGAAGCACGGCGGCGTCTCGGTGTTTGCCGGCGTGGGCGAGCGCACGCGCGAAGGCAACGACTTGTGGCTCGAAATGCAGGAATCGGGCGTCGTCGTTCCCGGAAATTCGGAGAAATCGCGCGCCGCGCTGATCTACGGGCAAATGACCGAGCCGCCCGGCGCGCGCCTGCGCGTGGGACTGACCGGCCTGACGGTTGCCGAATATTTCCGCGATGAAGAAGGCCTGGACGTGCTGCTCTTCATTGACAACATTTTCCGCTTCGTGCAGGCGGGCTCGGAAGTTTCCGCGCTGCTCGGCAGAATGCCTTCCGCCGTGGGGTACCAGCCGAACCTGAACACCGAAATCGGCGAGCTGCAGGAGCGCATCACTTCCACCAAGCACGGTTCGATCACCTCGGTGCAGGCCATTTACGTGCCTGCCGACGATTACACCGACCCCGCTCCGGCCGCGACGTTCTCGCACCTGGACGCGACCACGAACCTCAGCCGCCAGATCGTCGAGCGCGGCATTTATCCCGCGGTCGATCCGCTGGCCAGCTATTCGCGCATTCTCGATCCGCGCATCGTCGGCGAGGACCACTACAACACCGCCCGCGCTGTGAAGGGCGTCCTGCAGCGCTACAAAGATTTGCAGGACATCATCGCGATTCTGGGCATCGAGGAACTTTCCGACGAAGACAAGCAGGCCGTGGCGCGCGCGCGAAAAATCGAAAAGTTCCTGTCGCAGCCGATGTTCGTCGCGCAGCAATTCACCGGCCTCGAAGGCAAGTACGTGAAAATCGCCGACAACGTCCGCGGCTTCAAGGAAATCGTCGAAGGCAAGCACGACGATCTCCCCGAGCAGGCTTTCTACATGGTCGGCACCATCGAGGAAGCGCGGGAGAAGGCCGAAAAAATGGCGGCGACGGCGTAGGAGCGGTGACAAGTGACTGGTGACTAGTGAATCTCGGACCGAACAATTAACACGGCACGTATTTCACTAGTCACTTATCACTAATCATAATTCAGCATGGCTGACACATTCACTCTCGAAGTGGTCACACCGGAGCGGCGAGTCGTGCTCGAAGCGGTGAGCGAGGCGCAGATCCCTGTGCTGGGCGGGTACATTGGCGTGCTGCCCGGGCACACGCCGTTGCTTGCGGAGATGGGGATCGGCGAGCTCAGCTACAGTGTTGGAAATCGCGTATTTTCCTGCACGGCGCTGGGCGGGTTTGTGGAAGTCCTGGGCGATCGCGTGATTGTGCTGGCGGACCGCGCGGAGCGCGCGGAAGAAATTAACGTCCCGCGCGCGGAAGCTGCCCGAGACCGCGCCCAGAAACGTTTGTCGGCCGCCAATGATCCGAACGTGGATTGGAAGCGCGCGGAGAACTCACTGAAGCGCGCCCAGGTGCGGCTGCAAGTGGCTGCCAAAGCGGGAGCTGCTTCGATTCCGGCGGGCTCCAAGTAGAGCCCGCACCCGTATTGCCTCTTCAGGACCAGGTTCACACTGAGCGACCCTTGAAATTCTCCCGGAAGCGATAACATTAAATCAGCTATGGAAGAAATCACCATGTATTGCACCAGCTGGTGCGTGGATTGCCGACGCGCCAAACAATTTCTGAAGGATCGCGGCGTGAACTTCGTCGAAGTGGACATCGACGAGGACGTCGACGCCGAGGACCTGGTGCTCCAGGTAAATGAAGGCCGCAGAAAAGTGCCCACGATCAAGGTTGGCGAACGGTTCTTTGCGTGCAGCCCGTTCGATCCCTACCTGCTTTCCTCCGAACTTAAAATCTCCTTGAACAAATAGACTGTACTCAGCGGTGATAGTCCTGCTCAAAATTAAGAAAAAGCCTTAACACAGAGAAATACAAGAGAGAAATAATCAGACGAGCGAAAGCCCCACTCCCCGCGTCATTACACCGGAAACTTCAAGTTTGTCATCGAGGAAAACCAGGTCCGCGTCCGCGCCCGGAGCGAGAGCGCCTTTGCGCGATCCGAGGCCGATCTGCCGCGCCGGATTGGCCGTCACCATGCGCAGCGCCGACGCGAGCGGCACACCCAGCGCGACGATATTCCGCAGCGCGCGATCCAGCGTGAGCGTGCTCCCGGCCAGCTTGCCCTCGGCGTTGCGGGCGACTCCCCCTGAAACCTTAACTTCAAACGTTCCCAGCTGATATTTCCCGTCGGGCATTCCGGTTGCCGACATGCCATCGCTCACCAGGATCACGCGCTCAGGAGTTTTGAGCTCGACGAGCATCCGCATCGCCGCTTCGTCCACGTGAACGCCATCCGCGATCAGCTCCGCGCTTACTTTGGGCGAAGTCAGCACCGCGCCGATCACGCCCGTTTCGCGGTGTGAAAACGGGCGCATGGCGTTGTAGATGTGCGCGGCATGCGTGGCGCCCGCCTCAATGGCAGCCTGGGCTTGCTCGTACGTCGCGTCCGTGTGGCCAAGCGAAACAACCAGGCCGGCTTTGCGCGCCGCGGCGATTAATTCGAGAGCCCCGGGCAGCTCCGGCGCAAGCGTGAGAATCTGCGCGGTTCCGCGTGCGTCCTTCAGAAGCTGCGCGAGCCGCTCCGTGGAAGGGGGCACGATCCATTTCGCCGGGTGCACTCCCCGGCGCGCCGGGCTGATAAAGGGACCCTCGAAATGGATTCCCAGGATTTCCGCGGAAAGCTCGCGAGCGGCGTACTGGCTGGTATTGAGGATGAAATGCGCAATGCCCGTCACGCTCGAGCACGTTTCCTTTTCGCTGGCCGTTACGGTCGTCGCCACCAGGGAAGTAGTGCCGCGCGCCGCGACAGTCGCCGCAATGATTTCCAGCGCCTCGCGGGTGCCTTCCATTACGTCGCGCCCCCCGGCGCCGTGAATATGGACGTCGACAAAGCCCGGCACGAGGGTTTTTCCGGCCGCCTTGATCTCGCGCACGCCGCGCGGCAGGTCGACTTTCCCACGTTTCCCGACGGCGGCGATCTTGCTTCCCTGAATGACGACCGCGGCATCGGATATTTCTTCGAAGGGAGTGAACGCTCGATCGGCGTGGATGACAATCGGCTTCATAGCGGCGGGAACATCCTACTTGAAAGCTAACGAAATAGGGAACCACGCTTCTCGGAGGAGTTTCGGCCCGGGTTTTTCATACGCTTATAGGGATCCAGGGCAACCTTTATTCCAACGCAGGGTTCTTGTTTGGAGAGAGCCCTACTGCTACACTCTGTGACAGTACCCGGCTCCCAAAAGGTGAGTTAGGCTTGATCGAACTAAGGTCAAAGCTCCACTGAGCCGATGTCAGTTTTGAGTCCCATCTGCTCCCCCTCCAGATGGCCATCGGTTCAGGTGGCTGTTAAGAAACAGTAGTACAAAAGTCCTATTCAGACCCCCAGCCCCGGTCAGTACATTTGTACCGTAACGCGGCAGCGCCAGCCTCGCTCCTGTCTAATCACAGGTTCATAGCTGCCCCTACGCGCTCGGATTCCAAGAGATAGGCGACGTGACGACATGACAACGATGGCTCAAGAATCGACGCAGGGGAGTCTGCGGATTCGTCCGGCATCCCCATCGTCCGGCCAGAACCCCCAGGCATGGAAGGCGCTGGTGGGAACCAAGCCCGTGGACGCGCGCTTTTCCCTTTTGCCTGAAACCAAGCCACACATGGGCGCCCTGGGCACAAGCTTGATCGTTCAGATCTGCCTGGTGGTCTTTCTCGTCACCATCCCCCTCTTGTTTCCCCAGCAGATGATTCCCAAGGCGATGTCCATGGTGACGGACCTTGCGGGTCCTCCGCTCGATATTCCCGAGCCGCCGAAGCCCAAGCCTCCCGCTCCCCCCAAAGCGGCAAAGGTCCAGCCCACGCCTCCTCCTGTGGAGAGGGTCACGCCGCCGAAGCTCGATGTCGCCAAATTTTTTGCGCCCAAAATTGTGGCGCCCAAGCCGAAGCCGCGTGAGGTTGAGGCCGATCTTCCAAAGGTGAATGACACCTTTAAGCCGTTGAATCTTAAAGTGGAGACGGCGGAACCGATTAAGCCGCGTGAACCAGTGAAGACGGGCCTCATGACCGGCAGCTCGGCGGAGCCGACCCTCGACAAGCATACGCCGGTGGAGAAAGTTCAGACCGGCGGGTTCGGCGATCCACAGGGAGTGAAGGGGCCGAGCGACCCGAACAAAAGAGTCAATATCGCGCAATTCGGCAATCCTGCTTTGCCGGCCGGGCCCGGCTATGGCAATGGCTCAGGCGGCGCCAATGGGCAACGCGGAATTGTGGCCAGCACGGGATTTGGGAATGGCGAGGCTATTCAAGCGACAGGTGGCAAGAAGGGCGGAACAGTTCAAACCGCCGGGTTCACCAATACACCAGAAGTCGCCCAAGGGCCAAAAAAGAAAGCAGACGACACCTTGGCGGTCGAGCCGGTCGTGATCCTGGCCAAACCGCGGCCCGTATATTCGGCCGAGGCGCTCAAGCTGAACCTGGAAGGCGAAGTCTTGCTGGAGGTGGTGTTTCCAGCATCGGGCGGCGAAGTTCAGGTGAGCCGGGTAGTCAAAGGATTGGGCCACGGTCTGGACGAAGCGGCCACGAAGGCGGCGCAACAAATCAAGTACAAGCCGGCGATGTCGAATGGTCACCCAGTCGATTTTCCGGCCGTCGTTCATATCGTATTTCAAATCGCATACTGACTTTTGTGGAAAGTTCGGAGGGGATATGCGCATTTTCAAGTCGGTGTTGGTGGTCCTGGCGCTGAGTGCTCTGCCGCTGCGTGCGGCGGATTCTAACAATAGCGCCCTGGGCCAGATTGTGGACAAAATTGTCAGCACGGAACAGGCGGAGATGGAGTCTCTCAAGCCTTTTACGCCGCTGGTGGAAACCTATATTCAGAATCTCAGGGAAGACAATACGCTGGGCCCCGTCCCGGCCGGCGACCACTATTTCCTCGGCCGCGCTCTGTTTTCCAAGGGCGTCGATCTGGAAGCCCTGACGGATGGCAACGAAGCTGGCGGCGGCGTGAAGCACAAGATGCTGGGCGGCCTCGGCAACATGCTCTCCTTGTCGATGGAATATCTGCCGCAAGGCTTCCTGCAGATGGTCTATCTGGATACGAACGGCTTCGACAAGCAGCACTACAAATTTGACTACGTTCGCCGCGAATTCCTCGGCGAAGTCCGGACCCTGGTGTTCGATGTCGAGCCTCTGCCCAAGGCGGGCAAGGGACGCTTCGCCGGCCGCATTTGGGTGGAAGACAAAGACTTTCACATTGTGCGTTTCAACGGCGCGTACGGCGGCAGCTCGCGCACAAACTACTACTTCCATTTTGATAGCTGGCGCGTAAATTCCGGACCGAATCTCTGGCTGCCGGCGTTCATTTACAGCGAAGAGTCGGACCTGAATTTCGCCCTGTCCAAGCGCATGTCCTTCAAGGCGCAGACCCGGCTGTGGGGATACAACCTGGGCCGCTCCGCGCAGGAACAGGAACTTAGCAAGATCCTGATCGAGTCGCAGACGCCCATTAACGACCAGACCACCACGGCGAATGACATCAGCCCCGTGATGGCGCAGCGCAATTGGGACCGCCAGGCGGAAGATAACGTGATCGACCGGCTCGAACGCCTCGGTTTGCTCGCGCCCGAGGGCGAAGTCGACAAGGTGCTCGAGACCGTCGTGAACAACCTCGAAGTCACGAACAATCTGGACCTGCAGCCCGAAATTCGCTGCCGGACTCTGGTCACTTCCACCCTGGAATCGTTTGAAATCGGCCACACCATCGTGTTCAGCCGCGGCTTGATCGACGTGCTGCCCGATGAAGCCAGCCTGGCCACCATGGTCGCGCACGAACTCGCTCATGTGGTGCTCGGCCACCGCATCGATGGACAATATGCCTTCTTCGATCGCCTGCTGTTCGATGAGAAGGATACCTTCCGGCACTTTGGCTTCGCGCGCACGCAGGCCGAGAATGATGCGGCCAATGCCAAGGCCAACGAGCTTCTGCAGAACTCCCCATACAAGGATCAGCTCGCCACGGCCAAGCTTTTCATGGACGCGCTCGAAGCTCGTCAGAAAGATATTCCGAACCTGATCAGCCCGCACCTCGGCGATCGCGTTCCCGTGAACATGTCCATGGCCAGCGTGGCGCCGGCGCCGCAACCGGCGCCCGCGGCCGATCCGAACGCCAAGCCAGCTGCCGCGCCGTCTCAAGTCGTCGCGTTGCCGCTCGGCGGCCGCGTGAAGATGGACCCGTGGAGCGACAGGCTCGAAATGCTGAAGGCCAAGCCCATCGTAGGGCAAGTTGCGGAGCGCGAGCGGATGCCGTTTGAAGTCACGCCGTTCATGCTCTACCTGACCCGCGAGACGAACCCCAGCTCTACTGCTAGCGCACCGGCCGGCCCGCCTTTGGCGGATTCCAAAGCCACCGCCGCGGCCGCCGACGCCGCTCCCGACAAAGCGCCGCAGCAGTAAGCGCAAAGAGAGTCCCCCTCCAAACCGAAGCGGCCAGCCTGACTCAGCCCAGGCTGGCCGCCTTGGTGTAAAGGATCCAAATGCGAATGAAGACGCTCCAAATCTTTGCGATTGCCGTATTGGCAGTCGCCGCCACAGGTCAGCAAAAGCCTGTTGCGAACCGGTCGGCGGGCGACCCGCTCACGGGTCTCCGCTCTGAAAATTGGTCGGAGCGAGCAGAGGTATTTGAAAGGCTGCGGTCTGATCCAAACGTACTAAGTGATCCGAAGGTGCAGGAATCGCTATTGAATTTGCTCGATCGTGAGAACCACCTAATGGAATCGACCTTGCATGACTCACAGGGCGAGGTTGGCGTCTCTGACAAATATGGAGAAGGGTTCGGCGAATATGTCGACGAACTAGGCGATGCTGTCGAATCTTTCGGCAATTGGAATGACCCGCGGCAGGTTTGCATTTTCGTACATGAAGCGTATAACCCGGATTCGAGATTTGCAGCCAAGATCGCGTCTCATGCAAATGTATCGGCCCCCTGTTTAATAAAAATGTATGGTAGTGATGTTGGGCTAATTCGCGCAGAAGCCTCTGCCGTTCTTGTCCAAGCGCTGGGGAAATCAAAAAGCCAGATTGATTTGCCGACAACGCAAGAAGTCGAGCGAGTAGTCCGAAAAGCACTCCGGGATCCGGATGATAGCGTACGTTCTTATACTGTGAGAGCTTTAGGGAAATTCGGGGAAGAGGATATGATTCCTGCACTCCAACAAGTTGCTGATGCAGACCCCTCACCCGAGGTTCAAGGCCATTCGATTAGAAAATCAGCGACGAATGCCATCGTGTCGATCCAGAGGAGACACAAGTTACCCCCGCCTTAAAATCTTTTCCCAATTCGCTTCAATCAAATATATATTTGCCTGACAGGGGCCAGGGTGAATCCCCGTTGTCGATTTCTGGTGCACCTTCGGAGGCGAGAAAAAATGTGGACTCGTGGGATTCGAGGAATTGCGGCGCTCGGCGTGCTCGTGGTGCTGGCGTGCGTGTTTGCCGGGTCGAGGGCTAGCCGGGCGGACGATGATCCTTCGGCGAGCTTGATCGGTTCGTGGAGGGGCACGCGGCGGGCGCCGGGGACGATTGCGGTGCGGCACAATTTGCTGAGCTTTCTGCCGGGCGGCGTCGCGCTCGAAGCGGGGCCGTCGATTTATGTGACGGGCGCGAATTTCGGGAACGGCACGTTTGTGGAGACGCCGTTTCTCGGGACGTGGGTCAGCGAAGGGCACGGGAATTTCGTCGCGCACCTGATCGCGAATCTTTCGGATCCGCCGGTGAGCAAAGGGACCGCAATCGG
>Ga0187817_10001215_pt1 | contig 12409 bp, 9 predicted proteins | sample NC_wetland_sal_i_17_FD_132431 | JGI IMG/M metagenome (GOLD analysis project Ga0187817, IMG submission 132431) | Wetland sediment microbial communities from Neuse River Estuary, North Carolina, USA - SO4_2 | ecosystem: Environmental > Aquatic > Freshwater > Wetlands > Sediment | place: USA: North...
TTCGCCCGGTCCAGAAGAGCGACGCTGTAACAAAGAAAGACAAAGGGAAGCAAACGTTTTTGGATCTTGCGGATGGTCTTATTTTGGAAATCCAATGAGGCCGCTGCCATGATCGTAGCCGTGTTCCGGTTCGTTCCGTGAGCTTTCCCTTATGTACCGCTCATGGCCGCCAGGGAATCTCCGTTAACCGTGCTCAAGGTGCGGCCAATGGTCACACCCCGAGCGCTTGGTGAGTGCCACACTGCCTGCTTCGTCGCCAATTCCATCCCTCAGACCGTATACCGCTCGTTCGCCAGCAACCGCCCTGCGATCTGGCGGCGCAGTGCGATCGTATTCACCGGATCGTGACTGGCGTAGTCGCGCAGGCGAGAAAGGTGCCGCCGCAAGTCGTCGCCATGGGCGCAGGCGCCCAGCACCGTCTTCGACGAGAATTCGACCCTGGCCATGGCGTCGCGTAAGTACACGGCGCAGGCATCTGCGGCATTGGCTCCGCTCCCGGTCGCCGCCAGCTTCCGGCTGCGCAGCAGGCTCGACTCCATCGCAAACACTTCCACGATGATGTCAGAGATGTTCATAATGACCTCCTGCTGCTGGTCGAGCTGCGCACCATGCTTCTGGTGCGCCACTCCCAGCGTCAACAGGGCGATCTTCTTCGCCTTGCGGACCAGGCTCAGCTCCGCATCGGCGGCCTCCGCCGTTTGCGATTCGGCCTGCTGCAGGATGGCCCGCGCGGCCTCGAGCAGGGGCGACTGTCCCCGGGTCGCGCGTTTCAAGGGCATGCTCGTGATGACCAACCGGTTAATTTCGCTGGTCCCCTCAAACAGACGGTTAATCCGAGAATCGCGATAGTAGCGCTCCACCGCATAGTCCTGGTGGAATCCGTAGCCGCCGTGGATCTGAATTCCTTCATCGGCCACGTAATTCAGCATCTCGGCGGCGTGGACCTTGACCATGGCGCACTCCGCGGCAAACTCCTCGACCGCCTTCAGCTCCCGGTTGGAGCCGTCTGCGGATTCCGGGGAGGCGCCGCTCATTTGATTTTCAATCAATCCCACCACCCGCCAAGCCATCGACTCCGACACGAAAATGCGGATCGCCATTTCCGCCAGCTTGTGTTGAATCGCGCCGAACTCTGAAATTGTCGAGCCGAATGCCTTGCGCTGCTTGGCATACTTCAGGCAAATCGTGAGCACGTTTTTCGCGGCTCCGCACACTCCCGGACCTAATTTCAGCCGTCCGATGTTCAGGATGTTGAAGGCGATCACGTGCCCGCGCCCAATTTCGCCGAGTACGTTTTCCACCGGCACGGGAACGTTGTCGAGGAACACGGCCGTCGTGGAAGTGCCGCTGAGGCCCATCTTGTGCTCTTCCGCCCCGCTGCTCACGCCGGGAAAGCTCCGCTCGACCAGAAACGCCGTGAACTTTTCTCCCCCAACCTTGGCAAACACCGTGAACAGATCGGCCGCGCCGCCGTTGGTGATCCACATCTTCTGGCCGTTCAACATATAGTGTTTTCCATCCGCGGAGAGATCGGCCCGCGTTCGTGCCGCCAGCGCATCCGACCCCGCCAGCGGCTCGGTGAGCGCATACGCGGCCAGCATTTCGACTGTGGCCAGCTTCGGCAAATACTTCCGCTTCTGCTGCTCGGTTCCAAAGAAGACAATCGGCAGCGTGCCGAGGCCGGTGTGAACCGAGTGCCAGCCCTGGTAAGAACCGTCCCGTCCCAAGTGTTCAGCCGCCACCATCAACGACGGCAGATCCATGGCCATGCCGCCATACTCCTCCGGGATCGTCATCCCGGTCAGCCCCAGTTCCGCCGACTTCCGCAGCACACCCAGCGCGACGCCCGGCTTCTTTTCGCGAATCGCCGGCAGGTTCGGCTCCACTTCGTTGGCCCAGAATTCGTCCACCATGTGACCGATGGCGAGATGTTCCTCGCTCAGGTCCTCGGGGGTGAAAATGTCTTGGGGCGCCGACTCTTCCATCAGAAACGCCACTCCTTTTGTCGTCTTGCGCGGAATGTCTGTTAATGTCGTCATAAAATACTCCTAGGCCATGTCCCCTTGCGCAGCCTTTCTTTCGCACCGTTTCCAACGCGCAGCGCTGAACAGGTAATGTATACCTCAGAAAACCCAGCTATGCAATGCATATATACATGTAATATTACATGTATTCAAGGCGAGAAAACATACTGGTTAGTTGTCATGCGCAACTACAACCAACGCGCCTCCTTGCGAGCCCGGTCTGGAAGCAAATCATATCGGCCTTCGCAGAGTGGCGGGCTTATCCGGGGGGATGAAACAACGACGCTGCGCACCAGGGCCGGGACGGTCCAAATGCGTCACTTGGCGTCACTTGCGACTTGCCTTGCTGCTGGGTTGGGGACGGCGTACCGCGTTTGCCAGAAGCTCTTCCAGATCCAGTAAGCGTTCCCGGAGGTTGTCCGGACAGGAAACCGCGTGCATCCATCTCTCGCACCACTTACAAGCCCCGCAGTCATGACTTCCCCTCACGCAGGGGACAGACCCTTCCACAAACGGCTCTATAAATCCGTCCAGGTCGCGGTTGTTTACCGAAAACCGGCAGGCATCCAATTTCTTGTTTAGAACTGTCTCCCATTCGGGGCGCACCGAGCCGGGCTTTTCCACGAGCCCCCAAATATCTCCATCATACTTTCCAAACGCATAAGCTTCGGCGAGAGACACAATCCATTCCGCGCTTTCTGTCCGCCCGGCCAGCTTGATCAGGCTTGCGCCCGCTTCAAAAAGATGATGAATATCTTCCGGACGAACCCAAGGCGCCTTGAGCGTGTATACCGGATTCTTAAGTTTTGCCGCGGTGCAGAGGATGCGGCACAAGTCCGGGCCGGCGGCAGCACCGTCCCGGCGCGAGGCATTTGCCATGTGTTCCTGGTGGCATGGCTGAAGGACGCAATCGGGGAGGCACGCCTCATTCACGAGCACAATGATCGGGTGGGTTGGGAATCGTGCCTGGATCCTTCTGATAAGCCCGAAATTACGGGTGCGCCGGTTGTCCAGCATGATCCGGTCAATGCCGGTGTATTGAATCAGTTGGTTGATTTTTTCGTTCGAATCAAGATGATTGTTGACGCTGGTAGTGATCTGAACTTGAGGAAACCAGCTTTTCAACTTCAGGATCAGCAAGGGGTGAGTCACGGTGAACCCGTCGACACCGGCGTGGACCAAGTCCGTGGCTTCCTTATACAAGCTGTCCTGAAACTGCGGATCCCATTCTCTCCCGCCGAGAGAGACCGCATTCCACAGATACTCGAAACGTATTCCGTTGCGATGGGCCTCGTCGATATACGCCCCGAGGGGCAATTTGCGTTCATTCACCGTGCTCGCGGTGCGACCCGAACCGGTAATCGAGTATTTGTCGGCAGCGTAAACCTCGACAATCGGATACAAGGTTCGGCTGCTCTTATTGATTTTTGACAGTTCCTGGAGTAAAGACAGATCCCAGCTGTAGGGAAGTTTGAGACCTCTCTTCGGTGTCCGCACCGCGCTTCGCATCTCAGCCTCGACCTTCGATCTTCCCTGGCGAGACCAGAAACCAAATCAGCCACTCGCCAGAATAGTTGTACTATGCAACTAGTTTTACGGAATGTCAAGGCGAAAGACTGGGTTGGGTACGGATCGCCACTGAAGCAAAACCAACCGGATGGGAGGGGTCCACACCCGTAGATTCCTGGTTTTATCCAACTCGTGCGGAACTTATTCGCAGTCTAGGATTGGCGGCGGTATTTTCGCACCAGAACCTCTTGCTGCTCGCGGCATCCCGGGACAGGGATGGCCGCCTTTATACGGCATTGGCGTCTCACAACCATTTAAGCAGTCAAAATATGAACGCCTACGACTGCTGTTTCGCCGGCAACGTTACCGCCCCCGTTTTCGACTAGTCCGACGTGAGGTAGTGACCTAATCTGTCGCTCTCCAGCTTCTTCCCGCATTTGCCAGACAATTTCAGCAACCTGGGCCAGGCCGGTCGCTCCCGCGGGATGGCCCTTGGCACTCAACCCTCCAGAGGGGTTAACCGGCAGTTTTCCGTCGCGCCAAGTAATGCCTTCGTCAATCATGCGTCCGCTTTCTCCCGGCCCGCAGAATCCCAACTCCTCATAGAGGAACAGTTCCACCGGGGCAACCGCGTCGTGGACCTCCGCTACCTGCACGTCCTGCGGTGTTATTCCGGCTTCCTGGTAGGCCTGTTTGGAAACTCGAGCAACAATTCCGGGCTCGTCTTTCCCTGTAAATCCGAAACTCCCCAATGTCGAAGCGGCGATCTTCACCGGCCGTTTGCCCATGCGCTCGGCCATCTCCTTGGTTCCGATCAGGGCAGCGGCCCCCCCATCTCCCATGGGGCAGGTCATCAGCAGAGTGATGGGGTCAGCGATCATGCGAGAGTTGAGCACTTCCTCCACCGTCACACGGTTGCGATACTGCGCGTGGGGATTCAAGGCCCCATTGTCGTGATTCTTGACTGCAACTCTGGCAAACTGCTGCCGCGTAAGACCATACTTCTCCATGTGTGCGCGGACACGCATCGAGTAGATGCCCGCGAACAGGATACCCATCCGTCCCTCAAGCTCAATATCGGACGAGGTGGAAAGCGCGGCCAGGCTCTTCCCAATATCGCCGCAAAATAGCTTCTCCATACCAACCGCCAGGGCCAGGTCGCACTGCCCGGAGGCCACCGCGTTGCGCGCCAAATAAAAAGCGGTCGAACTGGAGGCGCAGGCGTTCTCCACATTAATAATGGGTATCCGGCTGAGGCCCACGTCCCTAAGAACGACCTGCCCTCGAACCGATTCCTGCCCAGTAATTACTCCCGCATAGGCATTGCCCACGAACGCGATACCGATATCGTGGGGATCGATCTTCGATTCGTGGATGACATTCCATACCGTTTCATAAGCGAAATCTTTCAGCGTCTTGTCGAGGAGTTTCCCAAAGCGCGTCATGGAAACTCCGAGTACGTAGGCGTCTCTCAAGCCATTCCTCCTGTCAATCCTCTAAAGTGGCCGGAATCGGTATCCCACGATCACCCGATCCTGTGCGTCCTTGCCCAGTTCAACGAATTTCACTTCCATTCTGCAGCCACCCTTGAGGCGTGACTCATCGCCATAATCCGTAAGCAACGAAAAAATGCGAGGGCCATTCTCACAAAGGTCGATGTAGCCTTGGGCGTGGGGTACAGCGTAGCCTGGGGGAGCCATGCTGGCGATCGAAAAAGCCTGCAGAACTCCCTGGCGGTTAAGGGATACTTGTTCGGTAAAATGGTCGTCCAAACAGCGTGGGCAGTTCTTTCTAGCTGGGAAATAAACACGTCCACACTGCTTACACTTGGTTCCGATTAGAGCAAGGTCTTCAATCTTGCTGCCGGACAAGGTTCCCGGAACTTCCGCTATCCATGAGTCCATCTGTCACTCCCCTGATGTATTGCACTATGCCTTTCACTTCCGAGCCCGGCGGGAAGATGGCGTCGGCTCCCAATTCGCGGAGGGCGTCATAGTCTTCCTCGGGAATAATGCCCCCCATCATGACCGGAATATCGGCGGCGTTGAGCGCTTCCAATTCCTTTTTTAATCTCTTCATTACGGCCAGATGAGCGCCGACCATGGAGGAGATTCCAATGACATCCACGTCTTCCTCCACCGCGGTCTTGGCCACCCCGGCTGCGGCCTGTCGAATCCCCGTATAGATCACCTCCATACCGGCGTCGCGCAGCCCGTAGGCCACAACCTGGGCGCCGCGATTGTGTCCGTCCAAGCCAATCTTGGCAATCAACACGCGCGGGATGCGCCGCGAAGATTTCATAACCACGCAGCCCCTTCCTTATAAGTTCCCCACACGTTCCCGAGAACCTGACACATCTCTCCGATGGTGGCGTAGGCCCGCGCGCAATCGATCAGCGCGGCAACCGTGTTCTTGCCCAGCCGCGCATCCTGCTCCAGGGCGCAAAGGCAGCCACGCACTTTTTCCTTGTCCCGGCCCGCCTTGAGCGCGCGAAGCTTTTGAATGATTCTTTCCTGCACACCTTCGTCAGCCTTGAACGATTCAATTTTCATTTTGTGCTTGTCATCGACGAATCGATTCAGGCCCACGATGACGCGTTCTCCCTTTTCAATCTCCTTTTGGTATTCCCCCGCGTTCCTGCGTATGATTTCCTGATAAAACCCGGCTTCGATGGCCTTCTGCGCGCCGCCCTTGTCTGCGATCTGCTGCATCAGTTCCAACGCGCTGGCCTCGATGGCGTTGGTCATCGACTCAATGTAGTAAGAGCCTCCGAGTGGATCCACGACATCGGCGATGCCAGTCTCATTGGCAAGGATATGTTGGGTCATCAGTGCCACCTGCGCGGCTTCCCGCGTCGGGATGGATAAGACCTCATCCATGGCGTTTGCGGAAAGGCTCTGCGCCCCGCCCAGAATCGCCGCCAGGGCTTCGATGGCGACACGCACGATGTTGTTGAGAGGTTGCTGGGCGGTCATCGTATATCCGGTCGTATAAACACGGATAAAACACTTCATGCTCTCCGGATTCTTAGCGCCATAACGGTCCTTGAGGAGGCGGGCCCACATCCGCCGAAAGGCCCGATACTTGGCCACTTCCTCGAAGAGATTCATGGGAACGGAAAGCTGGCATTCCAGGGAGGGCGCAAAGTCATCCACGTCCAGGCCCCGGCCGACAGCCTCGTCGATGTAGGCTTGTGCGTTGGCCAGAGTAAAGGCGACCTCCTGCACCGCCGAGGCCCCTCCCTGCCTCATGTGCGACCCGCAGATGACGAGCGGCTTGAAATGAGGCAAATGGCGGGTGCAGTATTCCACCGCATCAGCGGTAAATTTCAACGAGGGAGTGGGAGGGAAGATGTACGTTCCCCGGGCCACATATTCCTTCAGGATGTCATTCTGTAGAACGATGGTGAAGCGGCTCGGATCGACGCCCTGTTTTTCGCCCAGGGCGAGAAAGAGGGCGAGCATTATGGGTCCAATGGCATTGGCGGTGGTGAAGACCTGGCGGACCTTATCGAGTGGAATGCCCGCAAATATAGCCTCCATATCTTGAAGGGAGTTGATGGCAACTCCGGCTTTCCCCACTTCGCCGTCGGCCAGTTCCTGATCCGACTCCAGGCCTAACTGAGTTGGCAGATCCAAAGCCAGCGCCAGCGCCGTCTGTCCTTGGGAGAGAAGAAACTTAAACCTTTCATTGGTGGCTTCAGGATTGCCGAAGCCGGAATACTGGCCCATGATCCAGAAGTCGGAGCGGTACATCGAGGGATAAATGCCGCGTGTATAGGGAAAGGTTCCGGGGAACCCCAGATCTCTTTGCGCATCGAAGCCCGAGCTCTTGAGACTCTCCTCATCATATAAGTCGGCCAGGCCGATTTTTGAATCGGAATAATAATCCGTCTTTCTCCGTCCCCGGCGGTTGTAATCCGAAGCTAACTGTTGTTCCCATTCCACGCGCGTCATCGGAATCATTTCCTCCCCGCCTCAACGTTCGCCAGTGCGCTATCGAGAACGGCGTCGAGCGCGCCTGGCGGGCCGTCAAGATTGAGCACTGTCTCAACGCGACCCCTGTCGCTCTCCGACAGCAGTCCGCGACTGGCCAAACGGAATTTTTCGCGGGTCGCAGAAATCGGCAGCGGATTTTCGGGCTCGCCCAGCGGGAAGCTGACCTTGGCGCTGCGAGTGCTCCCGTCCGCGCTCTGCACCTCTACGATCGCCCCTCTTTGGCGCGGATAGAGAGAGTCCACTTCGGGGTCGACGAGGAGTTCCACCTTCTTCATCGTGTCGATAATGCCGCTGTTGCTGAAATGCCGTTCGTCGAACGCATCCCAGTCGCTCGTTCCGAGTACCATCCTTGCTGCCAGCGCATAGGGGATGCTGAAGTATGCGTCACCGCGACTATCGAGGGAATGAATTTCTGTTTCGACTGCAACCCGGTAGGTTCTGGCTCTGATCTTCTTGATCTGCGAAGGGCCGATTGGGTTGGTCTCCAGGATTTGAGCCATCGCATCGATCGACGGATGAACATGCCGGCATCCTGGGTATGGTTTCAAATAGCAGCAGCGGATCGCGTATTCATATTGCAACGGCTGATCGAGGCGGGCGCCCGCATCGCTTCCCAGATACGCGCTGTAAAAACCCTCCTCAATAATGCGGGGATACCCCAAATGACCCGCGGCAGCCATCATCGCCGCCATCAGTCCATTGCGGACAGACCAGCCCACCTGAAGCGGTTCGGTTTCACCGCTCTTAAAGGAAGTCATTAGTCCGCCGCACCCCATTGCGGCCAGGCAAAGAGCGCTCTGCGTTTGTAACAGATCAAAACCCAGAAGCACGGACGCGGTCGCCGCGGCGCCGAACGGGGCAGTAATTGACGTAGGGTGAAAGCCCCTTCTGGTGAACGCGGGATTACCGCTGCGAGCGAGGCGCACCATCACGTCGACTCCGGCAATTGCAGCCCGATCCAGGGTCTGCCAATCTTTCCCTCGTCCCAGTGCGATCAGCGCCGGTACGACCACTGCTGCCGGATGGCAAGCCCCTTCGCGCGATCCATCCTCGAAAACAGATCCATGAATGGCAAAGGCCCAGACCATGCCCGCGTCGAGCGGATGAATCCTTTCCTGGCCGCTCCCGGGCCAACCGCAGCCCTCGGGGGTTCGTGGGCACAGGCGGATCAGATCGTCGAACGCCTTCCCCCTGCATCCGATGAAGGCGGCGGCGAGCGCGTCTAACAGATGCTGCCGAACGAGCCGGCGGTCATCTTCGGCAAATTGTGTCGCGCCGATATGATGAGTAAGTCGGGCGAGATAGTGATACATGTCTAGGTTATTACTCATGGGCCCGTGCCGATAGACGACTCCCGTTGACAACCTAGCACCGGGATCGCGTGGTTTTTACCGTTTGACCGCTGAGAGTAGCGCCGCCGTCCCGGCGGCTGTCCGGCGGGCGTCCTCGCCCGCTGCGCCGAGGGCGAGACGCCCTCGGGACAGCCGGCAAGATGCCGGCGCTACTCGTTTTCCAAGTCGTATTCATCGTGCGATTACAGTACTAGCAGGGCGGAGAAAGTCGACACCTGACCCCGCCCACCGGGCTTTTGTTCTGCTACTTCCGTTTTCGACTGGCCCCGGCCGCCGCTTTGGTGAGTGCCTGATACTTTTTCGGAACCTTCACGTTCAGCAACTTCGCCAGATTCAGGCCCAGCATGTTGGCCTTGTCCTGATCCGTAATTGGTGGATATCCCCAGCCATCTTGCAGCTCTTGCGGAATTTGCAGGTTCAACACCGCCTGGACGGACAAATCCGCCGGAGAAGCTGGCCAGTCGGTGCCAAATACGATCTTTTCGCTCCCCAGCAGTATGTTCATGATGCTGCCGACCATGTGTGCCAGCTTGATCGGCGCATAGTAGAACGGTCCCAGCATCCCGCTCATGCTGATGTAAAGGTTGCGATGCTTCCAGGCGAGAGCATTTAGAACGTCGTTTTCTGGCCAGCCGAAGTGGTAGGCCAGGATCTTGAGCTCCGGAAAGCGCAGGCAAAGCTCGTCCAGCAGCATGGGGCGGCAGTACTCGGAGTGCCCGCCCACCGCGAATCCCGTATGGATAAAGACGACTGCGCCTAACTCCAAACACTTTTCGTAAAAGGGAAACATGTCCGGATGGTTAAAGGGACCAGAATCCTCGGGTGAGTAGACCTTTGTGCATTTGAAGCCGAATTGCTTATGGAGAATTTCCAGTTCCTTGATCGCATTCCCCACGCCTCGTATCATGTGGGGCCCGACCTGCGAGCACCCGATGATCCGGTCCGGATACTTTTGCATGGCCTCGATGGTGTGGTAATTGGTCGAGCAGGGGACCCCGTTGTAAGACATGTTTTGAAAGGACTCCCGCAACATGCAGGCCATATCAATGCCAGCCTCGTCCATGGCCTGGATGAGCCCTTCCGCCGTCCAATCCGAAGGTTTCTCCCTTTTCTCCTTGGTGATGGGATTGGTATTCCACCACTTGCCGGTGGGCGATTCCCCCGGCTTGGAAAAATAGGCGCTCGCGGGATAGTATCCGATGTGTTTTCGGAACTCCCAGGGCATCACGTGGGCTTCGCAGTCTATGGTGAAGAAATCGTCTTTAGTCATGAAGCAATCTCCTGTATTCAATGGAAGCCGATGTCTTGCTGAGACCATTCCAGCAAACTCCGGACCTCCCGCAGCGACTGGACTTCGTATAATGTGGTGTCGCTGCCTTCCCTCCCTCGGCCACGTCGATGGCAAGGCGGGACGCTCCCAGCTGTATACGGCGCGCCGCGAGAAATGTGCTCTGCATAATTACATACAATATTACATTCACGCTATCTGTCAAGCGATTTGGTAGTTTTTCGGTTTGAAGACACTGCGAGCGATTCTTGCCGCTCCCCGAGCTCCCACCGGAACCGGGCAGCTGTTGCCGTTGGCTCTGCTTGGGTACTGGGTGAATCAGACAGTACCTCGTGCTTGTTGCGGATTGACGTGTTGCATGCAATATGTTATGCATTGATCTGGGCTGAGAGTGCCATCCGTTTGCAGTTTTGAGACTGCCTTAGTCATGGGAACCGCGGTACTGGAGAGCAACCATATCCAGGGCAATGGTTCTTCAGCTACTGAATACAGGAGTGCCAGAAAATGTCCGTGAAACGGCGGTTACCTTTCATCGAGGAGCCATCTACCATGGTGATGGAACCTGGAAGAATCGAGCAGGGTGCGGGGAATGGGAACAGTGCTAGCAATCTCACGGATATGGCCTATCGCAAGATCAAGGGCATGATGATGAATTACGATATCGTGCCGGGACAGAGGCTGATTTTCGTGGATTTGGCGAAGCGACTGGGCGTGAGCCGGACCCCCGTCAACAGCGCTCTGGGCATTTTGGCGGCGGAGGGCTTTCTGGATTTTGTTCCCAACCAGGGGTACACGGTTCACGAGATCACGCGTACGGAAGCCAGAGACCTGTACGAGCTAAGGGCGATCCTGGAGATAGGTGCGATCGAAAAGGTGATCGAACGGGTAACTCCAGAAAAGCTTGAGCTCCTGAAAAAACAGAAGAGTCTCTACGAGAAGGCGGTCGTAGAGAATATAAGCCGGGGAAGGTTTACTCTCGATCAGGAATTTCACGCGGCGTACATCCAGATGGCAGAGAACTCCTATCTGACCGACTATTTTCGCGAAATTTACCAGCGGATTTTTCTCCGCCATCGCATCGAGGGATTGCAGGCCGGACGCGCCAAAGAGGTTGTTTCTGAGCACAACGCACTGTTTGAAGCGATCCGCCAGCGCGATGTCAAGCGGGCTCGCCACTTGATCAAGCAACACATCGCCGCCGGCGAGAATTACATCTTCTCTGCCGTCTTCAATTAAACCCTTTATGGCTTTCAGGCATGCCGCGAGCGCTAGGTTGAGAGAGCGCTCTCAGACGTTGAGGCTGATGCTAAGAGCTTAAGTTTAGAAGGAAAACGTGCGGTGTCTATAAAGAAACTGATTGTGATGTTACTGTCCTGATCGCATTCACCTGCACGGTCGCCGCACAGGACCAAAGTCGAGGACGCAAGAATCTCAGCTCGGGGCGCTAAAAGCGCTGATACATTTTCAATAACTTAACGGTGCGACTGAAGTCGTGCCCTTCCCCAAACCCGCCTGAATCCTGGTTTTCCCGCAACCTGTCAAAGCGCTGGGCCAAACTCCGTCGTCCCTCTGGGGTGCAGTCCGAATTCTCTCTATCCCCCAACTGGTCCGAGGTCAGTCCTCACACCTTGGCGACCCGACTTTAGCGAACTTATTTTTCTCCGCGGCTTGCCATGCGCAACCCTAACACTGGAAACTGTATGTATGCGGATTCTGGCCCGATTTATACTATCGGCGACTGACTTGACGCACTTCCCTCGCCCCGGCGTGCCGGAGATCGCTTTTCTGGGACGGTCCAACGTCGGCAAATCGAGCCTGATCAATTCGCTGGTCGGCAAAAAGCTGGCGCGCACCAGCAATACTCCGGGACGCACGCGAAGCATTAACTTTTTTGAAGTCCGCAGGGCGGGGCAACCCCGGCCCGAGATGCTGTTCGCCGACCTGCCGGGATACGGCTACGCTAAGGTCTCCCGCGAAATCTCCGTTGACTGGGCCGGTTTTGTGGATCCGTACCTTCACCAACGACCGAACCTGGCGCTGTGCCTGGTGCTGGTGGATTCGAATGTTCCTCCCCAGGAAAGCGACGGCCAGTTGCTGGAATTCCTGGCGTCCAAAGGACGGCCGCATGTGATTGTGGCCACCAAGTGTGACCGGCTGTCTGGCAATCAGCTACCGCAGGCGATGCGGGCGCTCGGGCAAGCCTATGCCGGAGCTCCTATCGTAGCGTTTTCGGCCAAA
>Ga0187817_10001216_pt1 | contig 12408 bp, 11 predicted proteins | sample NC_wetland_sal_i_17_FD_132431 | JGI IMG/M metagenome (GOLD analysis project Ga0187817, IMG submission 132431) | Wetland sediment microbial communities from Neuse River Estuary, North Carolina, USA - SO4_2 | ecosystem: Environmental > Aquatic > Freshwater > Wetlands > Sediment | place: USA...
CACTACTGCATCGTCGAGAAGCCTAGTGGGACGTATGAGGCGTTTTTTCTAAGGCGCTCCAATCACGCCCCGGAGGTGTAGACCAGATGATCGCAAGGCGTTTAAAGCGAGGTCACATACCCTCAAAATAATTGTCCCCGTGACCCTTGAACACGGTACCCAATCCGCTCCGGCCGAACAAGTCTTTTATCCGCGACTTTGGATTCGCGATCTCCAGCTCGCAATTGGCCCTTGTCGCATGCATATAGACAGCTACCAGCGCTCCAAGGCCGGAACTGTCGATGAAATCTACATTTGTCAGGTCTAAGACCACTCGCTTGCTGCTGGAGACCAGATCGCGAAGCGTGTTCTGCAGCATAGCGGACGTCGCTGAGGTAATCCGACCGGTCGCCCGGACAGTCGTTTCAGATCCTCTCTTCTCTGGTTCGAGTCTCAATTCGTCGGACCGAATCACCGGGTTAGTAGCCACAGCAAACCTCCTTGTTGTGAAATGCGAGGTCGGCTCTTTTCACGAAACCAAACCTGCGCCAACCTCGGTAACACTCCATGGGACAGCACTACGCGCCAGGTTCGGGCCGAGCGTGCCAACGATATACCAAATCGGCGCAATGTCAAGGGAGACCCAATCTGACCACACTCATGCAATCTCAGTATTCCGCCTTAAAGGCAGTGTTTTCGTTTCGGAAAGCCGCTGAACTGGCCGGTGGGACAGTACGGGCTTGCATTGCTTGATGTATGCGATCGATCACATCGGGTCGTCCCGCATTCTCCACGATCCACTTGCTGGAAACAAACCGCCGCACGTACCTGTAAAACTTTGCGTACTGTACGTAAACCGGTGCTTTCAGGCCCTCCTTGTCCGCTTTCTGGAGAAATTCATTGAAATCGTCGCCGGTTATTTTGTTCAATTCCTCCTCACTGGTCGGCAGTTGACCGCTTGCCTCGATGGCCATTCCTTCGAACAGCCATTGCGGACCCATTCCATCCTCGGTGCCGAACAAATACCTTGTTACGGTCGCATGGCCGCTGTGAATCATTTCATGGGTCATCAGTTTCTCGTGGTTGCGGCAAAGGGGCATCCACTCTACTGATGGCGAAGGCATTCCTCAAATCTCGCTTCTTTGGCTTCGACTACCACGACAAATCGATTGAAGGGGCCCGCGAGTCGGCCCGGCGTGAAGGTGTCGCCGACCGTGTGACCCTCGAGGTTGCCAAGGCCAAGGAATTCCTCGGCAAAGACTACGATTTCGTCGCCGTCTTCGATTGCCTGCATGATATGGGCGACCCGGTCCGAGCCGCTACCCACGTCCGGCAGTCTTTGGCAAAGGATGGAACGTGGATGATTGTCGAACCTTATGCCAACGACCATTTGAGGGACAATCTGAATCCGGTCGGCCGGGTCTACTATTCCTTTTCAACACTGCTGTGCACCCCTTGTTCCCGATCACAAGAAGTCGGACTCTGCTGAGGAGCACAGGCAGGGGAAACGAGCATTCGAGAGGTTGTAACCTCGACCGGTTTCAGCCGCTTCCGCCGAGCCACTGAAACCCCTTTCAACATCGTGTACGAAGCTCGACCATAAAGCATTTGCTTGCGGTTTCACCGGGCGCGACCGATTGCGTCGGACGAAATCGCGCCGTGGTGTGCCCTTGCTCGGAGGGTCAACACCCGGCGGGGCTACCCTGACATAATCCCAAGGGAAGGGTTGCCGACCAACCGCTCACGACTATTTTCGCTGTGTCGCGCGCTCCGGTTCTCCATCAGCGGGACTCCGTCGTAGCTCGACTTGGCCCCTTGCCTTCAGACATGTAAGATGCACGCTGGTCTGACCGGAGGATCCTAGGAATGGTCATCAGAAAAATGACGCTGTGCTTTGCTGCGATTGCAATGCTGTGCAGTATGTTTTCAGCGCGTGCGCAACAACCGGACTCCGATGAAGAAGGCCAGTTTCGATTCCGCTTTGCAGGCCCTAAGGTGGGGAATCGCATTGCGGCCGTAGCTGGCGTGCCGGGCGATGCCAGTACTTACTACGCGGGAGCTGCATCTGGAGGAGTCTGGAAATCGACGGACGGCGGGAATCACTGGATGCCCATTTTTGACAAGCAACCGGTCGCCGCAATCGGCTCTCTGGCCGTAGCTCCTTCTGATCCGAGCACCGTTTGGGCGGGAACTGGCGAGGCGTGGGTGATCCGGGACAGCGACGTGATGGGCAATGGAATTTACAAATCGACTGATGCGGGCAAAACGTGGACCAACATGGGGCTGCCGGAGAGCGGCCGCATCGGCCGTATCGTCATCCACCCGTCAAATCCCGACATCGTTCTCGCCTGCGTTCTGGGGCGCGCTACGGGACCGCAAACAGAGCGGGGCGTCTTCCGCACGACCGACGGAGGGAAGCGTTGGGAGCGTGTGCTCTTTGCCGGAGAAAACGTGGGCTGCTCCGGCCTGTCTATGGATCCTCACAATCCGCACACTTTATTTGCGGGTATGTGGCAAGTGGAGATGCATACCTGGGGCGAATTCAGCGGTGGCCCTGGCAGCGGAATCTACCTTTCCCACGATGGCGGAACGAAGTGGGCTCGCCTCGAAGAACATGGTCTGCCTCATGGCCCGCTGGGGAAGATCGATATCGCGGTTGCGCCGACAAATTCGAATCGCGTCTTCGCCCTGATTCAGACCAAGGACCAGGGTTCAGTCTGGAGATCCGACGATGCAGGAGAGCACTGGAAGGCGATCAATTACCAGCGAGCATTGATTGGACGTGCGGGCTACTACATTCGGCTGGCCATTTCGCCTGGAAGCGACAATGAAGTTTTCGTGGCCAACAGTTCCTTCCACCAGTCACTGGATGGAGGGGAGAACTTTAAGGAAGTTCCCTGGGGCGGAGACACGCACGACATCTGGATCGACCCCATCAACGCCGATCGCTTTGTGATCACCGATGACGGCGGCCTGAGCATCACGACGGTGCACGGTCGCGGTTTTCACCGGGCTACGTTGCCCGTCGGGCAGATGTACCACGTCGACGTCGATAATCAGATTCCTTACTACTTCTACAGCAACATGCAGGACGACGGAAACATGCGCGGCCCGAGTCTGCCTGTGGATTCCAGGGAAACCGGCTGGGATCACGAGATGGGCGGTTGCGAATCTGGCTTCACCGTTCCGGACCCGGCCGATCCAAACGTCGTGTGGGCCACTTGTTATGGGAATAAAGTCACCCGCTGGGACGCCCGGACCAAGCACGCGCGCTCTATCAGTCCATGGATGCATACCCTGGATTCACCACCAAACGACATCAAGTATCGTTGCCATTGGACGGCGCCGCTGGCCGTTGATCCCTTCGACCACAACACCGTCTACTATGGCTGCCAAGTAATCTTCAAAACTATGAATGGCGGCCAAAGTTGGTCGATCATCAGCCCGGACCTTTCCACCCAGGACCCGGCTCGTATCGTGCCTTCGGGCGGAATCGTCGGGGATAACCTTGGACAATTCTACGGAGAAGTTGTTTTCGCAATCGCACCTTCCAAAATTCAGAAGGGACTTATCTGGGCGGGAACTAACGATGGTCAGGTCTGGCATACAAATGATGGGGCGAACTGGATCAACGTCACCAAGAATATTCCAGGGCTACCTCCGTGGGGCACGATCACGAGCATTGCGCCTTCGACTTTCAATCCCGCGACCGCATACATCAGCGTTGATTTCCATCTCATGGATAATCGCGATCCTTTCATCTACAAGACTACGGACTTTGGCAAAACTTGGAAGCAAATCATCGGCAATCTCCCGAAACACTCTTTATCTTATGTCCGTACGATCGCCGAAGATCCCAATTGCGAGGGCCTGCTATTCGCGGGTACCGGAAGTGGTCTTTACTACTCTTTCGATGACGGAGGCCACTGGACCGCGCTGGAGACGGGACTACCGCACGCACCTGTGACGTGGGCCGTAGTGCAGAAGAACTTTCATGATCTAGTGATTTCCACCTACGGGCGAGGACTGTACATTTTCGACGACATTACACCGCTGGAACAGCTGGCGAAGAACCCCTCTGATGCCGCGGTCATCCTGTTTGAACCGCGCCGGACTTACCGCTTTACCCGTGGCGGCCAGGCCATGCTCAACTTTTCGCTCAAGACCGCACCAAAGGATCCTATACAGCTGGAAATCCTGGACTCGGAAGGGAAGGTAATCAGAAAGCTCGAAACGAAGGGTCGTGCTGGCATGAATCGTGTGTCATGGGACCTGCGCTATGAATCTCCCCGACTGATTGCGCTGCGAACGAACGCCCCGGACAATTCGCACATCTGGGAGGAACCCCGCTTCCGCGATTCCGATTCGCGGCCCATTACCCATTGGGGAACCAAACCGGCCGAGGCTGGTCCCATCGTGTCCCCTGGGAAGTACACCGTACGCCTGAAGATCGGAGACCAGTCCTACACGCAACCTCTGACCATCTTGCGCGATCCTCGCGCACCCGGGTCCGAGGCAGACATTGAGCTTTCCGTGAAAACTCTGCGCCGCATCAGCGCTGATATTGACCGCGTTTCCGATACTGTCAACCAAATCGAATGGCTTCGCAAGCAAATCGAGGTGATAGAGACCATGCTTCGACCGCCTAAGAAGAAAGAAAAGGAGAAGCCGGTGGTCGATGGGGAGGATAACGACGAAGGTGAGGAACCTGCGCCCGCCCCACCACCGGTGTTGGACGAAGCTCAAGCAAAACGCAAAGCCGAACTTTTGAAAGCCACAGAAGACCTGGACAAGAAGCTGTCCGCCATCGAATACAAGCTCGCGTCGTCGGCCCTGCTCAACAGCGATGACAAGTACTTCGTCGAGCCGTACAAGGTTTATCTCAATCTGATCTGGCTTAACGCGGAGGTCGGGACCGGCGGCGGCGACGTCGCCGGTGGTGCTGACTTTAACCCGACCGATACGCAACTAGAATTACTTCAGACGTTTGAAGCAGAAATGGTAGGAGTGGATACGGACTACCAGAAAGTCATCAAAGAGGATCTTCCCGCGTTGAATCGCTCTCTCGCGGATAGCAGCTTTGCTGCCCTGGTCGCTCCGCTCAACTCCGGGCCGGCGAAGCAGGAATGATCGAACCGCGACAGACCAAGGTTGACTCGATCAGGTTAACAAGGAACTGAATCGTCATCTGTCAGATTTGTCCATTATTGAGATTCTGAGCGGATGACGGGCCACTCTTACCTAATCCGATAAGGTAAGGGTTGCCGACCACTAGCCAAGTGAGGGGTTGGAAACGTAGACAATAAGCCAAGCCGCGCCCGGGCGGTCAGGTTATCTTGAGGGACTGGTTGCGTTGAGCACGCCTCGCATCTGCCGCGCAAAGGCTGCCGGTTCCTCATAGAAAGCGAAATGTGCAGACTCTTCGAACCATACGATATGTTTCTCCGGCGCATTGATCGTGGAGAAGTACTGTTCCGTAAGCGTAAATGGATCGGTGTAGTCATAGCGGCCTGTGAAGAAATAGACGGGAATGTCTACTTGTGTGATGACATCCATCAGTTCTCCCGAAATCGAGTTGTATACAAAGTTTCTCGAATATAGCGACACCCCTTTCGGGATGTTGCGTGCATCGCGAAGGCTATACTCGGGAGCCGTCAGCCCGGTCAGTAATAGCGGCATAAACGACTTCGCATTATGGATTTCACCTCCAAATTTGAAGAGTAGCGTTTCCCGTACGCTCGCTCCCTTCTCTTTTAGCTCCTTGATTGCGTATTGATCTCCCATGCGTTGCGCACTCTGGCGAATGTATTCATCCTGAATTTCAGCGATGGGGGATGAGCGGGCAAGTTGCCCTATCCCGACATAAGCATGGTAAAGCTCTGGATGTCGCGCAATCACGAGCATCCCAAGATAGGTGCCCCAGGAGTGCCCTACGAGATAAATCTTGTCCTGATGGAATCGGGCACGAAGCATATTGGTCAATTCAACCGTGTCTACAACAAGTTGTTCCGTGGTGAGGGTGTCGCTGATGTCTTCGCGATAGGACTTGCCGGCAGCCCGGCGATCCCACTGGACCACCACGAATTCTTTTTCAAGTTCGTGCTGAAAGGCGTGAGCCAGATACATGGTGGGCATTCCGGGACCACCGTGCAGGAAGAGCAAAACCGGGAGCGAAGAATCATTTCCACGAATGAGAATGTACTGATCTACATGACCGATGCGGATGCGTTCCAGCGACACGATACTGTTGGGCCCGTGGATGGCGGGCGTACGCCCGGGGGTGAACCATAGATAGAGCACCATGCCCAGCCCTGCCAAAGCGAGCCCGACGATACTCCACATGGCCCTCTTCATCTACGATCCGTACACCTGCATGGAACAACTGTACTACTAGTTCCGATTCCTATTGAGACCGGCGCGCAATTGCGAAAGCAGGAATGAAAAGCCGATTTCGAGAGAGAAGCTCCTCATTATCGCGAACTGTAGAGCTAGATTAAGGATCGTCCCTCTTGGCGAGTCACCGGCAATGCGGAGGTAACACCTGGAAACCCGATCGCGGCATTACTGATTGTCGAAGAAACCTTGCCGGACTACAGTTGGCATACCCGAGCCGCCCGTACCCCTGTTCGAATCCGCCCATGACAAGTCTCAACCAGCGCAGGTGATTGCGCTGTAGACGTGAATTGCAATCTCTTCCACGATTACGCGCTGGTGTCCGACTGACTATGAATCAGTCAACAACTGCGGTTTTGCTGGGGTCTTGGCCGTAGGGCCCCTCCAAGAACTTGGCTAACAACTCTTGGCGAATCAACAAACCGGTCTTGCCAATGTTTCCGGCGCTAGTGACTGTGGCCGAACGCCCGGTCTGGCGTAACAAAGCCCATTTTCACGACGGCCTTCAACGTTGGGTACCGAAGCTGTAGCGCAAGGTGGTTCTCTGTGTCGGCCGTTGTGGCGCCGTTAATCGCGCGAGCCACTTTCTTAGAGGACTGTGGGAAGAGCGCCCTGGAGGTGATTGGCAGATTCGCCCCTCCTGTTGTTGCTTGCAACACAACAGGAAGTGCGGGTTAGTGGCTGTCGCCGTCGTGGTCAACGTCGCCAGTACTCTTCAGGGTGACAGTGTCCTGCGGGAGAGAGCCTCTCTGTTGAGGCTGAGGCTGGCGAGCAGCCGGTTGCGAGACTTGGTTGGCGTAGCTGGCGTAAGTGCTGCTGACTGAACTGATCATATGAGGAACTAGAATCGGCACGAAGTTTGAAGAATCTTTAAGCGCATCGGGCTGGGATGGGTGATTTTTGGTAACGGTTACTGCGCTGAGAGTGAGGGTTTCCAACGTCATCAACCTGGAGTATCCTGCGGGGCCCATCGACTTAGTCGGAATTGCTGATTCACGCGGGATAAGAAAGCGACTTCACCGTTTGATTCAAAATCTCGGCAGTGCTCTAGACCTATGCGCTAGAACCTACTCTTATCTCGGGGCTTGTTCGCGCTCTGATCCGGTCATACTGCGAACGATCTTGCTGACCTCTTCGAGCGTCAAGACCTGACTGGAATGTTTTGCCGCCTGCATAACCGCTTGCGCGACTTCTACTGTGCTCGGCAGCTCATGAGCGTTGAGATAGTAGATGACGTTCGAGTTGCCGGACATCGGGCCAATCTCTATTTCTTGCGTGCGCGCCAGCCAGGTTGCCGGGACGCCGGAATAAACACGGTCGGCCAGCCAGTTGTCACCTTTCTTGTGGGCCTTTATGACCGCCGCAGCATGCACGCCGGTCGCAGTGCGAAAGGCGTCTCGGCCCACGATGGGAGTGTTCACGGGCACCGACACACCCGTGGCTTGTGAGACTATCTCTACGTACTGTGGCAACCGGCTAAGGTCGTCGCTGCGAATGCCAAGCAGTTTCAGGTTGACCAGCAGTTGCTCGATGGGAGTATTGCCAACCCGTTCTCCGATTCCGAGAGCTGTGCCGTGAACGCGGCTCGCACCCGCTTCAATGGCCGCCAAGCTGTTGCCCATGTCCAGGCCCCGGTCGCGATGGCCGTGCCAGTCGATGGCAACGTCTACACCTAATTCCTTGATCAGGGACCTGACCCAGGAAACCAGGTTCCAGACCCCGTCCGGAACGGCCGAACCACATGTATCACAAAGGCAGAGTCTCTTAGCGCCGGCATCGACTGCAGCCGTAAGTAGGGTTTTGAGGTGATCAGGAGAGGAGCGCACGGAGTCTTCCGTGACGTACATCACCTCCAGCCCTTCCCTAACTGCAAACCGGATGGCTTCGCGCGTGTGACGCAAAATGTCTTCCAGGGACCATTCCTCGGCGTACTGTCGAATCGGACTGCTGCCAATGAACAGGCACGCCTCGATGGGAACACCTGTAGCCTGCGCGATCTCGGCGATGGGCTGGATATCGACCATCATCGTGCGTGCTGCACAATTCGGTCGGATACGCATGCGCTCGTGGTCGATCTCGCGACACAGCGCGGCAACCGCCTCACGTTGTCGTGCTCCGGCTCCCGGAAGCCCTACATCGGCGGTTTCGATCCCTAGGCTCTCCATGAGGTGAAGGATCGCTATCTTGGTTTCGAAAGAAGGATCACTGACGGAGGGACTCTGCAGGCCGTCGCGTAGCGTCTCATCGTCGATCATCACATGGTCCGGCCAGTGCGATTGCCTTGGTCCATTAGCAGCCCAATCGAATATCAGGTTGCTCTGTTCTGCGGAGTTCATGCCGCCTTCCTTGAGCACACCGTTCAAGCCACCCTAGCTAGCTGCCCTCTGTGCTTGACCGAATTCACGCGCACGACGGAGAAGTTCGTCAGCTCCAGCTTCGTCATTCTGTGCACGGTGAATCATCGCCAAGTGATAAAGGCTGCTCACTTCTCCAATACTCTCCTCGCAGCTGCGCTCGAATTCGCGCGCTGCGCTGTCCATGTCGCCCTGCCGTTCGTAAATCACACCCAGGTGATAGTGGGCCATAAGGTACTCGGGAGTGAGCACCAGGGACTGTTCGAAGTGCTCACGCGCTTCCTCGAGTAAGCCGGAATGAAACAGCGAAATCGCCAGGCGGTAGTGCGCGGCCTTGTAGTCAGGATCGATTTCAAGACAACGCAAAAAGGCGCGCACGGCCTCGATCATGTTGCCCCGGTGGTACCAGGCCACGCCTAGATCGTAGTAGCCCAACACGAACGACGGTGCCGCCTTCAGTGACATCTCATAGTGTTGGATCGCCAACTCCAGGGTCCCTTGGTGGAAGTAGAAGGTACCTAGTAGGTGGTTGGCCAGCACGTGATTGGGCTCGGTCTGCAGCAGTCTCTGCAATTCGTAACGGGCTTCCTCACTGCGGCCTTCGCGTTCGTGCACGAGAGCAAGCAACAGGCGCTGGTCAATGTGGGCATCTCGCAGGAAAAAGCCACACTCAGCGCAGAATTTGTCGGTCTTGGCAGCGGTACGGCCGCACCTTGTGCAGCGCAGGTCCGGGATGTTCGTTTTCTCCATAGGTCTAACCTCCAAATGGCGGGAAGGTTCTTAATAGGCTCCAAGATACTGTCCGCCATCCACGCGCAGTATCTGCCCTGTGATGTGATTGGCTCCCGGCCCGCACAGAAAGAGCACTGCCGCGGCTACGTCGGACGGCTCCAGCAGCTTACCGAGCGGGCTCTCGGCGACGGCAGCGTCTCGAACCTCTCTTGGTAAAGCGTCCGTGAGTGGAGTGCGAACCCATCCTGGCTCGACCACATTAATGAGAATCCCGAAACGGCCGACTTCGCGGGCAACGCTTTTTGTCAATCCGATTAGGCCGGCCTTGCTAGCGGAGTATGCCGACGTCCCAAACTTTCCGCGTGACCCGTTGATGGAACCGATCAGCACGATGCGCCCGCCAGTACCGCGGCGCATCACGGGAATGGTGTGGCGCAGCAGCAGGAAAGCTCCACGGAGATTGACGGCCTGAATGAAGTCCCAGTCTTCCACCGCGAGCTTCCAGACAACACCTTCACGTGAGACTCCGGCCCCGTGAATCACCAGATCAATACGTTCATGCTGCCCCGTGACCTGAGCGACTGCCTCAAGGACGGATGCGTCATCGCGCACGTCGCTTTTGATCCAAGGCGTCTCCTTATTCTGCGGAGGGGAGACATCCAGGGATATAGCCTGCACGCCGGCGTTGTGGAGAGCGTCAACGATCGCTGTCCCGATTCCGCCGGAGCCACCTGTCACTATGGCCACCTGGCCACAAAATTGTGCGTCTGCAGTCCCCATACCTATCCCACAAGTCTTTGTGATCCCCATTGCGGCTGCCGCTTTTCCAGAAAAGCGTGCATTCCTTCAATCGCGTCGGGCTCCGCCATCAATTCGTCCAGATACATCCTTTCCAAGGCTGGAAGATCTTCTTCTAGAGCCCTGAGTAATGGTTGTCGGATAGCGTGGGCTGCATGACGCAGTGCAGCCGCGGAACGGGGAAGAAAATCCGACTCCAGCCACTTCTCCAACTCCTCATCGAGCCCTGCGACTGCCGTCACACGTGCCACCAGGCCCCGTTGCGCAGCAGTTGTTCCGCTCCAACTAGCTCCCGTCAGCACCATGCTTGATGCCCAGCCCAGCCTGACTTTTCCTGGCAGCAAAGCGGAAGCCGCCGGGGGGAAGACGCCAAGTTTGATCTCCGGACAGCCAAACTGTGTGTTTTCTTCGGCCATGACCAGATCGCAGGCGAGCACAAGTTCAAGGCCGCCGCCCAGACATTGACCGCGGACTGCAGCGATCGTCGGTGCCGGCGCTCTGGCTACCGTGAGGAGCAGATAGTGCAACTTCTCCAGCGTTCCTGCGATCTGATCAGGAAGATGCTCCTCCACACTTGCACCGTAACTGAAATTTGGCCCATCTGCGGTGAGCACAACGGCTTTCAGGTCGCGGTGAGGCGTCAATTCCTCAAAGGCTGCCTGTAAGTCGGACATCATGACCCGATCAAGGATGTTGGCCCTGGGTGCTGCCAGCGCAATCCTGGCAACCTGACCGTCGTGTGCAAATTCAAGTCTGGCCTTGGTCAGCTTCATTTCCCCACCTTCGCCTCTTGATTCACCCAGGGAGCGATTTCCTGAATAAGCTCTTCATCCCACCGTGCGCCTTCCGCCAGACGCTGCCGCAGCAGAACGAAATTTGCTTCCCGCTCGTTTTTCGCACCGTGGTGGAAGGCGCGGAACCCCGCGTTGGCTTCGGTCATCATATTCAGCGCCAACCAAGCGCGGTTGCTCTCGCGATTCCGGTCCCAGTGTTCCAGCTTGTGCTTGCGCAGGCTTTCGAGAGTCTTGGTCAGGCAGTCGGGCATGGTGTAGAGGATCCGTGTGCAAAGCTTCTCAACCGCTTCGTCGAGAAGAGTGAAATCGGTGGTGGCCTTCGCCATGAGGGCCTTGCCCTCCTGCTGTGCGGCCCCCGTCTTCCAATCTCCAAGCACGACTCTCCCGTAAGCGTCGAGCAGGCGATCGGTGACAACCAGTGGATTGGGAGCCCAATTTTCGTCCAGCTTGAGCACTGGGACGATTTCGGTGAGGCCACCGAGCCAATAGAAACGGTGCGCGGTCCAGGGCTGGCAAAGTGTGCCGCTGTACATGGCCCTTTCAATTCCCACGAATAACGGCAGAAAATCAGTGCTGCCCCCATCAGGAACCGAGCCGTGCTTGGGACCGGCCTGGCTGAAGATGGCGAGATCGCTCGCGATCGAAAAGTCGCACGCCATCCCGATCTCCTGGCCGCCGCCCACTCTCATCCCGTTGACGCGGCATACCACCGGCTTGTCGCACTGCAACACGGCAGTGACCATGTCGTTAAAGAGGCGCATGTATTGCCGATATTCTCCCGGAGCACCCGCATAGACCTCCGCGTATTCGCGAGTGTTGCCGCCGGCACAGAATGCGCGCGTGCCTGCCCCCGTAAGAACGACGGTCACCGCCGCTCGGTCATTGCTGGCCTCGCGCAGAGCAAGGATGATCTCCTTGATCATGGTGGTCGTGTAGGCGTTCATTTCGGTGGGGTTGTTCAGCGTAATCCAGACGTTGTGCAGTTCCTCGACGGGTGTGCCGGCATGATCCAGCACTGGCCGGTGTTCTACGATGATTTGTTGCGGATTGAAGTCTTCGACGAGGTTGTGGTTCTTCATGGGTTTCCTCAATGAGTCGGGGGAATGAGAATTGCGCGGCGGCGGATCGCATGCTTGTGCACCGCCTCCAGCACTTGCGGAGCTTCGTCTAGCGAGTGCTCCTCAACATAAGGTTCCAGGACGACTTTGCCTTTCAACACCAAAGCCAGGGCTGCTGGATACTGTTCTGGCGGGCATCCCCAGTTGCCTCGGGCGGTGGCGTCAAACGCCATTAAGTTGGAGAGACGAATCTCCACTGGTTTGGGCGAGTAGCCAACAACTGCCAAGTAGCCCCCATGG
>Ga0187817_10001217_pt1 | contig 12404 bp, 11 predicted proteins | sample NC_wetland_sal_i_17_FD_132431 | JGI IMG/M metagenome (GOLD analysis project Ga0187817, IMG submission 132431) | Wetland sediment microbial communities from Neuse River Estuary, North Carolina, USA - SO4_2 | ecosystem: Environmental > Aquatic > Freshwater > Wetlands > Sediment | place: USA...
AGCATCATGCTACGGAATCGGACACTGTTTGCCGTCTCGCTAGCGGTCTGCACGGCCTATACAGGGATTGGGATGGTCGTTCCTGTGCGTGTCTTATATGCCCAGGCGCATGGAGCTTCACTGGCCATCATTAGTGCCATGGCCTCGGCCTACCTCGTCTCGAATTTTATGGCCCAGTATCCTGTCGGTTGGCTTGCAGATCGCTGGGGGCGCAAGCAGCTTATCTTGATTGGACTTCTCGTCCAGGCAGCTCTCTCATTAGCCTATCTGCTGCTTGTAGACCCGCTATCGTTTGTACTCGTACGTTTCTTAGAAGGGATAGCAGGCGCAGCCGTCCTGCTGCCGGCCCGTGCGCTGATCGCAGATGCTGTGCCTCTTGAGAAGCGCGGTGAGGCCTATGGAGTGTACAATTCGTTCTTCAACGCTGCATTCTTGCTCGGCCCAGCCCTTGGAGGTCTGTTAGCCGCCACCGGCTATGCCACAGCCTTTATTGGCGCTATCATATTTCGCCTGGTTGCAGTTCCCGTTGTGATCACGATGATACGCACTGAACATCGGCCTGGTGCCGTGACACGGGAGTGCGCAGCATCAGTACCACGCCGGGCGCTCTTTACCCTTCCTCTGGTGGGTGCCTATATCCTGGCGTTCGGCGACTACCTGTACCTTGGCTTTGAACTCGCGCTCTTACCGCTGTGGATACACTATCACCTGGGCGCTTCAGTCTCAGTCATTGGCCTGATCTTCGCGATATCGGCCATCCCAATCATTCTTTTATCGCCGATCAGTGGGCGCATTGCCGATCGTTCACGCCGTTCAGTGCTGATCCTGACGTTCGGCCTGGGAATGGTGCCACTCTACATCAGCTATGGCCTGTCGAACTCGATTCTGCTAGTGATTGGACTGTATGCAGTTCATGGCACCATCTTTGCCATAGTACAGCCGGCCGTCGATGCGCACGTTGCCGCCTCATCACCTCCCAATGCTCGCGGGAGAGTGCAGGGGATGTATACTACTATTGGCCTGGCAAGTGCATTCATTGGGTCAATAGGGCTGACTTTCCTCTATGGGGTCAACTTTCGTCTGCCTCTATTCACGCTTGCAATAGTTGTCAGCATCTGCGTACTTGTAGGCGGTACGATGGTTCGCATCTCCGAAAAACGTGGCCTCGTCTCCATTTCCAAGAAAGATGACTGATCGCCAATGGCCAGAATCCTCTCCAGGTTCTCAGGCACACGATACTCCGGCCCATAGATAATACGTAGTTCTCCGTAATTTAAGCAAGTCAATAACTTGCAGTGTGATTGCTGTGGCTTGTGAGACACAGATTTGCAAACATCGTGGGATGTTAGATGCGATTGCTCTAGCGCTCAAACGCTCACTTATGCTTTGATTCATCGTTATTTTGGAAGATTATATGCACTAGATTTGGGTAAAGATCATCACAATCCTTCGTGCTCTAATGTTGGTAGAAAGCATAAGCATCGCTGGAGCGAAGTACTACATGATAAAGAGGCTTATGTGCCAGATGATATTACTGCTCTGGTAAGTGATCCTGTAGAGGTTTGGTTACAGTTTTGTAACGAAGCGCTTCTTACACACAGCGGAGTGATGTATCCACCACCTCCGTTACAACTGGAGTTGTTCTGATGATCACACCTTGCGAATTGATTACCGAACAAATAGGCTTGCTCTTCTCCTGCTCGCCTGTGAATCAGTATATTAGAATTCAAACGCCATTTCTTTATCCTGATGGTGATGTTATCGATATCTTTTACAGGGCAGAAGGAGATGCTGTTACACTAACGGATCTTGGTGAGACATTGCGCTGGCTAAGAATGCAAACTGTTACCCAATGAAAGTCTCCTAGGCAGCGCCAATTGATCGTTGATATATGTCTCAATCATAACATAGAACTTTACCGAGGGATGCTTACAACACGTGTAAGACGATCTGAAGATCTGGCGGGTGCCGTAATGAGGCTGTCTCAAGGTATATTAAGAGTGTCCGATTTGTGGTTTACTTTCCGAAATAAAGCTGGCGAATCAATCGTCGACGAAGTTGAGGATTTATTACGAGAACACCAAATTGCATTTGAGCGTAGCCCACGTGTTTCAGGCCGATCAGCAACAATTTGGCGACCAGATTTTCAGATTAGGCGTAAGAAACACAGTGCACTTGTACGTGTACTTAGTACGGGAAGTCGTGCTGCGACGCGCGACTTGGTGGCTCGTACGTCAGCTATGTGGCATGATTTGAGTTATCTAACGGTGGGACAAGAGGCCTTCAGATTCATCTCTCTGTTCGATGACACATTAGATGTATGGGACGTGGCAGACTTCCGATTGGTAGAGGATATATCTGATGTTGCTTACTGGTCGCAATCTGATGAGTTCCTTGAGAAAGTAGCATAGTAGAAAGCCAAGAATCTTCATATTGCTAAACAGGGAATGGTTCTTACTTTCTTTATATTCATGAAATCGCTACAGCCCTAGGAAATTTCCTAGGTACCCCAAATCCGTCGCCGGCTGATAGGTCGTTGTGATAGTCAGCAGCATTCATTTCCTAAAATGTAGTGGTATTCCTTGCGGGTACCAGGATCATTTGCAGACACTACAACAATGATCGTACCAGGCCTCCATCAACCTGGATGGTGGTTCCAGTGATGTAAGCAGCTTGTTGCGAAGCCAGAAACGCAACTAACGCCCCCAACTCTTCGGGTTTACCGACCCGACCCATAGGGACATCCTGGGCCATTTCTTTGAGCACAGCTTGTTCGCTCGCCCCTTGCCGCACCCTTTCGTTGATGTGGTATATCTGGCGCAAACGGTCGGTGAGGAAGCGTCCAGGGCAGACATTGTTCACGGTAATGTTGTCCGGAGCCAGTTCAACGGATAACGTTTTTGCCATGCCCACCACGCCTGAACGGATGGCATTGGAGAGGAGCAGTCCGTCGATTGGCTGTTTCACCGATGTGCTCACGATGGTGATGATGCGTCCGCTGCCTGTTTTGCGCATATGTGGCAATACCAGCCGCACCATCCGCACCGTGCTGAGTAAATTCAGTTCAAAAGCAGCCTGCCACTGGGCATCGCCGAATGACTCGAACTTTCCCGCCGGTGGACCTCCCGCATTGTTGACGAGGATATCTATGCGCCCAAACTCGCGTACAGTTGTAGTAACGATTGCCTCCACATCCTCAGCTTTGGTCACGTCGGTGGGAACAGCCAGCACCCGGTTCCTTGTAGCCTGCTGGATTTCCTGTGCCGTCTTCTCCAATGCCTGCGCACCACGTGCGCCAATTGTCACCCGAGCACCTTCCGCAGCCAGCGCCGTAGCACATGCACGTCCAAGCCCTTTGCTGGCCGCCAGTACAATCGCCACTTTATCGTGCAATCCGAGGTCCATTTGCTCCCCGCCTTTCAGAAAACTATACCTTATTCTGTCTTCGCCGCCTGGCGTGCACGTTCAAGGTATTCCTCGCGTGGAGGACTGAAGGCATCGAGCGTAAGACAGCCTTTGGGGCCACCAACGGCTCTATGTGTGACACCGCCGGGGATAGCATAGGCATCGCCGGGCTGTAGGTTGCGCTCGTCCCCTGCTATGTTCAGCAACATCGAGCCTTCGACCACGTAGCCAAGTTGTTCGTGGGGATGATTGTGGTCGGGCATGATAGCACCCGGTGCCAGGTGCACCAAAGATAACATGATACGACTTCCGGTCACGAAGCGTGCGCTGATGCCTTCCACCAATGTCACTTCATTGATCGAGTCCACTTTATAAAAAGCGGACTCGAAAGATGATCCTGCAATGCTTGTCCCGCTCATGTTAGCCTGCCCGACTTGTGCATTTGTGTCCATGATACATCCTTTCTGTACGAATAGTGGGGGTACGCTGCAATTGCACTTTTGCAGGGGCATTGTAGCATTGCTGAACCGTGCTGGCAAGATTACAACCACACGTTTGTGATCGTCGCAACGTTTGCGGCATTGCGTGTGAAGGCCAGGCCGTATATGGCTTCGATGGTGCGCAATACATTATAGTGATCGATGGACTCACTATAGTGACCGATCTTTACATGGGCACCTACGAAAATCGTCGCGATGTGGTTCGCTGACGTACCGTTATCTTCATCCCAGGTCAGAACAAATAGACTGTTGTGCGTCTTTGCCCATTGGACATAGCCGTCAAGATGATTTTTCAGCCAGCTATCGGCTGTCGAGATCGATCCAGAGTGCATATCGTCTATCTGGTTAGGAACGACGAAGGAAACCGTCGGTAAACCAGAAAAGGTACCAGGAAAGTTTGAAAAGGGCTTGTTGGTTTGTTTACCTGCCACGTCGGAGAAATCAGCCCAGGGATTGTGCTTGCGGGCATACAGGGCCGATCCTGGGAAGGAGCAACCCGTAAATCCTGCACTGGGCATACTTTCGGAGTAGCCTACAAAACTATCCCCAACCCCTAGCAGTTCGCCTCCAAGGTCCGGTTGTGCTAAATGCTCTGGGCACGCATCGCTTGAAATACCCAAGGTCGAGCCTGCAAACAGCGCTAGATAATTGGGTTCGCTCGGGTGCGCATCAGCATGTGAATCGGTAAACAGAGCGCCTTGACTCGCGAGCGAATTGATATAGGGGGCGCTGCCTGATCCGATAACTTGAGCATAGCTATGATTCTCCTCAACTGCGACGACAATATGGTCGAAGTGCGGCAATGCCGCCCGTGTCTGTGCAAATGCCAGGTGAGATGGCGTTGCGCTGACATTGATCACCACTGAAGCAAACAACATACTTACCGCGAGCAGGCCCGAGACAGAGTAGCGCATGATGAGGCGCACTGCGAAGAACATGGCCATAGTGCAGACTCCTTCGTACATTTGAGCATAACGATAACTCACCTCACCGTACAAATGTACTGTAAGATATGTAAACTTAAGGCGAGCATTGACGAGCGCATGGTAAGGATGCTACATATGTATCAGGACATAGCCTTCGTCATGCCCTCGTTCCGAGGGTATCATCACCATTCTAACATGTCAAACTGATCATCAATCCGGAGACTATTCACTTTGGCAGTAAAACAATTCGAGCAGTACGTCAACCAGAAGCAGATGGGAGCATATTATACGAAAGAGGACATCAGCGAATACATCGCTCAAAACACTATCATCCCCTTCCTCTTTGGTGCTACCGAGAAAAAGTATCCTACTGCCTTTGAGGTGAACGGGCCTATCTGGCGACTATTACGAGAGCACCCCGACCGCTACATTTATGCAGCAGTTCGCTGTGAGAGTCATCTCCCGGCTGAGACCGAACAAGAATATGCGGCCAGGCGTAAACGCTATGTTGAGATCAAAGCTAGACTGCTTGCTGGTAAGATAGTATCCATCAATGATTGTATTACTTATAACCTCGACATCCGTCGTTTTGCCCAGGATGTGATCGAGAATTGCGAGCGGGACTTTCTGCATGCCTTCTATGAGAGTATTGAGCAAATGACGATTTTGGACCCTACTTGCGGTTCTGGGGCATTTCTTCTAGCTGCACTCAAGGTGTTGGAACCACTCTATGGAGGCTGCATCGAGCGCATTGGCATAACTGCCACCCTCCAAGACGACCTCCTCTTCCCAGGTGACCGCAAGGGATCGCCCCTACAAGATACGACCGAATCGTTCCTGTTACACAATGCGGGAACCTCTCGAGAAGCTGAGTATGGTAAGGGCGGGGCTTCCCCCCGCCCTGGGAAAGAGAGGGGCGGCAGTCGCCGATACCTCATCCTCAAATCCATTATTCTCAACAATCTCTACGGTGTAGATATTAGCAACGAGGCTATCGAGATTTGCAAGCTGCGCCTTCTACTCAAGCTCGTGGCTCGCATTGAATGCGCAGAGGATATTGAGTCGCTTCCCAACATCGATCGTAATATCCGTGTAGGCAACGCTCTGGTAGGTTTTGCCACTCCCGAAGAGGTCATGACCCACAATTGTAGTGGCGACCCTTGTGGTCGTCAGGGAGGCGGAGTGCACCAGCCACAGACCTCCACACCAGACGAACATTTAACACTTCTCCAACAACGTACTCAACTGGACCACGCTCTTGCAGGACAATATGGTATTGATCTTAACAATGCAGCGGCTTTTGAACAGTGGCGTACCAGCCACCGGCCATTCCATTGGGGTGTTGAGTTCGATAAGATTATGCAGAACGGCGGATTTGATGTGATTATCGGCAACCCGCCATATGTCGAGTACTCTGAGGTGAAAGCTGATTATCGTTTGCCGGTTGACACCTACAAAACGAGCACTTGTGGCAACCTCTATGCCTATTGCTTAGAAAGGTCCTTTGAGCTTCTTAACGATGAGGGAAGGTGGGGAATGATTGTCCCTCTGAGCGGATTTGCAACCAACAGAATGTATAGTTTACAACAGCTTGTGATGGAACATTCATCGTGCCTTCATCTGAGCTTCCTGTCAGGCGACGCCAACCCTTCAAAACTCTTTGCAGGCGTCAAATTCCGCCTGTGTATCGGGCTTGCGCAGGGGAGTCGAGAGAAGCTCCCGTATTTTACCTATTACTCGACGAGATACATTCGCTGGTATGCTAAGGCACGAGATACGCTCTTTAGCTCGCTTCAGTATTGCCAAAGCACCGACGCCATTATCAAGGGCAGTCTTCCGAAAGTCGGGCAAGATGTTGAATTAGCCATCCTGAAAAAATTGACTGAACAGCCTCCGCTACGCAGCTATATGGGTCACGGCGATAAGCCACTTTATTACCACAATTGCCCGGTCAACTGGATTCGCGCAACCACCTTCGTGCCTGGTTTCCGTAGCGATAGAGATGGTACGAAGGTCTCTTCTCAGATTCGCCAGTTGAACTTCCAAAGTGAAGTACTGCGTGATGCTGCTGTTTGTATCATAAATAGTACCCTGTTCTTCTGGTTCTGGCTGCTCTACTCAGACTGCTATCACCTGACCGAAAGAGAGATAGGTGGTTTTCCTATTAACCTCAATCAACTTGCACAAAGATGGTGCAATGTACTGTCCAGTATCAGCGACTGCCTTATGCATGACTATAAGAATAAGTCCAGGCAACGCACCTATGTCTATAAGACCACGGGAAGGGTCGTGTACGATGAGTTCTATCCGAAGCTCTCCAAGCCAATTATCGATGAGATCGATCATGTGTTGGCCGGGCATTATGGTTTCAGCGACGAGGAGTTGGACTTCATCATTCACTACGAGATCAAGTACCGGATGGGCAGAGAGTAACTGGATGGTGTTCCTTATCTTAGACCTTCACATCGGCAATGGAGTCCCGTATCCAGGTGGGGCGATAAGGGAAGCGCTCCACCTGCTCACGCGTGGTAACGCCGGTGAGCACCAGGATGGTGTGCAGGCCGCTCTCGATCCCAGCGACAATATCGGTATCCATGCGATCCCCGATCATCACAGAGTCCTCGGAATGAGCATCAAGGGTGCGCAGGGCTGTGCGCATCATCAGCGGGTTCGGTTTGCCGATGTAGTAGGGTTTGACGCCGGTCGCTGCACTGATCAAGGCCGCGACGGCGCCGGTCGCCGGGACGATTCCTCCCTCACCGGGTCCCATCACATCCGGATTGGTGGCAATGAACCGCGCCCCAGCACTTACGAAACGGATGGCACGAGTAATGCGGTCAAAGCTATAGGTGGTCGTTTCCCCTAGCACGACATACTCTGGCTCCTGATCGGTCAGGACATAGCCGATGTCATGCAAGGCCGTCGTCAGCCCAGACTCTCCGATGGCATACGCCCGTCCACCCGGCCTCTGATCATGCAGGAACTGTGCAGTTGCCAGCGCGGACGTAAAGATCGCTTCCGGTGGCACGTCCAGCCCCAGATAGTGCAACCGCACTTGCAGGTCGCGCTGGGTGTACTGTGAGTTGTTGGTCAGTATCAAGAACTGAGTCCCCTGCGCCCGTAGACGCTGCACGAACTCTGCCGCTCCAGGAAGAAGCGTCGCCCCATGCACGAGGACCCCATCCATATCCACCAGGTAATTTTTAATACCGTCCATATATATTCCTCCATTGTAGTTTGCATGCTGATTATTGGCCCGTTGTTCATTGAGAAACGATCGTTTCTCCGCTCTTCTCTCCACGAGCTAGTGGCGCAGCAACTGCTTCTCTCTCCAGTCGGCTACCACTTCATGGAAGGTGATCCCTGGATCTGTTTTGGCTTTGAATTCCGCCAGCCGCAAAAAGAAGGCAACATCTAATATGATAATATCACGTGATTTCGTGCAATGTCAAGTGATATCATGCAGTGTCACAGAATTTCAAGCCTTCTTCACATCTGTGTAGATCAGTTATCGGCACTAGAGATTATCGATGGGCACCGGCTCTATCGCATCAGCCAGAGAGAAGCCGAAGATGCGCGAGTAGAAGTACAACTCACTTTCGAGAGTACGCTTAATATTCTCGGCACGTCGGAAACCATGTTGCTCGCCGGGGAAAGCAATGTACGCAACGGGCAAGCCTTTCCTCTTCAGTGCTTCGACCATCACTTCAGCCTGATTGGGCAAGACAATTTTGTCATCGAGTCCCTGGAAGAAGATCACCGGGCACGAAAAACGGTCGGTGAAATGAATTGGCGAGCGTTCGTAATAGAGGTCACGCCGTTGCGGATAGGGACCCACAAGTCGCTCCAGGTAACGTGACTCGAATTTGTGGGTATCCTTGACGAAGGCTTCCAGGTCGCTCAACCCGTAATAGCTCGCGCCTGCCTTGAAGGTATTACGGAAGGTGAGCGCACTAAGCGTTGTGTAGCCGCCAGCACTGCCTCCGGCGATGGAAAGCCGATTGCCGTCTACCACTCCGCATTCCACCAGGTAACGAGCGCCATTCACGCAGTCGTCGAGATCAACGATACCCCACAATCCTTCAAGCCGCCGACGATACTCTCGACCATAACCGGTACTGCCTCCATAATTCACATCGAGCACTGCGAATCCACGGCTGGTCCAATACTGGATATCTAGATCGAAGACATTGATGGTTGCTCCTGTTGGCCCACCGTGACTATGAACAATGAGAGGAGGACGCTCATCGGCTGGGGCAACGTAATCGCGATTTCGTGGCGGGTAGTAGAAGGCGTGTGCGGTGAGGCCATGTTCGGTTGGAAACTCGATAGGCTGTGATATCGAGAGGTATCCGGCATCGATTGTGACGGAGCTAGAGCGACGCAATACCTGGGTGCCAAAAGTATTGAGATCAAGTTCAACGATTGACTCCGGCTCTATTGGCGAGCCGCCTTCAAACACGACACGCTCAGGAGCTGCATGTAGTCCCCCGATGGTGGAGTACGGCGTCTCAATCGCAGCGAGCTTTCCCGTGACCGTATTGAGGCTGGCCAGGTGCGAGATTCCCCGCTGCACGTAGCTGCAGATGATGTGGTCCTTTGCCACGAAACCATAGGTAGACATACCGAAAATCCACTGCGGCTGGCCGAACTCGGCATCCATCTCGCAGAGAGATTCGATGCGGCTATCACGCCAACGATAGAGATTCCACCAACCGCTGCGGTCAGAGACGAAATGCAGGATATCATCCGGCGACCATTCGGGCTGAAAAATAGACTCGTCGGGACCACCTGCAACCCGTTCGCTGTGACCTAGCGAACCGTCAGGCTGGAACTCACCGACCCAGAGTTCAGTTCCATCCCAGGGCATATTCGGATGGTTCCAGGTCAACCACGCTAGGCGCGATCCGTCGTGGCTGAGGCGTGGCGAGGAGTAGAAGTCATTGCCAGAGACAAGCACCTGAGCGTCACTGCTGCCCTCCAGGGCGAGGCTAACCAGGATGTTCACTGCTTCGCGTCCAGGTACACTGTGATCTTCGCGTACACAGATGATGCGGTTCCGCCGACGATCAACCACGCCGTCTGCGTAGCGCATATTCTCGGTTGAGGCGATGGGCCGCGGCTCCGCACCGGGGACCAGGCGGTACAGCTGCTGGTCGACGAAGTTCGAGAAGTAGATCGTGCCGCCACTGACCATAAAGCCGCAGCCGCCGTACTCGTGGACGGTTGTGCGAGCATTGAACGGGGGTGGTGTCATATCTGTCGTCTGTCCGTCCGGCGTTCTTCGCACGATGACATAGCGTCCACCTTCAGCAATACGTATCTCAGTCCAATACGTGCTTTGTCCATCAATTGCGATCTGCCCGATCGCGATTGATTCAGAGAGCATCAGGTCCGTCGTAATGGGCGATTTCCAGGAACCGTATGGCGCTACCTGTGTCATGGTGTTTTATCTCCGTTCTCCAAAAAGGTGTTTCTCTTTTTAAGTTTAGCCGCCTCATTGTAGCATTGCCGGGTTCATCTTATCAATCCACGGGGAAAGAGCATTGACTCAGCATTGTAGTACCGCTATACTGCACCTCGGTGTCTGTTGGGAGAACCGGGTGGAAATCGCACATGCTACCCGCAGACCAATTTCACATCAAAAGGATAAGAGAGCTATATATGTCTACACAAGACACTATGATTACGCTATTGATTGCATGCCCAGATAGGCCAGGCATTGTAGCAGCCGTCTCCAGCTTTATTTTTAAGCATCTTGGGAACATCTGCCAATCCGATCAGCACTCCACAGACTTGCATCATGGCACGTTCTTTATGCGCGTCAGTTTTGCAGAGGATAGTTTTACTCTGAACCAGGCTGAGCTGGTCAAGGCATTTACTCCAATTGCTGAGACATTCCATATGAATTGGAACGTTCACTACTCCCGGCACCGCAAGAGGGTTGGTATTTTTGTGTCTAAACTCGACCACTGTCTCACGGATCTGCTCTGGCGCTGGAAAAGCGGTGAGTTGGCGATGGAGATTCCCTGCATTATCAGCAACCACCAGAACCTGGAATCGCTGGCCCAAATGTACGGTATCCCTTATTACCACTTTCCTATCCAGAAAGAACGCCGCAGCGCAGACGAGCAGCGCATCCTGGAATTCCTTTCAGACAAGGTGGATTTCCTGGTGCTTGCACGCTATATGCAAATACTGGAGCCATTCGTGGTCAAAGCCTATCCCCACCAGATTATCAATATCCATCATAGTTTTCTGCCGGCATTCGTTGGAGCAAACCCTTACGAACGAGCCTTTGAGCGTGGAGTCAAGTTAATCGGGGCGACAGCTCATTACGTGACTGATGACCTGGACGAAGGACCAATCATCGCCCAGGATGTCATCCACTGTAACCACCGGGATACACTTGAAGACCTGGTACGCAAAGGAAAGGATGTGGAACGGCGCGTGCTGGCTGAGGCCGTGCGGTTACACACAGAGGATCGGGTGCTGGTCTATAAAAACAAAACGATCGTGTTTTAGGCAAGGAGAGTCTCCGTTCTGGGAATGAAGGAAAAATGTCATAGCTCCGAAAGCAGTGGAGGTATTAAACTCCTCTTGACAATGAGATAACAAATAGCTATACTACATATAGCAAATAGTTATGTGGAGTGTACGATGAACCTTGCGGAGAAACTCAAGCATCTACGGAAAATTGAAGGAGACCTGCGTGGCTTGAATCGGCCCATGACGCAGATGGAAGTCGTCACAACCATGCGCGAAGAACTGCATGAGAGTCTCAGTCAAGCATATGTATCTCAACTTGAGGGTGGGAGGCGCGTCCATTTGACAGCTTCCAGTCGTGACCTGTTGGCCCGTTTTTTCAAAGTACATCCAGGGTACCTGGTCAGCGACCCACCTGACTACAGTACTGATCTACTCACTGATATGGAGAATGGGGCAGATGATCGTCTCGGTACCTGGTTGGTAGCAAGCGCCGAAGAGTGGCACAGCGAGCCAGCCGTGCGAGATTTCTTCGAGCATCTTGCCATTGTCGAGGACCCGCGTCGTTACCTGGCGCTCTTGCGGAGGTTGATGGATCTGTCGCTAGAAGAACTCGAGGCCATCGTGAGTGCTTTCAACGAACATGATGAACGTTATGCTGGCTAATATTGTATTTTTATCGCGCTTTAGCGTTTATATGTGTATGAATGAGGAGCAACGCATGATCCGAGCCTCGTCTGAGTTTCCTGGTCGGCAGTATCTGCCCGTGCAGCATCGGAGCCGTCTGCTACAGCAACATCCAGTGCTGACGCCTGTGTTCTTGTTAGCAGGTTCGGTTGGACTGTACATTGCCAGTTTCTCAGCAGACAAACTGTTTCCTGCCCTGGCAGTGATTGGTGTGCCTACCGCAAACCTATGCCTGCTGATTGCACTGGTGCTGGGTATATCGGGTATACTAGCTAGTATCATCTACCTCATCGAGAAGGTTGATTGTTACTTGTCTAAGCGTCTGCAGGCTGGAGTGTTTGCGCATTCAAAGGAGCATAGTTATGCTAATCGCAACTGATCCGCTTTCCCTTGTGTTCAT
>Ga0187817_10001218_pt1 | contig 12381 bp, 12 predicted proteins | sample NC_wetland_sal_i_17_FD_132431 | JGI IMG/M metagenome (GOLD analysis project Ga0187817, IMG submission 132431) | Wetland sediment microbial communities from Neuse River Estuary, North Carolina, USA - SO4_2 | ecosystem: Environmental > Aquatic > Freshwater > Wetlands > Sediment | place: USA...
GCCGGAACATCACCTGGCTGAGCAGAGAAAAAATAGAGGTGTTCGCGCCGATGCCCAGCGCCAGCGACAATACCGCGACTGCCGTGAAAACCGGGCTGCGGCTCAGTGTTCTCAGACCGTATCGAAAGTCCTGCAGCATGCGTCTACTCCTGAAAGATCTTGGACGAATCCCTCAGCGGTTTGTCACCCTCGCTTCGATTCGTGGCGTCACTTCCTGCGGCGAAACCCCCGCCCGTTCCTGGTCCTTGTACTGCAACTGGTACAACTTCCAGTAAATGCCGCGCAGCGCCAGCAACTCCTGATGGCTTCCGCTCTCGCGCAGCTTGCCTTTGTGCATCACCAGAATGCGGTTGGCGCGCTGAATCGTCGAGAGCCGGTGCGCGATGATGATCGATGTCCGCCCTTCCACCATCCGCGCCAACGCTTCACGCACACGAAACTCGGTTTCCGTATCCACGCTCGAGGTCGCTTCATCCAGAATCAGAAATCGCGGCTGGTGCGCCAGAGCGCGCGCGAAGCTGATGAGTTGTTTCTGCCCTGTGGATAGCGAGTTGCCCCGCTCGCGAATGGGTTGTTCGAACCCGTCCGGCAGCGCGCGAATGAAGTCCATCAGATTCACCTGCTCGGCGGCCGCTTCCACGTCTTCGCGCTCGATGCCGTCGGTGCCCAGCCGGATGTTGTCCTCGATGGTTCCCGTGAACAGGTATGGATCCTGCAACACCACGCCAAATTGGCGCCGCAGCTCGAGCGGGTCCACCTCGCGAATGTCCACGCCGCCGATGCGAATTGCGCCGCGCTGCACATCATAGAAGCGCAGCATCAGACTGATCGTGGTGGTCTTCCCCGCCCCGGTGTGGCCTACGATGGCAATGGTTTCTCCCGGCGCAATCCGGAAGCTCACATCCCGCAGCACCCAGTCCTCGCCCTTGTAAGCAAACCACACGTGGTCGAATTCAATGCCGGCGGCGGCAGCGGACACCGAGCGCGGCTCGGCCGGCGGCAAAATCTCGGCCGGCGTATCCAGCAGCTTGAACACCCGTTCCGATGACGCCATGGCGGATTGCAGAATGTTGTATTTTTCGCTCAAGTCCTGAATCGGCCGGAAAAAGCGCAGCCCGTATTGCAGGAACGCCACGATGGTCCCGATCTTCAACGCGCCCATTTCCACGCTGCGGCCCCCGTACGCGATCACCGAGGCGATAGCCAGCATAGACAGGAACTCGATGATCGGATAGAACCAGCCGTAGGCCGTGATGGTGTCTTTGAAGGCCTCCATGTGCTGGCGGTTAATCCGCTCGAACTCCTCGCCGCTCTTGCGCTCCCGATTGAATAACTGAAGCACCACGATACCCACCACGTGTTCCTGCAGATACGCGTTGATGCGCGCGATCGCGATCCGGATGCGCCGGTAACTGAGCGTCACCGTGCGGCGGAATTGCATCGTGGTCAGAACCACCAGCGGCATCACCCCCAGCATGATCGCCGTTAGCGGCGGACTCAGGCGAAACATCACGGCGACGATAAACCCTAGCGTCAGCACGTCGCCCAGAATCGTCACCAGTCCCGAAGCGAACAGCTCGTTCAGCACCTCTACGTCGGTGGTTACACGCGTTACAAGGCGCCCGATCGGGTTCCGGTCGAAGAATGCGATATCCAGCCGTTGCAAATGGGACATCAGCTCGCGCCTTAAGTCGAACATCGCGCGCTGCCCCGTGTATTGCATGATGTAAGTTTGCCCGAACGCCGATAAGAATCCGCCCACGAGCACAAACAAGTAATACAGCGAAATCAGCGTCAGGCCTTGCCACTTGTCGGCCGGCAGATAGCGGTCAACAGGCGTTGCAATGTTCGCGCCGCCCGGCACCAGGTACCGGTCCACCGCCAGCTTGGTTAACAGCGGCCCGCAAACCTGCAACGCCGAATACACAAACAGGAATACCAGCGACAGCGCGATGTATCCTGCGTACGGCTGCAGGTAACTGAGCAGACGCCGCATCAGGCGCGAGTCGTACGCCTTGGCGAGAACCTCTTCTTCCACTGCTTTTAGCCTATCATTGTGGGTTGGCCTCTTATGAGAATCCTCACCCTGGGTGGCTGGTTGATGGCTTTGACCTTGCTTCCGATGGCATATGGCGAACTGAACCTGATACCGCAACCCGCGCACGCTGTGCCCGGTCAGGGCAAGCTCAAGATCGACCAGTCGTTCCGCATCGCCTTGACCGGTTACCGTGAGCCCCGGCTCGAGCGCGCCGCCGCGCGTCTGATCGAACATCTGGAATCGAAGACCGGGATGCCCCTCACCCGAAATTTAAGCTCGGATGCCGCCGGAGCCACACTCGAAATTTCAACCACCGCCGCATCTTCCCCAGTGCAAAAACTCGGCGAAGACGAATCCTACCGGCTCGAAGTGGGCCCGGAGCGCGCCCGCCTCACGGCTCCCAATCCGCTGGGCATTCTCCGCGGCTTGGAAACTTTCCTTCAGCTTGTCGAAGCTGATAAAGACGCGTTTGCCGCGCCCGTCATCCAGATCGACGATCAGCCGCGCTTCCGATGGCGCGGTCTGATGCTGGATGCCTCCCGCCATTGGATGCCCGCCGATGTCGTCCGCCGCAACCTCGAAGCCATGGCGGCGCTCAAGCTGAACGTGCTCCATTGGCACCTTTCCGATGACCAGGGTTTCCGCGTGGAGAGCAAGCGCTTCCCAAAACTGCAAGAGATGGGTTCCGACGGCCACTATTACACGCAGCAGCAAATCCGGGAAGTCCTTGAGTTTGCCCGCGAGCGCGGAATCCGCGTCGTCCCGGAATTCGACATGCCGGGTCACACCACGGCCTGGTTTGTGGGCCATCCGGAGCTCGCCAGCGCGCCCGGACCCTACACCATCGAGCGGAAATGGGGCGTCTTCGATCCCGCCATGGATCCCACGCGCGATGAAGTCTATCGGTTCCTGGATGCTTTCATCGGCGAGATGGCCGCGCTGTTTCCCGACGACTACTTCCACATCGGCGGCGACGAGGTGAACGGCAAGCAGTGGGATCGTAATCCGCAGATCCAGACGTTCATGCGCGAGCACAGCCTCAAAGACAACATCGCCTTGCAGGCATACTTCAACTCGCGGCTCCAGCCCATCGTCACCGAGCACGGCAAAAAGGTCATCGGCTGGGACGAAATCTTCGCTCCTACACTGCCCAAAGACATCGTGGTGCACTCCTGGCGCGGGCAGAAGTCGCTGGCCGACGCCGCCCGGCTCGGGTACATGGGAATCTTGTCGGCCGGCTACTATCTCGATCTCATGCACTCCGCGGCCTTCCACTACGCCGTGGATCCCGTTGAGAACGAAGCCGCCGGTCTGAACGCCGAACAGCAGGCGCGCATTCTGGGAGGCGAAGCCTGCATGTGGTCGGAGTACGTGACGCCCCTTAACGTGGACATGCGCATCTGGCCGCGCGCGGCCGCCATCGCCGAGCGCTTCTGGTCCCCGCAGGAAGTGAAAGACGTCGCCTCCATGTACCGCCGCCTGGCTGTGGTCAGCCGCGACCTCGAATGGCGCGGCGCGCGCCACGCATCGTCGCACCATCTCATGATCCAGCGGCTGGCGGATGACCATCCCGTCGGCCCGCTCGCCACGCTCTCCGATGTCGTCGAGCCGGTCAAAGAATACGCTCGCGAAGAAGCCCGGCAATACACCAGCTTCACCCCGCTCAACCGGATGGTCGACGCCACCCGCCCCGAAAGCGACGTGGCGCGTGAGTTTGGCAATCTGGTGGACCGCGCCTTGGCCGGCGGCAGCGATGCTTCATCCAGCCGCGATCAGCTCCGCCACTGGCTCACCCTCTGGCGCGCCAACGATGCCGCCCTCGAACCTGCGCTCGAAAGCTCATTTCTGCTTCAGGAACTGATTCCGCTCTCGAAGGACCTCAGCGCACTCGGATCCGCCGGCCTCGAAGCCCTGGAGTACCTCGCCAACGGCCGCAAACCGGATGCCGCGTGGCTGGAGAAGCAACAGGCATTCCTCGACGGCGCCAAAAAATCGCGCGCCGAACTGCTCCTCATGGTCGCGCCGCACGTCGAGAAACTTGTGCAGACCGCTGGCCGCCCCTGAGCCTTCCCTGCTTCGCTAGCCGCGCGCTCGCCGCGCCGCATAGCTGCCCTCATGCGCTTCGCGCGCCGCTGCCACCTGGTAGCAAGGTGCGCTGGCAAAAGCGGTCACTGCAAAAAACCAGATGAACCATCCCAGCGGCGAAATGACCACTGGAATATAACCCCAGTTCTCCGCCCACAAGATGACGTCGCCCGCGGAAGTAAAGGCCACACCCAGCGCCATCATGCCCCAGCAGCGGGCCACCAAACCCTGTCCCATGTTCAACACCGATCTGCGAATCGACACCGCCTCAATCAAGAGAAGTGCCAGCAGGGGATCGCTGAACCACAGGATGACCTGAATCACGGTGAGCCGCGCGTGGTCGCCGAACAGAACCCCGGCAATATCCATTAACTGGCGCCCCGTAAAGAGTAGAATGGCGGCGATAAAACACCCGTCTAACGGCGTCAGCCTGCTCAGCAGCCCCAACCGGCGCTTCAGAACAATGACGCGCATCAGCCCCGCAGCCAGCAGAGCCATCGCCACCGGTCCGCTCAAAACAACTCCGATGCTGTGCAAGAGCTGCGGCCGCTCAGGTTGCAGTATCTTCACTGTGACCAGAAGATTCCATGAGATCGGTGCGGTCAACGTTTGGGTAAACGCGGCGCCAGACAACCGGCAACACGCGCTCAGCAGGATCAGCGTCCAGGTGGCGCGCATCGGCTCGGCGGGCTCGAACAGCCCCCGGGCGCGATAAGCATAGTAGACCTCCGTCGCCGTCACCAGGATGAAGAAAGTAGAACCCGGGATGTTGAATACCGCCACCAGAGCGTCATAGCTGCCTGTCAGAACAAAATAAATGTAAGCAGCCAGACCCACGATGAGCAGAACGCTCAACGCTGTCCAAAGCCATCGCACGCTTTTGGGTGCGGCAGCCTTCACCTGAAATTCGAATAGAGTTTACGAGTGACGGCCATGGCCGCGCGCGTGCCGAGAAACGCCACGAACAAGCGGTCAGCGGTCAAAAGGATGGTTCCACTGCCACTGGACGCGCCGCAGGCTCCTTGGACACGCTGCAACGCGTCCTGTCCGAAGAACCTCAGCAACTCCCCCTCCACCCGCTGGCCCGCGAGAGCCAATTGCTCGTCGAACTCCTCACATTGGCCTCGCGTCCACCATCGCGTCCAGACCCCCAGCACGCGCTCGAGTTCGGCGGGTGACGTTAACGGCCCGGCATCAGGCTGTTCGGGAGCGGGCGCCGCCAACGCGCTTGTCGGCCGCCGCCGCAGCCGCACCCACACACGGTGCAGCCACGTCATTCGGTCCCCTCCCTCAAGGGGGGTGTCTGTCTGATCTTTTGGATTGCACGATTCAGTAAAGCGCCCACCGTTCCCACGCTAATCTGCATCGCGCTCGCGATCTCAGCGTAGGCCAGTCCCTGCGCCCGAAGCCTGATACACTCCTGCTCCCTGGGCGCAAGCATCCGAGCGGCCTTCATGGCCCATGTGAGCATGCGCCTCCCCGGCTCGTCCTCTCTCGTCTGTGCTTCTGTGCTCTCGGCTTCTTCGAGCCCGACCGAATCCTCTGACTTTAACGACTGCTTCCAATCCTGAATCAGATTGCGCATTACGTTGTGCAGCCAGTCGCGCTCGTTGGCAATCACATCGCCGTGCATTCGCGTTAGAAAGTAGCGCAGGAACGTCTCCTGGAGAATGTCCTGGGCGAGTGCCTTATTCCGCGTCATGACGACCGCCAGTCGTGACAACTCTCCCGCGTGGACCTTGTAGGCTTCGAGCACCGCCAGGCGTACAGCTTCGACCTGCTCGGGATTTGGCTTCTCACCCATTCCTACCCTACTTTGGCGATGCTAGCAGCCGCCAAAATCCCGTCCAGCGCAAACATCCGCCGGGCCTCTGCGGGTGCCACCGCCCTGAGCTCAGCCGCTCACAGGAAAAGACTTATCGAGATTGCTACCTCCCAGCAGTCTACCTCGGTTAACCAAAGAGATCTAGTTAAACCTTTTGAAATGAATGATAATCGAACTGTGCTCTTGTTAAGTTATTGATAATAAACAGAAAATAGTGTAAAGATGCCGGCTTTTCACAATCAAGAGGCCAAGCGCCGCGGCTACATCCTGATCGCCTTGTCGCTCAGCCTCGTGTTCCTCCTGGGCATGGCAGGTTTGGCCGTCGACATCGGGCGCATGTACATCACCAAAAGCGAAGCCCAATCCTTCGTGGACACGGCGGCTTTCGCTGCCGCGCTCGAATTGGACGGCACCGCGGCCAGCATTACCCGGGCTCAGACAGCCGTAACCAACGATCCGAAGAAATGGGAATTTCAGAACGACGTCTTTACCGGCGTGCAGACCTCTTTTTCTACCGCGTCGACGGGGCCGTGGAGCACGTCTCCGCCTAACCCGCCGACCGGCTACTACTTCGCTCGAGTCCAGACTACGGTCAACCTCCCCATGTACCTGATGGGTCCGCTGGCCGGGCAGACCGCTACGATCGCCGCCTCGGCAGTCGCCGGCCGCGCCGCGACAACGGGCGTTCCAGGTGGAGAGTTTCCCTTCTCGCCTTACACACGAGCAGCATCCCCGGACAACGCGTCGGATCCGTTTGGCTATCAGGTCGGGGACGATTACACCCTGCGATGGGGTGCTCCGGGCACCAATACTAATTGCGGAACGGACGCCACGAAGGCCAACCTCTCGCAGAATGGCAAGATTCGCGGCTACTGCTGCGTTTCCGAGAGCGCCGCCAACCTGCGGCAAGCCATTGTCGGCGGGGACACGGATCCGGAGAATGTTGGTTCGTCGGTGGCGATGGACAACGGGGCAAAAGACACGGAAATGTCCGCCATCGCCGAGCGCGTCGACGAAGACACGGATACCACCTCGACCACTTATGCGCAGTATCTCGCCAGCGGCACAGGCAATGGAGAGCGGGTGGTGTTCGTCCCCGTAAACAGTGGCCCTCCCAATTACACAAATCTCGGTTTCGCGGGTTTCTTCCTGCTGAACGCGAGCTACTACTCCGGCCTTGGGGGCAACCAGTCGGCCTGCGCCGAGTACATCGGAACGTATGTTCAGGGCGCAGCCGGCCAGCAGGTGTCCGGTCTTGCTCCGGGCGGATCCGGCGCCTTTCACATCAAGTTGTACCAGTGAGCCTAATCCGATGCGACTAGCCCGGCGCGATAGAGCGCGAGGAAGCGTCCTGGTCGAATTTACTCTGAGCGCCACCTTTCTTGTCGCGTTGTTTCTAGGTGTCTGGCAATTTGGATACGGTTTCTACATTTACAGCGAACTGGAACAAGCCGTCCGCGACGGGGCGCGGTATGCGTCCTTGCTTACCTATAATTCGAGCAACTCCACGCCCACGGCCGGCTTCACAACCGCCGTTCAGAACGTCGTAGTTTATGGCAACGCGGCGGGCGGTACGACCCCCGTCGCGCCCGGGCTAACCACGGCCGACGTCTCCGTGACGGTCACGTTCACATCGGTTCCAACCGCCATAACCGTGGCCATCACGAACTATAGGCTGCCCACCTATTTCGGCAACCAGACGCTCAACGGCAAGCCCACGACCACGTTTCCTTTCGTGGGTGTTTACGGACCCCCGTAAAGGACACACCATGCACGTTACGTCATCTCGCAGGGGCCGGCGTGGAAACGCAATGATCGAGGCCACGCTGACCCTGAGCCTGTTCCTCACCATCATCTTTTCGATTTACGATTTCGGCTGGGTTCTGTTCTTTCACCAAACCCTGGTCCATCAGGCGCGGACGGGCGCCCGTTACGCTGCCGTGAACCCCACGGATCTGGCGGGCGCTAAGAATCTGGTGCTTTACAACCAGACAACCTCGGGCACTTCCGGAATCTTCGGGCTGCAACCAGGGAACGTCTCGGTCACGCGGAACGGTACTGCTGGCTCAATTGACGACAACGTCACGGTAACCATCTCCGGCTACCAATACAATCTAATCACCCTGGGCTGGGCGGGCGCTTACAACGGCAAGACCATCACGGTCACCATTCCCGTCGAAAACTGACCATAGACACGAGCTGAGCAACCGCTCCTCGCGTTGGCGGCTCGGAAAGTACCTGACAGCGCAGAGGGCGCACTCTAAGCGACGACCGTAAGGGAATGGTTCTTGCTCACGGCGCCGTCCAGGGAACATTCAAATTGAAGAACACATTGTCGAAGTAGAGCAGGAACCGCTCGCGATCGCGAAGCGGGGCCATCGCAATCTTCGGGTGCTTTGCGAATTCCTTCGGCTCCAGAAACACTTCGCCGGATGACCGGAACGTATTCGCAGACCCCGCGATGCGCGCCCCCTCGCCGGATAGCGTGAAGGTGAACGGTGGCTCCGCCTCTTCGCCCTCGATCTTCAGCTCCCACTGATTCTCCGCGCGCCGGCTTCCGCGCAATCGGCTCACGAACACAAAGTCTCTTCGCATGCCGCTCGTCGCCAAGTCTCTCAGCAACAGGCCGCGCGCCACGCCGTCTGTGTCCCACAGCCAGATTTGCGTCAGGCGTCGCACCTCGGGCGCGCTCGGGTCAGCCGCCACCGCCCCCCACGCACCTACAAAGCGGACCGGCGCCTCCGCCGGCGCTTCGCAAAGTGGAAGCTCGGTCTTCTTCAAGGACAGCAGATCAATTCGACCATTACGATCGATCTTTGCCTCGCACGCTCCTGCATTTGCTGGGCGCAGTTCGACGCGCGTGCGGTCCGTGCCGGCCAGGCGTTCGCCGTAGAACGCCTCTCCCGGTCCCGGTTTCAGTTGGGTCACCGGACCGTCGCCCAACTGCCAGTTGTCTTCGATGCCTGGCTCCGGCGAGAACAGGATATACAGTTGCCCCTCATCGTTGACAACGGCTCGCGTGAATGGGTAGTTGGTCCCCTTCCGCGATGTGACGACCAGATGCCCGGAACACGCGCCCCCGCGGCCTTCGATCGGCCCGAAACGCTTTACTAAATTGCCCTGGCAGCGAAAAGTCTCCTCTGAGTAGAGTCTGCGTGCCTTGTCGAACGTTCGTGTCAATGCTTGTGCCTCAAAGGTTGACCAGGTCATCATCCAGGCGAACCAGCCGAACCAAGGAACTCCAACCGCCAGAAGCCCCGCCCCCGCGATGCGCGCGGCCAAAGGCGGGCGGCGCACGGCAAAGATGCCGACGACCATTGCCGCCACGCTGACTACGGGGATGGTGATCAGAAGGTCGACCCTTATGCTGGCGTGCGCCGCCCGCGCGCTCGTCTCCATCGCCAGGCACAGCGCCGAGAGCACGGCGAGCCCTGCAGCCACCACGGCCACTCCACGGTTCGCAGGCCAGAGAAGCAGCGCCACTCCCGACGACAGCACCGTCACCAGGCTGAATAACAGGGCCGGGTCGAGATCGTGGGGCATGCCTTCCACAGTCTCATGTTTTGAATCTTGCGGCGGCGCTTGTGATTGCGGGGTTCAGCCAGTCAGCAGCCGTGCTCTTGTTGGTGACGCTTCAGAGCGGCCAGCGCCTTTTCCTGCTCACGGATGGCACGATTCAGCGCGCTCTCCAGTTTGGCAGGATCGCCCGTTGCGCTTTGATGAAGCGTCTCAGCCTCGTGTCCGCTGATGTCGTGCACTTGCGACAGCACTCGCAGAACATCCTCCAGCAGTTGCCGCTTCCGTTCGCATTTCCCACCGTTTAACACGTTCTGCCTCGTAGACCCGAAATACCCGAGGATTGGGGTCCTGCCTCATGGGTTCGCATCCTCCGAAAGACGACCGGACCGGCCCCCAATCTCTGGGTATGACACGGACTTCTGTAGTCATTATTGGGTAATTGCTGGTTCCGCAAGCACTATCTTTAGGACACTGGCGCCGGTAGCCTGGCTAACCCGTTGTTTCCAATCCGCAAAGCGATAAATGATAGATAGAGACGGACCCCTTCTCCATGCGGGTACAGCAGATGAATCTTTTGGAGCGCTTCTTGGCTTTTTCTGAGGCCAGACGCTTCTGGGTGTACGCGGTAGCCGCCGCGTCCGTAGCCCTGATTGGCTGGATGGACTGGTTAGTGGTCAACGTCTCGCTCGGCTTTCTCTATATCGTGCCCATGCTTTTGGCGTCGGCAACCCTCGGAGTCCCCCAGATGCTGCTCTTTGCAACGGCATGCGGCGTGTTGCGGGAACTGTTCAGTCCCTTGCATCAACAGCCCGGTGCGATCGGACGCACCCTGATCGGGGTGGCCGGTTTCGCACTGGCTGGATTTTTCGTGTCGGAACTTAATCGTCAGCGCAAGCTCGTCACCAGGCACCTCGAAGAGCGCGAAGAGCAGATGCTGCTGCGGCGGCAAGCTGAAGAACAACTCCGCGCCGTCATTGACACCAGCCCGCTCGCCATTCTCACTCTCGACAGCAGCGGCAGAGTTTTGCTTGCCAATGAATCCGCTCAGCAGGTTCTGGGCTTTCAGGAACCCCTGGAGGGCAAGCAGATACAGCCCTACTTGCCGATCCTGAACCGTTTCCTGACCATGCAGCACCCCACCAGCAGTCTGCGCACAGCCGTTGAGACTAGAGGACAACGCGAAAATGGCGAGGTGTTCCTGGCGAACATCTGGTTGTCCACCTACGCGGCCGCTAACGGGCCGCAGTTGGCTGCCTGTATCTGGGACGCCTCCGAGAATCTCCGGGATCGCGAGGGCACGGGGCTGAACTCCATGATGGCCACGTCGCGAGTCTTGATCGGCGCAGTCTCGCATGAAATCCGCAACCTGGCTGCAGCCGCGCTGTCGGCATACCACGGCTTGGCGTCTGTTCCGGGAATGGATCAGGTCGAACACTTTCGTGCGCTCGGGACGATCATCACCGGCCTGGAGAGGATTGCGGAGTCGGGTCTGAAGCTTTCCTTGCACGACCGCGCGGCCGTTGCCAACCTCGGCATGGTGCTGGATGAAGCCCGGGTGGTCATCGAGCCTGCATTCCGCGACGCCGGGATCCGCATCGACTGGCAGTTCGCCGAGGGGCTGCCTCTGGTGCAGGGCGATCACCACAGTCTCCTGCAGGTTTTCCTGAACCTGGCACGCAACAGCGAGCAAGCGCTGGAATCCTCCGCGCACAAGTCTCTTACGGTGGCAGCCGGCTTAGAAAACGATCTGGTCACAGTGAGATTTCAGGACACCGGCCCCGGCATTTCCAATCCCGACGATCTGTTCAAACCCTTTCAGCCCGGCGCGCACTCGGCCGGCTTAGGGCTGTACATCTCGCGTGCCGTGGTCCGATCCTACGGAGGAGATCTATTCTACGAGCCGCAGGCAGGAGGTGCTTGCTTCGCACTGCAGCTCTGGCCCGCAGAGGAAGAAAACGAACAGCCAGGAGATTGAGATGGCAAGGATCCGCGCGCTGCTGGTGGACGATCATGCGCTCTTCCGTGAGAGCGTGGCCCGGGTACTGGCCACTGAAGCGGACCTTGAAATGTCTCACTGCGCCAGCATTCGCGACGCGCTGAACCTTATCCAACACCAGCCGTTCGACCTCGTGCTACTGGATCACGATCTTGGCGACGAGCGCGCATTTCAATTTCTGCCCGCCGCCAGGGAGATCGGTTTTCGCGGCCGGGTATTGATTGTGACGGCATGGATCAGTGACCTGGAGGCCCGCCGGCTCATCCGCCAGGGTGTCGCCGGCATTTTTTCAAAAGAAAGGCCTCTGAGCGATCTGGCAGACACGATCCGAAAGATTGAGGCGGGCCAGATCGATCTCGACCCGCGCCATGCAGCCTTGGCGGGAGACACAAGTACAACCGGCGTTCCAGGCTCGGGGCGCCGGTTCAATGAGCGGCAACGTAGAGTCTTACGTTTTGTATTGGAAGGCTTGTCCAACAAAGAAATCGCCTGGCGGCTGCAAATTTCGGAGAGCTACGTCAAGGCCATCCTCCAGAGCTTGTTTTCGAAAACCGGCGTCAGAACACGAGGCCAACTGGTGCGTGTGGCTCTCGAGCAGTACGAGAATCAGTTGTAGTGCCGGCGCCAGGTTGCCCCAGTCCTGAACATCCAGTAACGTGGGTAGATACGTAAGCTACTCCAGGAGGATGTACTGATGAAGAAATTCGCTATCTGCGCAGCCGCGGCGTCGTTGCTTTCTGTGGCGGCGTTCGCGGAAACGTGGAACGGCACGCTGGTCGACGTGATGTGCAAAGACAAGGACATCGCCGCCCACACCAAGAAGTGCGCACTGGGCTGCGCCAAGAGCGGCTTCGGTTTGGTCACCAGTGACGGCAAGTTCATGAAGTTCGATGAAGCCGGCAACGCCAAAGCGCTCGC
>Ga0187817_10001219_pt1 | contig 12381 bp, 22 predicted proteins | sample NC_wetland_sal_i_17_FD_132431 | JGI IMG/M metagenome (GOLD analysis project Ga0187817, IMG submission 132431) | Wetland sediment microbial communities from Neuse River Estuary, North Carolina, USA - SO4_2 | ecosystem: Environmental > Aquatic > Freshwater > Wetlands > Sediment | place: USA...
AACATGGTGGGTCACAAACTGGGCGAGTTCAGTTTCACTCGCCAGTTCAAAGGACACTCGATGAGGGCGGCCACCGAAGCAGCGGCCAGGCCCGCAGGAGTGCCCGGAGGGCCAGGAGCTCCGGTTCCGGCGGCGGGAGCGGCTCCCGCAGCAGCCCCGGCGGCGCCGAAAGCGTAAGAGGATTGACGAGATAAGACTATGGAATTTCGAGCTGAAGCCCGGTTCATGCGCGTGTCGCCGCAGAAGGCCCGTTTGGTGCTGGATTTGATCAAGGGCCGCCGCGTCGAAGATGCTCTCAACACCCTGGCTTTCACCAAGAAGCGAGTGGCGCCGACCATCGAAAAGTTGCTGCGTTCGGCCCTCGAAAATGCCAACTATCTGAGCTCTGAAAAGGGCGTCGATGTCGATGTCGACAACCTGTACGTGAAAAGAGCGGTGGCCAACGATGGACCGCGCATGAAGCGGATTCGTCCCGCTCCGATGGGCCGGGCTTTCCGTTACGTGCGGCGCATCGCGCATATCTCGATTGAGCTGGCGGAGCGCGGCAAGAACGGTGCGGCCCTCGCCAATGTAATGGGCGAGGAGTCGGCAAGCGCCAAGGCTCCGGCAAAGAAGGCGCAGAAAAAAACGGCAGGCAAGAAGAAAGCAGTAGGAGCGAAGGGATAACAAGATGGGACAAAAGGTTCATCCATACGGTTTTCGGCTCGGCTACACCAAGCCGTGGAAGTCCCGCTGGTTCGTGGAGCGCGACTACGACAAGCTGCTGCTGGAAGACGTCAAGCTGAAGAACGAATTGAAGGACAAGCTGAAGTCGGCCGGCGTGAGCACCATTGAAGTCGAACGCCCTGGGAACAAGCTCCGCGTCATCATCAAGACCGCGCGGCCCGGAATCATCATCGGACGCAAGGGCGCCGAAATCGACAAGCTGAAGGCCGACCTGCAGAAGCGCACCAACCGTGAGGTTTACGTCGACATCCAGGAAGTGCATAAGCCGGAGCTGGATGCGCAACTGGTGTCGGAGTCGATCGCGTTGCAGCTTGAAAAGCGCGTGGGCTTCCGTCGCGCCATGCGCAAGGCCGTGGATTCGGCGCTGCGTTTTGGCTGCAAGGGAATTAAGGTGCGGGTCAGCGGACGCTTGAACGGAAACGAGATTGCCCGTTCTGAATGGTATCTGCAAGGACGTTTACCGCTGCACACGCTGCGCGCCGACATCGAGTATGGCTTCACCGAAGCGCGCACCACCTACGGCGTGATTGGCGTGAAGTGCTGGATTTATAAAGGCGAGATTCTGCCGGCGAAGAAGCGTGAGACACAGCAGCCGGTTGGCGCATTTTAGAGCTGAGAGCTGATCTATGTTGATGCCAAAGAAAGTAAAGTACCGCAAGCAGCAGCGCGGACGCATGACCGGTAAGGCCTGGCGCGGAAGCACCCTGGCTTTTGGGGACTACGGTTTGAAAGTGCTGGAGCCGGGCTGGATCACCGACCGGCAGATTGAGGCCAGCCGGGTTGCCATGACACGTTTCATCAAGCGTGGTGGCAAGATCTGGCTTCGTCTGTTTCCCGACAAGCCCGTAACCAAGAAACCGGCTGAAACCCGTATGGGAAAGGGCAAGGGAGCGCCCGATCACTGGGTCGCTGTGGTTCGCCCCGGCAAGATCCTGTTCGAGATGGAGGGGGTCACTCCGCAGGACGCATTCGAAGCCATGCGCCTGGCCTCGCACAAACTGCCGCTGCGGACCACGTTCGTGAAACGCGAAGGAACACACTGAGGACCGGTAACTGGAAACTGATTTTATGAAACCCGACAAAGTTCGCAACTTGACTGACGAAGAGCTTCAGCACCAGCAGCGCGATCTCAACGATCAGCTCTTCAAACTGAAGTTCCAGCTCAACATGGGCCAGACGGAAAGTCTGAAGAAGATTCGCGGCTTGCGCAAGGACATCGCGCGCGTTAAGACAATTGCCCGCGAGCGCGAACTTGCCGGCACAACGGAGAAGAAGTAATGCCCGAACTTAACTCACAACCAGCGCAGCCCCAGGCGATGGGCCGTCGCAAAGAGATTGTCGGCGAGGTGGTCTCCAGCCGCATGCAAAAGACCATCGTGGTGCAAACCGTGCGAAAAAGCAGCCACGCGCTTTACGGGCGCGTCATTGCGAAGGCGAGAAAGTTTTACGCCCACGACGAAAAAAACCAGGCGCACACTGGCGATTTCGTGCGGCTGGAGGAGACCCGTCCGCTTTCGAAGCTCAAGCGCTGGCGTCTAAAGGAAGTGATTCGCAAGGCTAAGATCGCGCCCGAGACCGTGGCGAAGGAAACCGGGTCGTAAGACGCAGGCGTACGGGGAGATGGAATTATGGCCGTGATGATGAGAAGCATGCTCGAGGTCGCCGACAACTCCGGCGCTCGCAAGCTGCAGATGATCCTGCCGCTCGGCGGCGCTACGGGACTGAACGCCGGTCTGGGGGACGTTGTCACAGCCAGTGTGAAGGAAGCATCCCCGGACGGACAAGTGCAAAAAGGAAAGGTCGTCAAAGCGGTGATTGTGCGGACTCGCAAGGAACACCGCCGTCGTGACGGAACCTACATTCGTTTTGATCAGAACGCGGCCGTGCTGATCAATGATGCAGGTGAGCCGGTGGGAACGCGCGTGTTTGGCCCGGTGGCCCGTGAGCTTCGCGAAAAGAAGTTCTTGAAGATTGTTTCGTTGGCACCTGAAGTCTTATAGGCACGCGTAGGGACGGTTGTCCTCGCCCGCCCAGGCGGAGCGAAGCTCCGCAGCTACGTAGGAAGAGGATTTAAGCAATGGCAACTGTTGCAACGGCACACAAGCGAGTCGATATCCGCCGGAACGATACGGTCAAGGTGATCACCGGCCGCGACAAGGGCAAGGAAGGCCGCGTCCTGCGGGTGTTTCCCGGGGACGGCAAGGTCCTGGTGGAGCACGTGATGATGGTCAAGAAACATGTGCGCCCGAACCCGCAGCGCAATGTGAAGGGTGGAATTGCCGAGCAGGAGAGCCGGATTTCACTCTCCAACGTGCAGTTGGTTTGTGCCACCTGCGGCCCCGTGCGCATCGGTCGCGAGGTCCGTGGCGATCGAAAAGTCCGGGTTTGCAAGAAGTGTGGAACGACGTTGGACAAATGAGCTATTGGCTCTTGGCTGTTAGCTTTTGGCTCAAGCGGCGACCGAGTGATTATAGAGGTTTGAAGAGACCCACGAACCGGCGCGGTTTGGCTCCTGGCTAAAGAGCTAACGGTCAAGAGCTCAGAAGCTGGCCTCCGAAACCGTGGGAAAAGGTAATCGATCATGGCAAAGGACAAAAAAGACAAGAAGGGCGCACCCCAGGCGGAGCAGCGAGCTCCCGAGGTTGCGCGACACAGCGCCAAGGAAACTCCGCGGCTCAAGGCGCGTTTCAAGAAAGAGATTGCTCCCACGCTCATGAAGGAGTTTGATCTCAAGAACCCCATGGCGGTTCCGCACCTGGAGAAGATTGTGGTCAACATGGGTGTCGGCGAGGCTACGCAGAACGCCAAGGTGCTCGATCCGGCAGTCAACGAGCTCGGCCAGATCACCGGCCAAAAGCCGGTCGTGACCCGGGCCAAGAAATCCATCGCAGCGTTTAAGGTGCGCGAGGGCCAGGCGATCGGCGCGATGGTTACCCTGCGTGGGGACCGCATGTACGAGTTCCTAGACCGTCTGCTCAACGTGGTGCTGCCCCGCGTGCGTGACTTTCGTGGGGTTTCGACCAAGTCTTTCGATGGCCGCGGAAATTACACGCTGGGATTGCATGACCAGTTGATTTTCCCCGAAATTGATTATGCCAAGGTGGACAAGCTTAAGGGCATGAACGTCACCATCGTGACCACCGCCCAGAGCGACGATCAGGCAAGGTCTCTGTTGCGGCATTTTGGTATGCCATTCAGGGCGTGAAGGATCGATGATCGCAAGATCGGGTCATCGGGTGATTCAAGAAGATTTGTACTAAAAGCTAGTAGCTAAAAGCTAGGAGCCAAGTTGGCAACAACAGCAAAACGAGTCAAGGACGCAAGAAAGCCCAAGTTTTCCTCGCGTAAGCATAACCGCTGCAAGATTTGCGGACGCCCGCGCGCCTACCTCCGCAAGTTCGGTATCTGCCGACTGTGTTTCCGTGGGCTGGCGTTGCGGGGCGAGATTCCCGGGGTTTCGAAGTCGTCCTGGTAAGTGCGTCGTTTGTCGTGCGTCGTTATGTCGTTCGCTGCCACGAAGGATATGGCGACAAAGGATCACGCTACTGCAGCTGAAGAGCGTTGTTGGTTGTTCCTGGTTGGCTAACCACCAGCGGCGAACGACCAACGACTGAAAAACGAGTCGCCGCAGGTTCTTCGGTGCGGAAGCAAGACCGCCGAAGCTAACGGGTGACTGAGGAGAAGCAAAACGATGAGGTTGACCGATCCGGTCGCAGACATGCTGGCTCGCATTCGCAATGCGATCAGCGCACGGCACCAGAAGGTAGATATTCCCACTTCCAAGCTGAAGGCGGAGATTGCGCGCATCCTGAAAGAGGAGGGCTATATCGCCAACTTCAAGGCTACGGAGGAGGAAGGCCACAAGGTCCTGCGCATCTACTTGAAGTACAGCAATAGCAACGAAGCGGCGATCTCCAACGTTGCCCGCGTGTCCCGGCCCGGTTGCCGTGTGTACGTGCGGCGCACCGAGATCCCGCGAGTGCTCGGTGGGCTCGGAATCAACATTCTCACCACGCCTCGCGGCGTGATGACCGGACGCCAGGCGCGCAAGCAAGGTCTCGGAGGCGAAGTCCTCTGCGAAGTTTGGTAGAAAAGCAGCTCTTAGCCATCCGCTTTTGGCCAGAAGCCGAAACGCAAGAACTAAGAGCTAAAAGCTTAAGAGCCAAGAGCTGATCTTATGTCACGAATAGGAAGAAAGCCAATCCTGATCCCCAAGGGGGTCACGGTCAAAATCGAAGGCAACACCGTTGCCGTGCAGGGACCCAAGGGCAAGCTCGATACGCAGTTGCCTGTAGGAATTCGCATGCAGCAACAGGACGGCAACCTGGTAGCCATCCGCGAGAATGATTCGCAGAGTGCGGTTCATGGCCTCGCTCGAGCCCTGGTGAATAATGCCGTCGAAGGTGTCACCAAGGGATGGACGCGGGAACTGGAGATTGTCGGCATCGGATATCGCGCCGAATTGAAGGGCAAGGGCACGGTGGTATTCAGCCTCGGCTACTCCCACCCGATCGAATATCCATTGCCGTCGGGGATCGAAGCAGCGGTTGATCCCAAGCAGACCAAGCTGACCGTCACTGGCATTGACCGTCAGAAAGTTGGGCAGGTCGCTGCGGAAATGCGCAGCTTGCGTCCACCCGATCCCTACAAGAACAAGGGCGTACGCTACGCGGGTGAGCGTTTGAAGAAGAAAGTCGGCAAGACTGGCGCCAAATAAGCAGCGACCGTGTGGGACCGGGTCTCTGACCCGGTCAGGCCGAGCGAAGCTCGGCAGGTACGAGGGACCAAGAAGATGCTTACGAAGACTTCAAAGAACACAAACCGGCGATTCGTGCACGTGCGCATTCGCAAGAAAGTTCTCGGGACTGCCGAACGTCCCCGGCTTAATGTGTATCGTTCGCTGAATCACATTTATGTGCAGGTAATCGATGACCTGCACGGGAAAACGCTGGTCGCGGCCCACTCGGCGGAAGGCAAGAAGGGTGAGAAGCGGATTGGCGGAAACGTGGCCGCGGCCAAAGCGGTGGGTAAAGCCATTGCAGAGCGTGCCAAGTCGAAGGGAATCACCAAGGTCGTGTTCGATCGCGGCGGATATATCTATCACGGGCGCGTAAAGGCCCTTGCCGATGCCGCCCGCGAAGCGGGATTGCAGTTTTAAGTTTGTGGAGGGCGGGCGTCCTCGCCCGCCACGCCGAGCGCAGCTCGGCAGAGAGAAGAAATAGGAATTCAGGATGCCAACAGTAATAAAGAAACTTGATGCAGGCGCGTATCAGTTGAAGGACCAGGTCGTGGCCATCAACCGGGTGACGAAAGTGGTCAAGGGAGGCAAGAACCTTTCCTTCGCGGCCCTGGTCGTGGTCGGAGACCCCTCGGCTGCCATCGTCGGTTACGGATCCGGCAAAGCCAAGGAAGTCCCGCAGGCGATACGCAAGGGAATCGAATCGGCCAAGAAAAATCTGGTGAGAATTAATCTCACCCAGACTACCATCCCGCACAAGGTCCTGGGACGGTACGGGTCGGGCATGGTGTTGCTCAAGCCGGCTCCGGAAGGAACGGGCGTGATTGCCGGCGGGGCCGTGCGTGCGGTGATGACGTCGGCGGGGATTCAGAACGTGCTGACCAAGTCGATCGGCACCACCAATCCGCACAACGTCATCAAGGCCACGTTTGATGCGCTCAAGCGGCTGAAGAACAAGGCCGACGTGGCCGCTCTGCGCGGCAAGACTGCCGAAGAGTTATGAAGGAGTGCCGGCGTTGCGCCGGCAACGAGGAATCCGAATGACGGCGAAGAAAGCAAGCAGCAGCGGCGGAAAATTGCAACTCAAGTATGTGCGTTCCGCGATTTGTACCCCGGTCAAGCATAAGAAAGTTGTGAAGGGACTGGGCTTCACCCGGCTGAACCAGGTGATCGAGCGGCCTGACACGCCTGCCATTCGTGGCATGGTGGCGAAGGTCCCGCACCTGGTCGAGATTGTCCACAACTAGTTTGTGTAGGCGCGGGCGTCTCGCCCGTGCGATGGAAAGATTGGTTATGAACTTATCCAACGTTCGAGCACCGAAGAAAGCCTCCGAGAACCGCAAGCGGGTTGGCCGCGGCATGGGTTCGGGCATGGGCAAGACCTCCACTCGCGGACACAAGGGGCAGCGTTCCCGCAGCGGCTCGCGCATGATCCGTGGTTTTGAGGGCGGGCAAATGCCCTTGCATCGGCGTATGCCCAAGCGCGGTTTCACCAACATTTTCCGCAAGGAATTCAACATCGTGAATCTGGAGAAGCTGGCTTCGCTCGGTGAGACCACGATCACACCCGAGCTGCTGCGTAAATTGGGCGCCGTCAGCACCAAGCGGCCCATCAAGATCCTCGGCGATGGCGAACTCTCCATCGCTCTGACGGTTCACGCCCACAAGTTCTCCAAGTCGGCCCAGGAAAAAATCACCAAGGCCGGTGGCAAGTGTGAGGTCTTGCAGTAATGTTCGAGAAGCTGGCCAACATCTTCCGTATTCCCGACCTGCGCAAGCGCATTCTGTTCACGCTGGGATTATTGGCGGTATATCGCCTGGGCGGCCATATTCCTACCCCCGGGGTCAACGCTGACCGCCTGCAGCAGTTCTTCGAGCAGAATCGCGGTTCGTTTCTCGGTTTTGTCGACCTGTTTTCCGGCGGCCAGCTTCGCCGTCTCACCATTTTTGCTCTGGGCATCATGCCCTACATCACCGCCTCCATCATCCTGCAGCTTTTGACCGTGGTTTACGAACCGCTGGCTAAGCTGCAGAAAGAAGGCGAACTCGGCCGCAAGAAGATCACCCAGTGGACCCGCTATCTCACCGTAATTCTGAGCTCGGTTCAGTCCTTGGGCATCGCCCTTAGCCTGATGAAGTCCGGCGATTTTGTGGTGAATCCCGGTGTCGGCTTCGTGTTGATGACCATGCTGACTCTCACCACGGGCAGTGCATTCATAATGTGGCTGGGCGAGCAGATCACCGAACGCGGCGTCGGCAATGGCATGTCGCTGCTGATCTTTGCTGGCATCGTTGTAGGCCTGCCGCGCGGTGTCGCCGACCTGATTGACAAGGCCAGGAACGCCGCCTGGGGACCGTTTACCCCAGTGGCGCTGGCGTTGCTCGTTGCGATGATGATCCTGGTCGTTGCGTTCATCGTTTATGTCGAACGCAGCGAACGGCGTATCCCGGTGCAGTATGCCAAACGCGTCGTCGGACGCAAGGTCATGGGCGGACAATCCACCCACCTCCCGCTCCGCGTGAACGCCGGCGGCGTCATGCCCGTTATCTTTGCTTCATCCATCCTGACCATGCCGCAGATGGTGCTCCAGGGGCTGAAGAACAATCGCTACTTCGGCGACCTCATTCGCGCCCTCGGCTGGGGCGAGCCGCTCTACACGTTCCTTTACGCTGTCGGGATCATCTTCTTTGCGTACTTCTACGTCTCCATCGTCTTCAACCCCAACGAGGTTGCCGACAACATGCGGAAGTATGGCGGGTTCATCCCCGGTATCCGGCCAGGCAAGCGCACGGCGGATCACATCAATGAGATTCTGACTCGCATCACCCTCGTCGGCGCACTGTATCTGATCATCATCTCCTTCATTCCGGAGTGGATGATTGCCGGTATCCATTTGAATCACCTTTGGGGACCGATCGGCGCGTTTTTCGAGAGATTGCCGACGTGGATGACCAACGGTCTTGGGGTCACGTTTTATTTTGGTGGTACGTCGCTGCTGATCGTGGTCGGTGTGGCTATGGACACGGTGACCCAGATCGAAGCCCAATTGATCATGCGGCATTACGACGGATTTACCCCAAAGAGCGGGCGTATTCGCGGCCGCCGTACCTGGTCGTAGTTTGGGGAGAGCGGGCGTCCTCGCCCGGCCATGTAGCACGAGAGATTGGTTGTAAGCTCGGCGGTCACAAACTCGCCGGGTGAGTCGGGTGGGGAGAAACGGGCACGTCTCCATGGCGGAGGGCACTTCGCGCGGCATAGGACCGATTATTTTACTGGGGCCTCCGGGTGCCGGCAAAGGCACCCAGGCCAAGCGCATCAGCGAACGCTACGGGGTCCTGCAGATCTCAACCGGGGACTTGCTCCGGGAGAATGTCAAGGACGGGACCGCGCTGGGGTTGCTGGCGAAGGGCATCATGGCCCGGGGCGAACTCGTGCCAGATGAACTGTTGTATGACATGGTCGCGCAGCGATTGCGCGAGGCAGATTGCGAACCCGGGTTCATTCTTGACGGGTTCCCACGCACGCCGGCCCAGGCCGGTTGGCTGGACGCCTTTCTGGAACATGAGTTCTTTGACACGTTGAAGCGGCACCGATGCGCGCCGATTGTGGTTCGTATCGACGTCGACGATACTGAATTATTGCTACGGCTCACCGGACGTAGGACTTGTCCAGCCTGTGGACGGATCTACAACGTCCATCTTCAGCCACCGCGCGTCGACGAACTGTGCGATGTTGACGGCTCCAAACTGGTCACCCGCAACGATGATCGCGACGAGGTGATTCGGGAGCGGTTGGCTGCGTACAAGCAGCAGACCCGGCCGGTGGCCGACTACTATGAGCACCAGGGGCGGTTGCTCTCCGTGGACGGCAGTCTGCCGATGGACCAGGTGTCGCAGCAGATCTTTCGCGAGATTGAGAGCCACGCGCACTGTTAACGTTTGAAGAATGGCGATCGTTTGTAAATCGACGGCGGAAATCGACAAGATGCGGCGCAGTGGTCATCTTGTTCGTGAAGTGCTCGATCATGTTCGTGCGCTGGTAGCACCAGGTGTTACCACCATGGATCTGGAACGCGCCGCGGAGAAGAAGATCAAGGATCTGGGAGCCAAGCCGGCATTCAAGGGCTATTACGATTACCCCTGCGTGCTTTGCACTTCGGTCAACGAAGAAATTGTCCATGGCATCCCGTCCGACAAACGGGTGTTGAAGACCAGCGACATTGTTTCCATCGACTGTGGTGTCGTGCTGGACGGTTATTATGGCGACGCCGCGATCACGGTTCCTGTGGGCGATTCGCTGAAACCGGAACTGCAAAAGCTGCTCGCGGTTACCGAGGCCTCGCTGTACAAGGGAATTGAGCAGGCAAGGATCGGAAATGCTGTAGGCGATGTTGGCGCCGCCGTGCAGGAATATGTGGAAGCCAACGGATTCAGCGTGGTCCGCGAATTTGTCGGACATGGCATCGGAACCAAGTTGCACGAAGAGCCACAAGTCCCCAACTTCGGTGCCCGGGGCCAAGGCACTCGGCTTCGTGAAGGCATGGTGCTCGCAATTGAGCCGATGGTCAATTCCGGCAAGCCCGCTACCCGGGTGCTGGATGACAAATGGACGGCTGTGACCGTGGACGGTAGTTGCAGTGCTCATTTCGAGCATTGTGTCGCGGTGACCAGAGACGGCCCGGTGATTTTGACGCAATAGAAGCCATTAGCTTGGCCCTTAGCTTCGAGGTAAAAGCCAAGAGCTAACAGCTAAGAGCTTCTTAAGGAGTGCATGAGCAAAGAAGACGCGATTGAAGTCATGGCAACCGTACTGGAACCGCTGCCCAATGCGATGTTCCGGGTGGAACTGGAAAACAAGCATCAGGTGTTGGCGCACGTTTCAGGCAAGATGCGCAAGAATTTCATCCGCATTTTGCCGGGCGACAAGGTAGCGGTGGAGCTTTCGCCCTACGACTTGAATCGCGGAAGGATTGTGTATCGCTATAAATGAGTTTGTGTGGGACCGGGTCTCGGTCGAGCGAAGCTCGGCAATCGTTGGCCACTGGCCACTAAGAAATTGGGAGCTGGTTTTATGAAAGTCCGAGCATCGGTAAAGAAAATTTGTGACAAGTGCAAGGTCATTCACCGCAAAGGTGTGGTGCGCGTGATCTGCGAAAACTCTAAGCACAAGCAACGCCAGGGATAGGAGCACTATGGCACGTATTGCAGGCGTCGATCTTCCACGGAATAAGCACGTGCATATCGCGCTGACTTACATTTATGGGATTGGCACTCCACGGTCTGCCCGCATTTTGGATCAGGCCAAGGTCGATCCGATGAAGAAGGTTCAGGATCTCGGTGAGGACGAAGTGAACCGCATTCGCCAGGTGATCGAAGGCGAGGGCATGGTCGAGGGCGATCTGCGCAAGGAAATTTCGATGAACATCAAGCGGCTCATCGAAATCGGTTCCTATCGCGGATACCGTCACCGCCGCAACCTCCCCGTCCGTGGACAGCGCACCCACACCAACGCGCGTACCCGGAAAGGACCGCGTAAGGGAACGGTTGCCATTAAGAAGAAGTCGGCAGCAAAGACTTAAAACTAGTCGTTCGTCTTTGGTCGTTGGTCGCCCCTGAAGAGGTGGCCAACGATTAACGACTAACGACCAACGACGAGAAAATTATGGCAAAACCAGCAGCAGCAGCAGCAGGCGCAGCCGCACCGGAAAAAAAAGGCAAGAAGAAGACGTTCAAGAAAAAAGAGCGCAAGCACGTCGCCCATGGGGTCGCTCATATTCAGGCGTCCTTCAACAATACGATCGTCACCATCACGGATCCGGCGGGGAACGTGCTCTCGTGGAAGAGTTCGGGTTCGCTCGGTTTCCGTGGATCGCGCAAAGGCACCCCGTTTGCCGCACAACAGGCAGCGATGAATGCCGCCAACATGGCACGCGATCACGGTGTTCGCAGTGTCGAAGTGCGCGTGAGTGGCCCGGGGTCGGGACGCGAATCCGCCATTCGTGCACTGGCTGCGGCTGGAATCGAAGTGCGGAATATTAAGGACGCTACCCCGATCCCGCACAACGGCTGCCGTCCGCCAAAGCGTCGTAGAGTGTAATTGTTGTTGGCCAACGACGAACGACCAACGACTGAATTTCGTCCGGGACGAAGGGTGAAGCCAAACCTGTAAACCGGTCATCTAAAGGAGAAAGAACTTGGCACGTTATACAGATGCTGTTTGTCGTCTCTGTCGCCGCGAGGGCATTAAGCTGTTCCTCAAAGGCACGAAGTGCTTCAGCGAGAAGTGTCCCATCGAGAAGCGCAATTTCGCCCCCGGCCAGCATGGTAAGGACCGCAAGGCCAAGGTTGTAGGCTACGGTCTCCAACTTCGCGAGAAGCAGAAGGCCAAGCGGATTTACTTTACCCAGGAAACCCAATTCCGCAACTACTTCGAGAAGGCGGCCCGCACCCGGGGGGTTACCGGCGAAATGCTCTTGCAGCAGCTAGAGCGCCGCTTGGATAACGTCGTATTCCGCCTCGGCTTCGGGATTTCTCGCCGTCAGGCGCGGCAACTGGTCCGTCATGGTCATGTGCAGGTCGATGGACGCAAGGTAAACATTCCCTCCTATGAGGTGAATGTCGGCGAGGAGATCGCCATTCGCGAGGGTAGCCGCAAACTTGGGATCCTCGAGCAGGCGAAGGAAGTGGCTAGCCACCAGCCTGCACCCACCTGGCTGGAGATCGACCGCGATAATCACAAGGGGCGCGTGCTGTCTTTGCCCAAGCGGGAAGAGATCCAGCTGCCGGCGAATGAGCAATTGATCGTCGAACTTTATAGCAAGTAATGCTCATCTGGAACTGGGTCTCTGACCCGGTCGGGCCGAGCGAAGCTCGGCAGCTAAGAACAGTTTTTTGGTCCACATTCGCACCAGATCAGC
>Ga0187817_10001220_pt1 | contig 12378 bp, 7 predicted proteins | sample NC_wetland_sal_i_17_FD_132431 | JGI IMG/M metagenome (GOLD analysis project Ga0187817, IMG submission 132431) | Wetland sediment microbial communities from Neuse River Estuary, North Carolina, USA - SO4_2 | ecosystem: Environmental > Aquatic > Freshwater > Wetlands > Sediment | place: USA: North...
AGCGACGCAAAGCGGCCGGAATCACCGGAACTCATTGAAGCGGAATGCGCGAGCGCAGATCCAGGAAGTACCAGGCCTTCGCGAGCGCAAGAAAGCCCGGCTGCGGCAGCAGATTATTGAGACTGCCGTTCGGCTGTTCCGCAAGCAGGGCTACGAGAAAACCCGCGTCGATGATATCGTCAAAATCCTTGAAATCAGTCAACCGACCTTCTTCCGGTACTTCCCCAGCAAAGACGCCGTTCTGCGCGACGTCGGGAAACGCGGCTTCGAGTGTATAGCGGAGCATCTCAAATCCGAACTCTCTCGCGACACCAGCACCGCGGAACGCTTGCGGCGCCTCTATCACGCCCTGGCACGCGAAGCAGAAGCTGACCGCCCGCTGTGGCAGGCGGTCGTGCTATCCGGAGCAATGGATGCGGTGCGTTCTCCCGAGGTGCGTGGAGCGGAGGGAGTTGCCGTCGGCTTACTTCGAGAAATCCTGACGCAGGGCCAGAAACGCGGCGAAGTCACGCGCGCGTTTCCCGTAGTTCATCTCGCCGAGTTCATGGAGGCCCTCTACCATACGGTGGTGCGTCAATGGAGCGTCGATCTCACGGGACCCCATAAGCTGACCGAGCGGGTGGACAGTGCCGTTGAGTTTTTCTTGCGCGGCGTTACGCCGTGAAGATTCGATTTCCGGACTGACCAGCTTTTCACCCTTTTACTCGAGGCGAGAGGGAATGAAGGCCGCTATCCTGCACGAATTCAAGAAGCCGCTCTCGATAGAGGACGTCGACCCGCCTCATCCTGAAGTAGATGAACTTCTGATTGAAGTCGAAGCCTGTGGGGCCTGCCATTCCGACGTGCACGTGGCCGATGGAGATTGGACACAGCTGGCGGGAATTGTGAAGAGACCGCTAATTCTGGGACACGAAATTGCTGGTCGAGTGGTAGAAAAAGGCCAAGCGGTACAGGATTTACAAATCGGTGACCGCGTCGGCGTACCGTGGATTCACTGGAGCTGCGGGGAGTGCGAATTCTGCCGCGAAAATAACGAAAATCTCTGCCGCCGTCAAAAGATCACAGGTGTCACCGTGGATGGTGGCTATGCGGAATTTGTGAAGGCGCCAGCAACCCATGTGCTGAAAATTCCTCATGGTCTTACTTCTCTCCAAGCCGCACCGCTTTTCTGTGCAGGAGTGACTGTTTACCGCGCTCTCAAACGCGCAGGAATCTTAGCCGGCCAACGCCTGGCCGTTTTTGGAATAGGTGGCCTAGGGCACGTCGCAGTGCAGCTCGGGCGCGCCTTTGGGGCGGAGGTTACGGCCATCGACATTACCGAGGAAAAGCTTGAACTTGCGAAGTCCTTTGGTACTTCGCACACGGTCAACGCTGCCAACAGGGATGCCGTCAAGCAACTGCGCGGAATGGGCGGTATGCAGCTATGTCTTGTTACCTCCGCCGCAAAAGCAGCTTACCAGATGGCGTTTTCTTGCCTGCGACCAGGTGGCACTCTTCTGGTCGTCGGCTTGCCCGCCGATAGCATCTGTTTCCCCCCGATCCTCATGGCTGCTGGAGAAATCCGAATTCAGGCATCGGCGGTCGGCACGCGAGAAGACTTGCGCGAAGTACTCGGCATGGCTGCCGCTGGGAAGGTGCGCTGTCTTGTGACTGCGCGTCCGCTTGCCGAAGTCAACGAAGTGCTCGATCAATTGCGTCACGGTCAAGTCGCTGGCCGGATCGTCCTTACTCCTAAGCCGGGCTCACTCAAAGGCAATCCCCCTAATTCTCCGCGGCGTCCTGCCTTCTAGCTGTGCGGTACTGCTGCCATGCCCACCTGCTTGCTCCGCTGTCGTTCTCGGAGTCGTTAAGTGATGTGAGTTGTACCCCCCGTGGCTGGGTACTCGATGTTCTTTCTTGACGTTAGTGACTATTATGTGATATTTGCTCTCACAATCTGGTTTTATCTCGGGGACCGAGCTCGTGCAGATTGCACAATCCTGGACCGACTCACGTGTTTGTGGAGAAAACGTGGGCCCGCTTGGATTAAGTCTTCTGGCGAGCGGAAGCCGGCAGCTAGATCGCTATGCCCCTCCTGGGGTTGGCGCGGCATCTCGCGGGCTTCGAGGGGTTGGACGACATGGCCATACTCGGAACCACTTCGGCGATGTCCTCACGTATCCAGAAGGAGAATCCTATGAAGTCACTGGCGTGCGTTCTTGTGTGCTTCCTGTGCGCAACCTTTCTGGCCCATGCGCAGGGCGTTGGCTCGTCGGGAGAGATCACTGGGACTGTAACGGACTCTGCCGGGGCTGTTTTGCCCAGGGCTACTGTTAATGTGGTTGATTCACAGACCGGTTTGAAGCGCACGGTCGTGGCGAATGGCACCGGTCAGTTCCGAGTAGCCGGGCTGTCGCCGGCCACATACGACGTCAGCGTGGAACTACCGGGCTTTGCGACTGAGATTCGAAGAGGCGTCACTGTCGCCATCGGCCAGACGGTCATCTCCGATTTCAAGCTGAAACCGTCGCAGGTCGCGACGGTTATCGAGGTCACGGACCAGCCGCCCGTGGTGGAAACTGAACGAGGGAGCCAGGCGGACAGAATCTCGCAACAATACATCGCCGACCTGCCCATCGACCGGCGCGACTACCTTACGTTTACGCTGCTTGCGCCTGGCGTTTCCGATGCCACCCGGTTGGCCGGGGACCAGGATTTCCGAGTCAAGCAAACACCGCAAAGCGGGCTATCATTCTACGGCAGCAATGGCCGCGGAAACAGCATAACCGTGGATGGTGGCGAAACCTCTGGCGACAGCGGGGGCGAGCGCCTGACGTTAGGCCAGGACGCGGTGCAGGAATTCCAAATCAATCGCAGCAACTACGCCGCGGACCTGGGGTCAGCTACCGGTGCTTCCATCAATATTGTGACCAAGTCGGGCACCAACAATGTGCATGGCAGTCTCTATGGCTTTTTCCGCAACGATGCGATGGACGCCCAAAATCCGTTTTCCTTCAGTCAGGCATTGCAGCCTGGCCAGACCTTCAATCCCGCCAACCCCGACTCCGTAGGTACACCTATCAAGGATACTTTGAGTCGCCAGCAATTCGGCGGAACTCTGGGCTTCCCGATTAAGAAAGATAAGACGTTTTTGTTTGTTGGGTTTGAAGGCTTGCGACAGAATGCCCAGAACGCAGTTCCTTTGTTGACCGACACTAATGTCTTTCGTCCGACGGCAGCGCAGAATGCCATTATTGGTGGGCTGGCGAATTCATCCGCACCCGTTGGCTGCCTTAATCTTCCGAACGGAACTGTCCTAACTTTGCCGTCGAATATTTGCGCCTTTGCGCTGCAGAGCGTTTTGACGGTGAACCCGAATCCTGGTTCGAACCCGTTCGTGACCCCGGGGCAGGCGGCGCTGAATGGCTTCCTGGTAAACCAGTTTGAAACCCAGGGGGGAGTCTTTCCTTATGACACGAGGGAATACCAGGCGTCGGGTCGCCTCGATCACCGCTTTGATGTGCACAACGAAATTTCTCTGACCTACAGGTATGGACACGATTTGGAACAGTCGCCAGATGTGCAGTCCCTGACAGCTTTTTCGGCAGGCAGTTCGATCCACACCTATGATAATAATTTGCAAGCCGCCTGGTACCGACAGATCAATCCGACAACGCAGAATGAGGCCCGGGTGCAGTGGGATTACAACAGCTTCAACGTGATTCCTAACGAGCCGGGACAGGTGGGGCTTCAAATTCCCAGTTTCATCAATAATTTGGGAACGAATATTTTCATACCTAGCATCAGCATCCTGCGCCGCTACGAATTCGCGGACAATTTCACGGTGATCCGCGGCCGTCACACTCTTAAGTTCGGCGCCTATGAATTGCTGCGCGGAAATCACACGGAATCGCACACTTTTTTCCCGGGTCGCTTTGTGTTCGGGTCGCTGCCCGGTTTTTTGATCAGCCCACAGCTTGCAACCACTACCATCAACCCGTTGCAATCGGCATCGTTCGGGCTGCCGCAGGTTTACCAGCAGGGTTTTGGAAATCCGACATATCCGTATTACACTCGGCCCCTGACAGCGTTCTATGGGCAAGACTCCTGGAAGGTAACGCCTAGCTTCACTCTGAACTACGGTCTGCGCTACGAACTGGACACGCAATTCGCTCCTCTAACCACGTACAAAAAAGATTTTGCCCCCCGGGTTTCCTTCGCGTGGGATCCATTCAAGGACCACAAGACGGTGGTGCGGGGAGGCTACGGTATCTTCTATGGACCAGTTGACGTTCAGATCCCCGACGTCGACTTGAGCCTGGGAGTTGTGAACCGCAATAAATCCGCGGTTGAGAACAGCTCAGGAGCCGGCCAGGTGGCAAATCTGAGCGCCATCTGCGGGGTCTCGCAGTTCGGGATACCGATAATCCCCGGTAACGGCTCCAGCCCTTGCAACCGGGAAATCTCTATTTATGTGGATCCGCTCGGTGGGGTTCAGGCTCTAGGATTAGCCGGGGCAAACACTGTTTTCCAGAAACTGTTTGGGCAAGGATTGATTCAATGCACAACACCGGCGCCAGGGAGTGCTGCCTGCATCACGCCGGCTGCTGTGGCGCCGTTGGGCATCAATGTTACGAACAGCGGTCCCGTCGGTCCGCTACAAGTAGTTTTTGTGAACCAACCGGGCTATCGCCCCCCGATCGCGCAACAAGCTTCGTTTGGAATTGAACGTGAGGTCGGATCTGGGCTCACAATTTCTCTCAGCGGTATCTATTCGCATACTCAGAGACTACCAGTCGCAATCGATACCAATCTGTTGCCAGCGCCGTTCACCACGCTAACTCTGGCCAATGGCAAAACGGTTTCCTATCGCAATTGGAACACCACGGCCGCGGGCGCCGACCCACTGGGAGGCACTGAGCCTGGCGGCCTGCCCTGCGACAACCCGGTCACTAATGCCACTCAATGTTTTGTCAATCCGCTGGTTGTGCAGAACAACCAATATAGCTCGGAGGCGTACGCGGTTTACGAAGCGGGCATCGTAGAAGTCAAGAAGCGCTTCAGCGACCATTTCACCTTGTTCGGGAATTACACCTTCAGTAAAGGCTTTGACACGTCCACAGATTACAACTCCGACTACGGGCCGCAGGATCCGACGAACCTCAATTTGGATCGTGCTCTTTCCGAATTTGACGAGCGGCACAAAGTGGTAATCGCGGGCGTGTTCGACAGCCCCTGGAAACAGAGCATCTTGTCGGGCTTTCAGCTGGCTCCGATTTTCTCTTACCACAGCGGACATCCTTTCAACTTGCTGGCGGGAGGAGAAGTGAACGGTGACAATCACACCACCAACGAACGCCCCATCGGAGCTCCACGCGACACCGGCCTTGGCCCCAACTACGTCGACTTCGACATGCGCTTGAGCTGGCGGCACAAACTAGGCGAGAAGGCTGACCTGCAGTTCACGGCAGAAGGATTTAACATCGCGAACCGCACAAATTTTGCCAGCGTAAATAATGAGGTAAGCCCTCTTTTCGGCCTTACGCCGGGGTTCACAACTTTCAATGTGAGTGGGATTCGACCGGGCACAGCCCTTGCGGGTGGCGGGACGGCCACGCCTAGTACGCCGCTGGCTTTCACATCCGCCTTTCCGAAACGCCAGGTCCAACTCGGCGTGCGCTTGACGTTCTGACCGGGGGCACGGAATGGCGTTCGTCGAAAATCAGAAGGCCAAGATTTATTGGGATGAACAAGGCCAGGGTGAGCCGGTCGTGCTCATCATGGGACTGGCTTACCCATCGCAGATGTGGTACCGGACGCGGCCGCTTCTGGCGTCGCGGTACCGCACCGTGGCCCTCGACAACCGTGGCGTAGGGCGGAGCGATGTGCCGCAGGGTCCGTATCCCATCGCGGTGATGGCGTCCGATGCGGCAGCGGTCCTGGACGCCGCCGGCATCGAAAGTGCGCATGTATTCGGCGTCTCTATGGGTGGCATGATTGCGCAGGAACTGGCGCTGCGATATCCGGCGCGAGTGCGGTCGTTGATTCTGGGCTGTACTGCGGCGGGCGGGCCCACCGCGATCCGCGCCGAACCGGAAGCGATCCAGATGCTGATGAGTCGGGAGAAGATGAGCCCCGAGCAAGCTGCCGAAGCCGCCGTGCCGTTTATCTACGATCCGGCGACCCCGCGTGAACGGATTGATGAAGACCTGGCGATTCGCCGGCCATGGTTTCAGAGCGCAGAGGGATACGCAGCGCAGTTGCAGGGAATTCTCGCCTGGGAGGCATACAGCCGCCTCGGCCAGATCGTCGCTCCTACACTGGTGATCCACGGCGAGTCCGACCGGTTGATCCCGCCGGGAAACGCCAACTTGATTGCAGAGCGAATCCCCGGTGCGAAGCTAGTCAGGATTCCGTGCGCCAGCCATCTCTTCTTCAGTGATCAGCCGGACGTTCCCAACGCGCGATCATGGATTTTCTGGCGGTTCAGCGATGGGATAGGGACCAGCAAAAATCGAAAACGCAGCGATGGAGAATCTCTCGGCGATTCTTTGTCCCAGCACCTCTGCCAGCCGGAGAAAGCCTCATGTTGAAGGAGGTCGCGAGCACTCCGCAGGAGTCTTCCAGGAATGCGAGGGATCTTTTCAATCTCGCGGGACGCGTCGCCATTGTCACCGGGGGCTCCATCGGGCTGGGACGTCAAATCGCGCAAGGGCTGGCGGAAATGGGTGCTCACGTGGTGCTTTGCGCCCGCAAGAAAGAGCGCTGCCAGCAAGCCGCGGAAGAATTGCAGCAGCTGGGGGTAAGAACCCTGGCGCTCGGCTGTGATGTCAAGAATCCGGCCGAGGTTCAGGCAGTTGTTGACGCGACCTTCTCACAATTCGGACGGATCGATGTGCTGGTGAATAATGCTGGCATTTCCTGGGGCGCCCCCGTGGAACAGATGCGCCTCGAAGATTGGAACAAGGTAATCGAGACGAACTTGACCGGGACCTTTCTGTGCGCACAGGCCGTGGGAAAGGTCATGATTAAGCAACATCGCGGAAAGATCATCAATATTGCTTCGGTGGCTGGACTCGGTGGTGCGCCGCCAGCACTTCCAGCCATTGGATATCATGCCAGCAAAGGCGGAGTCATCAGTTTCACCAAAGACCTGGCCTGCAAATGGGCGCTGCACAATATCCAGGTGAATGCCATCGCTCCAGGCTGGTTTCCCACCCACATGTCCAACAAGGTGCTGGAGCATAATCGAGAATTTTTTCTTTCCCAGATTCCTCTGCGCCGTTTTGGCAATGAACAGGACCTGAAGGGAGCTGCTGTCTTTCTCGCTTCGGACGCTTCCGATTACGTTACCGGCCACATTTTGGTGGTGGATGGAGGTCAGTCGGCCTGGTAGTACTCGGCTACGCCATGAATATCCCTCTCACTCCAGTTCGCTTTCTGCGTTACGCCGAGCAGCAGTTCCCCGGCAAGACCGCTATTGTCTGTGGAGACCAGCGGTTCACTTACGCGCAATTTGCGGAACGGGCGAGCCGCCTGGCTGGCGTTCTGCGGGAAGCAGAAGTGCAACCCGGCGACCGCGTCGCGTTTCTTAGCCTTAACTGTCATCGACTTCTGGAAGCGTATTACGGTGTTTTAGAGGCCGGCGCGGTGTTGCTTCCCCTGAATTTCCGGCTCGCACCGCAGGAATTGGCCTACATTCTCAACGATTCCGGCGCGAAAGTACTTTTCCTGCAGAAAGAGTTCCTGGAAGTCGTCAATTCTTTTCGCGAGAGCGTTCCCAACATCCAGACTTTTTTCTTGCTCGATGCGTCGCCCGAGGCACGCTGGCTTTCGCCAAAGAATTACGAGGATAGCTTAGCGAGCGCCGCACCCCACCGCTCCGACATCATGGAATATGACGAAAATTCTCTAGCCGAACTCTTTTACACCAGCGGCACCAGCGCTAATCCCAAAGGAGTGATGCTGACCCACCGGAATATTTATCTCCATGCTTTATCTGTGTCTCTCCGGTTTAATACGAACGCCGACAGTGTGGAGTTGCACACAATTCCGTTGTTTCACGCCAATGGTTGGGGCGCAGCCCATTCCGTTACCTTTGCGGGCGCCCGTCACGTCATGATTTCGCGCTTCGTTCCCACTGAGGTGTTCCGTTTGATCGAGCAGGAGAGTGTGCGCTCCTTGAGCCTTGTGCCCATCATGGCGCTTGCTTTGGTCAACTGTCCCGAGCGGCCAAAATACGACCTGAGTAGCCTCGAATGGATCTCCATTGGCGGGGCCGCATCCTCGCCAACGCTGGTGCGCGAGGTCGAGGAAAAACTCGGCTGCACCTGCTTCTCGGGCTATGGCCTCACCGAAACTGCACCGGTGCTGTCCACTTCCCAGATCAAGCCGGAATTGCAATGGGAGGGTGATCAGCGTTTTGTGTCACAGGCCATGACCGGATTCGCCATCCCCGGCGTCGAGCTTCGTGTCGTGGATTATGAAGATAAGGATGTACCTCCCGATGGCAAAACCATGGGTGAGATCATCGCTCGCAGTGACGGTGTCATGGCGGGCTACTGGAAACAGCCCGCGGCCAGCGAGGAGGCGCTGCGCGGAGGATGGTTTCATACCGGAGACATGGCTGTCATGAACGGGGACGGCTACATTCTGATCGTGGATCGCCGGAAAGACATCATCGTAAGTGGTGGCGAAAACATTTCCTCGCTCGAGGTGGAGAAGGCTCTCGGGGCACATCCCAACGTCTACGAGGCTGCCGTTATTCCCGTTCCCGATGAAAAATGGGGCGAGGTGCCCAAAGGGTTGGTGGTCGTGAAACCAGGATCCGACCTGAGCGAATCGGAATTGCTTGATTTCTGCCGCGACCGCCTGGCTCACTTCAAGTGCCCGCGTTCCATTGAGTTCGTGGAGGCTCTGCCAAAAACCGCAACCGGAAAAATTCTGAAGAAAAACTTGCGCAAGAAGTACGGGGCTGCGCAAACGAGTGTTTCACCCGAATTTGCTCCGCGCAAGTGAACTTCTGAACGGAGGCTCCGGGTTCCTAAGTCAGGTGTAGAACTGCATACTTCATAAAAGAGTGCCTTGCCATGAGCGATCTAGTTCAACTCACGAAAAATCAAGACGTCGCGATCATCACCATTAACAACCCCCCGGTGAACGCTTTAGGTCCTGGCGTGCCCGAAGCTATTTCGCAAGCTATCACGGAAATCATCCAGGACGAGGGTGTCAAGGCCGCGGTGCTTATCGGTGCGGGGCGCACGTTCGTTGCCGGAGCGGATATCAAGGAATTTGGCAAGATAACCTCTGGGCAGAAGGCGCGCGGAACCGGCCTCCTGCCTCTGCTGCGGCAAATCGAAGATTGCCCGAAGCCGGTGGTGATCGCCATTCACGGTATGGCGTTCGGCGGTGGCCTGGAGCTGGCCATGTCTGGCCACTACCGCGTGGGGGCTCCGGGTGCGCAGGTTGGCCAGCCCGAAGTGAAGCTCGGTATTATTCCGGGAGCGGGCGGGACGCAACGGTTGCCACGGTTGGCGGGTGTTGCCAAGGCGGTCGAGATGTGCGCCCAGGGCAATCCGGTTCCGGCACGAGAAGCGTTGGAGCTTGGTATCCTCGATCGGATGATCGACGGTGATCTGCTGGCCGGTGCTATCGCATTCGCGCGCACTGTTCTGGAAAAGCCCGCGCCCAAGACTCGCGAACGCAACGAGAAGCTCAGAATCCCGGAACAGCATGCGGCCATCTTCACCGCCGCACGCGGGCTGGCGCGCCAGAAGCAGCGCGGCATGATGGCCCCGCTGGCCGCCATCGACGCGGTTGAAGCCGCCACCCGGCTCCCCTTCGATGAAGGTTGCGAGGTCGAAAAGAAACTGTTCAACGACTGTCTCTTCTCCGACCAGTCCAAGGCGCTCATGCATGTCTTCTTTGGCGAGCGCGAAGTGGCGAAAGTGCCCGACATACCGAAGGAGACTCCCATTATTCCGGTGAACTCGGTGGGGGTTGTGGGCGCCGGAACGATGGGTGGCGGAATCGCGATGGTGTTCGCCAACGCCGGCATCCCCGTCTTGCTCAAGGACGCCGACCAACCAGCTCTCGACCGTGGCATGGAAGTTATTCGAAAGAACTACGCAAGTTCGGTCAAACGCGGCCGCTTTACGCAGCAATTCGTGGATGAGCGTTTGCAGCTGATTAAGCCGGTGCTCAGCTACGACGATTTTGGCAACGTGGACATGGTGGTTGAGGCCGTGTTCGAGGGCATGCCGCTCAAGAAAGAAGTTTTCGGCCAGCTGGATCGGGTTTGTCGACCTGGCACGATTCTGGCGAGCAATACGTCAACCCTTAGCATCGACGAAATAGCCTCAGCCACAGTGCGGCCCGAAGCTGTAATCGGCACACATTTTTTCAGCCCCGCGAACCTGATGCGCCTGCTCGAAATTGTGCGTGGCAAGGCCAGCAGTAAAGAAGTCATCGCTAGCTGCATGCAACTCTCCAAGAAGCTCAGCAAGGTCGGTGTCCTGGTGGGCAATTGCCGGGGGTTTGTGGGGAACCGCATGTTCGGGCCCTACCGCCGCGAAGCGCAGTTTTTGGTCGAGGAAGGTGCAAACATCGAAGCGGTCGATCAGGCGCTTTACGACTTCGGCATGGCGATGGGCCCGCTGGCTACAGGTGATCTCGCCGGCCTGGACGTCGGCTGGCGCATCCGCAAAGAATATCGGCACCTGGAAAAGCCCGGCGCACGGCAGCCGTTAGCCGAAGACCGTCTGTGCGAAATGGGACGTTATGGCCAGAAAACCGGCGCCGGCTGGTACAAGTACGACGAGAACCGGCGCGCGATTCCTGATCCCGAAGTCGCCGACTTGCTGCGCAAGTGGGCCACCGAAGCTGGCATCCCGCAGCGCAAGATCTCGCCGCAAGAGATCGTGGACCGCTGCATCCTGGCCCTTGTGAATGAGGGCGCACGCATCCTCGAGGAGGGCATCGCTCTGCGCGCCGTCGACATCGACATCATTTACCTGAATGGGTACGGATTCCCCGCTTATCGCGGCGGACCGATGTGGTACGCCGACACCGTGGGCCTAAATAGGGTCCTCGACCGGATTTCGGAATTCCACCGACAGCACGGCGAACTCTGGGAACCTGCTACCCTGCTGAAGCGACTGGCTCAGGAGGGTGCAACCTTCGCCGAATTCCACCAGGGCCAGGATGTGACGGCTGCGTGAAAATGAATGGCATGTACAGATATCGAGCAACCGTTCGGTGATGCATGGGTCGCGTTCTTCTGATTCGGCATGCACAAGCGTCCTTCCTCGAGCAGAATTACGACAAGCTTTCCGCGATCGGGGAAGCGCAGGCTCGTCGATTGGGGCAATACTGGGTGGGACTGAAAATGGTGTTTGACCGGGTCTTCTCGGGGCCACGTGTCCGGCAAAAGGACACCGCGAGGATTGTGGCCGAGGTCTACCGCGATGCCGGCCTCCCCTTCCCCGAGCTGGTGATAATGGATGAGTTCGACGAATACCAGGGCGACGCGGTGCTGGAGCAAGGACTCCCCCGACTGCTCGAAAGCAACAGCGAGGTTCGCGAACTGCATGGCGCGTTTCAGAGCTCGAGCAGTCCTGACCGACGACTGGCGAATTTCGAGAAGCTGTTCGAGATGCTGATTACCAAGTGGGTCGACGGAGAGGTCGTGCTCCCCACGGTGGAGTCGTGGGCGGAATTCTGTGCCCGGGTCGACCATGGGCTATCGCAATGTACGTCCGCGAATGGTCGGGGCCAACAGCTAGCGATTTTCTGTTCGGGTGGCCCAATAGGGGTAGCTATGAGGCGCGCTTTCCACCTCTCATCGCAAGACACGCTCCGAGCAGCCTGGATGTTGCGGAACTGTTCCTATAGTGAGTTCCTGTTCTCCAACAATCGCTTTACTCTGAGTACGTTTAATGCCTTTCCGCATCTGGAAGACGTCTCGTTGCTGACTTACAGGTAGCATTCGTGCCCACACGCACGTGAGGGCGTAGCTTTCGGAACTTGACGAGCCTGATATGGCCGACCTTCGAGACCATCCAACCTTTGTACGAGCCGGGGAAGAACTGGACCTGGCCAGACTCGAACCGTTCTTGCGCAGCCATTTCCCCAATGCCACGGGCACTGTTAGTATCGCGCAATTCCCCAGTGGCCACTCCAACTTGACGTATCTGGTGTGTCTGGGCGACCGCCAGATGGTGCTGCGCCGTCCTCCGTTCGGCAGTAAGGTCAAAACCGCGCATGATATGAGTCGGGAGTACCGCGTGCTCTCGAAACTGCACCTCGTTTACCCGCTAGCTCCGAAGGCGCTACTGTACTGTGGAGACCCGTCAGTGCTCAGTTCGCCCTTCTACCTGATGGAACGGGTAAGAGGAGTTA
>Ga0187817_10001221_pt1 | contig 12375 bp, 12 predicted proteins | sample NC_wetland_sal_i_17_FD_132431 | JGI IMG/M metagenome (GOLD analysis project Ga0187817, IMG submission 132431) | Wetland sediment microbial communities from Neuse River Estuary, North Carolina, USA - SO4_2 | ecosystem: Environmental > Aquatic > Freshwater > Wetlands > Sediment | place: USA...
GGTTTGAGGTCGGGCGCGAGGAGCGAATAGTGCCAGCGCTTCGGGTTCCCGCCGAGGTACCCTTCCCGCTCGACGAGCAGCGTCGATGCGCCGAGGGCCGCGAGCTCGGCGGCGGCGCTCAATCCGGCCGGGCCCGCCCCTAGGACGAGGATGGGGTTCACCGGGAACGTCCTCGTTCGTCCGATGCGACGGGTCCGACGGGAGCCGGCGCGCTCGGGGCGTCGTCCGGAAGGACCTGACCTTTGTTGATGGCGAAGAAGCTCTCGATCTCCCCGTGGGCGGGGTGGAGCAACTCCGGCACCTGGCCGTCCTTGAGCGCCTTCAGGTACTCTCGGAACTCGGCCTTCGCCGCCGCCCAGTCGATCCCCATCTTCGTCATCAGCGCTTCCGCGGAGGCGGCGTGCCAGTGCACCTGCGCGATCTTGTACGGGTGCGCGCCCATTGCAAGCGCCGCGAACTGCACGTCGGAAAGGACCGGCAGCATGTAGGGAAGGCCGTGGGCCTTGCCGATCCACTGGCTCTTATCGAGGGTGGTCACACAGCCGGTGTCGCTGGTGATCGCGACGTCCGCGTGCGCCTCCTCGACCATCGGGCGGATCTTCCGCAGGTTCGCGAACGAACGGCTGAATTCGCGTTCACTGAGGATGTGGCGGAACCCGAAGCCACAGCAATCGTACCACGTCGAGTAGTCAGCGACCGTCGCGCCGAGCGCCATGAGGATCCCAGAGGGGACGGCGGGCCGCTGTCCGGCGTAGATCCGTTCGTCGTAGATCGCATCCTCGGGGACCATCTTGTAGTAGTGGCAGGGTTCATGAACGGTCGCGATCGTCCCGTGGACGTCGTGCTTCTGACGCGCCAGGATCTCGGGCGTCATGGCGTGGACCCACTCGGAATAGTGAACGATCTCCTCGGGAAGGACCAGCTCCCGGCCTAGCTTGCGGAGCACGTCGCGGACCTTCGCGCGGACCTTCGGGTTCTCGACCAGGAGCTTCCGCATCTCCTTGTAGTCCCCATAGCTCGTCCCACAGTGGATCAGGGGGAAGTGGTCGGTCTCGTAGGCACGGTGGAAGTTGCGCGCGGCGACCGCCGCAAGTGCGACCGGGTTGGAGGTCGCCGTGCCGTGGTAGTTCCACGCGGTGCAGGACGTTTGGTGGGGCTCGTTGAGGTACGTACGCCCGGTCTCGTTCATCAGCCACAGCAACGAAGACGGGTACCCGGGGATGTTGCCGCACTGGCCGCAGGACTTGTGATGCCAGAGCCGGTCGGTGGGGATCTTCTTGGTCCACCCAAAGAGCGTCATCGCCTCGACGGGCCGGTTCTCCGGGCGGATCCGGTGGATGAGGATCTCGCCCTCGGCTTCGAGATGTTTCATCTCCTCGCGGACATCGACGACCTTCTTGCCGGTCCCCTTCTGGTGCTGCGTCCGTTCCTCGACGACCTTGCGGATCTCGTCGGCGCTCAACATCGTCCTTCTCTCACCCCGTGAACGTCGCCACCGGGCCGTGCATCCCTTCGAGCTCGGTGCGGTACCGCTCGCGGGCCTCTTCGAACTCCTCGCGTCGTTCTTCGATGATATCGATCAGCATCTCGGTCAGGTCCGGGTCGAGGCCGCGGAGCATGTCGAGGACGCCGGTTTCCTCGTAGATGCGGAACAGCTCGAGGGACGTCTGGACCGAGACCTCCCACGCGGAGCGCGTCGTCTGGAGGACGTCGGACGGAATCGCCCGTCGCATCACCTCAGCGCTCACGTCCCAGAGCTTGTCAGAGCCCGTCGCGAACGGTCCCCAGTCCCGGAAGAAGTCGGGCTGGATCATGTCGGACGAGACCTGCGTACCGACGGTCATGAGTAGGGTGAGGGATCGCCCAAAGGGGGCGAGGACCTTGCGAGTCGACTCGAGCCCGTGGATGACCGAGAGCTCTCGCATGACGCTGATGATCCCGGCGATATCGTTCCCGAAGCGACAGCGCATGTTGCACGTGTAACACTGGCAGCAAGCCCAGATCTTTTCCTGCATGGCGTCCCAGAGCGTCGTCGCGTCGCCGTTCTGGGCGATCTGGAGCATCTCCCGTGGCGAGAAGTCGTAGAACCTGGCGGCAGGGCAGCCGGTCGTGCACTCGCCGCAATTGAGGCACCCGAGCACGAACTCGCGGTGCCGTCGGTCCGCGCGGAACTCGGCATAGATCGTCTCCGCCAACGACCGTTCGTCGGGCGTGGTACGACGCCGCCCGGTCAACTCCATCGCGGGAGGCGAAGCCGCCTCTTCTTCGGTGAGCGTGAGCGTCCGTCGCGGAAGATGAGCGACGAGGCTCATGGGACACCCAGTTGGACAATCTTCCAATAGGGGGGGCCGTGATAAGAGTTTGCACTCCGAGAGATTCGACCCGCGCCGGGACGCGACGCGCCCACAGTTTCGCGGCTTCGTCGGCCGTGAGCGACTCGCAATCCGAATGGCCGACCGTCTGGCCCGTTCCGGGCCGGTTTCGCTCCAGCCCTCAAGGGTCCCCCGACCCCGGCTCGAAGGTCTCGTCCTCGGCGTCCGCCTGGAGCCCCCGGCCTTCCCGGTACTCCCGGAACGGATGGTCGACCTCGGACTGATTCTCGTGGAGGACCTGCTGCTGGTATCCGCATCGCCTGCATGCGTAGAGAGCGACCATCTCCGAGTCGGCGACCCGCCGATAGCCGAGTTCGCCGCACCGTGGGCAGGGCTGGTCCTGGCGCGAGCCGTACTGGAGGACCTTGGCGTTCATCCGTCGGTCGAACTCTTTGGGATCGATCGGCGCGGCGTCCTGGGAGGGGTCCGCCATCGATGTAGTGTGTTCATGGGGCGCGGGCCCATAAACCCTGCCGGTGGAACCGATGTTCCGAACGGTCTAAGGGGGAGACCCTTCGCATGGGGGCCTCAGTCCGCGACTCTCGCACCGTGAAAAGGCGCCATCCCGATGAGTCCCTCTACCTCCGAATCGAGACCGCTGCCGGTTCGACCCGACCCCACGCGTGAACACGTCGCACCGGTCGCGCCGCACGGTTTTGAACGTGCTAGATCCCCACCGCTGGCGGGGGGTGGCCCCGGTGGCAGTCTCTCTCCCCGAATGGCCGCGTCGAGCAGTTCGTTTGACGTGAACCGGGGGCGCCGGTCCATCGCAAATGCCGAGTATACGCCGCGCCCTTATCGGTCGCGGCGGACGATGGACCAGGCAACGGTAGCACCGCTTTCCGGGCGCGTCGCGGTGGTCACTGGCGGCACGTCGGGCCTCGGACGAGAGGTTGCGGTCGGACTGGCGGGCCAGGGCGCCACGACGGTGATCGTTGGGCGCGGGAAGGACCGGGTCGCGCAGGTCGCGGCGGAGATCGCGAAGGCGACCGGTAACCGTTCGGTCGAGTCGGTGGCGGTCACGGACCTTGCGCTTCGTGCGGAGACCGCGGCGGTGGGGCGAGTGCTCCTGGAGCGGTACGCGCGGATCCACGTGCTCGTGAACAACGCCGGCGCGTACCTCGCCCGACGCGAAACGACGTCCGAGGGCCTCGAACGCACGTTCGCGCTGAACGTCCTCTCGCCGTTCCTCCTCACGTCGTTGCTCGTGCCTCGGCTGACCGAGAGCGCCCCAGCTCGCGTGGTAAACGTCGCGTCGGCCGCCCATCAGCGGAACTCCGTCGACTTTTCCGACCTTCAGAGCGCGCACCGGTACGGAGGATTTCGGGCATACGGTCGCTCGAAGCTCGAACTTCTTCTCCTGACCCGGGAGTTCGCCCGGCGTCTGGAGGGGACCGGCGTGAGCGTGAACGCGGTCCACCCGGGGTTCGTCGCCACCGGTTTCGGGTTGAACAACGGTGGAGGATTCGCGCTAGGGATGCGGGTCGTCATGGCGCTCTTCGCTCGCAACGTTCGCCGCGGGGCCGCCGTCCCGCTCTTCGCCGCCACCGACCCTTCCGTGGGAGCACGAACCGGGCTGTACCTAGTGGACCGCCACATCAGCCCCGGCTCCGCGTCGTCGCGGGACCTAGCGGTCGCCGGGCGGCTCTACGAAGTGTGCCGCGAACTCACCGGTGCCCCCGAGGTCCCCCAACGGGTCCCCGCTCCGGCGCCGTGAAGGCTGACCCCGACGGGACGCAGCAACGAACGTCGATGAGACGCCGCTCGGTCACTCCTCGGCGATCTCGCCGCGGGCTTCCGATTCGGCGTACTTGTGGACCACGTCGACGAACGTGGAGTGCGACCACGTGAGGGGGGTGGCGCTCTTCGGCTCCGAGGTGATCCGGTCGATCTGTTCGGGAAGCAGGCGGGTCGGGGTCGCGTGCGATGCCGCCCACTCGATGAGCTCGCGGCAACGGTCGCGGTCCCCGAGGCGCAGGCGAGCCTCCGCGAGCCACAGGGTGCATATGATCCACGGGTTCTCCCGTCCGTAGTATTGGTCGCCCTCGTACCGTGCGAGGCCCCCCTGTTCGGCGCACCAGAGCCGTTGCTCGATGGCGTCGACCTCGAGCCGCGCTCGGGGGTCGGTCCAGGGGATGAGACCCATCTTGAACGCGAGGAGGATCGAGGCGTCCAGCCGCTCGTCCCGCGGGGAGATCGAGCGCACGAAGCGGTGCCGCGCGTCGTCCCAGAAGTGGCGCTCGGCGGCCGCGGCGATCTCGCGCGACGTCGTGCGCCACACCGTCGGGTCCTTGCCGATCTCGCTCGCCACCCGGGCCGCCCGCTCGAGCGCGTGCGCCACGGCCGCGGTCGAGTACGCGTGGATGCCCATGCGCTCCTCCCAGAGGTCGAAGCTCGGCGCCGGAAGTCCGGTCTCGACATCCCGGAACGCGGTCAAGAAGTTCGCCGCCCCCTTTACCGCCGGCCACAGGTCGAGCAGCACGTCGGGGTCGGCGCCGCGCTTGAAGTGGTGCCACGCGGCGGCGATCACGGTCGCCGTCTGGTCGATCTGCAAGAAAGGAGGCGGGTGCCAGGTGCTTCCGATCGCCCCGTCCGGGAAGTTCCGGTGGAAGAACGAGCCGTTGGGGTTTTGGCATTCGCGCGCGAAATGGAGGAAGCGACCGGCATTTTCATAGAGACCGGCTTCGTCCATCGCTTTCGAGACGAAGCCCCCGTCGCGCCACCAGCAGTAGTTGTACGTGTCGCCGGCCGCGACCAAGGACCGGGTATCGGGCGAAGCGATGACCGCGCCGTTCGACCCGGTGCAGTGTCGCATCAGGAGGACGCTCGACCGGTAGACCTCTCGCCCGAGCTGGCTCAAGCCCGTGGGGGGATTCGGCAGGCGACGCTGCACCCAGGTCTGCCAGAACGCTTCCGATTCGCGGATGAATCGGGCGTAGCCGCCGTTCCGGACGTAGTCCCGAACTTGATGAACGCCGTGGAGGCTTCGGCCCGCGGCCATGAACAGGCGGATCTCGACCTCCCGGTCCGGCATCGACTCGAGGTCCCACTCCATGACGCTGTCCGCGGCGCCGTGGGCGACGGGTCGGCCCTCGAGCCGACCGTCCTCGGCGTCCACGTAGGTGCCGCGCAATCCCTTCAGTGTGTGCTCCCCGCACACGGCCCGGTTGAACGGCGGGTCCGAGAAGAACTCGAAGAAGAACCCCCGCTTGTAGTGGACGAGGGACGGCGTCGCCGGATCGACGTAGGCGGTGTCCTGGTACATCGACTCGGCAATCTGGAAAGCGTGGTAGGCGAAGAGGCGGAGCGGGCGACCGGGCTCGGCACGAACGCGGAACACCCGACCGATCAGGTCGTGGTTCGGATGGACGTGGTCGCGTACCGAAATTCGGACCCCGTGACCCGACCAGACCGACTCGGGGAGATGGCCGGGCCCGAACGGCTCCTGGTGGATCTCGTATCCGTTCCCCCTTCTCAGCCAAGCGAACTTCGAGGAGTGTACGTCGAACAGTCCGAGGCGAGCCTCGCGCAGCTGCTGGAACTGGCCGGGGAACGGATAGAAGAGCTCGTTCCAATCCCCGTTCTCATTGACGGTGAGGAGCAATCGGCCATTGCCGGTGATCTGGGTGATCATCCGACGGCCATCCCGGACCGCTGTCTCGGCTCGCGCCACTCCGTCATTCGGTCGCGGGACGGGGAGTTCGCCGGCCCTTAACGGTTGGCTTAGAGTCGCGTTCTCGGGGCCAGCGTGCGACCCTGAGGGGGCGCGGCATGGGTGATCTCCGCGCTCCTCCCCCGGGCGTGAGGGCATCGATCCGGGTCCATCGCTCGGAGGCGGGCGCGTAGGTACCCGTCCGGGCCATACCGAAAGCTACGAGAACCCCTCCGGTGTGGGGCGGTCGATGACGACCATCGGGGACCTCGACCGGATCGTGCGCCGACACCACTTGCTCAAGCACCCGTTCTACGCGGCCTGGTCGAACGGCACTCTACCGGTCGCGACCCTTCGAGACTACGCGGCTCAGTACTATCATTTCGAGGTCAATTTCCCCCGATACGTCGCGGGAGCCTATGCGCGCCTCGAACGCCCTCAGGACCGTCGCGTCCTGCTCGACAACCTGGTCGACGAGGAAGGGCGCTCGCCGACGCACCCGGAGCTCTGGGCCGATTTCGCCCACGCCCTCGGCGTGAACGTGCGCGATGGAACGGTGGCGCCGGCGACCCGCCGCCTCCTCCGTGTCTATGAGGGTCACGCCATTCGCGGGTCCGCGCCGTCGGCGCTGGGAGCACTCTACGCCTACGAGTCGCAGTTTCCCGAAGTGGCCCGGGAGAAATCGCGCGGCCTTCGGGAGAACTATGGGATCCGCTCGAAGGCCGCCCATGAGTTCTTCCGAGTCCATACGTTCGCGGACGTCGAGCACTCCGCGGCCGAGCGTCGGCTGCTTTCGCACTACTTGCGCCAGGACCCGAAAGCCGGCGCGGCCGCATCGAGCGCCGTCCAAGACGCGGTTCAGGGCTGGTGGAGCTTCCTCGATTCGTTCGCGAGGTAAGCGGGCCCCACCCGCGCCTCTCGGGCCCCGTCTCGTCGAAGCGGGCGAGTCGACGTCTCACGACGGGACCGGCAACGGAACCCGGACCGGATCGCTCTCGGGCGGGGAAGGACGCCAGGCGTGGCGAAGGATTGCGATTCCGGCCACGATCGCCGCGTCGGCGAGAAGTAGGTCGAACGGGTCGTAGAAGTCCTGGAGCTTCACGAGGCCCGCCACCAAGGAGGTCGCCCCGACGAGCAGGAACAAGCCTCGCGCCGTCTCGGTCATCGGGGACCGGCGGAATGCGAGGTGAAGCCAGGCCCCACCGCCCGCGAGCGTCGCGAGCGCGATCGCGGCGTCAGGAAGGTCCCCGTAATCGGTAACGAGCTTGATGGCCCCAAGGGCCAGGGCGTTCAGGGCGAAGGCGACCTCGAATCCGGTCCGACGGGCGAGGAGATACCCGAGTCCTACGGCGACGGGAAGCTCGATGACGAACGCGTCCGCGAGCTCCGGAGTGATCCCCGGCGAAAGCAGGAACGCCGACACCGTCCCCACCCACGGTCGGGCCGTGGATGAGGCTTTTCGAAGCGAAGGAGACGACGGGTGGTCCCGCGCGTTTAGTGACCTCGGCCGAACCGCGCCGTGGCGCTACTTGAGAATTGGAACGCCGAGCCGGTCGAGCGCTCGCCGCCGAAGGTCGGTCAGAGCGTTCATGTAGTTCGCGTAGGCGTCGTACGGGCTTTCGTAGCTCGAGAAGTACTGGTGGACCCCTTGGTCGGCCCCGTGGCCGCTCACGTACATGTAGTAGAAATGGTCCGAGGTGAGGAGCTTCCTCCAGTCCGTGAGGATCTGCGGGTCGTTGGCCTGCCGGGCGACCACCCCGACCTTCTTCACGGCCTCGAAGGCCGACCGTTGCAGGTCGTTCCCCAGCCAGGCCCCGAGGTCCCGGTTCTGGTCCGCCCAGCTCACCGTCCGTGGGACGCTCAACGGCCCTCTCGGCGGCCCCCGCACCGCTTCTTCCACGGTTGCCCACTCGAGACCCGAGTGGTGTCGAACCTCGGCGGGCAGGGCGCTCAAGAACTCGAGGATGCCGGTGCGGGCGGGGTGGTGTTCGCCGAGGGTCTCGAAGTCCATGAAGAGCCCTACGAGGTCGCCCGGCGTCGCGGCGATCCACCGGGCGTACTTGTCCGCGGTGAGCGGGTACTCGTTCCATCCCTTGGAAGAGAACCGGAACCCGACGTCGTCGCTGAGCGGATAGTGACGCAGCAGAAGTATGAGCGTCGGAACCGGGGCCGCGCAGTACCGGTACGTCGCGGGTTCACCGCGGAGGACGCCTTCCCATCCCTCCGCTAGCATTCCGTGGAACCGCTCCGTCTCGGCGAAGCGGGCGAGGTCATCCGAGTACGCGAGCTCGGTCATCCGGAGGACCGTCGGTTCGGCGCCGAACTCGCTCCGAAGGAGCTCGCGGTGCATCCGAACCTCCTCGGTCAGCTCGGGCGGTGGAAGCAGGAAGGCGAGGGAATGATAGTAGGTCTCGGAGAGGAACGCCACGCGCCCCGTCCGCTTGAGGGCTCGAAGCCGGTCGAGCACGTCGGGCGCCGCGGCCCGGGCCTGCTCGACGAACGTCCCGGTCACGGAAAGGCTCAACCGGAACTCCGAGTGCTCCTCCAGGGCTCGAAGAATCCGGTCGAGGGCCGGCCGGTAACATCGTTCGGAGATCCCTCGGAAGATCGCGAGATTGCGCTCGACATCGAAGTACGAGCGACCGCTGCCGAGGTCGAGGTAGCGGAAGCGGGCGAGCCGCCACGGCTGGTGGAGATGGAAATAGAGGACGACCTTCAGACCTGCCTCCCCTGGGTTCGCATCGCCTCCAGGTAGACGACCACGGTCTCCCGCGCTCGCTCGGGCCAGCCTTCCCGAAGGGCCTCCCAGCGGCCCTGCTCGCCCATCGTCTGGCGGAGCGTCGGGTACTCGAGCAGCTCCGCGATGCGGCTCGCGAACTCGTCCACGTCCCAGAAGTCGACCCGGAACGTCGACGAGCTCACCTCCGCGACGCCGCTGGTCTTCGAGACGATGGTCGGGACCCCCGCGGCCATCGCCTCGAGGGCCGCGATGCCGAACGGCTCGACCACGGACGGTAGGACGAACACCGAAGCCCCCGAGAGCAGGACATCCCGCTCCTCCTCCGTGACCTTTCCGAGGAACATCACCCGGTCGCCGACCCCCAGCCGCGCGGCGATCTGGACGAGGCGACCGTACTCGGGACCTTCGCCCGCGACGACGAAGAGGACGTCCGGGAACGTGGGGGCGATCCGCGCGACGGCTCGCAGGAACGTGTCCACCCCTTTCATCGCCGCCAGTCGGCCCACGTAGAGCACGAACCGCTTCATCGGGTCGATCCGCTCGAGGCGCTCGGTCGGTCGGACCGCGTTGTAGATGACCCGGACCTTGGAAGGGTCGGCCGCGTACCGGTCGATTAGTTGTTGACGAAGGTGCCGGCTCACGGCGATGATGCGGTGAGCGGCGGAAATCCCGGTCTGCTCGCGCGCGAGGATCCGGTCCCAGGGATGGCCGAGGGACCGGTCGTACTCGGTCGAGTGGACGGTCATGACGAGCGGTCGGTGAAGGCGGTGGGCGAGGTCTCGTCCACCCAGGGTTCCGAACCAGTCGTGGACGTGGACGACGTCGACCTCACCGAGGTCGTTGAGCCCGGCGACCCAGACATTAAAGCCGTCGATCGCGTCGACGAACGGGCTCCCCGGAGCCGTTCCGGACCAGTACGCCGGAGGATAGCGAGGGCTCTTCGCCGCAGTGGCCTCTCCCGGGTATCGAAACCGCACTCCTTCTACGGGCGTGAACGGCCCAACGAATGGGGTCAGGAAAGTGACGCGATGTCCGAGATGGGTGAGCTCTCGCGTCAGTTCGTAACAATGCACGCCGAGGCCGCCCGTGTGGTGGGGAGGGAACTCCCAACCGACCATGACGATGTGAAGCGGTCGGGGCGCGGCCTCCAGTCGGCGCGGCGCGGCCCGTGAGGCCGCGGGCCCGGCGGGGGTGCCCCGACGCAGCTCGTCGAGTTGAGAGGTGCGGTCGACCATGTTCGGCCGTTCTCGCCGGACCTTGGGCGCACCGCGTCCTCGCCCGGTGTGGCGACGGACCGCGGGGGGGTGAGGGGCGCGGCGCGGGCGCTTCTTTCCCGAACGAACCATTTGGTGTTACCTCAATCGACCGGGCAGAGCGGGACCTGGCAGAGACGGGAGGCAGATGAAGCCGCCGCCGACCGGGCCGGCCGCGGGTCCCGCCCACCCGGCTCAGAACCCCGCGAGGAGTTCCTCGACGGCCGCGCGCGGGTCGGCGGCTCGGGTCACTGCGCTGGCGACCAGCACCCCCGAGCTTCCGAGCTCGAGGGCTCGCGCCACGTCCCTGCGGTCGTGGACGCCGGCCCCGCAGAGCACGAGGGTCGACGGCGACACCGAGTGGACGGCCTCGACCGACCCCGATACGACTTCGGGCCGGGCCGTCGAAACGGCGCGGTCGCCCCCGATCAGTTCCGGAGGTTCTACGGCGAGATAGGGCGGCCGTGTTTGGCCGAGCCGCCGGGCCGTGGCGACGTCCCGCGCACAAACGACCGCGACCATTCCGAGCCCCTGGAGACGACGAACGGTGTCCCGGACCCCGGCGGATGAGATCGGATGCTCCGAGTGGTTCACGAGACTTCCCCAGCCCCCAGCCGCGCGCACAGCCTCCGGGGGGACGAAGCCGGTGTGGGCTCCCAAATCAAGGCGGTCGACGTGCTGGGCCAGCACCGGGATGGCCACCGAGGCGGCCACGCGCGCAAGGTCCGGCATCGCGGGGGCCACGGCGACCGCGACGCCCATGGACTTCCCCAACTCCTCGAGCAACCGAGCGGTACGCTCGGCGCCCGGGCCCACGTGGCCAGAGTAGGTCTTGAGATTCAATAGTAACAGCGGGCGGCCCAGCCCTCCGGGTTCAATGGACGGGGACGGCGCGAGCCCGCTTCGGCCGAGAGCAGATGGCGTATTCGTCTCCGTCGAAAAAGACCTCCCGGTCGGGGTGCTTGCGTTGGAGCTCGGAGATGCGGGTGAGGACGTCTTCGAGCGTCGTGGACTCGTCATTGGGGTCGATCCTCAGGTGCACCGTCTTCTCGGGTCGTGCGGCCGTGTGACCCGTCCCGGGCATGAGGCTCCGAGGGAAAGGGCACGTGGTGGAGGTCTAAAAGGCGTTCGACCGAGCTCGCGGTCGGTTCCGGTGGACGTACCGTGGCCCACCACGCCCCTCCGCTCCCATGGATGCGGAGGGTCAGCGTCCCCGCATACCGGTCCCAATTCGGCCGAGGGTTGGGGCGCCGGCGGCGTGCCTGGATTCTGGTCCCGGCCAAATAGGAACCCTCTTATTCCACCTCTGCGTCGCGCCGTCAGCGGGGGATTTTCGAACATGGCAGAAGCCCAGGGGGAAACCTCGGCGAAAGACGACGAGATGCGCCTCACCGAGGCGGAGATTGCGGTCCACTGGAAGGAAGAGGGGTACTTCCATCCGAACGCGAAATTCATCGGACAGGCCAATCTTACCGACCCGGCCGTCAACGAAAGGTTCGCCGAGAAGAACTTCCCCGAATGCTTCCGGGAGTATGCCGACTTACTCACCTGGGACAAGTACTGGGACAAGACCCTCGACACGAGCAACGCTCCGTTTTTCAAGTGGTTCGTGGGCGGCAAGTTGAACGTCAGCTACAACTGCGTCGACCGCAACCTGGCGAAATACGCCAACAAGGCCGCGATCTTGTTCGTCTCCGAGGCCGAGGAGGATCCGGTCGAGGCGATCACCTACCAGGAGCTTTATGTTCGCGTCAACGAGATGGCCGCGCTCCTGCGCGATTTCTGCGGCCTCAAGACCGGGGACCGGGTCACGCTCCACATGCCGATGGTTCCGCAGCTCCCGGTCACGATGCTGGCGTGCGCCCGCCTCGGCGTCATCCACTCCGTCGTGTTCGGAGGCTTCAGCGGCGAAGCCTGCGGGGGCCGCATCGCGGATTCGAAGAGCCGTCTCCTCATCACGATCGACGGGTACTACCGCAGCGGCAAGATGCTCGACCACAAGGCGAATGCCGACATCGCGGTCAAGAAGGCCGAGGAGGAAGGCACCAAGGTCGAGAAGGTCCTCATCTGGAAGCGCTTGCGCGACAAGTCGTCGACCCAGACCCCCCTGGTCGCGGGCCGCGATTTCATCGTCGACGACCTCCTCAAGCAATACCGGGGTGTGATCGTCCCGCCGGTCTCGATGCCGGCCGAAGCCCCACTGTTCCTGATGTACACGAGCGGGTCGACGGGAAAGCCGAAGGGTTGCCAGCACTCCACCGGCGGCTACCTCGCGTACGTCACGGGCACGTCGAAGTACATCCAGGACATCCATACGACCGACATCTACTGGTGCATGGCCGACATCGGATGGATCAC
>Ga0187817_10001222_pt1 | contig 12374 bp, 11 predicted proteins | sample NC_wetland_sal_i_17_FD_132431 | JGI IMG/M metagenome (GOLD analysis project Ga0187817, IMG submission 132431) | Wetland sediment microbial communities from Neuse River Estuary, North Carolina, USA - SO4_2 | ecosystem: Environmental > Aquatic > Freshwater > Wetlands > Sediment | place: USA...
AATCGCGACGTGGGGCTCGTGATGTTCTTAGGGCTGGTCGCCGACATGGCTTTGTCGCGTTTCGCCGGCTTGAGCTGAGCGGGCGCCGAGACTAAGTCGGCTTGGGAGCGGCCGCTGCCGTTCCCAAGCCGATGATTAACTCGCCCCGCCGTCTTCTTCAGAGCAGCCGACTGCTGCGACCGTATCGCCAATCATGCATTAAGCGCCTTCCCGGCAGTTTAAGAGATAGCGTAAATTCGCCGTAACCCGGCGGCCGGTTTTAAGTCCGCCGAGGAAAAGCGGGGAGCGGGCCCAGCCGGCTTGCACCAGCCCGCACCTTCCGGCAGGAAACGCTTAAGGACCGTCGCAACGCTATCCGTGAGGGAACAAGCTTAATGACTGCCGAGAAGAAACCGTCGAAGCAATTGCTGCACCTGGTTTTCGGGGGCGAGCTCACCAACCTCGACGGCGTCGAGTTCCGCGATCTCCATAATCTCGATATCGTGGGCATCTATCCCAACTATGCCGAAGCCTTCGCCGCCTGGAAGGGCGCCGCGCACCGCACCGTCGACAACGCCATGATGCGTTACTTCATCGTCCACATGCACCGCCTTCTCGACCCCGAGCATCCGGCGGCGGCCGACGCCAAGGCGCCATCGTGACGGGGAACGGTACGCAAGCGGCCGCGAGGCCCGCACCGCAGAAGCTGACGCTCGACGAGCATCAGCGCGGGCTGCTCATGCGGTTTACGCGCGAGTGGATCGCGCCGCGCTGGCGCGAGCTCATCTGGGCGCTCCTCTTGACCGCACTGCTCGCTGCCGCGACCGGCGCCTATCCCATGATCATCAAGGCCTCCTTCGATGCCCTCATGAAGGAGCAGAACGCGGTGCTGCCCTATGTGCTCGCCGCCATCATCACGGTGACGATGCTGCGCAGCCTGTTCCTCTATTGGCAGACGGTCGAGACCAACCGCATCGTCATGCGCATGACCACCGACATGCAGAAGGTCGCGTTCGAGCACCTCGTGTGGTCCGATCTTGCGCGGCTGACACGGGAGACGCCGGGCCGGATGGTGTCGAAGCTGACGAACGACATCTCCTTCGTGCAGCAGGCGGCGCTCGCCGCGCTCAACACGGCGGTGCGCGACGTGCTCTCAGTCGTCGCTCTCGCCATCTCGATGTTCTATCTCGACTGGGTGATGTCGCTGATCGTGATCGGCGTCTACCCGATCGCCGCCATCCCCGTGGCGGCCTTGAGCAAGCGCCTGCGGCGCGTCGCCAAGCGCACGCAGGACGAGCTCGGCGACATGACCTCGCTTCTGACCGAAAAGCTGTCGAGCCCGCGCCTCATCAAGTCGTTCCGGCTGGAGAAATACGCAGGCGAGCGGCTAAACCAGAGCTTCGAGCAGGTCTACGACCTGCGCATGAAGGCCGTGCGCAACCGCGCCCGCATCGACCCGATGCTGGAGGCGCTCGGCGGACTCGCGGTGACGGGCGTCATCGCGTTTGCCTACTGGCGCATCGCCAGCGGCATTTCGACCGTTGGCGACTTCATGGGCTTCATCACGGCGCTGCTGATGGCGGCGCAGCCGATCCGCGCGCTCGGCGCGCTGTCGGGGCGCATCAACGAAGGTCTCGCCGCCGCCGAGAGCTTCTACGGCCTCGTCGATGAGGCCCCGCTCATCGTCGATGCTCCGAACGCCAGGCCGCTCGCGGTCTCGACCAGCACCATCCGCTTCGACGACGTCGCCTTCGCTTACGACGAGCAGAAGGGACTGCAGGCGATCTCCCACTTCTCGCTGGTAGTGCCGGGCGGCAAGACGGTGGCGCTCGTCGGGCGCTCCGGCGCCGGGAAGTCGACGGTCTTGAACCTGGTTCCGCGTCTGTTCGACGTCACCGAGGGACGCATCACCATCGATAACCAGGACGTGCGCGGCGTGACGCTTGCATCGCTGCGCGACGCCATCTCCATCGTCGCCCAGGACGTCACTCTGTTCGACGACACCATCGGCGCCAACATCGCGCTGGGCCGGCTCGGCGCCTCGCAAGCCGCGATTGTCGACGCCGCCAGGGCCGCCGCCGCCCACGAGTTCATCCTGGAACAGCCCAATGGCTACGCGACCCAGATCGGCGACCGCGGCTTGCGCCTTTCGGGCGGCCAGCGGCAGCGCCTGGCGCTCGCGCGCGCGATCCTGAAGGACGCGCCGATCCTGCTCTTGGACGAGGCGACGAGCGCGCTCGATTCGGAATCGGAGCGGCTGGTGCAGGCTGCGCTCGCGAGATTCACCAAGAACCGTACGACCCTCGTCATCGCCCATCGGTTATCGACGGTGCAGAACGCCGACCTCATCTGCGTCATGGAGCAGGGGACGATCGTCGAGACCGGCACCCACCGCGAGCTCTTGGCCGAAGGCGGCACCTACGCGCGCCTCGTGCGCTCGCAGGCGCTAACCGATGGGGGCGTGGCGCAGGCCACGTGAGGCGCGGCCCTACTCGCGCCGCAGCACGCTGTCGACGAGGCGGTTGGCCCAGCCCTTCGATCGGAACGTGCGCTTGAGCTCGTCAGGGTCGTAGACGGTCTCCACCCAATCGAAGAACGCCATTGGCCGTTTGGCGTTGTCCTCCAGGTACTTCTCGAAGAAGTAGTCGAGGATGCCGGTGTGCGCCTGGCGGATGTGGCCGTACTTCAAGGAGAGTTCGTTCTTTGCCTCATTGAGCGGCACGCCCTCGTGCAGGAAGCGGTAGAGCACACTCATAAGGCCTGCGCGGTCGGCGCCCGACTTGCAGTGCATGAGCATCGGGTACTCGATCTCTTGGAACAGCCGCCGCGCCCCCGCCAGCTCCTCGCGCGTCGGTGCGGCGCGCGACCGGATCTGGAAGTTGACGAGCTTTAGTCCGTGGCGGGCGCATGCTTCCTGCTCGAGCCAGTAGCTGCCGCACTGACGCTCGCCGCGCAAATTGACGATGGTGCGGATGCCCGCTCGCGCGAAGCGGCCGATGTGATGCGGGGCCGGCTGCGCCGAGCGCCACGCCCGATCGGATATCTGATGGATGTTGGCGTAGGCGAGCCGGAAGATGCCGTGGTCGACGAGCAGCATGTCGACGTAGCTCGCCACGGGGCCGAGCCCGTGGCGCAGCCACCGCGGCGAATGGCGCATAACCGCTTCCCGGGAGCTCCTCGTCGCGCGCCGCCAGGAGCGCTTTGCCCGCTTCACCAATCCGGCCATAGGTCCGTTGAAATTTCGTTTGAACCAGGATGATCCAGGATCTGGCGGCCGCACCGGCCGGCCCCGCCGGGCCATGGCGTGTGCCCGAACGTCCCAGTTTGCCATCGCTTGATATTCGCTATAGGAACCAGCTGCAAGTGGTTCGCCCGCGGACCGCTCGCGTGGAGCGTTTCGCGCCGAGGCACCCTTCCGGATGGCACGTTCGCCCGAGACGAAAGCCAGGCTGAACCGGCTTGCAGGCCGCGGCATCGCCAGCCTGATCGGCGCCGTGGGCCGCACCTCGCGCATCCTTTACGAGCCGGCCGACCTGCTGCCTAGGCTGGAAGCCATGCATCCGGTCATCGTGGCGACCTGGCACGGCCAGTTCATGATGACGTCGGGCTTCTGGCCCTCGAAGCGCGTCAAGGTCGCGGCAATGGTCGCGCGCCACGGCGACGCCGAGCTGATCGGGTCCGCCATGTCGCATCTGGGGGTCGAGCTCATCCGCGGGGCCGGCGCCGGCGTGCGGCGCAAGGACCGCGGCGGCGCGCATGCGCTGCGCCAAGCGGTGCGCGCGCTCAAGGACGGCTACTCTCTGGTGATGACGGCTGATGTCCCGCCGGGTCCGGCGCGGCGTGCCGGCACCGGCATCGTGACGATCGCACGCCTCTCGGGCCGCCCGATCGTGCCGGTCGCCTCGGCGACCTCGCGCTTCGTAGCCTTGCGGACGTGGAGCCGGATGACCATCAACCTGCCGTTCTCCAAGCTCGCCTACGTGATCGGCGAGCCGATCGGCGTCGCGCCCGACGCGGATGAGGCCGCGCTCGAGGCTGCGCGCCTGGAGCTCGAGCGCTCGTTGCACGCCGCGACTGTGCGCGCCTACGAGCTCGCCGGTGCCGACGTGAAGCGCATCGCGCCGCTCAGTTTCGACGATCCCCAGGCTCCGCCGGCCGAGCCCGATCTGCGCCTCAAGGCATACCGCGCCGGCATGAGCCTCTTGCGCCCCCTGGCGCCGTTGGTCCTCAAGCTGCGCGAGCGCAGCGGCAAGGAGGACCCGCGGCGTCGCGCCGAGCGGTTCGGGGAGTCGCGCGCCGCGCGCCCCGATGGCGTGCTCATGTGGGTTCACGCGGCGAGCGTCGGCGAGACCAATTGCGTGCTGCCCGTCATCGAGGCGCTCAGCGCTGCGCGCCCCGACTTGAGTTTCCTGTTGACCACGGGCACCGTCACCTCGGCGAACCTCGCGCAGCGGCGCCTTGGCGCGCGCAGCCTGCACCAGTACGTCCCGCTCGACGCACCCGAGTACGCCGACCGCTTCCTCGACCATTGGCGCCCGGACCTGGCGGTGTTCACCGAATCAGAGATCTGGCCGTCGCTGATCTTGGCGACCTCGGCGCGCGGCATCCCGTTGGCGCTGGTGAACGCGCGGCTATCGCACCGCAGCCGCCGCCGTTGGCAGCGCAACAGCGGCATGGCGCAGCCGTTGTTCAACCGCTTCGACGTGGTGCTCGCGCAGAACGACCGCCTCGCGGTCGGCTTCTCGATGCTCGGCGCGCGCAACGTCGTCCCCGTGGGCAACCTCAAGATCGACGCGCCGCCGCCGCCGGTGGATTTGGTCGAGCTCGAACGCCTCAAGGCTGCCCTTCGCGACCGTCCGATTTTTCTCGCCGCGAGCACGCACGAGGGCGAGGAGGAGATCGTCGCCGACGCGCACCGCCAGCTCGCGCGCAACTTCGAGGGCCTTTGCACCATCATTGCGCCCCGCCACCCCGAGCGGGGCACGGCCATAGCCGAACGCCTCAAGGATCTCGGCTTCACGGTCGCGCAACGTTCCCTCGGCGCCGTGCCGGGCGAGCGCACCGAGATCTACATCGCCGACACCATCGGCGAGCTCGGCACGCTCTACGCGCTGTCTCCGCTCGCCTTCATCGGCGGCTCGCTCGTCGAGCGGGGCGGCCAGAACCCCATCGAGGCGGTGCGCCACGGCGTGGCCGTGATCACCGGGCCGCATTGGCAGAACTTTGCCGACGCCTACCGTGCGCTCCTGCGCCACCAGGGGGCCGTCGAGGTGACCTCAGCGCGAGCGCTCACGGACGCCGTCTCGCGCCTCTTGCAGAGCCCGGCCGAGCTCGCCCGCATGCGCGCGGGTGCGACGCAGGCGCTCGCTGCGCTCTCGGGCGCGCTGGAAAAGACGGTCGCGGCGCTGCTGCGCTATCTCCCGGACGAGAGATTGAAGCGTGCGTCTTGAGGAGCCTAGCTGGTGGTACGGGCCGAGGTCCGATGTGCGCGCGCGGCTGCTGGCGCCCATCGGCCAGCTCTACGGGTCGATCGCGCAGTCCCGCTATCTGCGCCGCCAGCCCTACCGCTCGCGCATTCCCGTGATCTGCGTCGGTAACTTCACGGCCGGCGGCACCGGCAAGACGCCGCTCGCGATCGCCATCGGGCGCTTGCTGCTCGAGCGCGGCAGAAGCCCCGTCTTTTTGACGCGCGGCTACGGCGGCGACGATGCGGGCCCCGCCTGGGTGGCGGAGACGGCTCCAAGCGCGGCACGCCGCTTCGGCGATGAGCCGCTGTTGCTCGCGCGCATCGCCCCGACGCTGGTTGCGCGCGACCGCGCCGCGGGAGCGCGTGCGATCGAAGTGAGCGGACGCAAGGTCGGCGCCATCATCATGGACGACGGCCTGCAAAACCCGGCGCTGGCAAAGGATTTATCGATCGCCATCGTCGATGGCAGGCGAGGTCTCGGTAACGGCGAGATCATCCCGGCGGGGCCGCTGCGTGCGCCGCTCGAATTCCAGCTCGGGCTCGTCGACGCCATCGTCGTGCGCGAGCCTGAGGAGGACGGCGCGGCCGCAGCCAGCGTGCACGAGCGCATGCGGCGAAGCTTTCCGGGGCCGGTGCTGGCCGCGCGCGTCGGGCCGAGCGGGGATACCGCCTGGCTTGCGGACCGTCCAATCGTCGCGTTCGCAGGCATCGCCAATCCGCAGCGGTTCTTCGCGCTGGCCGAAAGGCTCGGTGCGCGCGTGCTGGAGCGCGTCTCGTTTCCCGACCACCACGCATTCTCGCGCGCGGACGTAGAGCGCTTGCTCGCGCTCGCGCAGGCAAAGGCGTGTGACCTCGTCACGACCGAGAAGGATTGGGTGCGGCTCGCCGGGGAGGAGAGCCTGTGGGAGCTCCAGCGCAAAACGCGCACGCTTCCCATCGAGATGGTGTTCGAGCAACGCGACCTTAGCCGGCTCGTCTCGCTGATCGAGGCGGCAGCGCTCAACCAGGGCCCCCCGCGCACACGGCCGCCTCAGCCGTGACGGCGCGTCTGGCAGTAGCGCTTCACGGACACTTCGGGCGAAACGTATGCCTCTTGCAGCTCCACGCTCCAATAGCGCAGATCGGGAAGCATGATTGGCTCGCCGGTGACGGCGCAGCGTACGAAGTCGCCGGGCGAGATCACCTGGAACTCGCCGTCGAGGAACTTCACCTTGGCCTCGCCCCGGAGGCCGAAAAACCTGTCGATCCGGTTCATGAAACCTCTGCTTGCCGCGCCGCGCGGCTCTCTGGCCCATGACATTGCCAATCGCTGAGGCGGCGTCAAGGCGGGGTTGCGTGGTTGTCCTTAAGAGAGGATCTCAAAAAAGCGAGCCTTGGCCGCTGCCGCGCTGCCGCCGCGTGCGGCGCAGTTGCGGGTTCGGCTCGGCGGCGGGAGCGGTTTGCCCGCCTTTCTTGTCGCCAGCGGTGTGCACCGAGCGCGCCTCAGCTTCGACGCGGCCGTCGCGGAACTCGAGCTCGAGCGCATCGCCCGCGTGCAGGGCCGAAGCTTCGCGCACCATGTGGCCATCGCTATCGCGCACGAGCGCGAAGCCGCGCTGCAGGACGCCCTGGTAGCTGAGCGAAGAGAGCAGCTTGGCCGAGCCTTCGAGCTGGCGCCGGCGCGCGGCAAGACGGTTGACGAGGGCCTGCCCCAAGCGCGCCTGGAGGGTGCCCACGCGCTCGCCGCAGACCGCGACGCGCTGGCGGATCGGACCGGGGCGCAGGCGCGCGGCGGTGCGCACGTAGCGGGTATGGTGCGCGCGCGTGTTGGCTAGCAGTGCGCGGGCGAGCCGCTTCTCGCAGGCGTCGAAACGCTGCCGCGGCAGCGCGACGATGTCCTCGAGACGAGGAAGTCCGCGCGCAGCGGCCTTGAGATGCGTGTGCGCCGATTGCAGCGAGCGTCGCGCGGCCGAGGTTAGGCGCAAGCCGAATTTCCCCGTGCTCTCGGCAAGCTCGGTGAATCGCGGAACCGCCCATTCGGCGGCCTTGGTCGGCGTCGGCGCGCGTGCGTCGGCGACGAGGTCGATGAGCGTCCAGTCGGTCTCATGCCCGACCGCCGAGATGACCGGGATGCGGCTTGCCGCCACCGCGCGCACGACGATCTCCTCGTTGAACCCCCACAGGTCCTCGAGGCTGCCGCCGCCGCGCGCGACGATGAGGATGTCGGGGCGGGCGAAGGCGCCACCCGGCAGAAATGCGTTGAACCCGGCGATGGCGGCCGCGACCTCTTGAGCGCAGGTCTCGCCCTGCACCCGCACGGGCCACACGATGACCCGCGTCGGGAAGCGTTCGGTGAAGCCGTGCAGCATGTCGCGGATGACGGCGCCGGTGGGCGAGGTGATGATGCCGACGAGGCGCGGCAGGAACGGGCGCGGCTTCTTGCGCGCCTCCTCGAATAGCCCCTCGGCGGCGAGCTTGCGCTTCCGCTCCTCGATCAGCGCCATCAGCGCGCCGACGCCGGCGGGCTCAAGAGCCTCGATGACGATCTGATATTTGTACGAGCCGGGGTAGGTCGTCACCCGTCCCTGCACGACCACCTCCATGCCCTCCTCGGGCTTCACCTTGAGGCGCTGCCAGGTGGTCTTCCACACGACCGCATCGATCTTGGCCTTGTCGTCCTTGAGGCCGAAATAGCAGTGGCCCGACGCGTGCTGGCCGCGGAAGCCCGAGATCTCCCCGCGCAGACGCACGAAGCCGAAGCCTTCCTCGAGCGCGCGCTTGATGGCGCCGGCGAGGTCGGAGACGGTGAACTCGGTCACGTTGGCGCCGGGCGCCTGTTGGGCTAGTGGCTGCGTCACGGTTTCCCGCCCGTTTGTTGGGGGCCGATTCGATGATACATCAGGCCGCGTCGCGGAGCGCGCCGCGCTTGCCCCGTGCCGGCGTTATCCAAGAGAGTTCCCCTTTGAAAGTCTGGCGATGAACGTTCTCCTCATCGGTTCCGGCGGACGCGAGCATGCTTTAGCGTGGGCCTTAAGGGCGAGCCCGCTGCTCACGCGACTTTACTGCGCACCCGGCAACGGCGGAATTGCGGAGATCGCCGAGTGCGTGCCGATCGCCATCGCCGACCACGCGGCCGTCATCCGCTTCTGCAAGGACAACGCCGTCGATTTCGTCGTCGTCGGGCCGGAGGCGCCGCTGGTCGCCGGGCTCGTCGATGACTTGACGACGGCCGGCATCAAGTGCTTCGGCCCGCGGCAGGCGGCAGCTAGGCTCGAGGGATCGAAGGGCTTCACCAAGGACCTGTGCCGCGAGTTCGGCATTCCGACCGCCGCTTACGGCCGCTTCGACAACGTGGGTGCCGCGAAGGCCTATCTCAAGGGGCAGAAGCTGCCGATCGTGGTGAAGGCCGACGGCCTCGCCGCCGGCAAGGGCGTCGGCATCTGCGAGACGCTTGCCGAAGCGGAGGCCGCGGTCGAGGCCTGCTTTTCCGGCGCGTTCGGCAAGGCCGGCGCGGAGGTCGTCATCGAGGAGTTCCTCAAAGGCGAGGAGGCGAGCTTTTTCGCCCTCGTCGACGGCAAGAATGTGCTCCCCCTCGCCGCCGCCCAGGACCACAAGCGCGCCGGCGACGGCGATACCGGGCCCAATACGGGGGGCATGGGCGCCTATTCGCCTGCCCCAGTGATGACGGAGGCGATGGTGCGCCGGACCATGGACGAGATCATCAAGCCGACGGTCGCGGCCGTGGAGAAGCGGGGCACGCCGTTCAAGGGCGTGCTGTTTGCAGGGCTCATGATCACGGCCGACGGCCCCAAGCTCATCGAGTACAACGTGCGCTTCGGCGATCCAGAAACGCAGGTCCTCATGGTGCGCCTGAAGTCGGACCTGCTGGCCGCGCTTCTCGCCACCGCGGACGGCGTGCTCGACAACTTCGATCTGCGCTGGCGCGAGGAAGCGGCCCTCACCGTCGTTATGGCCGCCAACGGCTACCCGGGCCCGCCGCAGCTCGGCAGTGAGATTAGGGGTCTTGACGCCGCAGCCGCGGTTGAGGGCGTCGAAATCTTTCACGCGGGCACGCGGCGGGAGGATGACCGCTTTTTCGCCAACGGTGGCCGCGTGCTCTCGGTCACCGCGCTGGGGCGCAACGTTGCAGAGGCGCAAGCGCGCGCCTACGCGGCAATCGCCAAAATCGACTGGCCCGGCGGCTTCTGCCGCACCGACATTGGCTGGCGCGCCATCGCCCGTGAAAAGTCCCGAGCATGAGCCTATAGTTGCGCCAGGTCACGGACCGTCAAAGCGTTTGACGCTAAGGTCTCCCCAGCCAATCTCCAAGACGCGCCCGATGAGCAAAAAGCCGGCCTCCCTATCAGCACCGTCCCGCGCCCACTCGGCAACGCCGGTGGTGCCCTCGCGTTCCCCGTCGATCGCGCTCGCGCTGGGCGGCGGCGGCGCACGCGGGTTAGCCCACATCCCCATCCTCGAAGCCTTCGACGAGCTGGGGTTGCGGCCTAAGATCATGGCCGGCACTTCGATCGGTGCGATCTTCGCCGCCGCCTATGCGTCGGGCCTGACGGGCCGGCAGATCCGCGCGCACACGCAGGAAGTGCTGCGCAACCGCCTCGACCTCGTGCGCGACCTCTACTCTGCACGCGTGCGGACGACGCGGCGCATCTGGAACGTGTTCCCGGCGAGCTCGGCGTTCCTCGCCGCCGAGCGCCTGCTCGACATCATCCTGCCGAAGCGCATTGCCCGTGACTTCGCTCACCTCGCGATCCCCTTGAAGATCGTCGCCTCCGACTTTTACGCGCAGGAGCCGGTGGTCCTCTCATCCGGTCCGTTGCGCCAGGCGATCGCCGCGAGCATCGCTCTCCCCGTCATCTTCGAGCCGGTGCTGCTCGAGGGCCGCGTCTTGATCGACGGCGGCCTCGTCAACCCGCTGCCCTTTGATCTCGTGTCCGGGGAAGCTGACCTCACTGTCGCCGTCGACGTCAGCGGCGCGCCTGTGCGCCGCGCCGATCGCGAGCTCCCCAACGCCTGGGAGGCGCTGTTTGCCGCGAACTTCATCTTCGAGCGCACGATCATCAAGGAGAAGCTGCGTTCGCGCCAGCCCGACGTCTACATCGATGCCGGGACGAGCCGCTATCAGGTGCTCGATTTCCTCAAACTCGACGAGATCCTCGCCGCCGCCGAGCCGGCGAAAGAGCGCTTCAAGGCGCAGCTTGCGCGCGTGCTCGAAGCCGAGACATTGCCGACGCTCGAAGCACATGAAGCCCCAAAGGAGATTGCCGGCCCACGCCGTTCTCCGGGCCGCGCCCTGTTGCGGCGCAGCCGCGGCAAGGCCTAGCGCTTCGCCTCGAAGAACGCTTTCAGAAGCGCGGAGGTGCGCTCCTCGTCGATCCCCGTGTAGATCTCCGGCCGGTGGTGGCAGGTCGGATGGTTGAAAACGCGTGCGCCGTGCTCGACCCCGCCGCCCTTGGGATCGCGCGCGCCGTAGTAGAGGCGGCGGATGCGGGCAAACGAGATGGCGGCGGCGCACATGGGGCACGGCTCGAGCGTGACATAGAGGTCGCAAGTCGCGAGGCGCTCCGAGCCGAGCCCGGCGCAGGCCGCCCGTATAGCCAGCATCTCGGCGTGCGCGGTCGGATCGGAGAGTTCGCGCGTGCGGTTGCCGGCGGCGGCGAGAACCGCGCCGTCCGGCCCGGTGATGACGGCGCCGATCGGTATTTCACCGCGTGCAGCCGCCGCCTCCGCCTCTGCGAGAGCGCGCGCCATTGGGGACAGCGTGGGGGGCATATGGTCCTAGTCCTCGCGCGGTGTCATAAGGGGCTCCGCCACGACTAAACCAGATCCCATGCCAAACAACTACGCGCGCAAGCAAGCGCGACCTCAAGGCCGGACCACCCGGAGTGAATCGGCGCCGGATGGGCCCATGCGCATCGCCAAGGCGATGGCGCGGGCGGGCCTGTGCTCGCGCCGCGAGGCCGAGCGATGGATCGGGGAGGGCCGTGTCAGCGTCAACGGCAAGGTTCTCACCACGCCCGCCTTCGAGGTCGGCGGCCAAGACGCGGTGCTGGTCGACGGCAAACCGCTCCCGACCGCGGACACTGCTCAGTTGTGGCGCTACTACAAGCCGAAGGGGCTGGTGACGACCCACAGCGATCCGCAAGGGCGCCCCACCGTGTTCTCCGCCCTGCCGCCTGAGTTGCCGCGAGTCATCTCCGTCGGCCGGCTCGATTTCAACAGCGAGGGTCTGCTGCTTTTGACCAACAGCGGCGCGCTCGCCCGCCACCTCGAGCTGCCCTCAACGGGGTGGCTGCGGCGCTATCGCGTGCGCGCGCATGGCCGCGTGTCTCAAGCCGAGCTCGATGCCCTGCGCGACGGCGTCGAGATCGAAGGCGTCCGCTATGGACCCATTGAGGCGACGCTCGACAGCGTGCAAGGCGCCAACGCCTGGCTGACGATAGGCCTGCGCGAGGGGCGCAACCGCGAGGTGCGGCGCATCCTCGCGAGCCTCGGCCTCGACGTGAACCGGCTCATTCGCATTTCCTACGGGCCGTTCCAGCTGCTCGACTTGAAACCCGGCGCGGTCGAGCCGGTGAAGCGGCGCGTTCTTGCCGAACAGCTCGGGGTGAAGGTTGCCGCCGAGCTTGGACTGGACGCGCCGGTTGAAGCGGAGCGGGCCCGCAGGAAAGAGCGCGCCAAGAAAGCGCGCGAGGCGCCATGAGAATCGTAGCCGGGCGCTTCCGCGGCCGCGCCATCGCCAGCCCCGCGGACGAGAGCGTGCGCCCGACCTCGGACCGCGTGCGCGAATCCCTGTTCAATGTCCTTGAGCATGGGATTGCGGGCTTCTCGCTTTCGGACGCGCGCGTCATCGATCTCTTCGCCGGCACCGGCGCGCTCGGGCTCGAGGCCTTGTCGCGCGGCGCCGCGTTCTGCCTGTTTATCGACGAGG
>Ga0187817_10001223_pt1 | contig 12372 bp, 9 predicted proteins | sample NC_wetland_sal_i_17_FD_132431 | JGI IMG/M metagenome (GOLD analysis project Ga0187817, IMG submission 132431) | Wetland sediment microbial communities from Neuse River Estuary, North Carolina, USA - SO4_2 | ecosystem: Environmental > Aquatic > Freshwater > Wetlands > Sediment | place: USA: North...
CCGAGGGGATACTATGCGCGCGAGTCGATTATTGCAAGGTGCCCGCGCGAGGCAGAATCGGGTTATTGTGCGCGGAGGAGGATTGATGGCATCGCAAGCAAAATCTCCGGCTATGGCCGGGATCTACAAAAGATTGAGGGAATTCGGAGACGCGTTCACGCCGGAAATCATCGGCGAAAATTTGAAACTCTTTGCGCCGCTGCACGAAAAGGAGCCATTTGCCGACGTTGAGGTAATTCGCGATCTCCGCTACGGCGACGACGAGCGCCATCGGCTGAATGTGTTTCAAGCAAAAGGCGCCGCAAAGGCAGCGCGGCCGGTACTTGTCTTTGTACATGGCGGCGGGTTCATCGGCGGCGATAAATCCATGCCGGGGATGCCCTTCTACGACAACGTCGGCCTATGGGCCGCACGCCGCGGCCTGGTCGGCGTGAATATCACGCATCGTCTAGCGCCCAAGCATCCGTGGCCGGCTGGCTCGGAGGATGTCGCGGCCGCGCTGCAGTGGATCCGCAGGAATATCGGCGCGCGCGGAGGCGATTCGCAGCAAGTCTTCCTGATGGGACAATCGGCGGGCGCGGCGCACGTCGCCCAATTTCTCGCGCACGCTCGATTCGACAGTCCGGACCGCAGCGCGCTTGCGGGCGCGATTCTAGTCTCGGGCCTCTACGACACGAATACAATGGACAAGAATCCTCTCTTCAAGGCCTACTTCGGCGAAGACGCGAGCCTGTACAAGGAGCGCTCGGCGCTTCCGGGATTGGCCGAGTCTTCCGTGCCCCTGTTGGTGACCCTTTCGGAATTTGATCCGCCTGATTTCAAGCGCCAGTATGCGGAGCTTTTGCGCGCGCATCTTGAAAAGAAGCGCAGTCTACCGAGTCTCGCCTGGCTGCCGGGCCACGGTCATTTATCGGGAATGCTGGCTGTGAACACGGAACACGATTTCCTGGGCGATCGCGTGCTGGAATTCATCGAGTCGAGAGCCACCAACTAAGCGCGCGCGAAGCCCACGCGCTCTCGCAAAATGCGGGATTCGTTTGACCGCACCGTGCGCATCCGATAGCCGGGTGTCGCTCGTGAGGAGGCGCGCCATTTATCTCCCCTTGAGCTGGACCGAAATCGGACTGTCCTCCCGCAGCGGGCCAAGTCCGGCCTTAATGGGACGTGATCAACACTATCGTAAATTCTCATCTCATTGAATATAGGGTACATGTATCAGTTCGTTTCGCAAAACTACACGCTCAAGGAATCACAGAGCGGTATCTATGACTATGTATGTAGTATTTATGGGCAGACCTTTCCACCTCGCGGCCCAAACAGCAGAATCTAAGCCGCGCTCCGGCGCAGACGTCGGATGCGCTCAAGACTATCCAGCAAGTCCTTAAATTCCCGTGTATTCGCGGCGCGGTAGCGCAGAAGCGTTTCCAGCGCGGGGCGGGGCGGCTCTTGAAGATGTGAAGCGCATTCGATTTTGAAGAGGTACCGTGCAAGCTCGCGGCTAATCGTTTGCTGTTCGATTTCAGTCTGAAGCGCGTCGAGAACTTCTTTCTTGAGCTCCTCCTGGCAGGTCTTCTGAGGCGCCTTGTTCTGTGCAGTGTGGTCCGCCGCGACACGAGCGAGCAGACACATCAGGTAAGCCGCGCGTTCGGTGGGCTGGTCGCCATAGCACGCGCGAAGTTGCTCCAAATCTTCCGGCTGTGGCCCGCGGTCGCCTATCCGTTTCCTTAGCCCTTGCAGCGCCGGAATGCATTCGCTAGGGCTCAACCGCTCCGCTGGTTCGACCGAATGTGTGCCCTGCACACCCGCCAGGCGGAACCAGAACTGGGCAACTGGACGCTCTCTATTTTCCCGCAGCTCCACCGTTTTTTCGACGAATGCCTTCGAAAACTCTCGGGTGAAGGCGTTGTCGATGCGCCGCTTGATCAAACGATTGAACACGAGATCGTCGATTACCTCGTTCTCGATCGAACCGTCCGGATTGAAGTCTCCCGTGAATCCGCGGCGAAGAATCGCAGCCTCCTGTTGTTCGTTCGCTAGGATTCTCCCGGATTCGATCCAGTGCTTCGCTGCATTTTGACTGGATCGCGTTTTTCCTCTCGGCGTGCGCGGTCCCGTTGGCGTGCCCATTCCTTATCCCTCAAAAGGGAGTAAACTCCATGCCCACGTGCTTGCCTTTCTTCCTGCTTGCGATAGAGACGAACGTGCTGGCGCCATCGGCAAAGACTTCAACCTCCACAAATGGGCACCGCGCATGTGTTCCTGAAGCGGCCCCGCAAAATTAGCGCCATAAAGCAAAAAAGCCGCGACAAGAACTTCGTCGCGGCTGATATTTTCTCGGCCTCTTCGTACTTACAACCCCGTTATCATATCCGGCCTCCCGACGGTTGTCAAATGCGCCCTCGACAGCCACGCTGCGACGGCTTGGGACCGATGCTGGGTGCCGAGCATCTGGCACGCCACGGCCTACGGGTGAGCCGAGAGACCTATAAGAACAGCCTGTCCGTGACTTCGCGCACCCGGAACGGTAGGAGCAGTTGCACGACCTGCCGGCCCCCAGTTTGGTCGGCTTCATTTCTTGGTCTTGGCCCATCGAGCAAGACCTGCTTTACGCGCAAGCTCTCGCCGCTCCTCTGGCGTGAGCTTCGCGGTTCTCGCCTTGCCGCCTTTCAGTCCCCCCAAGCGTCCGAGCGCAACTGCGTGAGGATTCTTTTTCTTCGCCATCGCGATTGACACTGCCAAATGGCGCGTAAAAAAGCAAGCAAAGACAACAACCACTTGACTTTACCAGAGCGCTCTAGTATAGTTGCTACTAGACCGCTCTAGCAAGAATAGGTGCTGAGAGCTCTTCGATGATAGGGCGGAGACGCAAAATCTCTCAGCACAACAAAAGGAGGAGTTCGCAAGTACCGTTGGTTCGATCGAACTAATTTATGCACACATTACGCAGATCAAGCATTCAAAACCGAAGACGTCGTCGCCCCAGCACTCGCAGATTCAGTCATGCCGCTCTACTTCGGTCAAACGCAAGGTGTGCGCGGCGCGTTTGGGGAAAGCTTCCTAGGCAATCACTCACACGATTAACCGAGCTGACTGAGATGTATCGCTTGTCCGTTTCAGCCGGCCATCTCCAATTCTTCGATGGGCGATGGTACATAACACATTCTGGCCTCCTTCAAATCGCTCAACGCCGGAAGTGTTCCGGGCTCAGCACGAACCTCCTGACTAAGTTTTGCGATTCCGCGGCTGGCCGCTGGGTTTTCAAAGCAACAGTTTTCAAGTCTCCCCGATCGAAGGGCTTCGTTGGTTATGGCGATGCTGATCCGTCCAACACATCTCCTCTCGTCCGTGGCGCCGAGATGCGAGTGGCAGAAACCAGAGCCGTTAACAGGGCTCTCCGTAAAGCCTACGGGATTGGCCTGTGCAGTGTCGAAGAGCTCGGCTCGTTCTCGGCTCCGCAAAAGCCTCTGGCGGCCACACCACATTCCAAGGGCCATCCCGGATCGAACGGCTCAAGCAACGGCCAGCCGCGATTGCGGGACCAACTCTGCCTGCTGATCCGTCGGCACAACCTCGATCCCACGCTCGTAAAGGCATACGCCGCGGATTTCTGTGGCACGGAAACGCTCAAAGAAGCCAGCCGTGATCTGGTTGAATCCTTCGTCACCCAGATCGCAGCCGCGGCGAAGAAAGATCGAGACGCCCTCGTGTGCAAACTGAATTCGTACGCCCAATCGGTGGAGGCAAAGCCATGAACCGACATATTCCCGGTCTGCATTCCCGACAGCAGGATTGCGAAAATCTTCTCGAAGGCCTCTTCCTGGTCCGAGTCGATGCGGCTTCCTATCGCTGGCATCCGCAGAAACCATTCCTATCGCTGCGGTTTGTCGTTCACGAGCCCGGACCGTTTGCAGGGCGGTCCCTCACGGGTCGGTTGTATTGCACCGAACGAGCGCTCTGGAAACTGAATTGGTTCCTGCGTGATTTCGGATATGACTCCGATCTGCTGAGCCGAGATCAAATGGACGAACAGGCTCTGCTCAAGCTTCGGGGAGTCGTTCGGACATCCCATTTCACGCTGAACGGTCAGTCTTTCCAAAACCTCGAAGCCTTTGCTCCCGCAGCGGAGTGGGAAGAGCTTTCGTGCCAAGTGGCCGGTGGAACACACAAGCAAGGGGACGGCGATGACTTATAGCCACACACAGATCGCTCAGTACCTTCACTGCCCACGCAGCTATCGGCATCGTTACCTCGATGGCTGGAAAGAGAAAGAGACGCGCGCGGCGATGGTATTCGGGCGTTGTTTTGAAAAGGCGCTTGCGGCTTATTTCCAGGGAAACGACTGCACGGCGGCGCTCTTCAAGGAATGGGGCGTATTTCGAGATACTCCGTTTGAATACAAGAAAGGAGAGTCCTGGGATCGCCTTGTCCACCAGGGAGTTCACCTGCTTGAGAGGTTCGCCCAAGAGGATCGCGTGACGATTCAGAATCCCGAGAGTGATCTGCAGGTGCAGCTGACCCGAGAGCTTCCCCGGGAAAATCAATTCATTGCTTATCTCGACGCCTTGGGCGAACTCGATGGCCAGCGCTGCTTGCTCGATTGGAAGACCTCGACGAGTCGCTATCCGGAAGAACCGAAAGGGCTGTTGGCTTTGGATCCGCAGCTAATTTGTTATTCGTGGATGAGCGGAATCTCCGATGTGGCGCTGGTGGTATTCGTGCGGAAGAATCACCCTGAGATTCAGTATCTCCAGGCGACCGTTTCCGAAGAGCAGCGCCGCGAGTATGGTCGCCTCGTCGAAGCGACCATCGGCCAGATCGAAGCGGGGCAGTTCCTTTCTCACAGCGGCATCCGTTTTCCTCAGAACGGATGCCTGAGCTGTCCCCATGTAGGACTGTGTCTCGACAATCAGGAATTGATCCGTGCGAACCTCATTCGAAAACCAGGAGCCAGCGACCTTGATTGGCTGGACGAACTTGTGGATTGACGGGCGGACGCTGGTGTCTCCCGAACTGAATCGCCGACGGGCCTTGATCGTTCTCGAGAAGATCGATGAGATACTGGCCTGGGAACAGACCAAGGAGCGCGAGCGTGATGAGCGTTTCGTCGAACTGGGACAATACCTCTGTGAGGTGCGAGCCGGGCAATACTGGCGACTTGAGAATTTAAAGTCCTTTGATGAATTCCTGGAAAAGCGCTTCCCCGAATCGCGCCGGAAGGCTTATTACCTGCTGGCGATTCACGAGCATCTGAACCGGATCCCGAAACGGCAGCTTCGTGAGGTGGGATGGACGAAGGCGCGAGAACTGGTGAAAGTCGCTCGTCGAGAGGGGACCGGGTTCGATTGTGCACCCTGGGTGCACAAAGCCAAGGAGCTTCCGAAGGAAGAGTTCAAGCGAGAAGTCGACCGCTACCTGACTGGCAAGGAAACCGAGCCCTCGGACGTCATCTTTTTCCGGCTCTTCAAGAGCCAGTTGACGGTGGTCGAGCGGGCGCTCGAAATCGCGGCACTGATGCTCGGCAGCGACAAGTCTCGGGGGTACCTGCTCGAAATGATCTGTGCCGATTTCCTGGCCGGCGCTGCTTTAGAGACGCGAGGGGCTGAACAAAATCTCGGATGCTCGGCATCCAGCAGTGATTCATTAACAGGCTCTGAACAGCCAGCTTCTACGAAGAGCGGGCGGCATGAACAATTCTAGCTCGCAAAGGAGGCCTCGAATTCGACTGGCGCCTGATCTCTATCGAAGGCTGAAGAGAGAAATCTTGGAGCGGGATGGTTGGCGCTGTCAGGGATGTGGAAGCTCCAGAAATCTCGACGTTCACCACATGAGACGACGCAGCGCCCTTGGTGACGACGGAGAGACAAATCTGATCACGCTCTGCAGGGAATGCCACCACTTTCAGCACGGGGCCGCCCACGGTTGTCCGCCGATTGACGCTGGGCGCTGTGAACCGGGCTCGCATCGCGGTCATCACAAGAACGGATGGTTTTGACCTTGTCGGAAAGCTCCTCGGCGACGACTTCGCGGACAGCTCGGTTGAGCGGCCCCGGTATTTTTGATCCATCTGGAAGGTTAGTTTCCGGCAAAATCTAGAACCCAGGGAAGGGAGATTTGCCGTGAAGCAGAAACGTCTCAACGTTGAGCAGATAGTGGCAGTTTTGAAGCAGGCGGAAGCAGGTCAGTCCCTTGGCTGAATTGATCCGCCAGCGGGTGGAAAGTTGCAGAAGAGCGGCAAGTCGCGTACTATCAATGACGCGGGGTGGAGCAGCCTGGTAGCTCGTCGGGCTCATAACGCGCCAAACACCACCTGGCCCTGCCGGATTCAAACGACTTAGCCGTTCTTCTCAGCCGTAAAAACCACTCAAAACGGGATATTCTGGGCACTTAGCGGGCACCTGAGAATCACAGCTTACAGCTTGCGCTAGATCACGGCATACGCCCAACCGCCTTCTAGAATGTAAATATGGATGGCGTCATGCGGTGCTCGGAGGACCGGCCGGCCGATATCTTTCGGCGGTCCGGGTGGCGACTCTTTTTCTCGAATGCAGCGCGCCTGCCTTGGGCGCGGACCGACCGACTCCAACAGCTCCATTCTCTATTTTGGCTTCTATTTGTTGTCAATAACTTGGGGAATCTGCTCTTCGCTCAAAGCTAACCCCATGGAACGAAAACATCGGATTCTGGCACAGCTTTGGCACAGGCAACGCGCCTGCTTTCCAAGCCGCGGAGAAGAAATCTCTGTACCCTCTCTTGCTTCCTTCCACTTTGTTTATTTCCAATAACTTGGGGCATCTGCTTTTCGCTCGAAAGCTAGGCCAAACGTCCCAAACAGATGGGGTTTTGACAAAGCTCTGACACAGCCGGCTAGCCTTGAACTGAACACTGCGCGAGGTGAACTCCTCTTGAGACAAAACTGTGCATCACACTACCCCTTGACGAATGTTATCGTCGCCACCGAATGCGTCAGGCCCTTGCTCGGCGTGAGTTTCTCTCTTCGAGGCCCGCAGGCGAATAGTAGCCGAGCACTGAAGGTAATCGGCACCGACGTTCCCGAGTGCGACTGAACCGTCGGTTCGCGGGCTAGACGCGGAATGCGGGGCTAGCGGACTTCGACGATAACAAGTGACACGTCGTCCGCGAGTGCGCCGTGGCTCCACGCAGCCACTCCGTCGAGGATTGCCTGCTTCATTTCCGGCAGTGATCGCGTCGCAGATTTGCGAATCAATTCTTGAAGACCCTGGATGCCAAGCATCTCTTCGAAGCTGTTGAACACCTCGACGAGACCATCCGTATAGAGAACCAGACGATCGCCGGGCGCGAGTTCTATTTCGTCCGCGGACCCGGACGGAGCAAGCTCGGGCAAACGGCCAAGGATGGCGTTCCGCGAAGTAAGCAGACGAAGAGTGCCATTCGAGATGATTATTGCCGGGGGATGACCTCCACCGGCAAAACTCATCCGACGCCCACACTCGCGAAAACGCGCTGCGGCCATGGTGAAGTAGAAATCTTCCTGTGCGAGCCGATCACAGACAAAGTCGTGGAGGCGCTGCAGCAAGGCGACAGGCGCGGTCCTGCGCTCCAGGGCATGCAGGGTTTCCGAGTAGATGCGGCCGGCCATGAGAGCCGAGCCAACTCCGTGCCCTGAAACATCGCAGACAATAACATTAAGCAATCCGTCGCCTTGCGACAGGACAACACCGAAGTCGCCGCCAATTTTGTGCGCGGGGCTGTAGTAGGCCTCGACAGCGAGGTCTTTCCATATCAAGCTGTGCGGCGCAAGTGATTGTTGGACGCGCGCTGCAATCGAAAGATCGGCCTCAATTTCTCTTTGGCGCTCCTCAAGGAGCTCATTCGATCGACGAAGCTTTTCCTCGATTCGCTTTTGTTCGCTGATGTCGGTGACGGTAACCAATGAGTAGTCCTGTCCGTCTGGGCCTTGAATGATCCGTTCACTGAAAATCACTGGGATTTTCTGCCCGTCCTTGCGCGGAAGATAAAACTCGTCGCGATTCCGGCCATGCCGGTATCCCGATTCGTGCTGCCGCATAATGTGCTGAATATCGATGGGTGGGAAAAGCGCGTCGGGTGTGCGGCCCCGGATTTCGCCAACTTCGTAAAGCATCAACCGGCACAATGTTTCGTTAGCGAATACCACTCGGAGTTGATTGTCAACGATGACGACACCTTCATTGAGGTCTTCGAAGATGCTCTCCATATGACGAAGCCAATCCGGAGTCCTGACCACAGGGTTAGGCGTGCTCGCGGTCATTCGAATGCTCCGTTAAACTCTGAAATCGGATGAGCGGCCTTCATAGAATGTTCGTTAGGGTGCCGTTCATTTCGGGAGAATCGCGCATCGCGATCGATCAGCCGCGTGATCGTGGCGAACAGAAGACACACCGATACTCCACACATCAATACTCCAGTCATGCTTTCCAGCGGTCCTAAGAGCCTCCACCTGCTCGAGAGCGTCACGTCGCCATACCCGACCGTCGCATAGCTGCTCGAAGAGAAGTAGAAGGCTAGTTCCCAGGAAGAGAAGCACTGTAACCGATAGAAACTCGTCCACAAAAGGATCACGAGGCCATGGAGAATGATGATTGCGATAGTCAATTTCACCACCAGCACGGCAGAACGGATCGGACCAAATTTTTTGGCGCTCTTGGCGGTGACGCTTCTTAGCCACTCTATGAGCGCCGCAACCCCAGCGCACTGTAGACAGAGTGTGAGGATTAAGAGAAGAACGGCGGCCGCGGCTTGAGGAATGAGGGTCATTTTGATTGGTCTCAGGTTGTTTGCGGAAGCGTCTTAGGCGCTTCAAGCACTTCGCCTTGCATGGCAAGGGATTCTTTCGATTCCCAGCGAATGATCTTCAGGTCAAGCACGAAGATGCTGTAAAGGACCGGAACCAAGAGCAGCGTGATAAAGGTTGCGACGGCAAGGCCGCCGATCTGTGCATAACAGAGAGGCTGCCACAGGGGCCCTCCTTCAAGCGCCAATGGGAAGAGGGCCAAAATGGTCGCTAGCACTGTGATCATCACGGGTCGAATACGCTGAATTCCCGCATCGGGAAGCGCCTGCTCCAAGGGTTCCCCTTTCGCATGCATTTCCTCGATAAAGTCGAACAGCACGATCACATGGCTAACGATCACGCCGATCAAGCTGGCGATGCCCAGAAAAGCCATAAATCCAAAGGGCGTGTGCATAATCGAGAGAGCGATTAGAGAGCCGATCACGCCATAGGGAGCAGCAGCGAATACCAGAAGCGGTTTCACCGCGTTATTGAACTGAACGAGTAGGGCCAGGTAAATCCCGATCAAAGAAATCAACAGAACGATTTTGAGGTTCGTGAACCCGTCTATCTGTTTAGCTCTTTCGCCCCCGATGCGGAGCTGATAACCGGGAGGAAGGCTCTTCTGGAGCTCTTGCAATTTTGGAAGAATCGGATTGAGCACTTCAGAGGCAAGAACTCCGGGTTCCGGATAACAAAGTATGGAGATGGTGCGGAAATGCTCGCGCCGGACGATGCGACCCGTTTCCAAGGAATTTCCAACCGTCGCGATCGACATCAGAGGGACTCGGGTGTTCGTCTGTGAAGAGTAAACATACAAGTTTTTGATATCGGCGAGCTGGGCTCGGTCTTCCATCTGAAGTCGCGCCACGATGGGGATGTTCTTGTCGCCTTCCTTGAACGTGCCTACTGGGGTGCCGCTCATAGCCGTGGTTGACGCCTCTGCGACATCAGCGTTGGTGATGCCTGCAGCGTTTGCGCGGTCCGGATCGATCTGAATTTTCTGCTCAACATCGTCCGGGAACCAATCATCCCGAAGAACGGCAATGCCGGGAGATTGTCTGACGATATCCTCAGCTTGCCGGGCGATCTGTCTCAGCGTATAAATATCGCCAGCTTCATTTCTCGCGTCGACGTCTGCCTGCCCGGAAATCAGCAGCTCTACGGGATTCTCGACAGGATTCGTTTGGAGCTGTCGGACAGTGCCCCACGCGCCTGGAATTTCCTTGTCCAGTGCATCCTGGATCGGACGAGCTAACTTTGGCGAAGCCTCTTTGTCAGTGACCTCGACAATCATCTGCGCGTAGTTGGTCTGCGGCATTTCCGGCGACACCGAGAACCAGAACCGAGGCCCTCCGCCGCCGGTAAACGTCGTCAGCGATTTGAGCAGATGCCCACGATGTTCCTTGTCGGTCACATCGGGAGAATTGTCGATCACCTTACGAACGACTCGCTCGGCCTGCGTTGCGGCTTCGTTGGTGGCGCTCAATGGAGTGTTATTCGGCAACCAAATATCCAAGTAAAACCAATACTGGACATCCTCGGGGAAGAATTGGGTCTTAAGGCTAGAACCGAACAGCCCCCCTATGACCAGAAAGACTAGGGATCCACCGAGAACAGCCCAACGGTGTCTGATGGCTTTGCCCACAAGCCTGTTATAAAAGCCGTAAAATCCTCGCCGCCGTCTCTCCTCGATCGTCGGCTCTCGCTCTGCTGGAGCACGCAAGATGTAGTAGCCCAGGAACGGCACAAAGGTCATCGCGACACAGAGGGCGGACAGCAGAGAAACCGTCATCACGACGGGGAGGCTCTTCAAGAACTCGCCGGTATTGCCGGTCAGCATCAAGAACGGAAGGTAGGCGATGATATTGGTGATCGTTGCGTAGAAAATCGCAGTTGCAAGCTTTGTGGGTCCGAACCAGCAGGCAATCCTGCGCGGCAACCCTCCCGCCAAGCCGCGTTTGATACCGTCGCCAGAGACGACCGGGACATCCACGAGAAGACCGAGCGCGATAATTAACGTCGCGATAGAGACTTGTTGAAGATCGATTCCCAACATATAGACAATGCCGAACGTCATCGCGAGTGTGATGGGTATGGCGAGAGCCATAATCAAGGCCAGGCGCCACTCCCAAAATCCAATCAGCGACACAATGACGACGAGAATAATGGCCTCGAGAAGCGCCCGCAGGAAGAGACGGATGTTTTCCTTCACTTGGAGCGGTTGATCGGATGTGTGCGCCAGAATCAGGTCGGCCGGAAGAATTTGGCGAAGTTCCGAAAGCTTCGCATTCACGGACTGGCCGAAGCGTGCGATTTGCTTCTTATCGCGCATGTAGACTGCTAAGGTGATTGCGCGGCTGCGCTGCCAGTGCCCACTCGCGTCTCGCCATGTGTAGTAATTGAGATACTGGGCAGGAGCCTGGTAGCCTCGGCTGATTTGGACCAGATCTCGTAAATACACCGGGGCACCTTCTGACGTAGCCGATACAGCCACATCACCGATACTTTGGGCGCTATCAAATTGTCCTGAGGGAATGAGTGTAAATCTGCGCTCGCCCGTTTCGACAGTGCCGCCCGGGGCGATGATGTTCCGAGCCGCAAGAACTTTGGAGAGATCAGCAGGGCGCAGTCCATAGGCAGCGAGGCGATCCTGCGAGTAATCAAGGTAGATGGTCTGGGACAAAACGCCCTTCCGTTCCACCTTGGAAACTTCAGGAGCTCCCTGCAGCGTTCGCGCAATCAGATCAGAGAAATTGTCGAGTTGGGCGTAGCTATATTTGTCGCCGGCAACGCCGGCCAGCTTGGCTCGTGTTTCCGTTGGATCCCGAATGATCACTGGTTCCCACGCATCGGGATGCAACTCGGATCGTTTTAGGCGCTCCGAGATAAACTGCCGGATGAACGCCTGAATGGAACCGTCATCTGCATTTGAAAAGCCGTCGAAACCGATGAATCCGCTCCCCTGAATGATTTGCGAGTCTCGAATGATTCCAGCAGTTTGCGCTTCCTCCTGAAACAAGTATCCCGCGTCGAGAACCTCACGAGCCGAAATCGATTGTGGGAAGCAGTCCACGACGGTAATGCGCTCGCCCTCTCGATTCTGCGATTGTGCCTCGCGAGCTTTGCGAATCGCGGCCTCAATGTAATTGGCGCGCGCCGCGATCTCGATATCGTCCACTTTCGGGCTCGCAACCGTGAGCATAAGTGCGGCGGTATCCCCAAAATCGCTCTGGAAAGTGATGGGGCCGGCGCCCTGGGGTAACTGGGAATTCAGGGCGTCCAGCTTGAGGTTGATATCGCTAAATTGCCGCTTGGTATCGGTAACGCCCTCGTCGAGCTGTATGTACACGAAGGAGTAGCCAGGGAGAGATATGGATTTGATCCCGTAGTCCGCATCCGTGCCGAGGTGAATGGTCTTATTCTCGGCGGCGACGTCCTCAATCCGACGGGTAATGAATTGTTCGACTTGTTGCGCTGTGGCTCCGGGCCATGGACAAGCGGCGACGCCGACGCGCACAGGAATTTCGGGGTCTTTTCGCTGCGGCATGGATTGATAGCCGAACCAACCCCAAATCAGG
>Ga0187817_10001224_pt1 | contig 12370 bp, 10 predicted proteins | sample NC_wetland_sal_i_17_FD_132431 | JGI IMG/M metagenome (GOLD analysis project Ga0187817, IMG submission 132431) | Wetland sediment microbial communities from Neuse River Estuary, North Carolina, USA - SO4_2 | ecosystem: Environmental > Aquatic > Freshwater > Wetlands > Sediment | place: USA...
TTCGCTGTAGAAAATGGTGCTCCCGAACTGGCAGAAGGCTCTGCAATCGGAACAGAGCTCTTCCCGGTGGTCCCGGAAGTCTTAACACCGTTCTACTCAAGGATTTTCGAAGAGGTTCGGCGGAATAAGCTGGTTTGGAGCCATGTCTATGAGTGTTCGAGCCCAGAGCAGTTTCGCAGCTTTCGAATGCTGATACATCTCCTGGCCCCTCAAGGTTTGCTCGTGACAAATACGCTCGTCGTAGAGAGACCCCACGAGGTTGCCGTCGAAGGCAACGCCGACGTTTATGCTGCCCATGGCATCGTCTGCATGTGTGATCACTGTCGCTGCTCTCAACGCCGTGACAAACCCGCGCAGTGGGACTTCGTGCCCGCGCACTTCAAGATCCGCCCGCTGGGCGTCAGTCATGGCTTGTGCCCAGTGTGTAGAGCTTATTTCTACCCATCCAAATGACAAAGCCTCACGAGCGCTGAAACCGCGGCGGAAGGGGACTCGCCCCTCGCAGGTTCTCAGTCGTGTTGACCTTCGGCTCGAGCCTAGATTGCTGCGCACAACACGAGCACATTAGAACTGGCATCCGCAACTCTGTGCGCGGGTTGAACCTACGCAATAGAGGCACCGACAGGTCGTGATCGTTCCAACCCCCGCTGTGCCGCCTGCACCCCCAAACGGCCGGCATAGAGCAGAGTGCTGAACTGCACTCGGATCCAGTCCCGCAGATGTAGCGGAGACCCGAAGTCCGCAAATTTTGCCATCCAGTTTTGCAGGGCCTGGCGCGCAATAACGATCTCCATTCCAACGCTCGGCCCGGCGATGTCATGCAGGATGCCATCGAGGGTGAACAGCACCTTGCGCATCATGATCAGCGGTGCGGGAAAACGTACTCCCTTATAAGCAATGCGCTCCACCAGGTGCATGGCATCCACCGCTCCCGGGATGTGAGCCAAGGGTAATTGATCGATGAATTCGGCTACGCAATCGCGGATGAGCTGTCTTTGCCGCCTGCTTTGTGCCCCGTCCCGGCTTAGAGCGTGCATCTCATCGCAGATGCCGACCGGGTCCCGCAAAGCGAGCATAAGGAACAGCAGGGCGAGATGCCGTCGTTGGTTGCGGCTCAACTGCTCGGTCAAAGCCCAGTCAAGAATGACCAGTTCTCCGTTTTCCCTGTCATATAAGAGATTCCCGGCATGGGGATCCGCTTGAAACATCACCTTGCCCTTGCAGGCGGACAAGGGAACGGCAACCAGCGCTTCGATCAGCTGTTGAGCGACGCGCGCTCGACACCACGCTGGCATGTGGGTTACTGCGTCGGTCACTTTCTTCCCCCGCTCTTCGGTCATGGCTGTGATCTTCGAGGTGCAAAGCGGCGAGATCACGCGCGGTACGCGAACACCCGGAACCGAGTCATAGAGGCGAGATGCTTTCAGCAACGTCGCCTGCTCTCGCCGGAAGTGCACCTCGTTCCGGAGTAACTGCTGAACTTCCCGGAAAGTGTCAGCGACACCACGTCCGGCAATCTCGTATTCGCGATGCTTCGACCCCAAGAACCTAGCCAGATTCCCCAGCAGCTGCATGTCCTCCGCGAAGCACACCGGGACGTAAGGTTTCATCACCTTGAAAACGCCCCGTTCGCGCTTGCGGATTGCTGGATTCCACCAGGTGAATCGCACCACCGCACTGACGCTGGCTTCGACAAATATGGCTGGGTCGAGCTCAACGGCGCAGGCTTCAAGACGCGGTCCCAATTCCTTGAGGATGATGGCGCGGATTTCTTCCGGATTCACGTCGCGTATTCCGTTTTCCAGTTTCGAAAGAGCGCGACGCAAAGAAGGATGCAAGTGACGGTTTCGCGCCAACACCTGTCCAAGTTTCTGCAGCCCAGGCACCTTGGCAATGAGACGCAACAGACGCACCTCGGGCGATGTGTTCGCGGGAAGATCCAGCTGTTCTACGATCTTGGGGGCGAGGCGCGCAGAGGACAAGTTGGATTCCACAAAGAGCATGGCATCCCGAACCAGCGGACGCCACTGCGCGTAGATTTCCGGAACCAGATATTCGACGCGCAGGCACTGAACGATCCACTTTCCCATCTCATCCCGCAGGCGCTGACCGAACGGGGTCTGCAGCACTGCTTGGATCGCGCTGATCCGTTCAGAGGTGGTCGCTCGCTCAGGGAAAAAAGCAGCTTGAAGCTCCTGTGGCGCCAACTGAAGAGATGAACCGGGCATTCCAAACTCTCAGTCCGCCCAGCAAATGCCGAGCGATACTCACCCAGGCGCCGACTCCTTCCGGCGCCCGCGAGTTAGCGGGACCGCTCCCGCTACCTTAAGGGTACACCCGCACGGAACTGCAGGCATTCTCGACTGTCATGTTGTGGAGTCGCGCATTGGTTTATTCCATCGCGAGCAGATCAATGTGGGGGTATTCCGGAACTCATGTTCTTGCAGCTATGAAAGGATCTCCATTGCCGACCTTGGTGCCATGGGCAAAGTCTGGATGACAGAATTCATGCTTGCACTTGAAAGTTTGGGAAAACAGGCAGTAGCAGTTCTTTACGGTGACGAAGCGAAGTGGGCAAGGTTTGCCGGGCCGGCGAGGGCAGGATTTGCCCAGTTACAACACTTGTCAAGTTTGTGCGGCACACAGGTTGGAGAGCGCGGGATCGATCTGGTTACGCCCAGTCTGAAAGGGAGTTCTCCGCGTCCTTAGAATCCACCTGTCCTTCTTGTTTCTTCCGGTTGCCCTGGTTTTGCTGATTATGCCGCCTCGCCTGTTCCTGGGATTCTTCGTGTTCCCGCAGAGTTACGACGCAGTCTTCCCCGGAATCAGATTCGCCGGCCAGTTCTGAGCCAAACTCCAGCAGCTTCTTTCTGGTACGCCCAGCTTCCCGTGTGGCTGCGGCTCTTTCCGCGGCATAGAGAGCATTCAGTTGGGTATTGGGATTGATCTGGTTGGGGTGAACGCGCATAGCTGTACTCCTTCATATGCAGACATCTGCAAAACGACCTGCGCTTTGGTAGGTGCAGAGTGCCTGCAAACTCGTATTCGACCTCACGGAACCCTCAAGTTCATCAAGCAATTGGCATGCCAAACAGGGTGGGCAGAGCCTGAGGCATTTATCATCGTCGTCGTTGCGTTCCCACCGGACAGTTGAGCGTGCTCAACCCGGAATCTTGGCGAATCGCCGAAGAGAATCATCGGCACGTTGAGCTGCCCTCGCCGAAGGCGTAAGAGTCTCGTCTCCAGCCGACGCCGGCGGAGAGCGGAAAAGAAAGCCCGACTCGCCATGATGGGTATGAGCAGAGCGCAATCGATACCCAGCACACTCATCAATCACCGGAGGTGGTGCTCTTGATCACTGAAAGCTGTTTGGATTCTAGAGTAAAAAGATACTAAGGACCGGGCGATCCAAAGTTGAAGACCAGCTTGGGAGGCGAAATGCCCGGATGCAACTTTGACGTGCTCAATCTTCTACGACTGGAGCTCAACTTCCTCGAGCTAGGTCTATACCGTGCTCCAACTCCGGGTCGCCCACTTCTTATATTTGAGGATTCACCAACCTGCCCACGGTACGGCGCAGGCGATTGTCCGAATTGCGTGCTAATGCAGTTTGTGCCCTGTGAATGTCGCTCCGAACTGGTGCCATGCCACCACATCCGACTGAATGACGCAGGCGAGACGGTAGACAGCCTCTATCGAACTGGCACGCAGGATGAGCTGGAAGCAGCTCTGGGCAAGTGGTTGAGTGCAACTATTAAGAGACTTGAGGGGAAGCAAATCCAAAACGGAGATATCAGCAAGCTTGAGACATCTCCACGAAAGTTAGCACCTAGTGCAAGCGAGGGAGGCGCCTATGACAGCCTTGGCTGAAGTCCAGCAACAGCAAGCTCCGCAGCAGCAGACGACCGTTTCATTTAAGAACATTCTTCTGGCGACAGACTTTTCCGTTGCTTCTGAAAAAGCGTTCCGTTGTGCCACTGCGATTGCCCGTCGCCACGGTTCGAAAATTTATCTCGTGCATGTGGTACCTCCAGAGTCTAACTCTTTTATTCCAGAGCCCACCCTGGAGCGGCAGCGGCACGAGGCAGAGCACGAGATGGAAATCCTGGCCAGTCGAAGCGAACTCACACAGATCGCTCATGAAACCGTGCTGCGAGTCGGTTCGTTATGGACTGTGCTTTCTGCTGTAATCCGTGATCAGAACATAGAGTTGGTGGTGCTTGGAACCCATGGTCGCGGAGGGTTCAAGAAGCTTGTACTAGGATCGGTGGCAGAAGAAGTCGTGCGCGGGGCGGGCTGTCCCGTGATCACGGTCGGGCCCCACATTGATGTTTCCTTAGGCGCAACCGGAGAATTCCACAGAATTCTCTTTGCGACCGATTTTCATCCAGCTTCGGCACGAGCTCTTGACTACGCCATGCTTCTCGCGAACCAGTCTCAAGCGAGACTCATTCTCCTGCACGTGTTGCCGCCAGCAGGTTTACCTGGGCCCGGACTGACTTTCTACGACGAAACGGCAATCAATGAATGGCAAGCCAAAGTGAGGGCAACCACCAAAGAGAAACTGGAGAAGCTGCTGCCACCTTACGCCCAGCTGTGGTCCGAACCTGAGTATGTGGTTGGCTTCGATTTCACGGCGGACGGCATTTTAAAGGTAGCCGCTGAGCGGAAGGTCGATCTGATTGTGACGGGGGCAAATCGCCCCATGTCCGCGAAAGTTTCGGCTCACGTTCTCGGGGCAGTGGCCTATGAGGTCATTCGTCATGCGCAATGCCCGGTGCTGACGGTCGGCACCTCAACGCTGCGAATGTGGAGGGATTGAGTAGCCTGTTTCGTGACAGAAAGGGGAGTCCTATGAGATTGCTTAAGGTTCTAACGGCGGTCGCGTTTGTACTCGTCACAATTCTGATTTTTCACAATGGCGCGAAACAGCTAGCGCCACAGTACAACGCGTCGACGGAAGTGAAGGTCGACGGCTTAGTCCAGGAGGTACAGCAGTACTGGTGTCCGATCAATGGCGATGAGGGAACGCACCTAATGCTGAAAACCGACACCGGAATTCTCGAGGTGCACGTAGCGCCTCTCCGTTTTCTCCAGGGTAATGGCGTGAGCTTCAGCAAGGGAGATCAAATTGCGGTCGTAGGATCGACGGTGATTTACCAGGGGCATGATGCTATGATCGCCCGCAAGATTACCCGGGGAGATCAGACTTTCGCTTTTCGCCAACCGAACGGCAGACCATTGTGGGTGGAGCGCGCGCGAACCTATGTGCGGTAGAGGGTCCACAGCCACCGAACGGGAAGCCGGCGTGGCTCTATCGGCGGCCGGAGTGGATCATTGGTGCTCTCATCGTGGCACCCCCAGTTTGGCTATCCACCCGTGCGCGCACGCGCGCGAACCCCTCAGGCAAACTCCCACATCCATCTTCGAGAGTGGCCGCACGTTGTTCTTGCCCACCCAGACGGGCGCAGGAATCGCGCCCGCGTAACTAGTGTTCGTGAATCCGCACTTGGGATTGTTTACGAACATTTACCTCGGTTTACCAAGTCTTTACGTGTTTCCTGGGCCAGAAGTGTTTGTATTGAACTGAGATCTCCGACTGTGGGCTAAACCGAAGAACACTAACAACAAATGCCGATGGCTGTGGTCTTTTTGTGGCCGAAAATCATTCCAGCCCGCATTCCGACCGTGAACTGCATCGCGGTCAAGTGAAGCGGCGTGGCAGGAGAAACATCGATGGATTCCGGGGTTCTATTCAATCTGTTCCTTGGGGCGCTGGCACTGCTGGGCTGGGCAGTGCTTATCATTTTTCTGATTGAATTCAGAGGAGAAGTGACCGTCCATGCCATCTATCGCACTCTTGTGAGCTCTGCCAAACGACAACCCGAGGAAAAACTCGATAATAATAATAATGAGGTTCGAAACCCAGCACCGGGTGAGGATGAATCAGAAAGCTTAGGAACAAGGAATGGAACATAACGAAGTCGGAAGTAAAGATCTGTACTGCTCCTTTGCACCTCAGCGGTACCACCGTAAAGATCTGCGGCCTAAGCTCTGGCTCCTGCTCACGCTGGGTTTTCTCGTGTTCGTACAGCAACTGCTGCAAGGCCAGCAGCAGCCGTCGGTCACCGTCCAGGTTAAGGTGGTCAACCTGCTTGCCACGGTGCGGGACAAGCACGGACAAATCGTCCGCAACCTGACCAAGGATGATTTCACACTGGAAGAAGATGGTCGCCCGCAGACTATTGGTTACTTTGCCAAGGAGGACAATCTTCCACTAAAGCTAGGTTTGCTGGTGGACACCAGCATGAGCCAGAGGCGCGTTCTCGACCAGGAACGCAGTGCCAGCCACGCTTTTCTGGACCAAATGCTCCGCCAAGACAAGGACATGGCATTCGTGATTCATTTCGACAGGGAGGTGGAACTCCTGCAGGATCTCACTTCTTCCCGCGACAAGTTGTATAACGCGCTTGGGTTGCTACAGACGCCGCAGTTCACTCAGAATAACGGAGGCAATTCGCCTGACTCCGACGGGAGGAGAAGCGGTCATGGCGGCGGCACATTGCTCTACGATGGCGTTTACCTCGCGTCCAACGAACTGATGAAGAAGCAGCAGGGCCGCAAAGCGCTGATCGTGCTTTCCGATGGGGTGGACAGAGGTAGCAAAGAGAGTCTGGGCACGGCTATCGAGTCGGCCCAACGCGCCGATACGCTCGTCTATTCCATCCTGTTTAAGGACGAGCAGGAGCATGGGAGCGGCGGAGGCTTTGGCGTGCCCGGGATGGGCGGTGGGGGAATGGGGCGACACGGCGGCGGAGGAAGGAGATTTCCCCAGGAAGAGCGTCCGGACGGAAAGAAGATTCTCCTGCGGATTTCGCAGGAGACGGGGGCTCGACTGTTTGAAGTTTCCAAGAAACAGCCGATCGAGCAGATCTACAGCACAATTGAGGAAGAGTTGCGCAATCAGTACAGCCTGGGGTACACGCCCGACAAGGCGGAGACTGGAGGCTATCATAAGATCGTTCTAAAGACTAAGCAGAACGATCTGGTGGTCCAGGCAAGAGATGGATATTACTCAGAACAATGACCAGGACATTGGACAGCGATTTTGGAGGAATTAGTATGAAGTCAACTCTCGTCACGATTTGCCTATGTTTCTCAGTGTTCTGCATTGGACAAACCGCTCCCGCGAATCCCGCGCCCCAAGATCAGAGCCCGTCTGCGGCACAAGGGTCGCCCCGGAATGGCCACCGGCCACCCGGAGTTGCCGGAACCATCACCGCGATCGATGCGAACGCGCTCACCATCAAGACCCAGGACGGCCAGTCCGCGCAAGTGACGCTTAGCGGGAAGACGCAATATCGCAAGAACCGGGAAGCTGCGACACTCGGTGATTTCAAGGTAGGCGACATGGTATTTGTGCGCGGCGAAAAGACTGGCGACCACCTTTGGCAAGCGGAGATGGTAGGTACTCGCACCGGTGGAGAATCTCCGGACAATTTCCGTGAAGGTCTCGGTAAACGCTTTATCGCCGGTGAGGTCAAGTCTATTCAAGGAACGCAGTTGACGATTCAGCGCCCGGACGGCGTTACCCAGACCATTTCGGTCGACGAGAACACTTCATTCCGCAAAGAAGGTGAAAGCATTACGCTGGGCGACCTGAAGGCCGGAGACCACGTGTTTGGCCGAGGTGAACTCAAGAACGGCGTCTTCGTGCCCGCGGTGCTGAATCTTGGAGAACCCAAGTTCGGAATGCAGCACAAGGATGGCCCACCCGAACCACGGTAACATTTAATAATTGGAGTCGACCCACGTCGAAAAGACGTTCCCATGCGCAGCGCGGAATTGGTTCATGAACCTGCGGTTCGATGGCGCACACTGGTTTTGCAAGGCCTTCGAATGCTTTGCCGGATTTTGCCCATTGCGCTGGTTGCGCTTTCGACTAGAGGGTTATTCGCGCAGACTTCCCAATCGCAGGGTGGGTCCATCCACGGTGTGGTGAAGTCTGGGAATATGTCAATTCCGGGTGTGACGATCACCGCCGCGAATACCCTCACCGGCCAAAAAGTGACGACTTCGACAGATGTAGACGGTAGCTATTCGCTGCAAGTCCCTTCCGACGGCCGTTATGTAGTTCGCGCACAAATGGCAGCCTTTGCGCCCGTCACCCAGGAAGTGCTGATCAACGCAGCAACTCGCGATGGAGAAGTGAATCTCGAACTGGTTTTGCTCTCACGCGTGCAGAAGACGGAACCTGCGGAACAAGCCGCACAGGGGACATCGGCGGCGCCCGTCACGGGCCGCGGATTTCAGAGTCTTTCGCTGACCCAGAGTGCGGAGGGACAGGACATGAATGGCAACGCCGGCGGCGATATTGTGCCGGCGGGCATGCCTGTCCCGGGAATTGCCCCGGATAGCGCTACCGAGTCGGTGGTCGTTTCCGGTAACACTTCAAGCCCGCTAGCTGGAATGAGCAGCGCCGAACTTCAGCAGAGATTCAACGATGCGCGGCAACAGGGAGGAGGCTTCGGCGGCCCAGGGGGTTTCGGAGGGCCGGGAGGTTTTGGAGGGCCAGGTGGTTTCGGCGGTGGGGGTTTCGGGGGCGGAGGCTTCGGCGGCAGGCGAGGCTTTGATATCAACCGCCCTCACGGCTCGATCTACTACAGTGTTGGAGATTCTGCGCTAAACGCCGCTCCCTACTCGCTCACCGGTGAACCCGTGATCAAGCCTGGCTACCAGCAGAATAATTTTGGCGGATCGATTGGCGGGCCGCTGAATATTCCCAAGATCTACCACGGCGGAGACAAGACTTTTCTCTTCGTAAACTACAACGGAAAACGCAGCCAGAACCCGTTCGATCAGTTCTCGACGGTGCCGACTTTATTGGAACGGGAAGGCAACTTTTCTCAGACCGTTTATAATTCCGGCCCCGCTGCCGGCACACCCGTACAGATCTTTAATCCTGCCACCAACGCCCAATTTCCCAACAACACGATCACCCAACTCAATCCTGCAGCAGCCGGGTTATTGCCGTACATTCCCTTACCCAACCTGCCAGGAAACTTTCAGAATTTTCACTTCATCACTTCAGCCGACAGCAGCAGCGACGATCTCAACTTGCGGGTGAACCACAGTTTTAGCGGAGCATTGCGCGGCCGGCGTCAGGGAGGGCGCAGAGGCCCGCAGAACAATTTCACCTTGGGATTCCATTATCACGGCTCGAGTGCACAACTGACCAATCCCTTTCCCAGCGTTGGCGGCCACACCGACGTTCGCAGTTTCGATGTCCCGATCTCCTATATTCGCAGCTTCGGGAAGCTGACCAATGTAGCGCGCTTTGACTTCAACCGAAGCCGTACCCGTACGCAGAACCTCTACGGATTTGTGGACAATATCACCGGGACACTGGGAATCGATGGCGTCTCGCAGAATCCCTTCGATTGGGGTCTGCCCAGTCTCTCGTTCACGAATTTCGGCGGTTTACAGGACATCAATCCGCAGCTTCAGCGCAACCAGACGTTCACTTACACCGACAACATGATCTGGAATCACGGGAAGCACACCTGGCGCTGGGGTGGAGATTTTCGGCGCATTCAGGTCAACACGGAGACCGACAGCAACGCCCGCGGTAGCTTCATCTTTACCGGACTGAATACTTCCGAAACCGTCTCTGGTCAGCCGGTCACGGGGACGGGCTTTGATTTCGCTGATTTTCTACTGGGCCTACCGCAACAGACCTCGGCACAGTTTGGTGCGAATAACTACCACTTCCGAGGAAACTCCTGGGACTTGTTTGCGCAGGACGAATGGAAGATGCGCGGCAACCTCACGCTGAATTTGGGAGTGCGTTACGAGTATGTTTCCCCGTACACCGAAATCAACAACCGCATCGTGAATCTTGATCTCTCGCCCGGAGTGCTGAGCCTCTCCGGGGGAACTCCGGGGGTCGCGGTCGTCTTGCCCGGTCAGACTGGCCCCTACAACGGGGCCTTCCCCGCCACGCTGGTGAGGCCCGACCGCAACAATTTCGCGCCGCGCGTTGGCTTTGCCTGGAAACCATTCTCCAAGATGGTGGTGCGAGGTGGTTATGGCATCAACTACAACACTGGTGCTTACCAGAATATCGTTCAGCAGCTCGCGTTCCAACCACCGTTTTCGTTTGCCGAGACGAATGTACAGTCCAACCCAGGGCAACTCACCCTGCAGAATGGATTTCCTGCAGTTCAATCCACAGGAATCACCAACAACTACGCTGTAAATCCCAACTACCGGATGGGCTACGTTCAGATCAGGAACCTGGACATCCAGCAGCAAATCAGACCCACGTTATTGCTGAACATCGATTACACCGGAACCAAGGGAACGGATCTTGACATCCTGGAAGCGCCGAATCGTACCGCGACAGGCGTGCGCATTCCGGGTGTGCAGGCCTTCAATTTCGAAAACTCGCTTGGCGACTCCGAGGCCAACGCGGGGTCGGTGCGATTGCGCAAACGGCTGTCACAGGGCTTCTCGCTCGGCGGTACTTATACCTTCTCCAAATCGATTGACGACGCCTCGACCATCGGCGGTGGCGCAACCACGGTCGCACAAAATGCCTTCGACCTTTCCGCCGAACGAGGGCTCTCCAGCTTCAACCAGACGCACAAGTTCACGGCAGATTATCTCTGGGAGCTGCCTTTCGGCCATGACAGACGATGGTTGACTGGAAACAGTGTGCAGCGCGCCATACTCGGCGACTGGCAGTGGAGCGGCGATTGGACGATCGCCTCTGGACTCCCATTCACTCCTCGGCTCCTCGGAAATTTTTCAGACGTATCGCGTGGGACGAATGGCACGTTGCGGCCTGACCTCGTCCCGGGAGCATCGATCAGCATTGCCAACCCGTCGATTGGGCAGTGGTTCAACACCGCCGCATTGGTTGCGCCACCGGTCGGTCAGTACGGCGACGCGCGCCGCAACAGCATCATCGGTCCTCCAACCCGGGTATTCGATATGGCGTTCACCAAGATCTTTCCCTTAAAGGAATCCCGTGTTTTGGAATTTCGAGCGCAAGCAACTAATATCTTCAACACTCCACAATACAGTGCCATTGATACACAGGTAAATTCTCCGACTTTTGGCAGAGTTACCGCGATAGGCGCCATGCGAGCCGTGCAGCTCACCGCCAGGTTTCGGTTCTAATCAATGCGATGATCACTCCCACTCCAATTCGCCGGACGCAAGCGACCAAGCTCCAGACCGTGCTTCTGGCAATCGTCTTGCTGTCTTCCTATCTACCATCCCAGACGGATTACACCTTTCATGCTGAAACGGAACTGGTTTTGGTGAATGTCACGGTGCGCGACAAGACTGGAAGATTCATACGCGACTTGAAGCCGGAAGACTTTGAGGTCAAAGAGGACGGCAAGGCCCAAAAAGTGGTTTCATTCGATGTTGAGAATACGGACGCGATACCGGCCTTCGAATTCACGCAAGCAAGTCAGCCGAACACTTTGCCAGATCAGCCCTCGAATCCTAAGGTTGCGCTGCCAGCCAATGCGGGGGCGCAACAGTTCAAGGATCGTCGTCTGATCGTGTTGTTTTTCGATCTTTCCGGAATGGAGCCTGATGAAATCGACCACGCTGCCACGGCAGCGGAGAATTACGTGGATAAGCAGATGGCCCCGGCGGACCTGGTTTCGATTGTCTCCCTGGGAAGTTCTTTGCAGGTAAACCAGGATTTCACCTCCGACCGTGTATTGCTGAAGAAAGTCCTGCAGTCGTTTAATGCCGGCGCCGGGCAAGGCTTCGAAGAGGGTTCTACCGGCACGACCGAGGGCACACCGGACACAGGTGGATCGTTCACCGCCGACGACACCGAGTACAACATCTTTAACACCGACCGCCGGCTGGAAGCGTTACGCTCGGTGGCAGAAAAACTTTCCCACGTGCAACAGAAGAAGTCCTTGATTTACTTCTCCAGCGGCATCGACCGCACCGGCATTGAGAACCAGTCCGAGCTGCGGGCCGCGACCAACGCCGCAGTTCGGGCCAATCTCGCTTTCTACACCATGGACATCCGTGGATTGCAGGCCCTGGTGGCAGGCGGAGAGGCGCAAAATGCCAGCCTTCGAGGTACGTCTCCTTACTCCGGACAGGCGACGCTCAACGCCTTGAACTCGAATTTCACCACCCAGGAAACCCTGGTGACCCTGGCTGCTGACACCGGCGGCCGCGCTTTCCTCGATTCCAATGATTTCAGCAAAGTGTTCAAGGGCGTGCAAGCGGACACCTCGACCTATTATGTTCTCGGATATCACAGCACCAACCCCGCCCGTGACGGACGATACCGGCGCATTGCCGTAAGTCTGAATCGGCCAGGTGTAAA
>Ga0187817_10001225_pt1 | contig 12370 bp, 10 predicted proteins | sample NC_wetland_sal_i_17_FD_132431 | JGI IMG/M metagenome (GOLD analysis project Ga0187817, IMG submission 132431) | Wetland sediment microbial communities from Neuse River Estuary, North Carolina, USA - SO4_2 | ecosystem: Environmental > Aquatic > Freshwater > Wetlands > Sediment | place: USA...
ACGCCGACAGCGCCCGCCACGTGGACTGGAAAGCTACCGCCAAGGCCCAGCAGCTCAAGGTACGCGAATTCACCCGCGAAGACGAACGCAAGCTGTGCATCGTCTTCGACAATCCTCAGGCCGGGCTGATTTCCGAACAAGCGTACGAGAAAGCAGTTGATCTGGCGGCGTCTCTGGCCTGGCGCTTCGCGGAGCAGGATGGAGAAGTATCTTTCGCCGTTCCGGGATTGGCCAGAACCCGCGATCTCCATCAGTTTCTGGCTGCACTGGCGGTCATCGAGCCAAGGTCAACGGCTCCAGCTGCGCCCGCACCATCGTCGCACCGTTCCTCCGGAGATGCGTTGGCGGAGATGAACCTGGCCAGTTTTGGCGACTATAACATCGTGATTACGGCCCGTTCTCGCGGAACTCTGCCTACGGCTCTTTGGAACTGCTCGTATTTCGTTTTCGTCGGAGACGAGGCACGGCCCAAGACGAGCTCGAATCCCTAATCAGTCAGGTTTCATCCGTAAGGGACCGCCTGTCCCGGATCATTCATGAGGATTGCTACGGGTTTGAAAGGGCGCGGCTGAAAGCCGTACCGCTTTCAAAGCGGCTTCACGAATAATCCACCTACGATCATTCGTCCCAATTTGGTGAAATTTCTTGCACCTTTCCAGCTTTTCTTCTTTCCTTCCGCCCGCTTTTCGTCATATACTCGCGCCCCTACAGATGCTCGTGGACAAGTTCGAAGCTTCTGCAGTTGGGAGGTGTCGGATGCGGATCTGCGACCTGATCAAGAACCAAAATACCTATCAAGCGGAAATGGACGAAACCGTGTACGACACGGTACAAGCCATGGTCGAGCGCAACATCGGCGCCGTGCCGGTTCTGCACAACGGCAAGCTGGTCGGGATTTTTTCCGAACGCGACCTCATGAAGCGCGTTGTCGCCGAAGGCCGCGATCCCGGCAGTACCTGCTTGGCCGAGGTTATGACCGACGATCCCCTCACCATCAGCATGAACGAGGAACTGGAAAGCTGCCTGGCCCTGATGCGGCGCCATAACTTTCGCCATCTCCCGGTCTGCCACGACGGACACCTGATTGGCATGGTCTCGTTGCGGGACATCCTGCTGCACGACCTGGACGCGAAGGATGATGAAGTGCGCATGATGCGCGCCTACATTCACTCCACGCCGGACGCCTAAAGCCAGCCGGCCAAGGACTCCAAAGGCGATTCATCTCTGCGTGACAACTCGGATTTCGACAACGCGGTGGGTTGAAGCTCCAGATCTCAGCCGCAACGCGGCGTAAGAATGCAGCCCCACGGCGCAAGCCGTGGGGTAGAAAGTGGGAGACGAGCTAGCCCCAGCGGGCGAAAGGGCAGTTCTCACGCACACACTTCAGAGTTCGCCCGGCTAACTTCTGGCCCGCCCTTACCGGTCTAGCACGAAAGTAACGTTGCGCAGGGCAACCTCCCCAGAGTAACGTTACGAGCGATTACCGAAGTGCATTGAACTGACGTTGGCGAAACGCTAACGTAGCTCTACCGGGCCAAAGACACCTACTTGAGCCGGATGCACATATCTGGCCCTCGGCCGGCGTTGCCGGGTGCCAGCGCTGGTATACCCATGGGCGAAAGAATTAAGATCCTCTATTACACGCTCTGGATCGCGCATCCCGTGTTCCTGTCGGGGATCGCCGCGCTCATGATCTGGCGGGGTCTGCATCGAAAGTTCAAGTACTTCTTCGGATACATTCTCACTCAGCTGGCCAGCTTCGCTGTCATTTTCGCCGCGCACTTGCACAGCTACGATGCCGGCTTTTACCTCTACTGGTTGTGCCAGGCCGTCAGCGTGGGTTTCGGTTTTGGGGTGATTCACGAAGTCTTCGTGGACGTCTTCCGGTCTTTTTACACTTTGCGCGATCTGGGCACGGTGCTCTTCAAATGGGCCGGTCTGGTGATGCTCCTGGTGGCCGGGGTAGTATCGGTTTCCACCAGCGCCACGGACATGGAGCCTTGGATGCAGGCCATCATCACCACACAACGCTGCGTGCGCATTATCCAGGTGGGCATGATTCTGTTTCTGCTCTTCTTCGCCAAGTACCTGGGCATCAGCCGCCGCCAGCACAGCTTCGGCATTGCTCTGGGTTTTGGCTCCTTCGCAGTAGTCGAACTCGCAGTCATCGCCTCCTGGGTTGGGAACCACCTCGGGAATCCCTGGATGAGCATTGTCAACATGGGCGCGTACAATCTCAGCCTTAGCGTGTGGCTTGGCTATCTCGTCGCCAGAAGTCCGGCGCGCGACTCGGCCAATACGCTGTTGCGGCCGCAGCGCTGGGAACAGAGCCTTTCCGATATCCATCACCCGCTGCCCGCGGACTCGCTGATCCCGATGTTTGAAGGGATGGTGGACCGGGCTCTTTCCCGCACCCGCCCCGATGCACCTCGCGCACTGGAACTGGAGAAGACTGAAACCGTTGCCAATGCCCGGAGTGCGGCTGCGGGAGCCGGCGGATTCAGTCTTTCAGAAGCGCAGGCGAGCCCAAAGAGTTAGCCGCGGCGCAACCAGTTTCCAAATCAGCGTGGCCAGTCTTTTGTTCGGAAACTGTAAAGACTCTGCATTCACAAACCAGACCGCCATCGGCTCGAAAACATATCAAGTCGAATGCTAGATGTATCCTCTAATAAATTGTAAAATAATGGTTTACAGGATGGCTACCTGGTCTACGACGGGTCTCTGACCTAAACCCTCAACTAGGATGGTGAAAATAATTGCACACGAAGCTTGACGTGTGTCTTATAATGCCTGTCCACGTCAAGTGCCACTTTTTTGGGGCATCTGGCGCGGTAAGCAAGGAGACAACCCATGAAACGCGCAATCAGGATCGCGATCCTGACTGTAGGAATAGTGGGCACATTCCTCGCAGCCGCCGTTCCTCAGGTTCCAGCCATGGACGGAGGCCCGATTTTTGTGTGCCCACCCAAACATCCAAACTGCCCCATCAACCTGCCACCGCAGTAGATACGGAGGCAGCCGGTGACCGCAAGGTCACCAAAGTAACTTGGGGTAACTTGGGCCGACCAATGAGGGCTCGCAATATTTGGGCTGACGGGATTCATACCAACCCGCCGGCCCCTATTTTTTTGTGTTGAGACTGACTAAGCAGGTTGCTTGAGCGCAACTTGCAGGGCGCGTTCCAGTTCGGCCGGCTCAAAGACAGGGGGTTGGCAGGACGATCCGGAACAGAGCACAGCGAACGATCTCCCTGCGAACGAACTCCCTGATCCGAGCTGTGGAAGATTTGGGAGCGTGGCCGCCAGCACCGGCGGAAGGTTTGCCGCGACCACCTGATTCGCCGCCAACCGCAGCGTAGTCTTGATAAACGCGAAAGGCGCGGCGGCCGCCGCCAAGAGCTCGTCCGCGGCACTGTCACCTCCATTGCCTGCAATTACGACAACCTGCACCGGACTCTCCAACCAGTGGATCACGGCGATGCCATAGGTTGCCGCGAAGATTCCATACTGTTCCACCAAGCCGGCGAAAGTTTCCAGCGTCTGCTCCGCCTGGTCGCGGTAGCCCACGTCGCCCGTGTAGTGATAGAGCCGCATCAGCGCGATCGCCGCCATCGGATTGCCCGCGGGTGTCGGTGAATCCTGCAGGGGCTTGCGCCGCGTCCCCAGCACGCCCAGGCTCTTGCGCTCGGTGGGTGGTTGGCTATCGAAGAAGCCTCCCGAAGTTGCGTCGAAAAACCGAGCGATCATTGCGTCGGCAATGCTTCGCGCAAACTTGAAGTAGCTTAGGTCGGTGGTTGCTTCGTAGGCATCCAGGCAAGCCAGCGCGGTGAAGGCATAATCCTCGAGCAGCCCGGGAACCTCGCGGTGCTCCGCTTTCGGATCGGAGTACGCAACCACGTGCAGTAGCTCTGTGGAGCGGGAGTGTGTGGAGCGGGCACTCCCTTCGACAAGCTCAGGGCAGGCTTTGCCCGCTTCTCCTTTCGAACTCGAATCGGCCCGCCACGTTTCCGCCAGCACTCGATCCAGCGACCGCAGGGCAAAGCGTCGCGCACCCTCGAGATGGAGCACCTTCGCTGCTTCCAGATAAGCGGAGACGCACAAGCTGTTCCAGCCGACGTACACGGCCTTATCCACATAAGGCGTGGGCCTTTGCAGCCGCGCTGCCAGCATCTTCTTCTTCGCCGCGGCCAGCAGTTCTTTCACCCGCTCCGGCCCCAGGCTCATGCGCTGCGCAATCTCCTCCACCGGCGCTCTCACGTACAGCACATTCTTCGCGGGATTGTGATGCATTTCTCCGACTTCGTTGATGTCGTAATGCAGCTTCGCAACCTGGGCTTCCTCCTCAGTCAAAACGGCGCGCGCCTCGTCGAGCGTCCAGGTGAAATAGTCACCGTCGTCCTCCATCGAATAGTCGGCATCCTGTGAGGCGTAAAACCCGCCGCGTTCGCGGTCGCTCAGCCACTCATCCATCCAGCGAACGATGTCGCGGGCCACGTCCGCGAAGAATTCCACGCCCGTTGCCTGGTACGCATGCACGTAGTTCTTCAGCAGCTCGGAATTGTCGTAGCACATCTTCTCAAAGTGCGGTACCACCCAGCGCTCATCCACCGAATAGCGATGGAACCCGCCTGCCAGTTGGTCGTAAACGCCGCCCCTGGCCATGTGCTCAAGGGTGGTAACGATGACACCGTGAAGATCTGGGTGCCCCATCCTAGCCGCGTTCTTTGCGGCTAGGGTGGGGCTTTTGACTATGTTCTTCTCTTCTTGACGACCATACCTTTCAATCAACAAATCCAGCGCCGACGGATGCGGAAATTTCGGCGCCCGTCCAAACCCTCCGTGCTCGGGATCGAACATCTTGACCGCCGATTCCTGAATCGCCGCAATCACCCGCGCTGAAATCTTTCCGCTACGCCCCTCATACGACTCAGACTGCGTGATCGCGCTCTCGACCATCTTCGCCTGCTCAACCACATCGCTGTTCTTCTCGCGGTAGGCGTTGGCAATGCTCAGCAGCACGCGCCGGAAGCTCGGACGCCCATACCCATCGTGCGGCGGAAAATACGTTCCGCCGTAAAACGGTTTGCCGTCTGGAGTGAGAAAGGCCGTGAGCGGCCATCCGCCCTGCCCGCTGAGCGCCTGCACCGCCGCCTGATACCGGCTGTCGATGTCCGGACGCTCATCGCGATCCACCTTCACCGCGATGAAGTGCTCATTCACGATCGCCGCAATCTCCGGATCGTCATACGACTCGCGATCCATCACATGGCACCAGTGGCACCACACCGCCCCGATGTCGAGCAGCATCGGCTTGTTCTCGCGCTGCGCCGCGGCAAACGCCTCCTCGCCCCACTCCTGCCACCGAATCGGCTGATGCATGGCCGAGCGCAAGTAGGCGGAAGACGCGCGCGCGAGGGAGTTGAGGTTGGAGGTGATCATGGATCAAGTCTATACACAACAAGTTACGGCAGCAGCCCCGAGTGAACGCAACCCTCCCAACCGCTTGTCGTTAAGTTCAGGACCTTCCCAAACGCTTGTCATTCCGAACCGGGCGGCAAGCCCGGTGAGGAACCTGCTTTATGGCGGGTGCCCCATCCTAGCGCGCTCCCTACAATCGGGTGGGAACTTCTGATTCTACCCCTCTGCCACCTCATGCAGCCCGCGCCAGGTTATCCGGATACCGCCGCACCAGCAGTACCAGCGCGGTTGGAGGCGTCATCCCGAAGGCCCGCGCTTTCACCAGCGGGCCGAGGGATCTGGCGCGGATCACCGTTACTCTCTCGGGGCGCAATGCGCTCCGCGCGAGATCCCTCACTCGGCTGAAATGCGCCGAGTTTCGGGATGATGCTATTCAAGAGATCAGCGAAATCGGTGCCACTCAAACGATCAACTTTTTCGCAATCCTGCAGTACAAATCAATCGCATCGGCCAGTTGCTGCTTCTCGATGTACTCGCCGTCAGTGTGCGCCACATGAATCGATCCCGGACCGATCAGCAGCGGTTCTCCCCAACTCGTCAGCCTTGGGATGTCGGTGGTAAACGCGGCAATCATCGTCGGCAATCCATCAACGGTGCGCAAGCGAAGAAATGCCAGCTCCAGTGGAAACGTTACCTGCACCTGATCACCCGCGGCCGCCACGATCTGCCGGCGCAATTCATCTGTCGGCCCGACCAGCCGGTAAAGCAAATCGGCGTGCGCGTAGTCGGGAATCACGTTGGGTGCGCGCCCGCCTTCTATCAGCCCGATATTCAGCGTGCACGGGCCCACTTCCGGATCGGACGGCAACGGCATCGCGCGCAGCCGCCCCAGCGCCGCAATCAGTTTGTCGATCGCCGACTCGCCCAGCTCTGGATACGCCGAGTGCGCCATGCGTCCCTTCGCAGTCACTTCGACGCGCAACGTTCCCTTCGAAGCCAGTGCGATCCGGTTCTCCGTAGGCTCGCCGTTGATGAGAAAGCGGCATCCTGCAGGCGCGTGCTCGTTGGCCACTTTTGCACCCAGGCTGTCGCGTTCTTCGCCCACTACAAACAGCAATCCTGCGTAAATCCCTTGCTGCCGCAGCCGTTCCGCGGCTGCGATCTGCGCCGCGATGATGCCCTTAGCGTCACAAGATCCGCGCCCGTAGATGCGTCCCGCGTCCTCCGACGACCCTATAAATGGAGGAACCGTGTCCATGTGCGTGGAAAATACAACTGCGGGATTCGGATTTTTCGCCGCCGTCGCATAAACGTTGAACCGGTCGCCCTCGACCGGCATCTTCTTCGTCTGATACCCAATGCGGCAAAGTTCCCCGTACAAGTAATTCCCCACAGCGGCTTCGTTTCCGGTGATGGATTCGATATCCACCAGTTGGCGCGTGAGCGTAACGGCGTCCATGCAGGAGAGGATAGCAGGTAGACCAGACCTCGGACCTCAGACCTTAGACTTCGGCCCAAGACCTAAGACCCGAGACCCGTTCCTCCCGCTTCTCCACGCGCAGCTTTGGTAATCTGGGGTCGTGATTGCATCGGGTTCATCCATCCGTTCGCTGTTCCTCGACGGCCCTGCCGGGCGCCTGGAAGCGCTGCTCAACACCGGCGCTGAGAACGCGACGCACGCCGCTGTGGTTTGCCATCCGCATCCGCTGTTTGGCGGCACGCTGCACAACAAGGTCGTCTTCCACACCATGAAGGCGCTGAACGGCTTTGGATTTCCCGTGTTGCGTTTTAATTTCCGGGGAACTGGATTGAGCCAGGGTGAACACGATCACGGCATAGGCGAAGTGGAAGATGTGTGGACTGCGCTTGACTGGCTGGATGCTGAGTTTCACCTGCCGCTGGTGTTTGCGGGATTTTCTTTCGGTGCGGCGGTCGGCCTGCGTGCGGCGTGCCCGGACGCGCGCGTTCGCGCCCTGATTGGCCTGGGACTGCCTCTTGCTCCCGAGGTCGCTGAGACAGGAGAAGAACAGGGCGTCTACACATTTGATTTTCTCGCCGACTGCGCGAAACCGAAGCTGTTCGTCAGCGGAGCGCGAGATCAATTCGGTCCGCGGGCGAAGCTGCAGGCGTTCGTTGCCTCAGTCCCCGAGCCGAAGCGACTGGTCGTGATCGAAGGCGCCGATCATTTCTTTGCCGGGCGCCTGCGCGAGTTGAGAAACGCGATCGAATCGTGGGTCAAAGAAACCGTTAACCCTCAGCCGTCAGCTTTCAGCTAAACCTCCTGATGGATCGAATGTGCTCGAACGCGCGATCCAATGCGGCTTTTGCCGACGGCTGATAGCTGACAGCTGAAAGCTCTCTTTATAATCCTGTTCATGTCTGACTCCGGTCGCCAAGAGCGCTTCCACCACATGCGCGAGACTGCGCGCTCCATTTTCCAGCAGGCGTTGGCTGAGGCCTCGATCAGCAAGGCTTTCGCGCGGCAGGTGGATTGCGACCGCGGAGTGCTGCGGGTCCGCGAGGACCTGTTCGATCTGCATTCATACTCCAGCGTGCTCGTGGTGTCGCTGGGCAAAGCGGGACACACGATGGTCGAGGCGCTGGCTGAGCGCGTGGGCGCGTCGCTCCAGGGGATCGTGGCCAGTTCGGTTCAGCCGGCGACGCAGGTGCACGGGTTTCGGTATTTTCGCGGCGGCCATCCCACGCCCAACGCGGAGTCGATTCGCGCGGCGAGTGCCATGCTGAAGGCGCTGGAAGCGCAGCCGGCTTCGGCACTGGTGATTTTCCTGCTCAGCGGCGGAGGATCCTCCATCGTCGAGAAACCCATCGACGATGAAATCTCGCTCGACGATCTGGTTGCAACCTACCGCGCGCTTGTGCATTCGGGCGCGCCCATCGCGGAAATCAATGCCATACGCAAACACCTCTACACCGTGAAAGGTGGACGGCTGGCGCAGGCGGCCTCTCCGGCGCAGCAGGTTTCGCTGCTGGTGTCCGATGTGCCCGACGATACGCCGGACGCGTTGGCTTCCGGCCCGACCATGCCCGATTCCACTACGGTCGAGGAGTGCTACCGCATCGCGGAAAAGTACGATCTGCTGCAGCAGTTTCCTCAATCCACACGTGAATTGTTCGAACGGCATGCCCTGGAAGAGACTCCGAAGTCGGACGATCCGGCCTTCCACCGCGCCCGCTGGTGGCCCGTGCTCTCGAACCAGACGGCGATTGAAGAAGCCAGCGCGGCCGCGGAGCGTGCGGGTTTCATCGTCGAGGTGGACAACTCCTGCGACGACTGGGATTACGAGCGGGCGGGCGACTACTTGCTGCAGCGAGTGCGCGAGTTGAGGAAGCGCTGCTCGCCAGTGTGTCTGATTTCCGGTGGAGAAGTCACGGTGAAGGTCACGAGTGGAGGAGTGGGCGGGCGCAACCAGCAATTCGCGCTGGCCTGCGCCGCCAGAATCGCGGGGGAAGACATTACCGTGCTGAGCGCGGGGACTGATGGAGTGGACGGAAATAGTCCAGCGGCGGGGGCAGTGGTGGATGGCAGTACAGCGGAACGTGCGCAGGCGCGAAGTCTGGACGTCAACGCAGCGCTTGCTAAATTCGATGCCTATCCGTTTTTCAGCGCTCTCGGAGATGCCATCGAAACCGGCCCGACCGGCAACAATCTGCGCGATCTGAGAATTCTGCTGGCGTACTGAAACTCACGATTTCCACGCCTCGCGCCGGTCGAAGGCCGATGGATGCGCCGCCGCACTTTGCCCGCCGGGACAGCCGAGAGCCTGCCCTGGGCTTGTCGAAGGGGCGGCTCTTCCCACATGGCAATTCCTACGCCGTCTTCTGCATCTTGGCCATGGCCTCATCCATGCCGCGCTTCATCTCGTCCATGGACAAGTCTTTCACGTGGGTGCCGATGGACCATTTGTGGCCGAAGGGGTCCGAGAGCTTGCCATAGCGGTCGCCCCAGAACTGGTCCATGACTGGCATCTCGACTTTGGCTCCGGCTTTCACGGCGCGATCGAAGGCCGCATCCACGCCATCGAGGTAGATGTGCAGGCCCATGCCAGCGCCGCCAATGGACTGCGGAGAAAGCGCGCCATACTCCGGGAATTCGTCGCTCAACATGATGATGGAATCGCCGATCTTCAACTCGGCGTGCATGACTTTGCCGTCCGGCCCTTTCATGACGCCCCGCTCCTCCGCGCCGAATGCCTGCTTGTAGAACTCAATGGCGCGGGCTGCATCGCGGACGGTGAGAAAAGGTGTGATGCTGTGATACCCATCGGGAATCGGTTTTACGGACATTCTAGCCTCCTGGGCGGGAAATTCGTGTGAGGCAGTTTACATCAAGATGGGAGACTGCGGAAGAATGTAGTCAGAAGGGAAGGGGCGAAACAAAACGTCTCGTATTGGTTCAGTCAGGTCTGCTTCTGAAGGTCTGGTCAGAACGCTTGGGTTCAGAACGTTTGGTTCCAGAGAACCGGATCAGAAGAATCGGGTCACGCCTTCTTCCATCACTACGACTCGGTCTTCGATGCCGGCGGCGCGCGCTTCCTCCTCGAGCAACTGTAGTGGTTCGTCCACCGGTTCGTGAGACAGCCGGAAGCTGCCATAGTGCATGGGGACCATCCAGCGCGATTTGAGATCGAGGAAAGCGCGAGTGGCGTCGGCGGGGTTGGTGTGCACGTTGCGAAATTGCGGCGGATTATAAGCGCCGATGGGCAGCAGCGCGAGTTCGGGCGCGAGACGGCGTCCGATTTCGCTGAAGCCGGGGAAATACGCCGTGTCGCCCGCGTGGTAGACGGAGTGTCTGCCCGCCTTCAGCACGAATCCCCCGTAGCCGCGATGCGAATCTTTCAGGATGCGGGCTCCCCAGTGCCGTGAGGGAACGTGCGTGACCAGCAGGTTGCGGTGGCGCGACGTCTTCCACCAGTCGAGCTCAATGATCTCGGAAAAGCCGAGATCAGAAACCAGATCGGAAACGTGCGTCGGGATGATGATGGCGGGCGCAACCCCGCGCGTGTGCAAGTTATTCTGCACGATCGCCCGCAGCGACGGGCGGTGCAGGTGGTCGAAATGGGCGTGCGAAACCAGTACCACATCAATGGCCGGCAGGTCCGCAATCCGCAATCCGGGACGCCGGAGCCGCTTCAGCACGAACAGCCAGCGCGCAAAATTGGGATCAATCACAACATTCTGCCCGCCCATCTGCACAAAAAAGCTGGCGTGTCCGATGAAAGTGACGCCCAGTTCTCCGTTGGTGACAAGGCGGGGTTTGTGAGTCTGGCCGCAGCGCGGAGTCACCGCAGAGTGCCGCACCAGACGTCCGAACTGGGTGGCGCGCTTGCGCAGCGCCGGATTACGAAGTGTTTGCTTGATCATCCTACTGAAAGCCCAGGATCGTCCTGAAAGCGGCCGACTCTCATCATACTAATCCCGATCGGCCTGCCCGAGTAACCGGGGCGATGCCCCCGACTATTTTTACCAATCATTCATATTAGATGAATGCAGGGAGTCCCGGGCTGCATTTTCCTCCTCCGGCAGTACGGCGGTAACCATCAGAAAAACTTATTTCCGGCAAGCCATTTGCGTTGCGAGATTTTGATTTCGCGCCGTCGCAGGCAGGAGCGCGCTCTTGGTGGTGCAAGTGAGGAAATGGTCCGGAGGGTGCAGTTTGGGAGATTCGTATCAGGGCATGCCTTCAGGCCTGCCGCAACCGCTCGAGCGCAATTCCGGCTTCAGCCGCTGCGGGCGTACAGTCAGGCCAGCGGCTAAAGCCTTTGGCGTCCCGCCCCTCTGACGGCATCGCTGAAGCGATGCCCTGATACGAACCGCCATTCCTAAACTGCACCCTACCAATTGCTCCACAGCGCTTGACCTTGATCGCAGTGGTCATATCTAATCCGAAAACGTTCTTTTTTCGTTGGTTCTGAGGACGAAGGAGAAGCAACGCATGCGAGTTGCATTTCTGGGGTTGGGAATCATGGGCCAGGCGATGGCGACGAACCTGGTCAATGCCGGCCACGAAGTCACCGTGTGGAACCGCACACCGGGCAAACTGGTGGAGGGCGCGGGAATTGCTCCGACTCCGGCGGCCGCGGCGCAGGGCGCGGAAGTCGTGTGGCTGTGTGTTTCTGATACCGACGCGGTGCAGGAAGTAGTTTTTGGGAAAGACGGCGCGGAAGCTTCGCTGGCAGAAGGCATGATCATCGCGGACTCGAGCACGATTTCTCCCGCGGCTACGCTGAAGTTCGCGGAGCGACTCAGGGCGAAGGGTGTGGCCTGGGTGGATGCGCCGATGACCGGATCAAAAATCGGCGCGCGGGATGGAACCCTGGTGTTCATCGTCGGAGGAGACGACGCATCGGTCGAGCGACTCAAGCCGCTATTCGCCGCCATGGGCAAGAAGATTTTCCGCATGGGCGACACCGGCAAAGGCCAGGCGACAAAACTCGCCATGAACTTGCAGATCGCGCTGATCTTTGAAGGATTCGCGGAGGCGCTGACCCTGGCTACGAAACTCGGCGTGGACACGCAACAACTGCTGTCGCTGATTGAGGCCACGATGGTCCGCTCCGGAGTGGTGGACTACAAGGCGCCGTTCATCCTGCAGCGGGACTTCACCCCGAATTTTCCGCTGCGGCTGATGCATAAAGACATCCGGCTGACACTGGAGGCGGCAAAAGAGGCGCGGGTGAAACTGCCGGGTCTGGAAACGGTGGAAGAAATCTACGAGATGGCCACCGAAGATGGAAACCGGGATCTCGATTACGCGGCTACGCTGACTCTGCTGGAAAAGTGGGCGGGCGTCCAGGTGAAAGGCAAGGCCGCGTAGATAACGCCGCGGGATGGCCCATTTTCCTTCGGCGTGCGGGCAGCGTGGTGATCAGATTTGGAGCGTGCTATGAAGCGAGTGCTGCTGGTTGCTGGCTTGAGCTGGATACTCTGCGTTG
>Ga0187817_10001226_pt1 | contig 12368 bp, 9 predicted proteins | sample NC_wetland_sal_i_17_FD_132431 | JGI IMG/M metagenome (GOLD analysis project Ga0187817, IMG submission 132431) | Wetland sediment microbial communities from Neuse River Estuary, North Carolina, USA - SO4_2 | ecosystem: Environmental > Aquatic > Freshwater > Wetlands > Sediment | place: USA: North...
CCTGAGAAGAACCTGCTTGCCATAGACGACATGCTCCATAGCCGGCCTGCCGGCACCAGCTCCGCGCCTCAGCTGGACTTGTCGGGACTCTCCGAGGTAGGCAATATCCTGGCCTGCTGCTTCATCAACGCCTTCGCGGATGCCGATGGCCTCATGGTCCATGCCGAAGTTCCCGAGATCAGCATCGACATGTGCCTCCCTGTGGTCGACTCGGTGCTTGCGCGCTTCAACCAGCCTGGTGAGAAAATCCTGCTGACCGAAGCGGTTGTCTACGCTGGAGATATGCAGAAGGTGGTGTGCCACCAGCTTTTGTTCCTGGAGCCGCAGTCACTTACGCGGCTCATGGCTGCCCTTTCGGCGAAGCCTCGAGCCGCCGTCGCGGCGGCGCGGTAAGGGGCGCGTCATGGCAGATCAGACCGTTACGGTGAAGATGGCAGAGATGGGCGTGGTCAGCGATGATCGACGCTTGAAGACGATCCTTGGGTCCTGCGTGGGCATCATCCTTCGCGATCCCGAGAAACGGGTGAGCGGGCTGGCCCACATCATGCTGCCTGAGCGCCACCGCTCGGACACCACGGAGGGAAAGTACGCCGACACTGCCATTCCCGGGCTCGTCGCACGCGTTGCCAGTCAGGGCGGGCGCGCGGGCTCCTTGCAGGCGCTTGTGATCGGCGGGGCGAAGATGTTTCCTCTCGGCAACGAGAGGATAGCGTCCGTCGGTGATCAGAACGTGGCCGCCTCCCGAGCCATCCTTGGCCGATGCCGGATCCCCATCGTTTTTGAGGACACTGGAGGGACGTCGGGCCGCTCCGTGACCTTCGACAACATGACCGGCGCAGTTTCTGTGAGGACGCTGCAAGCGATGAAAGGAGCGGGAGCATGAGCGCCGACGATACGCAGCTTGCGACATTCGGCATTCCGACGCTGGCTGATGAGACGTTCCAGAGGTTTCGCGAGCTGATCTACCAAAAGACAGGCATCCACATGCGCGAGGGGAAGCAGATCCTGGTGTCCAACCGCCTGCGCAGGCGTCTCGTGCAGCTGAGCCTGAGCTCATACGAGGAGTACTACGAACTTCTGACTTCGGGAAGGGTGCCGCAGAAGGAAATTGCGCATTTCATCGATGCTGTCAGCACGAATGAGACGTACTTCTTTCGCGAAGGCAATCACTTCGCCGCTCTCGAGCACACGGTGCTGCCCGAGTTGTTCCGCCGGGGGCGACCGGTGAAGATCTGGAGCGCAGGGTGCTCCACCGGGGAAGAGGTCTACACGCTGCGCATGGTAGCCGACCAGGCCGCGAAAGCCAGTAACGCGCGCGAGGTGCAGATCGTCGGCACCGACATCAGCACAACGGTCATTGATCGGGCGCGGCAGGGCATCTACCGCGACCGGACGCTGCGGCTCGTCTCTCCGACCCTGCTTGCCCAGTACTTCCGATCTTCGGGGGACGGCGGCTACCAGGTCTGCGAGGAGGCGCGGCGGCGGGTGGAGTTTCGGGTTCATAACCTCTTTGCCGATCCGGCCCCGGATGAGAACATCGACGTGATCTTCTGCCGTAACGTGATGATCTATTTCGACCGGGCCACCCAGACGAAGCTGGTCGACGGAGTCTTTGCCCGCGCGATCGCGCCCGATGGCTACTTGTTCATTGGACATTCCGAGTCGTTGAGCGGGTTCACCAGGGCCTTCCAGTACGCGTCGCTGTCGAAGGCCCCGATCTATCGGCGAAAGAAGGAGGCTGCGGCATGATCCGGGTGATGGTTGTGGACGATTCGGCGCTCGTACGCAAGATCGCGACAGATATCCTGAGCGCTGATGCGGGCATTTCCGTTGTGGCAACCGCGTCCCAGGGAGAGTTCGCATTGCAGAAGCTCACCCGGGAGGTCCCCGATGTCATTACGCTGGACATGGAGATGCCCGGCATGGGAGGGCTGGAGACGATTCGCCAGATCATGGCGGTGCAGCCGACCCCCATCATTGTGCTCAGCGCGCATGCGGCGCGCGGGGCCAATTTGACACTGCAGGCGCTGGAGCTCGGAGCGGTGGACTTCGTTCTGAAGCCGTCTACCTCGCTTTCCGGAGGGATTCCCGCCATTGCCCGCGAGCTTGTGGAGAAGGTGAAAGGGGCAGCGCGCGTTGATGTGCATCCACAGCAGACGCAGTCGATGCCGCGGGTGCGCCTGGCTTCCGCTGTTCCACCGCAGATCGTGCGGTCCGACTGGACTGACGGCTACGATCTGGTGGCCATCGGCACCTCCACCGGAGGGCCGGTAGCGCTGAAGACTGTGCTCACCGAGCTGCCGGCGGACCTGCCGGTTGGAGTGGTCGTGGTGCAGCACATGCCCCCGGTGTTCACAAAGGCGTTCGCCGAGAGGCTGGACAGCTGCTGCCAGGTGCGCGTGAAAGAGGCTGAAAATGGCGATGCCATTCTGCCCGGCCGGGTGCTGCTGGCGCCGGGGAACTGGCACATGACCGTGAGCCGCTTCGGCGGGGAGCCGCACGTGGAGCTCAATCAAGACGGCAGTGTGAACGGCCACCGGCCGTCGGTAGATGTCCTGATGCGCTCGGTGGCGATGGAGTACGGCGCCCAGGCGATAGGCGTGATAATGACAGGAATGGGCAAAGACGGAGCGGAAGGCCTGCGCGAGCTGCACAAAAGGGGCGGGTACATAATAGCTCAGGACAAGGAAAGCTCCGTGATCTATGGAATGAACAGAGAGGTCGTGCAGACCGGGAATGCCAACGTGGTCGTGTCGGTGGAGGCAATCGCGGGGCGGATCCAAGAGCGTCTGTGCGTATCACTTCGAGGGAGTCGAAATGAAACCTATGCAAAGCGATAATTTCTTGCGGCCACATAGGGCACTTGTACTTGAAGACCAAGATTCGATCCAGGCGTTGGTCACGGCCATGGTGAAAATACGGAACCTTGAATGCGAAGCGGCATCGAGCATAGCCGAGGCGCGGAGGCGCATGAAGCGGGAGCATTACGACCTTCTGTTCATCGACGTGAACCTCCCTGACGGGTCAGGGCTCTCCCTCGTCGAAGAACATGGGCCCGAATCACCGTTGGTCATCGTCATGACGGGACACGGAGACATCCACACGGCCGTCGAGGCCATCCGTCGCGGCGCCGTCGACTTCATTACCAAGCCCTTCACGGTTGGTGATTTCCTGCAGCGCGTGGACAAGGCGATTGATGAATGGAAAGCCCGTGCGCATTTGCGGGGCCATGCCCGTGCGTTGGAAACGCTCGTTAGAATGAAGACGGAAGAGCTGTCCCACTCTTCCCGGCATGTCGATGAGGTCCACGACAAGACCGTGCTCGCTTTGGTAGCGGCGCTTAACCTCAAGGACAACGAGACGGCTGAACACTGCGCGAGAGTCTCACAGAACAGCGTGAAGCTCGGGTCCATGCTCGATCTTTCCGAGTTCGAGCTCAAGAACTTGAAGTGGGGCGCCTACCTCCACGATATGGGAAAGATCGGCGTCCCCGAGAAAATCCTTCTGAAACCAGGTCCACTGACGCAGGAGGAACGCTGCGTCATCGAAAAACATCCGGTCATGGGGTACAACATGGTCGGCAATATCGACTTCCTTGTGCACGCTACCGACGTGGTGCTCTCGCACCACGAGCGTTTCGACGGTTCTGGTTATCCCCACGGTCTGCGCGGCACCAGCATCCCGCTGCATGCACGCATATTCTCCATCATGGATACCCTGGACGCAATGACTTCCGATCGCTCCTACAAAAGGGCACTTCCGTTCTCCGCGGTGGCGGAGGAAGTCGAAAGTCTGGCAGGATCACAGTTCGATCCCCAGATAGCAAGGGTGTTTCTTTCGGCACCCCGCTCGACCTGGCTGATCCAGACCGAGGGGTCACGTTAAACCTCTCACTTCAAAGTCGAGCTGCAGGAATCTCCTATGGGTTTCTGTTCAGCCGCCGGTTGAGCGCTGTTCTCGTCAGACCGATCTGTCGAGCGGCGGTGGCCTGATTTCCGTCAGCGCGGCGCAAAGCTTCCTCGATGAGCAGCCGATTCGCCTCTTTCAGCGTCGGGAGAGACTGGCAGGAGTTGAACAGGTTCTCTCCCTCATCGTTGCACGAGGCGTCCGTGGAAGAGCCCGAGCGCTCCCCAATTGCCGCGCGGAAGCTCTCCAGTGACAGGGTATGCGACTGGTGGCGTACGACTGCGTCGAAAACCATCCCTTCCAGCTCCCTGATGTTGCCGGGGAATGAGTAGCTCCTGAGCAGCGGGAGCAGCTCCCCCGGAACAGCGGGCTGGTCCTTTCCGACCACCTTTGCCGCCTTCTGGAAGAAATGATCCAGGAGAATCGGCAGATCCGCGGGGCGTTCGCGCAGGGGAGGGATCCTGATGTGATGCGATCTCAGGCGGTACGACAGGTCTTTCCTGAACTTCCCATCTCCCATGGCCTTCGCAATGTCGAGATTCGTGGCGAAAACAAACCGGGCGCTCGCCGGTCGAGGTCTGTCTGTCCCCAGGGGATAGTACTCCCGCTCCTGCAGCAGCCGCAGGAGCTTGATTTGAGACTCGGGAGTCAGGTCCCCGATCTCATCGAGAAAGAGAGTTCCCTCCCCGGCCTTCGCGACCATTCCCTCTCGCGCCGCGTCCGCGCCCGTATAAGCGCCTTTGACATGACCGAAAAGGGTGTCTGCGAACAGGGTGTCATCCAGACCTGCCACGTTGACGGGGACAAAGCTTCCGCTCCTGCCGCTCGCCGCGTGAATGCAGCGCGCAATGAGCTCCTTGCCCACGCCCGTCTCTCCCGTGATGAGTACCGGGAGCGTCGTTGGTGCAACGGCCTCAGCGTACTTGAAGATCGCCAGCATCGACGAAGCCCGGGTGACGATGTCCGCGAACACCTCGGGGTGCGCGGGCTCCGCGGAGAGCATTCCCTCACGCAGCGAAGTGACCTCGCGCGCTGTCTCCCACTTCTCGATAGCGTGCTTGAGACTGGTGACGAGGCGCGTCGTGTCGATCGGCTTTGCAAGGTAATCGAAAGCTCCGGCGCGCATGCAGCGCACAGCGGTCTCGACATCTCCAGTGCCCGTTGCAACGATGACAGGCGTTTCGGGACGCTGCTCGAGAATCAAGGAGAGCAGGTCGATACCCGAAAGGCCGGGCATCATCAGGTCCAGGATGACGGCAGCGAGGGAATGCGCCCGAACGTATGCGCCGGCTTTGTCCCCATCCTGGCACTCTTCCACGTTCGTGATACCGGCGAGGAGCAGGGTCGTGCGAACCGACGAGCGGATCTCGCTCTCGTCGTCGACGACAAGAACAGGCTCAGAAGGATAGAGACGGCTCATCGTCGTCCTCCTACCGCGGGAAGCCGGATGCTTACCCGGGTTCCTGCGCCGATCTGCGAGCTGAAGTTGATGGTGCCTCCGTGATTCGAGACGATGCGCGAGGTGACCGCCAAACCGAGCCCGGATCCTCCGTTGGCCCGCTTAGTCGTGAAGAAGGGGTCAGTCACCCGCGCAAGGTTCTCAGGAGGAATCCCGATTCCCTCGTCTGCAACCTCTATAAGTATCCAGTCGCCGTCGAGTGACGTCGTGACGGCGACCTTCCTATCCCTGAACGCGAGCGACTGACACGCGTTGGTCACAAGGTTGATGACCACTTGCTCGATCTGGTGCTGATTCCCGCGAACGGCTGGAAGGCCACCGGCCTGGCGGATGGAGAAGGAGTCCGTCGATTTCTGGATCAGGTTTCGCGTCATCAGCACCGCGGACTCCGTTGCGGCATTCACGTCCACCTCTTCGGTCAGCTCGCCGTCGTCCCCTCGGGCGAAGTCGCGCAGGTTCTTCAGAAGCTTCTCGATCCTCTTCGACCCTTCCTCGATGCCGGAGAGCAGATCTTCAACCATTCCCCGGGCAGTTTCAATAGGAACGCCGTGAAGAGAGGGGCTTCCGTCAGTTGTCCCCGCTTGATGCAGGATCGAGCGCAGGTCCAGCCAGAACTCCTTCAGGTTCTGCACATTGAGACGGATAAAGTTGTTCGGATTGTTGATTTCATGCGCGATCCCTGAAACGAGGGTGCCCAAGGACGCGAGCTTCGACGCCTGGAAGAGCTCCTGCTCGTGGACCCGTTCCCGTTCTTCCGCGCGCTTCTTCTCCGTGAGGTCCCGTGTTACACCGATGAGCCGGGCAATTTTGCCGGACTGATCACGGACCGGCACGAGCGTGGTATGGTAGTACTTGCGGCCTATCGGAAGGTCGAGCATTTCCTCGTAGCTTATGGGCACCCCCGTTTCGATGCACCGCCTTTTGTCTTCGTTTACCTTGTCCGCGAGCTCCCGAGGAAGATATTCTTCGGTGAACCTGCCCACGGCGTCCGCCGCCGAGACCCCGAGCATCCTTTCGTGCGCGGGATTGAAGCTCAACAGGCGAAAGCGCAGATCGGGAGTCACCTCGACGAGGAAAATGCCGTCCGAGGTGTTTTCGACGATCTCACGGTACCTCGCCTCGCTTTCGCGCAGGGCCTCCTCCATGTGCCTGTGCTCGGTTGTGTCGCGCGACATCGTCAGAAGGCATGTCTCGCCTTCGATCTCGACCAGGCTCGAAGAAAGGACCGCATATCGGATTTCCCCGTTTTTCCGTCGAAGCTTCGCCTCGAAGCCCCTCACCGTCCCTTCCTTCTTCAAGAGTGCCACCAGCCTCTCGCGGTCCCGCGCATCATCCCAGACCCCGAGGTCTGACGGCACGGCGGATCGGCCGACGACTTCCTCTCTCGTGTATCCATACGCCTCGATAAATCCGCGATTGAACTCGATGAGCGCGCCGTCGTCCAGGCGACTGATTGTGATGGAGTCGGGGCTCGCGTGAAAAGACTTTGAAAACTTTTCCTCTGACTGCTTTAGCGCCCGCTCCATTCGCCTGTTCTCCGTCACGTCGCGTGACACCCCGACGATGCGGTAAATCCTGCCCGCCGGGTCACGCACCGGGGCAAGCGTTGTATGGTATTCATAGCGTCCTGTCGGCAGCTGAACCACATCATCGAAACTGATAGGCCTGCCTGCGGCGACACACTTTCGGTTATTGTCATCCAAGTGCGCCGCCGTCTCCGCTGGCACCAGCTCATCGTTGCGCTTTCCCGAAGCCGCCGCGCTGGACATCCCCAGGCGCCTTTCTTCCGCCGGGTTGATCTCGAGAACTCGAAACTGGCCGTCTCCGCCGACCTCCAGCATGAAGATCCCGTCAGAGGAGTTATCGAAAATCTCCCGGTATCGCCGCTCGCTCTCGCGCAGAGCTTCCTCGGCCCGATTCTTGTCCGTGACATCGACCGGAAGTGTGATAAGACGGTGAACTCGACCGGCCGGGTCGTGCACGGGAACGAGCGACGTCTCAAAAAGACGAAGGCCTGCCGGAAAAACTATGGCATCACGAATAAAGATCGGGGAGCCTGCCTGCACACACTGTGTATAGTTGGCGATGAGGCGTCGGGCTGTCTCTGCGGGTAGCGCCTCCTCGACGAACTTCCCCGCAACATCGGCGGCAACGAGACCCGTCATTCGTTCCACCGCTGGATTGATTCCCACAACCTTGAACCTCAGGTCAGGGGTAACATCGAATAGGGCGACACCGCTGGAGGAGTTTTCGAAGATCTCGCGATATCGTTGTTCTGCTTCATGGAGTGCAGCAAGGGCCGCTCTCAATTCGCTGTTCCCCGTCCGTAACCGTGCCAGGTATTCCCGGAGCTTGGTCAATCCGAGTATAAAGACAGCGTAAAAGCAGAACCTGACCACCGGCTCCCAGTACGCGGTAATCGAGTGGAGGTAGTCGAAGTCTGCGTGCACCAGATGGTCCGCGAGCCAAAGAAAAGCACTTGATGCGGCTATAAGCCATGCCAGCCATCGACCGGGGAACCAGAGCAACAAGGCAATGGGAATCAAGTAGAAAAAGGCGAAGGACAACTGCTCCGGCGTCAGGAGATCCACTGCTGCAATGCCACCGAAAATTAGGAGGCCCAGAAAAGAAGCCATCCACGGTCTTTTCTCCAAAGCCTGGACGGCTCGCTTGAAAAATTTTATCACGCTCGCCACTTTGTAATCCTTTCCCGCCGATGTAACGTTTCGAATATACAAACACCTCACCCAGCTTGACTTAGAGAGATTGAACTGCCTCGGGGTGGGGAAGCGAATGCAGCGAGGACTAACGAGCGATGGGGTGTGCCAAAACGGCACAAACGCGAGTTTTGCGGCACCTTCAGTCGCAGTCCAAGCATGATTCGTCTTGGAGGCCACGGCTGGTGCCAAGCCTCCGTTAATTGATTCCTAAATCAAAGTCCGACGGTAACTTTTCATATTACAAGCAAATACACGTTTTCGAGATTCGAATTACATAAGAGTCACCGTGAAATGGCGACTTGGCTTGGTAATTGCCTTTCTGTCCTCGTAAGTGCTCACGCTGAGATGCCTCCGGCCTATCAGCGTGAAGGAAATCAAGCAGGGGGCAAGATTGATGCGATCAGAGCCTTTCGACGAACGTCAATCTCGCCCAAAAGGAGGGATCAGAATGGCTGAAAACGCGACTGTGGAAATGAAGCAACTCATCAGCTTCACCGTTGGCGAAGAGGAATATGGCCTGGAACTGCTAAGAGTCCGTGAGGTCATCCGTATGCGCCAAGTCACTTGGCTGCCTAAGGCTCCTAGCTGCGTCAAAGGCATCATAAACCTGCGAGGCGAAATCATCCCGATCATCGACCTCAGAGAGCGGTTTGGACTGGAGAAAGGGCATTCGACAGCGATGACGCGCGTGATCGTGGTGGATGTCCAGGGGCGGCCCGTGGGCATGGTTGTGGATTCCGCCAGCCAAGTGGTGCGCGTGCCTGTGGACCAGTTCGATGAGCCGCCGCCGGTAATGGGGGAAGCGACAAGCCGTTTCATAACCATGGTGGGAAAGTTGAACGAACGCTTGGTGATCTTGCTGGACGTTGAGAAGATGCTCAGCCTCGATGAGCTTCGAGAGATAGAGGCAAGTATCAAGGAAGCTGACAAACGACAAGCCCCCGTTGGGGGCGAAGCATAGGAGACATTGAGATTCAATCTCAGGAGGGTAATATGAAAACGAAAAAAGGGACCGGGATTTTCACCAAGATGATCGGTATCTTTGGGATGCTGACTCTGGTGATCGGCGCTCTGTGGGTGGCATCGCTTATTTTCTTTTACCAGAGAAGCGATCGGGCAAGCACCGCACACTCATTCGCAAACGAGATCGACATCTGGATGCTGCAGGCACGCCGCAACGAAAAGGACTTCATGCTTCGTGACATCCAAACCGGCGATTTCTATGAGAAGGGTACAGGTGCCAATCTCGAGCTGCATGCAAAGTCGATGGACGAGCTGAATAAGGCCATCGATCGCCTGGAAGCACTTCATCAGGTGAAAAAGCAATCGACTGATGACCTTCGAGCTGCAGTAGGTGAGTACGGTAAGTCCTTCACGAATCTAGTTGCGGGCTACAAACAGCTGGGATTTCAGGACTGGGGAGCGGAGGGCGCATGGCGGGTCGCTGCTCACGACATGGAGGAAAGGTTGTCAGCTGTGAGAAACCCTGCCCTCACAATTTCCCTGCTTGAAATTCGGCGCCACGAAAAAGACTACCTCCTTCGGTCAGACAAGACCTATCTTGACCAGCTGACTGCCGAGGTGGGAAACCTCAGGGCGGGGGTTAGCCGACTTGGCGAGCCGTCTCGCTCGGCGCTCCTCGCGGATATCGACAAATATACAAGCACGGTACAGAGCTACGTGGACTTGCAGAACCAGATTGGTCTTACGGAGAACGAGGGGCTGCAAGGCACGATGCGCGATGCCATCCACAAAGTGGAGCCGCTTGTTGCCTCCGTGGTCGATGAGACCAAAAAGTTGAGCCAGAGCCAGGACGCTTACCGCGAGCTGCTTCTTTCGATTCTCGCGATCATGGTGGGCGGGCTGGTGGTGGGTGGACTCGTCTTTGCGCTCTTCGCACGTACCATCTCATCGCCTATCCGCAAGGTTGTCGGCCTGCTGGAGAACCTCGCACAAGGCGATCTTCGGGAATCTGTTGGCGAAGAGCTTTTGAAAAAACGAGACGAGGTCGGACTGCTGGCATCAGCGCTGGAAACCACGTCCCAGAGACTGCGTGAGATGGTCGCAACCATCCATGAGAGTTCTGAACAGGTTGCCTCTTCCAGCGAAGAGATATCGGCCAGCGCACAGCAGCTCTCTGAGGGTGCACAGAGCCAGGCTTCTTCGCTCGAAGAGACCAGCGCCTCTGTGGAGGAGCTAACTTCATCCGTGGAGCAGGTCGCTGAACACTCGCAGGGACAGTCTTCCGCTGTGGAGCAAGGAACAGCGTCCATGGCGCAGGTGCAGAAATCAGTGGAGGAGGTTTCAGCGAACCTGAACGAAATCTCCAGTCTGGCAGCCCAGTCGGTCGATAACGCACTCCAAGGGAGCAAGGCCGTGGCGCAGGTGGTCACGGTAATCAACCTGATTGCACAGAGCTCCGAGCGCATCGGCGGAATTATAAACGTAATTTCCGACATCGCAGATCAGACTAACCTTCTGGCTCTCAATGCCTCAATCGAAGCGGCGCGGGCCGGAGAGCATGGGCGGGGGTTCGCGGTCGTTGCGGATGAAGTCAGCAAGCTTGCCGATCGCAGCGCATCATCGACGAAAGAAATCGAAGCACTTATCAAGGAGAGCGTGAGGAACGTGACTGAAGGGGTGAAGACCGCCCAGGGATCGCAGTCCGCTATGGAGCAGATCCGCGAGGCTTCTCAGAAGGTCAAAGGCATGATTGTCTCACTGTCTGAGGGTATGAAGCAGCAGGTTACCGCCATCCACGAGGTTGCCTCCGCTTTAGGCAATATCAACGAGATGAGCTCCAGCATTTCCGCGGCGACCGAGGAGCAGACGACGAACGCCAAGCAGGTCTCCACGGCGGTAGAGAACGTCAACGAGATCACGCAAACCGCCGCGTCCGCAGCTGAGGAGATGTCATCGGCCACAGAGCAGCTTTCTGGCATGGCCCAGGAGCTTACCCGGCTGATGTCGCAGTTCAAGGTTGGAGACGGCCCCAAGGCTGCTGAAGGGCTGCAGAAACGTGTGAACAGCCTCATCGAACGTGGCCACTCGGGTGGAAACGGTCATGGAGGTTCTACCGGAGAGTCCTCCCGATTGCTGGTCACAGCCAGCTCGGTGATCAAGGGCGACAAGTCCGAAGAATGATTGGGAGAATTGGCAGGCGCGGCTGCGGGACACCCCGTCTCCGCAGGCCGCGCCGCTATTCCATCCATCTCCGTTCAAGGGCTGGCTAGCTAGGAGACAACGGGGCACGGACTGTCAGCTGGCTGGGCTGGGCCAGAGCAGAAGAAGTACAGAAAATGAGCCTATCGATTGAACCACATCGGATGTCAGTCCAAGCACTACTTTGTTCCATAGGCACCGGGAATCACCAAGTCCAGCAGAACAACAGAGTTCTGCATCCGCAGTGCCTTCACTGCAACACAAAAAGAGAGAGCCAAGACAAAATAGATCCTTCCGCTATGGGTGGTTGGATCGGGCTTTTCTGAAGGGGCACATTCTGAATGGCTGAAAACGCAAAGATCAATCCCGGATTTATCATCGACTTTGCCATCGCGAGGCCATGCCTGGTTGCATCGTCCCCACGGGGGCGCTCCGGGCGCTCCCCTCGAGGCTTGATCATATTTTAAAAATCGTGTCAATGCTGTCTAGAAGGGGAGGAGATCCCAGAGTGAAGACCCTATCCAGGGATGCCATGGCGCTTTTGGTGACATTAGTCCTCTCCGTTCTGGTAATCATCCTCTTGACTCCTATCGGTTTCGAGACTCGCCCACAGTCGGCTTTGAAGATCTTCGGTTACATCGCGATTGGTACGATTTTTACTGGTCTCGCCCTGTTCTTGTTGTCTATCGCTTTTCTTTTCTGGAGGGTTCGGTTAGCTTCGAGCCTTGCGATTATCGCTTCGATACTGTTCTTCTTTCCCTTTATCGGCGATCGACCCGGGGTCTTCTTTTCGGTGCCGATTCCTACGGCAATTAACATTCTCGAATACATCCTCGTAGTAGTGCAACTCGCCAATCTCATTCTCGCCTGGAGAGTCTACAGGAGGAGTTTGGCGGCTTCAAAACAGCCGATGGATTCCGGGACGCCAACGCCGCAAAGATGAGTACCTTTTTCGGTCAAACTCTCACTGATAAGAAATTACCTGTCTAAATCACTGCCGGCATGAGTTCAAACATTCGCAGTTGGTGATTGAACGTATAATCTCCTGACAGAAGCAATTTGCTAGCGACTACGAACCAAGACCAGAGGTCCGAGAATCCTCCAATGGGGCCATCTGCAAA
>Ga0187817_10001229_pt1 | contig 12363 bp, 14 predicted proteins | sample NC_wetland_sal_i_17_FD_132431 | JGI IMG/M metagenome (GOLD analysis project Ga0187817, IMG submission 132431) | Wetland sediment microbial communities from Neuse River Estuary, North Carolina, USA - SO4_2 | ecosystem: Environmental > Aquatic > Freshwater > Wetlands > Sediment | place: USA...
AATCCATCCGGCGAGAGGAACTCAATCTCTACGCCAAGCTTGGCGGCGGCGCGCGCCAGCGAGCCCAAGGTACGCACCACGCCGTTGACCTGCGGACGCCAGGCGTCCGTCGCGACCAACACTTTCATCGCATCGCTTCCAAGCGCGACCGTTCGGTCGCCGCAATTTCGAATCGCATGCGACAACAATTGCCATTTCATATCTCAATCGTGTGACGGTCGCTCGCAACGCGGCTTCTGTGATGCCGCGGCTCGTAACAATCCTGTCATGGAGTGATGGGATTTTGCCGCGGCGATTCGTGATTTGGAGACTTTTTTATCGCCTTCGCAACAACGAGTTCCCGTGCCCAGACGCTTTTCCGCGGCGTTTCCCGAAGCAGGATCAGCGTGGCGATCAGCTTCGGCATCGTGGTCATTGCGGCGGCCGTCCTTTATCATTTGTTGCACGGTATCGAGATCAGCAAGGTCATCGATGCGCTCGAGAGCCAATCGAAACTGCATATCCTGATTGCCGGCGTGCTGGTCGTTGCCGGCTACAGCAATCTCATCTGCTACGATCTTTTTGCCCTGCGTGCGATCGGCAAGCACAAAACGCCCCTCGGCGTCGTCGCTTTCGCAAGCTTCACGAGTTACACGATCGGCCATTCGCTTGGCGCGGCGACGTTAACCTGTGGGCTGGTCCGCTTTCGCGTCTATTCGTTTTGGCAAATGACGCTCGGCGATATCGCGAAGATCGCGTTTTTCACCGGGCTGACGTTTTGGCTCGGCAATATTTTTGTTCTCGGCGGCGCCATCGCTTTCGCGCCGCAAGCCTTAAGCGCTGTCGACCATCTGCCCGCCTCAATCAATCGCCTCGTCGGTTGCGCCGGACTTTTCGCCATCGCTTGCTATTTCATTTGGATCACCGCGGGACCACGCGTCGTCGGCCGCGCCGAGTGGCGTATTGCCCTGCCCGGCCCGCGTGGAACGCTTTTGCAGATCGCCATCGGTACGGTCGATCGCCTGCTCGCGTCGCTTTCGATCTACATGCTGTTGCCGGCGAGCCCTAGTGTCGACTTTGCCACGATCGTCGTGATTTTCGTTATGGCGACGCTTCTCGGCGCGGTCAGCCACGCGCCCGGCAGTCTTGGCGTCGTCGAAGCGGCAATTCTCGTGGGCCTGTCGCAATACCCGCGGGAAGAATTGCTGGCGACGCTGCTCACGTTCCGTGTGCTTGATTTCTTCCTTCCCCTGATGCTCGCCACGCTGATGTTTGGTGCGCGCGAATTGCGGCTGCTCTTACGGCGCGCCCGCGGTCGAGAAGCCGACTCTCCGCCTTATCTTGTAAGGGGTAGTTCACCACGATAAGGTCCTTGGATTGGGGATTCGTGGTGAGTGGACTATGGCTCCGATGTTGCGGCGAGACCTTCCGCAAAAGCGGGGTCGGCGCTGGCTCATCGCGGCATTTCCTATAAGTATTGCGTCTGCCGCCTTGGGCTTGATAGGGAGTTCGAATCGGGCCGCGGCCGAGACCATCGAACAGGCTCTGGCGCGCGCCTATGCGAATAATCCACAGCTTAATGCACAGCGCGCCATCGTTCGTCAGACCGACGAAAGCGTGCCGCAAGCACTTTCGGGATATCGGCCATCGGTTTCCGCGAACGCCAGCGTCGGCAGGCAGTACTCGGACCTCAAAGAAACCATCCCGCCGACTCCACCCTTCCTGGCGAGCGGCGCGTCATTCGAAGCCAAAGGCTTGACGACCCCCCGCTCGGTCGGCGCCACCGTTTCGCAGACGCTCTTCAACGGCCAGCAGGCTGCGAACAAGGTGCGTTCAGCCGAAAGCCAGGTCTCGGCCGCGCGCGAGACCTTGCGGGTCATGGAGCAATCCGTCTTGCTCGCCGCGGCAACCGTCTACATGGACATGTCGCGCGACAGCGCGAATCTCGAAGTTCAGCGCAACAATGTTCACGTTCTTGAGCGCACCTATACCGACACGCAAAACCGGTTTTCAGCCGGCCAAGTAACTTCGACCGACGTGGCGCAATCGGAGGCGCAACTTGCCGCGGCGCAAGCGACCTTGGCGTCGGCGGAGGCGACGCTGGCAATCACGAAAGCCAATTATCGGCGCATAATCGGGGTCGATCCCGACAATCTCGCGCCGGCATCGTCGGTCGAGCGGCTTGCGCCGCCGACACTGCCGGGCTCGATCGCCGCCGGCACCGCGGAAAATCCGAACGTCGGCGCGGCGCTCTACGGGGTCGATGTCGCGCAACTGCAAGTGAAGATCGTGGAGGGCGCGCTGTTTCCCACGCTCGCGGCGCAATACAACGTCCAATATTCGCTGTTTTCGCAGATCACTTCGCCCATCCAGTACACCGATACGGTGATGCTCAACCTCTCGGTTCCCATCTACCAGGGCGGCGCCGAATATTCATCGATCCGATTGAACAAGGAGACGCTCGACCAGCAGCGTCTCAACGTCGACCAAGTGCGCGACCAGACGCGGGCAAACGTCGTTCAGGCCTGGGCGCAGTTGCAAGCCGCGAAAGTTCAGATCGAAGCCGCTCAACGTCAAAACAACGCCGCCGAGCGCGCACTCACCGGCGTGCGCGATGAGGCGCTGGCGGGCCAGCGCACGACGCAGGACGTCTTGAATGCCGAACAGGTTCTCGTGAATGCGCGCCAGTCCCTCATCGTCGCCCAGCATGACCGGGTGGTCGCGTCCTATAGCCTGCTCTCCGCCGTCGGACGGCTCTCAGCCCAGATTCTGGCGTTGCCGGTTCCGGTCTACGATCCAATGGTCCACTACCAGCAGGTTCGCGACACTTGGATCGGACTGCGCACGCCGAGCGGACAGTGACAAGGCTAGCCGTCGCGCCCATCCTGTGCTTTCTTCCCTCAATCATGAGTAGTCCGCCGCTTTGAAAGGGCGGTTCTGCTTTCGCGATTTGATCGACCTCTTTTAGAAGGAGCACCCGCCGTCATGCGCTTAAGTGCACGCAATCAACTCAAAGGCACCGTCACGGCTGTTACCAAAGGCGCGACGACGGCTCACGTGAAAGTCGACATCGGCAACAATCAGATCGTGACGTCATCAATTACCAACGAGGCGGTCGACGAGCTTGGCATAAAAACCGGCAGCAGCGTGATCGTGGTGATCAAGGCCTCCGATGTCATGATTGCCGTGAACTGACATGCGATTGCTCAGCATTGCCGCCCTTCTCGTTCTCGCCTCGGCACCGGTCGCCGCTCAGGAGCCGTCCGGATGCGATAAATTCAAATGGCCGCTCGACAAGGAACGGACGACGCTCAACGGCACGGATTTGCCTAAAGTCAATTCCGGAGATCGCATCGCTTGGCCGATCCCATTCGCGGCGACGATTGACCTGAGCACGTTCGCCGACGCCAAGTTGCCCTTCCCGCCGGAACGGACCCCGAAATCGCCTGCATCCTTTGCCGGCTTTGTCCAAGTCTCCGCACCGACCAAGGCCGCGACATACAAGATCACAACTTCTTCCGAATCCTGGATCGATGTCGTGCAGGATGGACGCACCGTAAAATCCTCCGCTTTCAGCGGCGCGGTCGGTTGCGAAGGCATTCGCAAAAGCGTCAAGTTCGATCTCGCCGCGCAACCCCTCACGCTCCAGCTCAGTGGTGTGCCGGCGAATACGATCCGCGTTGTGGTGTCCTCGGACTGACGGGACGCGGCGCGGAAAGCACGCTTGCGTCGGCCAGGACAGAAGAACCCAAAGGGGCCCGGCACTGCCGGACACCCTCGCCGTCAGGCGATCTTCGGCTGCAAGATCTGCTCAAGCACGCGGCTCTTGGTCTCGATGCCGACGGCGAGCAGTGCGAACGACGAGATCAGATAAGCAAGCGCAAAAGTGTAGAGCACATAGTCGCCGGCCCCATAGGCCAGCATGAAGCCGATCACGGTCGGCGCCAGGAATGAACCGACGCGGCCAACTCCGAAGAACCAGCCCACAGCCGTGGCCCGCAAATGGGTCGGATGAAGTTCGCTGACATAGATCGCCGTTGAACCATAGACACCGGGATTAACCCAGCCGACGGCCGCGGCGGCGGCATACAGCCACATGCCGGAAGCCATGGCGAACCAGAGATGAAAAAACGTACCGACGAAATAATACAAGAAGAGAACCGGCCGGCGACCGTAACGGTCGATCAGGAAACCGCAAGCCGAATAGCCGAACAGCCGAATCCCCTCGTCGCCATCCACAAATATCCGGAAGCCGATCATGCCTTTGCACGGATCGGCGGTAAAACATACAGCAAGCCCGAAGCCGACCGCGCATTTTCACGAACGGTCGATTTTTTCAAGCAACATCTCGGCTAGGAGTCCGCGGCTTCGAGCGCGCCGCATCCGCCTCACGCGGCTGATTTGGCCGCAACCTGCGCCGAGCCGCCACTTGCCGCCATCGGCAGGTCGACCGCGCTTTGCGTGACGATATCGGGCGGCGTTTCGGCAATTGAAATTATTTGATCTTTTGGCTGTCCGACCGGCCCCTGCAGCCCTCAGTCGACTTGCGGCGTCCCTCCCGCCAACAGCGTCCCCATCCAGGCGCGGTCGATGTTCTGCCCGGTGAGAATCACACCAGCCCGTCGGCCTTGCATTCGCGCACGTTCCTTGATGAGCGCCGCAAACGCGGCGGCTCCGGCGCCTTCGGCGCAGTTATGGGTGGCGCTGTAGATGCACCTGATCGCCTCCGCAATCTCGTCCTCGGACACTTCGACGATCCGCTCGGCGCCACGCCCGATTGACTCGAATGCGGTGGCATCGGGCACGCGCACGGCCATGCCGTCGGCAAAAGTCAGCGCCGAATTCGTCGCGATCACCCGGCCGGCGGCCATCGAGCGGCTGTAGGCGTTTGCGCATTCGGAGACGACGCCGACGATCTTCGTCTTGAGTTTGAGCGCATTGCGCGTGCCGATCACGCCGCAAATGCCGGAGCCCAGCCCGATCGGGACATAGACGGTGTCGAGGTCGCCGAACACGGTAAACAATTCATGCGCGTAAGTGGCTACCCCCATCACGAAGTCGCGGTGAAACGACGGCGCATATTCGAGCTCTCGTTCCAGCGCGAGCCGCATGGCCTCTTCTTTTGCCTCATCGAAGTCCCGGCCGTGCTCGATCAATGCGGCGCCGAACGATTGCATCGCCGCGTTTTTTTCGACTGAGTTCGCGCGTGGCACAACGATGGTCACGGCGACACCCGCACGGGCGCCGGCCCAGGCGAGCGATTGACCGTGGTTGCCGCGGGTCGCAGTGACGATCCCGCGCACCTGCGGCCGCTCGCGCTTTAATCGATCGAAATAGACCACGCCGCCGCGCACCTTGAAGGCGCCGATCGGCGTGTGATTTTCGTGCTTTACGACAACATCTACGCCGGTTTGCGCCTTAAGAAGCGGCCACACATATTGCGGCGTCGGCGGAACGCTCGCGCGCACCAGCGGAATGATGTTCTCGAGCTCCGTCTGGGTAAACATTCTGGGTCTGCGCCCGCTTGTTGGTCGGCCGGCATGATGCGTGGAAACGCCTATTGAGCGATGTCGAAGCCGACCGTGACGCTGGCGTGAAACGTGTTCTCGCCGGCTTGGATCGGCACCGCCGGTTTCGGCGCCGATTTCAATCGTCCCTCGACAGCGAAAGCCGGCGCAAATTCGGGGCTTTCGGTAATCCAGACAACGCGCCCAAGGTTGAGACCCGAGGCGCGCGCGTAGAGCTCGGCTTTGCGCCGGGCATCGGCGACCGCAGCTTCGCGGGCCTGGTCGAGCACTTTGGAAGGGTCAGAAAGGAGGAATTGAACATTCCCGACGTCCGTCGCTCCCGCCGCCGCCAAGCGATCCAGGATTTCGCCGACTTTGGCCAGTTGATGAATCTTCACGTTGACCTGGTTCGACACGCGATAACCGGACAGCTTCGATTCGTCCGACGGCGGTTTCGAGGTGTAAACCGGCTCGATTGAGAATTCCGATGTCTGAATATCGTTTTGCGCGACTCCGGAGTCCAAAAGCTGCCCGGTGACGGCGGCCATCAGCTTTGAGTTGGCATCCGTCGCCTCCTTGACGGTTTTGGCCGTGGTGGTCACGCCGCCTCTTATCCTGGCATAGTCCGGCGGGGCGCTGGCGCTGGCCTCCCCGACCACGATCACGCGCGCCTGAGGCGAGGATTTTTCACTCTGCGCTTGAGCCTGACTGGTCTCGGTCAGGCCCGCCGCGGCCAGAAAAACGCCCAAACACACGATCCACTGCCGTGCGCCGAGACCCGGAAATCCGGTTACCCACATGATAATCGTCCTCCCCTGACTTTCTGCCCTTGGACCAAGCTCGCCGCCGAAGTGTGGCAATTTAGAAGCAAACAATGACCGGAAATTGCTGGCTTGTTTGCCCGTCCTTGCGAGGCGACATGGGCCGCCGGACGAAACGGATTATTAAGCTTGCTAATTAGTGCCTCTTTTCATCCGCAAAGTTTCCCTTCAACGTCCTAATAATCGCCCGTAATTCTCGCTCTCTGCGAACCGTAGAGGCGATCATGGGGGGTGGTCGCGCTGCCGGGACCGGCGGATCGCCTTTAAGGGGTAGTGTGCCGCATCGGCACAGGCTGACGATGGGGAAGCCGCAAGTGAAAAAACTCGCGATCATTGCTGCCTTTTGTGGTTCGTTCATCTGCTCTTCCGCCAACGCCAAGACCTTTGTCGGCGTCCTATGGCCGATGGGCGGACCAATCCCAGCGATCGGACTCGTTGAACTGGCGGGCGAGCTGCGGATGATTCCGGATGTCGAAGTGAAGACCTACCTGCACCAGGAATGGCCGAACCTGGTCGACGACATCGCAAGCCAGCCACCCGGAACGCACACCGTCGTTGTCGGCTACAGCTTGGGCGCCAACGCCTCGGTTTTTGTCGCCAACAAATCGAAATACGTGGATTTGATCATCGCGCTGCAGCCGTCGATGCTGAGCTGGGATCCGCCCCTTACCGGAAAGGTCGGACGGATGATCGAGGTTTATAATCCTAATCCCTGGATGACCTTTGGCGGGATGGGATCGCGGAAGCTGATCGGCGACAATATCGAATATATCGCCAACAACGACTCCCATCCGGGCGCACAGTTCAATTCCGATTTTCGAAACCTGGTGAAGACCGAAATCACCAAGTTCACCACCAACGATCGTCTGGAAATCGCGCAGGCTCAGGCGCCGAAACCGGTGCAAGTGGCGCAATTGTCTCGATCGCCGGCGCCCAGGCCTGTCGATAGCAGGCCTGTGGACAACAAGCCTGTCGACAACAAGCCGGTCGACACCAAGCTGTTGGATGAGCGCGTCGCGCAGCAACAGCCAGCCGCCAAAACGGTCGCCAAGAGCAACGTGCAGATTGCCGAAGCTCAAGTCCCGTCGCCGCCCGCGCGGGAGCGCGCCGCCGAACAGCGGCCGGTACACGAGCCGCGTGATCTGATGGCCAAGGGCAATGTGCAGGTTGCGGACGCCGATGCTGATATACCCCTGTCGATCGTCCCCGAGCAGGTCGCGCAGGAGCGACCGAGCCAACAAGCAAGCAACACCGCTTTTCTCGACCAGCTTTCAAGTTCGGTGAATTCTGGAGATTTGTCTGTTCAGCGGGGGCTGACGGTTGAAGACATGAAAGACTATGCCGAACGCGCCTACCACCGCTCGCAGCTGATGACGACTGCCTCCAATTGATCGGAGCGTCCGCCGCGGCGCGGACTGGCGAGTGACTAAATCGTCCGGTAGCCGCCGTCGACCATGACGATCGTGCCGGTGACATAGGCCGAGAGGTCAGAAGCCAGAAAAATGGCCGGCCCGACGATATCCTCAGGCTTGCCGGCGCGGCCGAGCGGCGTGTGGTCCAGAAATATCTTGACCAGCTCGGGATTGTTGGCGCGCACCTGCTCGTTGAGCGGCGTCTCGATCAGGCCCGGCCCGATAGCATTGACGCGCACGCCCTCCTTGCCGAGCTCCACTGCCAGCGCACGGGTGAACCCCAGCAGGCCGTGCTTGGAGGTGGTGTATGCGGGCGAGTTGGGCGTACGCACGTGCACGAAGGATTGGATCGACGCAATATTGACGATGCGGCCGCGGCTGGCGCGCAGTTGCGCCAGGAAGGCATGCGTGATGTTGAATACGCCATTGAGGTTGACGCCTAGCACCTCCTCCCAATCCTTGATCACGGCTTGCGGATCCGCAGTGATGGCGTTGCGCCGGTTGATGCCGGCATTGTTGACCAGGATCGAGACTAAACCGACCTTCTCATGAACGAGCGCGGCGATGTCGCGGCAGCGCTCGCGCTTTGTCACGTCGAGCACGAAGCTGTCGGCTCGACCGCCGGCTTTCCTGATTGCCAAAACCGTTTCCGCCGCGGCATCGCCGTTAATATCCAGAACGACAACGCGGGCGCCTTCCCGTGCATAACCGCGCGCAATCGCCCGCCCGATGCCTGAGCCGCTGCCGGTAATCGCGGCAATATGCCGATCGAGAAGCGCAGTCATGATTGTCCTCCTCGCTAAGGCGGCCCGCGCCAGTATGACGCCGGCGAACGCACCCGGACACTCACCATGCGCTGACCGGCTTCGGCATGAAGCGGCGCAAGAGGAACTGCGCCGGCACGTAAAGCAGAGCCGGCAACGCGATCATCAACGCGATCAGCCAGATGCCTGGCGGCATCCAGTGCTGCGCCTCGGTGTCGCGCAGCCCCCACACGTAGTCGATGTTGACCGGCGTCAGGCCTGGATTGGGCCGCGGCGGTGGCATGAAGAAAAAGGAGATCAGTACCAACGTCCAGGCAATCAAGGTCCAGGCCGGCAGCGCGCGCCGGTCGTAGCCGAGCCGCCACACCAGATAGAGCAGCAGGAAAGGCAGCCAGCCGTGAAACAGCGACAAGCTGCGCAGGAACAGCGAATGATCGGTCATGAACATGTAATCGGTGAGCCCGGTGAGCGGATGGCCGATCAGATTGGAGAGTAAATCGAGCACCCAGAGAGTCTGCGACGCGACGATACCGACCGCACACATGGAGACAAGCAACGGGCTCTCGATCCAGATGCCGATGAGCGTAATGATCAGGGCGACGTCGCAGAAGTAAAGGAAGTTGGTCGGCCCGTAATTGCGCAAATAGACAGGCACCAGAACAGCCATGAAGGCCGTGTAAGCGAGCTTAAGCCACAGCGGAATACGGCGTGCGGCCGCCGCAACGGATGGCATGCTGGTTGTGCTCATGATCCGTCGACCCTACCCTCTTGAGCGCCGCCCACTCGGCGTCCATCAATTAATCATTTGGTCATCTCAATTCGGCCGTAACGCTCCGCTCAGATCACGGCGTTGGGGACAGGGGGGTGAGCGATCGGTGTCGGCCATTCGTGGTCGGCTTGCGACGCTCTCAGTAAATCATGATCAACTCCGATTGCGTCGGATTGAAGCCGACGTGGAAGGCCAATTTAGGCTTCTTACTTCTGGTCGGCATCGATTGTCAGCGCCAGCATTTTTGCCTTCATTACAAAATGAAGCGCAAACCGCAAATCGACGCCGACTGGCCGTTTGTAGCCTGGCTCGCTATTGTAACCGGAGTCGCTGCCATGGTTACGTTGATTCAGACAAGACCTGAACTGTTGCCACTGTTACTGTGGTCTGCACGACAACCGATGTAACTGCAGCGCGAGCTGCCGATCGATCTCGTGCAGCGGGAGAGTGGGCGATGCGTGATGCGTGGTACCTCGCCGAGGCAGATAAGCCAGTTGGCCCTCTTTCGATCGAGGAGCTCAAGCGCAGCCTTCACCATTTGAAAGACTGGAAAGAGCGGCTCGTATGGCATTCGAGCTTCAACGAATGGCGTGAAGCGGGAGAGATGGCGGATCTCGCACCGCGGGCGGATTTGGTGTGGGACGAAGAGGTCCGCGGCCTCTGCCTGCGGGTCCGCGGCGACGGGTCGAAGTCGTTCGTTTTCATCTATTGCATCGATGGCCACCAAAGATTCATGAGAATTGGCCACTCTCCCGAGTGGTCACTCGAAGCGGCTCGGGTGAGGGCACAAACGCTCCGTGCGATTGTAGATCAGGGACACGACCCGCGGCTGAGCGAAAGTTGCAATCGCAGTGAGACCCCCTCGGTCGAGGGCCTTGCCCGATACGTCACCGAGCATACCGAGACGATACAGCTGCTGCGACGAGAGGTCGTTGGACCGAGCCAATGGGCGGCCACGCTCGTCAGCAAAGGCGAAGCGCGGCTGATCGGTCCCAATGTTGTCAAGCTATTCTTCGGAAGACGCAGGTCGGCAAAATTGCGTTAGAGACTGGGAGCGCGAACAGACGTCCCCACCAAGCCCGCTAACGTCCGCTTGAGCTCCGAAAGATCACGGGCAGAGGGACGTCGTAAGGTCAGTTGCTTTGCCGCCGCCGGTCGCGATCGACTTTCTTTATTCTCCAGTCATCGCGCACAGCTCCAAGAATGGAGGCAAGCGCAATCACGATCAATCCGACAACGCACAGGCTCAGAGCAACGGTGAAGAATAGGAAAAGCAATCCCATTGCCAGAATCTAATCATTTTCACTGAGACAGTCCATGTCGGAATATCTTCCAAAACAGCCCGCGCCGTGGGTCTTGCTCCTGAAGGCAGGCGCGCTGAGAACTGTCGCGACGCCTCATGTGTCGCCGAAATCGTCCGGAAACAGCGCAATCGCGCCGTCCATTGTGCCCGTTTCACGATAGGACATGGGCTCGGCTTCGGAATCCAGCAGCTTGCCGTCGAACACCTTCCCAAGCACCAGCCTGTGATCGCCGGCGGCGTGTTCGCTCGCGACCCGGCACCCAAACCAGGCCAGTGCTTCACGCAACAGGGGTAGGCCGAAGCGACCTGTCGTCCACTCCGTCGAGGCCAATTTATCGGAGCCGTCCGAACGGCCGAAATGCGCCGCGAGATCCAACTGACCCTTCTTGAGAACATTGACGCTGAAAGCCCGGCCCTCCTTGAGCAGTGCATAAGACGAATTTTCCGGATTGACGCTCAGGGCCAACAGCAAGGGATCGTACGAAGCCTGCATGACCCAGGCGGCCGTGAAAGCATTTCGCGCCTCCCCATGGGCGACGCCGACAACGTAGACGCCTTGCGACAGGCGTTCAAACAAGGCCGCGATGGATCCGCTCACACGTACTCCTCGGCGCTGCGACGATACAGGATCGCCCCGCTTTATCGCTGCTTATTACTGGGAATTTTGGACCCTTCGAAGTGTCCTGTCGACGACAAAGGCTTCTGAGAAAATCTGAGAAAATCGTTGCCGAAAATAAGCCCACACAGGAGCGCCCGGCAAGCCAGTGGCGATTGACAAGCCAGGTTGCTCAATACCAGAGCAGCATCATCAAATTCCACATGAGCATAGCGAAGATCACTCCCGCCACGGACAGTGCTAAGGCTTGCCTCGCCTCGCGGTTACCTTCGAACCTAACAATCTTCATCGTCACCTTCCACAAAAGCCAGTGGCGACCGTGACATCGGCTTTGGAGGGGGTGCGTAAGGCTGTAGGCCACGGCGCCAAGAATAAAACGCGGTCAGCCCAATGTAGTTCCGGGAGTGGTTTCCTGCACTCACGACGTAATTTGTGCGTCGTGCAACAGCACGGCTGAAACCTTTGATGAAACGTAATGTCAGCGTTTGATCTCGATCAAGTGGGAACGCGGCGGGTCGTCTAGAGTTCTGTCCGGGTACGTTCTGTGCTGGGAGGCAATCGCCGTGGCATTTTCTTTACTCGGCTACTTCGTGTCTATGATCATGGTTTTGACCGCGGCCGTGGGTGTAATGATCGGCTTATTCAACTTTTCAACGTCGGAAAACGTGCGTCACTATCCGCGCCCCGCCCTTGAACGCAATGTCACAGCGATCAGCGGCGAACCGCGTCTCTTCATGGTTGCACCTGATACAAAAGACGCTTCGCCGGCGAAAAATGTGGAAGCCGGCTCTGCTGTAGCGCCCACCGAAAGGGCCGAGGCTAAAAAAAGCAAAGCGCGCAAGCCCAAGGCGCTCGCCCGTCAGCGCAACAACGACCAGCAACTTGGCGGCGGGAATGGGCTCGGCTACGCCGAAGAATCGCGGAACGGGCAAAGAGGCTTATTTTTTAATTGGTGAATATTCGCATCGCTTGGTTGGCGGCAGCGACCAATCCAAAAAAGAAGCGGCGGTTCGCAAGCAAACCGCCACCTCCCTGTCAACTCAAAGTCTTTGATTGAACTGCCCACGATTGGCGTTCATGACCGCCAACAATGATTCCCTCGGCGTCGAATTCTGCCTATCCGTTTCCGGAGGCAGAACTCGGAGGGAAGGCCTTCTGGGTTCCGCCAGTACGCCAAACTGGCTTTCTCCAT
>Ga0187817_10001230_pt1 | contig 12361 bp, 8 predicted proteins | sample NC_wetland_sal_i_17_FD_132431 | JGI IMG/M metagenome (GOLD analysis project Ga0187817, IMG submission 132431) | Wetland sediment microbial communities from Neuse River Estuary, North Carolina, USA - SO4_2 | ecosystem: Environmental > Aquatic > Freshwater > Wetlands > Sediment | place: USA: North...
CTGACTCGGCATAGCGCTTGTTGTTCTCCAGCAGTTCGTCGGTCTTCGACATCGCGCGGTCCTCTCGGGGCGTCCCGGCCGCCAAATATTTGGCCATCGGAAGGGTAAACCGCGACCAGCGCCCGGGCATGCACTGACCGGAGTACTGCCCGTGCGGCGACGGCGCCGGGCGCCGGCGCCAGCTAGCAGCGACGGTTACGCCAGGGGGCGACGCGCGATGGCGCGATCAGCGGTACGGGAGATCCCGGTCGCCAGCGTCGGCATGCAGCGCGGCGAGGTGCTCGTACCGACTCAGCTTGGCGATCCGGTGCACGGCCTGCTGCCGTGCCTGGCCGCACCGCTCGTTGCCGGATCGCTGCGAGCCAAGGGCCGCCTAGCTCGGGTCGCTGACCTGCCGCCGGACGAGTCGGACGCGGACGGCCGGCTGTTCGTGGTGACGTGCCCGCAAGCAAACGGCAGCACGGCGGCGATAGCCGCGGCGGCCGCGCCAGGCGAGGCGCTGTCGGCGGCTGCCGCCCGGGCTGCTGTCGAGGAATGGGCGGGGGTGTCGGGCAGCCGTACCGCGCTCATTGCCGGCAGCCCCTGGTGCAGCGGAGCGCTGCACGCAGCGAGCGCCGCGCACGCGGCCGCAGCAGAGCACCGGGGCACCGGGCGACGGGTGCATGTTCTGGCTCCCGTCGCCATGCCCGCCGAGACCGCGCGCTCGCTCGCCGAGCTTGGAGCCGTCGTGACCGGGTCGCTCGCCGCTGTCGAGCGTGGCGACGTGGTGGTCTTCCCCGCGCACGGCGTCACGGATGAGACCCGGGCTGACACTGCCCGGCGCGGCGCCACCGTGGTCGACGCGACCTGCCCGCTGGTGGCCGCGGCACAGAATGCGGCCGCGCGGGCCGGCGATCACAACAATCAACTGGTGCTCATCGGCCAGCCGGGCCACGCCGCCACCGAGCCGATCATGAGCAAGGCGCCTGGCCACGTGACCGCTGTCGAGAACCTGGCGAACGCGGCCGCCGTACGGGTCGGTGACAGCGGTCAGGTCTCCTACCTGATGCTGCCCGGCATCGAACTCGAGGCGGGCGCGCCCATCGTCAGCGCGCTGCGCTCACGCTACCCAGCGGTCCGGGGCGCCGTGCCTGGCGATGTGTGCTACGCGCCATCGGACCGGGCCGGCACCATCTACTCCGTCGCGCTCGGCAGCGACGTGATGCTCGTGGCCGGCGACCCGCAGTCGGCGGACGCGAGGCAGATCAGCGGTCAGGGCCGCGACGCAGGCACCAGGGTGCACATCATCGGCGATGTGGCGGACATCAGGCCGGCCATGCTCGCCTCGGTCCACACCATCGGCCTGGCGGAGTCGACGTCCGCGCCTGCCGGGCTCATCGCCCAGGTGCTGGCGGCGTTGTCAGGTCTCGGCCGGCTCACCGTCGCGCGGCGGCGCCTCAGCACGGAGGATGCCACCAGCGTGCTGGCCTAAGCCTTGGTTTCCCGGCACATACTGCGGCGGGCCGAGCTGGACTAAGATCAAGCGCGTGACGGACAAAGCGGGCGGCGTAGACGTTCGTGACGACTCGGGCCAGCGCCTCGCGCCAGTCTCGTTCCGGCAGCGGCTGGCAGCCGGCGAGTTCGCTGTTACGGCTGAGATCGGCCCGCCCCGCGGCGCAGATATCGCGCAGGTAGCCGAGAAGGCCGCCGTGCTGCGCGGCTGGGTCGACGCTGTCAACATCACCGATAACCAGGGCGCCACCGTCCGGTTGTCGAACCTCGCCGGGAGCATCGCCGCGCTGCGCGCGGGCGTCGAGCCGATCATGCAGGTCACCTGCCGGGACCGGAACCGGATCGCGCTGCAGTCGGACCTGCTGTCCGCCTCCGCGCTCGGGGTGCCGAACGTACTGATCATGACCGGTGACCACCCGCGTAACGGCGACCACCCCGACGCCACGGCGGTGTTCGATCTGGATAGCACGCAGCTGCTCCGGGTCGCGAAGACGATGCGCGACGAGGGCAAGCTCATGTCGGGCGCGGAGCTGAAGCCGCCACCGTACTGGCTGCTCGGCGCCGTGGAGAACCCGCCGGGGCGAGCCAGTACACGGCGGAGGCCGCGGCCGCAGCCGATAAGGCCACGAGCCGGCTGGCCGGGAAGATCGACGCGGGCGCCCAGTTCCTGCAGACCCAGTTCGTCTTCGACGTGCCCGCGTTCGCGGCCTGGATGCGCCGGGTACGTGACCTCGGCCTGCACGAGCGCTGCCACATCCTGGCCGGCGTCGGGCCGGTCCGGTCGGCGCGCGCGCTGGCGCACCTGGCCTCGATCCCCGGCGTGATCATCCCGGACCACGTCCAGGAGCGGCTGGCGGGGCTGAGTCCCGACCAGTTCCGGGCCGAAGGCGAGAAGCTGTGCAGTGAGATCATCGCCGAGCTAGCCGGAGTGCCGGGCGTGGCCGGCGTGCACATCATGGCCATCGGCGCGGAGAACGCGGTGCCGGGCATTGTGCAGCAGGCGGGGCTGCCGGCCCGTTGAGGCACGCGCTCCTGGCGACCCGCGCCGCGCCGGTGACCGGCGCAGTCGGGCTTCGTTCCCTCGTTATGGACCTGTGTGGTGTCCTGGTCGATGGTGCTCGTTCGTCGTGACTACGACGAGTCGGCGTGAGGAGGAACTGTGCGGTACTTGCTTCTGATGTGCGGCCAGGAGGACCCCGAGGATGCACCGGCCCACGACGACGCGGACGAGCCCTGCTGGATGCCGTGGGCCCGGGAGATGCAGGCCCGCGGCGTCCTGCTCGTCGAGGGTGCTCAGCTGCAGCCGATCCGCACCGCGACCACCGTACGGAACGCGGATGGCGAGGTGCTGGTGTCCGACGGGCCGTTCGCCGAGACCAAGGAACAGATACTCGGCTACGACGTCATCGACTGCGCCGACCTGGATGAGGCGATCTACGCTGCATCCCGGCACCCCGTGGCGCTGGCCGGCGGCGTCGTCGAGGTCCGCCCGATCCTGGCGAGCGTATGACCGATGCTGAGACTGCGGTCGCAACGGCATTCCGGCAGGAGTGGGGCAACGTCGTCGCCACGTTGATCCGGATGACCGGCAACTGGGACCTGGCCGAGGAGTGCGCTCAGGACGCCTTCGCCACCGCGCTGTCGCGCTGGCCGACCGACGGCGTGCCAGACCGGCCGGGAGCATGGCTTACCACCACGGCCCGCAACCGCGCGCTCGACCGACTGCGCCGCAGCAAGACCGAGGCCGCGAAGCTGCAGGAGGTGGCGGCGTTGTCGGTACCCGACGACCCGGCGAGCCAGGACGACAGCGGTGTCTTTGACGACCGGCTCAGGCTGATCTTCACGTGCTGCCATCCGGCGCTGGCACTGGAGGCGAGGGTCGCGCTGACCCTGCGGACTCTCACCGGGCTGACCACCGCGGAGATCGGCCGCGCGTTCCTGGTCCCGGAGGCCACCATGGCCAAGCGGCTCACCCGGGCCAAGCACAAGATCCGCGACGCCGCCATCCCCTACCGGGTGCCGCCTGCGCACCTGCTACCGGAGCGGACGGTTGGCGTGATCGCCGTGCTGTATCTGCTGTTCAACGAGGGCTACTCGGCGTCGGCCGGCGACGACGTGCTCCGGCCCGGCCTGACCGCGGAGGCCATCAGGCTCGGCCGGCTGCTGGCCAGGCTCATGCCAGATGAGCCCGAGGTGACAGGGGTGCTCGCGCTGATGCTGCTGCAAGACGCGAGAAGCGCAGCGCGGCTGGACGAAGCGGGTGAGCTAGTCACGCTCGAGGACCAGGACCGGTCCCGCTGGGACGCCGCGAAGATCGCCGAGGGCATCAGCCTGCTGGAAGGCGCGCTGCGACGGCAGCGCCCCGGCCCGTATCAGCTGCAAGCCGCGATAGCCGCGTGTCACGCCGAAGCTTCGGTGGCGGCGGAGACCGACTGGCCGCAGATCGCCCGCCTGTACGCCGAACTCCAGCGAAGGGTGCCGACGCCGGTCGTGGCCCTCAACCGCGCGGTCGCGGTGGCCATGGCCGACGGGCCGGCGGCCGGGCTGGCTCTGGTCGACGACCTCGCGGCCGGTGGCCAGCTGGCCTCCTACTACCTGCTGCCAGCAACCCGCGCCGACCTGCTGCGCAGGCTGGACCGCCGGGAAGACGCTGCCGCCAGCTACCGGCGCGCGCTTGAACTTGTCGCGACCGAGCCAGAGCGCAGGTACTTGTCGAAGCGGCTCGCGGAAGTCGGCGGCTGACCCGCCAGATCGTCGCCGCCGGCCGGCGGTTACCGGGCTGTCGTCGCCTCAGCGCGCGGTGATAGCCGACTGCGAAGCATACTTAGGCGCGGGACTTCACCCGCCCGGACCGGAGGTTGGCAGTGCTCTTCCCGACGTCGCTTGTCGGCAGTTACCCCCAGCCTGACTGGCTGATCGATCGTGGCCGGCTGGCCGGGCGTTTCCCGCCCCGGGTCCGGGCCACCGAGCTGTGGCGGGTGGCACCCGACCACCTGCCCGAGGCGCGGGACGACGCGGCGCTGCTGGCGATCCGCGCACAGGAAGACGCCGGGCTCGACATCATCACCGACGGCGAAGTACGGCGGGAGAGCTACTCCAACGCGTTCGCCACCGCGCTGGACGGCATCGACATTGACAACCCCGGCATGGCGCTCGACCGCAGCGGCCATCCGAATCCGGTGCCCCGGATCACCGGGCCGATCAGGCGGCGTCACCCGGTGAACGTGGCGGACGTGCAATTCCTGCGCGCGCATACGAACCGAACCGTCAAGGTGACGGTGCCGGGCCCGTTCACGATGGCTGAGCAGGCGCAGAACGACTACTACCCGAGCAAGGAGGCCGCCGCGTTCGGCTACGCGGAGGCCGTCAACGCCGAGATCGCCGATTTGTTCGCGGCGGGGGCCGACATCGTCCAGCTCGATGAGCCCTACCTGCAGGCCAGGCCCGAAGCCGCCCGGCAGTACGGCGTCAAGGTGCTCAACGCGGCGCTGGAGGGCATCAGCGGTACGACCGCGGTGCACCTGTGCTTCGGTTATGCGGCGATCATTCACGAGCGCCCGTCCGGGTACTCATTCCTGCCTGAGCTGGCCGACAGCGCGGCCGGCCAGATCTCCATTGAGACCGCGCAGTCCGGCCTGGACTGCGCGGTGCTGGCCGAGCTGACCGGCAAGACCATCATTCTGGGTGTCCTTGACCTGAACGACCCGGCCGTGGAGACCGCGCAGGTGGTCGCCGACCGGGTGCGGCGGGCGCTGCGCTACGTCCCGGCCGACCGCCTCGTTCTCGCACCCGACTGCGGCATGAAGTACCTCGGACGCGAGTCGGCCTTCGGCAAGCTCACCGCCATGACAAAGGCGGCCAGGGCGCTCCGCGCGGAGCTCGCCGACTAGCCGCAGGCGCCCGCAGGCCCGACCGCGACCGTTAGCGTCGCACAAATCACCTCAAATCAGGGCGCGATCTTGACGCTAGCGGTCGCGCTCGTGTTGCAGATGACCGCATGTTCACGCTCAGTGGCGAGGGCCTCGCGCGCTGTTGGGTATGAGGTGCGGTTACCGCGCCCGGACGAGCCTCTCCGTGACCATTGTGGTCGACGCCAAAATCGACGTGTCAAATCTGGGACCTGACCACAACAGGCGGCGTCGGATGGGGTAGTCTGCCGGTACCTGGAGTGATTTGACGACAGCTTGGCGACCAGGACAAAAACGCCTAAAGAGTCACGCGGTATCCGTGCCTCTTCTGGCCGACAGTGAGAAGGGGCACCGGACGTGGCGGATGCTGCAGCCATCGCGAGCCTGCTTGACCAGCGGATTCTGGTGCTAGACGGCGGCTGGGGGACGATGCTTCAGTCGGCCGGGCTGTCTCCGGCAGACTACCGAGGCGATATCTTCCGCGATCACGCTCGTGACGTCACCGGCGACCCGGATGTGCTGAACCTGACCAGGCCGGACGTGGTGCTGGATTACCACCGGCAGTACCTGGCCGCGGGCGCGGACATCACCACGACCAACACCTTCACCGCCACCAGCATTGGCCAGGCCGACTACGGCCTGGAAGCCGCTGTGCGCGACATCAACCTGGCCGGCGCCCGGCTCGCCCGGCAGGCAGCCGATGAGGCGGGCGGGCGACTGGTGGCTGGCTCGGTCGGCCCGCTCAACGTGACCCTCTCGCTGTCGCCGCGGGTGGATGACCCGGCCTACCGCACCGTGACATTCGACCAGGTCTACGCCGCGTACGCCGAGCAGATCGGCGGGCTCGCCGACGGCGGCGTGGACCTGCTGCTCATCGAGACCGTCTTCGACACGCTGAACGCGAAGGCCGCTATCGCGGCCGCGCGCGACGTGGCCCCCGGCTTGCCGCTGTGGCTGTCGGTCACCATCGTGGACCTGAGCGGCCGGACACTGTCCGGCCAGACCGTTGAAGCATTCTGGACCTCGGTCGCACACGCGAACCCGCTCATCGTCGGGGTGAACTGCTCGCTCGGCGCGGCGGAGATGCGCCCGCACGTCGAGGAACTGTCGCGGCTGGCCGGCACGTACGTCAGCAGCCACCCGAACGCCGGCCTGCCGAATGCATTCGGTGGTTACGACCAGGCGCCGCCCGAGACCGCCGGGCTGCTCCGTGACTTCGCCGAGGCCGGCCTCGTGAATGTCGCCGGCGGGTGCTGCGGTACGACGCCCGAGCACGTCAGCCACATCGCCGCGGCGGTAGCCGGGCTGTCGCCGCGCGCTGTCCCGGCCGGCCGCGCCAGCACCAGGTTCAGCGGCCTGGAGCCGTTCGAGATCGGGCCCGACACCGGGTTCGTCATGATCGGCGAGCGGACCAACGTGGCCGGGTCGGCCAAGTTCCGCCGCCTGATCGAGGCGGCGGACAACGCCGCGGCCGTCGACGTCGCGCTGGAACAGGTGCGCGGCGGTGCCAACCTGCTCGACGTCAACATGGACGCGGACCTGCTCGACGGCGAGCAGGCCATGACCGCGTTCCTCAACTACATCGCGACCGAGCCGGAGGTGGCTCGAATCCCGGTCATGATCGACAGCTCGCGGTGGAGCGTGATCGAGGCCGGGCTGAGGTGCGTGCAGGGCAAGGGCGTCGTCAACTCCATCAGCCTCAAGGAAGGCGAGGACGAGTTCCTCCGGCACGCCAGGCACGTTCGGGCGTACGGCGCTGGCGTCGTGGTGATGGCATTTGACGAGCAGGGTCAGGCGGACACCGTCGAGCGGAAGGTCGAGATCTGCGGCCGCGCCTACGACCTGCTCACCCAGCAGGCCGGGTTCGCGCCGCAGGACATCATCTTCGACCCGAACGTCCTCGCGGTCGCTACCGGCATGGAGGAGCACAACGGCTACGCACGGGCATTCATCGAGTCGCTACCGCTGATCAAGAGGCGCTGCCCCGGGGCGCGTACCAGCGGCGGCATCTCGAACCTGTCGTTCGCCTTCCGCGGCAACGACGTGGTACGGGAGGCGATGCACTCGGCGTTCCTGTTCCACGCCATCAGGGCCGGTCTCGACATGGGCATCGTCAACGCCGGCCAGCTCGTCGTATACCAGGACATCCCCGCTGAGCTGCTCGAGCTCGTCGAGGACGTGATCTTCAACCGGCGTCCCGACGCTACCGACCGCCTCGTGGCCTTCGCCGACACGGTGAAGGGCTCGGGCACCAAGCGCGAGGTCGACCTGTCGTGGCGCGAGGCACCGGTGGAGAAGCGGCTGGCCCACGCGCTCGTGCACGGCATCGTCGACTTCATCGAGGCGGACACCGAAGAGGCCAGGCAGCTCGCCGACCGGCCGCTCGACGTGATCGAGGGCCCGCTCATGGACGGCATGAAGATCGTCGGGGATCTGTTCGGCTCCGGCAAGATGTTCCTGCCGCAGGTGGTGAAGAGCGCGCGCGCCATGAAGCGCTCGGTCGCCTACCTGGAGCCGTTCATGGAGGCGGAAAAGGAGCAGGCGATCGCCGATGGCCGTACCAGCCCTGAGCACAGCCAGGGCAGAATCGTGCTCGCCACGGTCAAGGGCGACGTGCACGACATCGGCAAGAACATCGTCGGCGTCGTGCTCGGCTGCAACAACTACCAGGTCATCGACCTCGGCGTGATGGTGCCGGCGGCGACCATCCTGGACACCGCGGTGGCCGAGGGCGCGAGCGCCGTCGGCCTGTCCGGGCTGATCACGCCGTCGCTCGACCAGATGGTCGGGGTGGCGGAGGAGATGCAGCGCCGCGGCCTGAGCCTGCCGCTGCTGATCGGCGGCGCGACGACCTCGCGGCAGCACACCGCGGTGCGGATCGCCCCGGTCTACGGCCACCCGACGGTGCACGTGCTCGACGCGTCCCGGGTGGTGGGCGTCGTGTCTGACCTGTTCGACCCCATCAGGTCAGCCGAGCTCACCCGGACCAACCTCGCGGACCAGGAGCGGCTGCGGGCTGAGCACGCCGACAAGCAGCGGCGGCCGCTGCTCCCCCTGTGGCAGGCGCAGGCCAACGGCCCCGGGCTGAGCTTCGACGACCTGCCCAGGCCCTCGTTCACCGGCACCCAAACCGTCCAGCCGGACCTGAGCAGGCTGCGTCAACTGATCGACTGGCAGTTCTTCTTCGTGGCCTGGGAGCTGAAGGGCAAGTACCCGGCGATCCTGGCCCAGCCCGCCGCCAGGGAGCTGTTCGACGAGGCGAACACGTTGCTAGACGAGATCATCGACGGCGGCCTGCTGCGAGCCGAGGGCGTCTACGGGTTCTGGCCGGCCGGCGCAGACGGCGATGACATCGTTCTTGATCTTGGCCCAGCGGGGCAGGTCCGGTTCCCGATGCTGCGCCAGCAGGTGGCGCGGTCCGACACCAGGCCAAACCGCTGCCTCGCGGACTTCGTGGCCCCGCTAGGCGAGGGTCTGCGCGATCACGCCGGCGCGTTCGCGGTCTGCATTGCCGGCGCGGACGAGCTGGCACGCCGGTTCGAGGGCGAGCAGGACGACTACCGCAGCATCACGGTCAAGGCCCTGGCCGACCGGCTCGCCGAGGCGGCCGCCGAGTACGTGCACCTGGAGGCGCGCCGCGCCTGGTACGAGCAGGCCGTGGAGCCGGTCATCGAGGACCTGCACGCGGAGCGGTTCCGGGGGATCCGGCCCGCCTTCGGCTACCCCGCCTGCCCGGATCACTCGGAGAAGGGCAAGCTCGCGGACCTGCTCGACGCGCGGCGCATCGGCTTGGGGCTCACCGAGTCGTACGCGATGACGCCAGCCGCGAGCGTCAGCGGGCTGCTGCTCGGCCACCCCGCGAGCCGCTACTTCGCGGTCGGCCGCATCGGCCGGGACCAGGTCGAGGACTACGCGGCGCGCAAGGGCGTCGCGGTCGAGGAGGCCGAGTACTGGCTGCGGCCCAACCTGTCGTACGAGCCGGCCGGGCAGTAACCGCCAGTATGCGTCGCGGTCAGGCCGGGCCGCCTGGCGGCTGCAGCCAGCCGATGCTGACCGGCATCAGGTACCTGTCCGTGGTCGCGTTGAGAACGCGGCGCGCCTCGTGGATGTGCTCAGCGTTATCGCGCAGCACCGCCGCCGCCTGACTCGCCGCGCTGGACCGGCGCGCGGCGAGCCGGTACCAGCTGGCGCCGAACCACTCGAACAACTCGGCCGGATTGAGACCGGGTGCCGGCGGAGCCAGACCGGTGGTCATCGCCAGCCGCGCCGGATCCAGCCGGCCGGCCAGCGCGCGCTCGAGGGCAGCGGGGAACACCCCGGCAAGGAACAAGGCGAGGTCGCCCAGCCGACGCCACACCGGCGAGCGCTGCTGCTCGGGCAGCGCGTCGAGCAGGCTGGCCAGCCTGAGCAGGTCGAGGTCATTCCAGCGACGCCGACGCAGTCCGCTGGCGGTCTGGGTCACGATGACGCCGCTGGAAGACCGGGCAAACGAGGCCAGCAGGTCGGCCAGGAAGAGCCGGCGGGCCGGCTCGGCGAGGTAGGCGGAAAGCTGCGGGCCGTCGAACACCGGCACCAGCAGCCGCGGCGCGGTGCGCTCGGGTACGTAGCCACTGCGGCCGAGGTCCGCGGCGATCCGGTGGATCGCCGCGGCGAACACGAGGAACGGGGAGATGAGCGTGAATCGCTGCGGGGCAGCCGCGGAGGCGAGGTTCAGCAGGCCGGCCGAGACCGCGGGGCGGTCCAGGGCGTCCAGCAGCAGCGCGGGGGCCCGGCGCAGAGCCTGGATCCGGGCGTCAGCCTCGGCCAGAGAGACCTCGTCGGCGTGTACCAGCGCCCTCAGGTCAGCCTCGGTAAGGCGATCCAGGTACGCAGCACCGATCCGGTCGAGATCATCCATGCTGCCATTGTGCGCCAGGTTTTGCCGGTCCGGCAGGGTCCGTCCGGCCGGGCCTTTGGCCCGAGAGCGCACCGTGAGCACGGCTCACTTCGATGGCGGCCCCGCTCACACCAGCTCGGTCAGCGATCCGACCCGGGGTCCGGTCCAGTCGGTCTCGAGGTTGTGATCCCGGTGCTGATACCAGTCGCGCCCGGCCAGCAGCACCGCGCGCATGCCCATGGCGCGGGCGCCGCTCAGTTCACGGCTACCCCCGTCGCCGATGTACAGGCATCGGGCCGGATCGGCCGGCAGCCGCTCGGCGACAGCCCGGAACATCCGCGCATCTGGCTTGCGGGTCCGCTCGATGCACGAGAACACCGCGGCGTCGACTAGCTCCGCGAGCGGCAACCGCTCCCACGCGTCCGGCAGCTCAGCCGTGCAATCCGAGACCAGGCCGATTCTCAGCCCGTCCCGGCGCAGCCGCCGGATCACGTCGAGCGCCTCCGGCCGCAGCGCGAACATCGACTCCTGAATGTCGCGCCTAGCCCGGCTGGCCGCGTCGAGCTGCTCATCGGACAGTGCTATGCCCAGGCGCTCGGCCACCGCCCGCATCGTCTCCCGCACCCCGCCGAATGCGCCGCTGACCCGCTCGGGGAAGGTCTCATCCAGCACTCGCACGAGGGCAGGGGACTCGGCGCCCATGACGCTGGCGAGCCTGGCTGCGTTTGCCGCCCACGCCGCGCTGGGCGTAACGGGCGTCAGCGTGCCGTAAAAGTCGAACACCACGGCGGTCATGTCGTCGGTCAGCCCGGTCACGAGCCCATCCTGGCGCAGCGGACAGCCGCCGGCACCCCGAGCGGCACCTGAAGGCCGTCAGTTAGCCTGCTGGCCTCGGTACTGGCCGGGGACGACCCCGCATCCCCTGAGGTTGTGCTGCCGGCGAGACGACGCCAGTCCACCGGGCGGCGGCCGAACGAGCGAAGACAGGCCCGGTGCGCGGGCGTTACTTACTAGTGTCGGGAAGATTTTCTGGCCCGACGGAAGGACGGCAGGTATGAGCAGCGGCCCGCGCCCGCCGCGTCGCCCGACCGACCTGGTGACCGCTGCGATGGTGCGCCGGCTCCGCCTCGGGCCGGCTCGCAACCGCATCACGGTTGACCGAGGCATCGGCGTGCCCATGCGTGATGGCACGGTCCTGATAGCGGATCACTACGCGCCGGTGACCCGGCAGCGGCGGCCGACGGTGCTGCTTCGGTGCCCGTACGGGCGAGGACCGCAGTTCGCGATCCTGGCGTGGCCCATTGCCCAGCACGGCTATCACGTGCTGCTGCAGAGCACCCGGGGTACGTTCGGCTCCGGCGGAAGGTTCACGCCCGGCGCGGACGAGGCGGCCGACGGCCAGGACACCGTGAGCTGGCTGCGCTCCCAGGACTGGTTCAACGGCCAGCTGGCCGCCGTCGGCCCGAGCTACCTCGCGTTCACGGCCTGGGCGCTCGCGACCGACCCGCCGCCCGAGCTCACGGCTCTGGCCGTCTACATCAGCCCGCACGACCTGGCCTCGGCCGGGTTCGGTCAGGGGCCGTTCGAGCTGTACAACCTGCTGATGTGGAGCGACCTGATGGCGAGCCAGGAACGGCTGGGACCGGTCCGGATGGCATGGCGCACCATCAACGCCGACAAGCGGCTCGGGCGGGCAGTCGACCGGCTGCCGATCGCCGCGACCGGCGCGGGCCTCGAGTCCGGCGCGCCGTGGTACGCCGAGTGGCTCGCGCATCCCGACCGGGCTGATCCCTACTACCGCGGCTATAGCGCCGCAGCCGCCCTCGACCGGATTACCGTGCCGACGCTGCTCGTCAGCGGGTTTCACGATTTCTTCGTCGAGCAGACCATGCAGCAGTTTCAGGCGCTGCGGCAGCGCGGCGTGCGTACGGACCTCGTCATCGGCCCGTGGACGCACATGACACTGGACCTGGGCGTGACCCTGCGCGAGACACTCGATTGGCTGGACGCATTCGCCGATGCGGGCGCGGCGGGCAGGAGCCAGGTGCCGCAGCCGTACCCGGTGCGGGTGTGGACTTCGGGAGCC
>Ga0187817_10001231_pt1 | contig 12357 bp, 14 predicted proteins | sample NC_wetland_sal_i_17_FD_132431 | JGI IMG/M metagenome (GOLD analysis project Ga0187817, IMG submission 132431) | Wetland sediment microbial communities from Neuse River Estuary, North Carolina, USA - SO4_2 | ecosystem: Environmental > Aquatic > Freshwater > Wetlands > Sediment | place: USA...
CCAGCTCCAGCTCGGCTACAGCCACGACGTCACCTTTCCTATTCCCAAAGGCATTCAGGTGCAGTGCCCGAAGCCGACCGAGATCGTGATCACCGGCATCGACAAGCAGCAGGTTGGGCAGGTAGCGGCGGAGATTAGGCGATTCCGGCCGCCGGAGCCCTATAAGGGCAAGGGTGTCCGTTATGCGGGCGAGTTCATCCTCCGTAAAGAGGGCAAGAAGAAGTAGCGGGATCGGCCATGAGCGCTTTGAATGAAGGCTTTATCAGGCGTGCACAACGGGTGCGCCATTCGCTCAAGCGGACGGCGCATGGCCGCGCGCGCCTGTCGGTGTTCCGCTCCTCCAAGCACATCTACGCCCAGGTGATCGACGACAGCACGGGCCGCACCATGGCGGCGGCGTCGACCTTGGACAAGGATCTCAAGGGCTCGCTCAAGAAGGGCAGCGACCTCGCCGCGGCGCAGGTTGTGGGCAAGCTCGTCGCCGAGCGGGCGCTGCAGGCGGGAGTCACCAACGTCGTGTTCGACCGCGGCGGCTATCTATACCATGGGCGCGTGAAGGCGCTCGCCGATGCTGCCCGCGAAGCAGGACTGAATTTCTAAAGGACCAAAGAGCATGGTGGATCGCAAAGGCGGCAGAGGCCCGGAAAGACGAGACCGCGACGAGCGCGACAGCGAGTTCATCGACAAGCTCGTGCATATCAATCGCGTGGCCAAGGTGGTGAAGGGCGGACGGCGCTTCGGCTTCGCCGCGCTCGTCGTCATCGGCGACCAGAAGGGCCGCGTCGGCTTCGGCCATGGCAAGGCGCGTGAGGTGCCGGAGGCGATCCGGAAAGCCACGGAAGCCGCCAAGCGGAACCTGATCAAAGTACCGTTGCGCGAGGGACGCACGCTGCATCACGACGTGACCGGCCAGCATGGGGCAGGCCACGTGGTGCTGAGATCGGCGCCGCCCGGTACCGGCATTATCGCCGGCGGTCCGATGCGCGCGGTGTTCGAGACCCTCGGCATTCAGGACGTGGTGGCGAAGTCGCTCGGCAGCTCAAATCCCTACAACATGGTGCGCGCCACTTTCGATGCGCTCCGCCATGAGGACAGCCCACGGGGCGTGGCGGCCCGCCGCGGCAAGAAGGTGAGCGAGATCGTTTCGCGCCGGAGAGACGGCGCCGGCGAGAGCGCCGGCCAGGCCGAGGCTTAGGCCGCGCAGCGCCCAGAGGTAAGGGAAGATGGCCAAGACAGCGGACAGAAAGACGATCGTGGTCGAGCAGATCGGCAGCCCCATCAGGCGCCCCGGCATTCAGCGCGCGACGTTGATCGGACTTGGGCTCAACAAGATGCATAAGCGCCGGACGTTGATCGATAGCCCGCAGGTGCGCGGCATGGTCGCGAAGATTCATCATCTCGTGCGCATCGTGGACGATGAGGCAGGAAAGTAAGCATCATGCGATTGAACGAGGTCAGGGACCGGGACGGCGCCACGCGGGCCAAGAAGCGGCTCGGCCGCGGCATCGGCTCTGGGTTGGGCAAGACCGCGGGCCGCGGCACCAAGGGCCAGAAGGCGCGCGCTGGCGTCGCCATCAAAGGCTTCGAAGGCGGCCAGATGCCGCTCCACCGGCGCCTGCCGAAGCGCGGCTTCAACAACATCTTCGCCAAGAAGTTCAACGAGCTCAATCTCGGCCGAATCCAGGGAGCGGTCGATTCCGGCCGGCTCGATGCGAAGAAGCCGATCACTGTCGATGCGCTGAAGGCGGCAGGTCTCATCCGGCGGCCGAAGGACGGCGTGCGGCTCCTCGGTCATGGCGAGCTCAAGACCAAGCTTGCCTTCGAGGTGACCGGCGCTTCGGGACCCGCGATCAAGGCCGTGGAAGCTGCCGGCGGCACGGTGACGCTGAAATCCATCACCGGGCGCGAAGCCCCCGCGGCCAATGCGATCAAAGCCAAACGCCGTGCCGAGAAGCGCGAGGCTCTAGCGGCCAAGACGAAAGGCAAGTCCGGCAAGGCGCCAAAGGCCGAAGGCGAGCAGCCGGGAGAGGCCGAGGCGGCAAAGACTGCCAGGGCCGCCAAGGCAAAGGCTAAGCCGGCCCCGGAAAAGGCCGCCGAGGCCGAGGACAAGAAGCCGAAGGCGACGCCCGAAGCGGGCAAGAAGGACAAGTCCTAAAGGGCTCGCCCCAAGGGGCTTGCCCTAGAAATGTCGCGAGCGGCCGCATACCTCGCTCGATAGGTTCGAAAGGGAAGAGAGCTCGGCCATGGTTTCTGCCGCCGAACAGCTGGTTTCCAATCTGAACTTCGCCGCCTTCGCCAAGGCGGACGAGTTGAAGAGGCGCATCTGGTTCACGCTCGGCGCGCTCCTTATCTACCGGCTCGGCACCTACATCCCGATCCCCGGTATCAATCCGCAGGCCCTGGCCGACGTGTTCCGGCAGAACCAGTCTGGCCTGCTCGGCATGTTCGACATGTTCTCTGGTGGCGCGGTGGGTCGCATGGCGATCTTCGCCCTCAACATCATGCCGTACATCTCGGCATCGATCATCATTCAGCTGCTGACGACGGTGTCCCCGCATTTGGAGCAGCTGAAAAAAGAGGGCGAGCAGGGGCGCCGGCAGATGAACCAGTACACGCGGTACGGCACGGTGCTGCTCGCAGCGCTCCAGGCCTACGGGATTGCTGTCGGCCTTGAAGGCGCGGGCCATGTAGTGCTCGACCCTGGATTGTTCTTCCGCATCACTACGGTGATCACGCTGGTGGGCGGCACCATCTTTCTCATGTGGCTCGGCGAGCAGATCACGGCGCGGGGCGTGGGCAACGGCATCTCGCTCATCATCTTCGCCGGCATCGTCGCGCGACTGCCGCACGCGGTTCTCGGCACGCTCGAGCTCGGCCGCACTGGCGCAATGTCGACCATGCTCATTCTCGCGATCGTCGTGCTCGCGGTGGTCGTCATCGCGGTGATCGTGTTCATGGAGAGGGCGCAGCGTCGGCTGCTCGTGCAATATCCCAAGCGGCAGGTTGGGAACCGCATGTTCCAAGGCGATTCCTCGCATCTGCCGCTGAAGCTCAACAGCGCGGGCGTCATCCCTCCCATCTTCGCCTCGTCGCTTTTGCTCTTGCCAGTGACCTTCGCCAATTTCTCGGCCGGCCAGGGGCCAGAATGGTTGACCACGGTGACAGCGCTGCTCGGCCAGGGGCAGCCCCTGCATGTCCTGATCTATATTGCTCTGATCATCTTCTTCGCCTTCTTCTACACGGCCGTCGTCTTCAATCCAAAAGACACGGCGGACAATCTGAAGAAGTATGGCGGATTCCTGCCCGGGATCAGGCCAGGCGAACGCACAGCCGAATACATTGACTATGTGTTGACGAGGATCACGGTGGTGGGCGCCATCTACCTCGCGGCGGTCTGCGTGCTGCCCGAGATCCTCATCGCCTATGCCGGTGCGCCGTTCTATTTCGGCGGCACCTCACTCCTCATCGTGGTCAGCGTCACCATGGACACCGTGGCTCAGATTCAAAGCCATCTGCTGGCCCATCAATATGAGGGGCTGATCAAGCGGGCGAAGCTCAGAGGGGCACGAAGGCAATGAACTTAGTCCTGCTCGGCCCTCCCGGTGCCGGCAAGGGGACTCAGGCCAACCTGCTCGAGACGGAGCGTTCGCTCGTCAAGCTTTCCACCGGAGACATGCTGAGAGCGGCTGTGGCGGCCGGGACCGAGCTTGGCCGCAAGGCTGGTGACATCATGGAGCGGGGCCAGCTCGTGCCGGACGACATCGTGATTGGGCTCATCGCCGAGCGGCTCGATGCAGGCGGGAAGGGCAAGGGCTTCATCCTCGATGGATTTCCCCGCACCATTGCCCAGGCCGAGGCGCTCGACCGGTTGCTCGCGGAACGGGGCAAGAAGCTCGATGTGGTCATCGAGATGCAGGTCGATGACGACCCCCTGGTCAAGCGCATCGCCGGCCGCTTCACGTGTGCCGATTGCGGAGAGGGCTATCACGACGCTTTCAAGACGCCGAAGGTCCCAGACGTCTGCGACCGTTGCGGCTCGACCCAGTTCGTGCGCCGGCGCGACGATACCGAGGAGGTGGTCCGTTCGAGGCTCGAGGCGTACCACGCCCAGACCGAGCCCCTAATCGACTATTACAGGACGCAAGGAAAGCTCAAATGCGTGGATGGCATGGCGGAAATCGGCGCTGTGCACCGGGCCATCGGGCGGGCATTGGATGGGGTTAAGCTTAAGTCCGGCAAGACCCCCGGTTGACCTTGTCAAGCGGAATCGCTAGATAAGGCTCGACCCAATTCTGGATAGGAACGACCGGTCCCGGGGGGCGGTGCCTTCCCGAAGGCCTTTTTGCTGCGTTTCATTGGTAATTGCGCTTAGATTTCAGCACGTTAAGCCGTGCCTTGAGGAGAAAGCTTCGTGGCCCGAATTGCAGGTGTAAATATCCCGTCCCATAAGCGGGTGGAAGTGGCGCTCACCTATATCCATGGCATCGGGGATACCTTCGCCCGGCAGATCTGCGCCAACGTGAGCATTCCGCCGGAGCGGAGGGTCAGCCAGCTCACCGAATCGGAAATTATCCAGATCCGTGAGGTGATTGACCGAGATTACATGGTCGAGGGCGACCTGCGGCGCGAAGTCGCAATGAATATCAAGCGGTTGATGGACCTTGGCTGCTATCGCGGCCTGAGGCACCGCCGCGGCTTGCCGGTGCATGGGCAAAGGACACATACCAATGCGCGCACGCGCAAAGGTCCGGCCAAGCCGATCGCCGGCAAGAAAAAGTAGACTTTCAACAAACGCGGCTGAAGCGTGATCTTCGGCCGAAGTCAATTCGTAAGATGCGGGACTAAAGCATGGCTAAGGACAAAGCGCGCGTTCGTCGCCGGGAAAAGAAGAACATCACGTCGGGCGTTGCCCATGTGCATGCAAGCTTCAACAATACCATGATCACCATCACCGATGCGCAGGGAAACACCATCTCCTGGTCGTCGGCGGGGGCCATGGGGTTCAAGGGATCACGTAAATCCACGCCCTATGCGGCGCAGGTCGCCGCCGAGGACGCCGGCAAGAAAGCGATGGAGCACGGCATGAAGAATCTCGAGATCGAGGTTCGTGGTCCGGGCTCCGGCCGCGAGTCGGCGCTTCGAGCGCTGCAAGCCGCGGGCTTCACCATCATCACGATCCGCGACGTGACGCCGATCCCCCACAATGGCTGCCGGCCGCGCAAGCGGCGGCGCGTCTAAGAGAAGGGAAGGCAAGCGTCAAATGTTGCACGCGGATTCTCGTAAGGTGGGGCAGGCGGCCCCGCTCAAGGACCAGGAAAGGGCCCCCCAGGTGCTGCAGAAAAACTGGCAAGATCTCATCAAGCCTACCAAGCTCAACGTCTCCCCCGGCCGTGACCCCCAGCGTTTCGCGCTCGTCGTGGCTGAGCCGTTGGAGCGCGGTTTCGGGCTTACCCTCGGCAATGCGCTTCGCCGCGTGTTGCTCTCGTCCCTTCAGGGTGCGGCGATCACCTCGGTGCATATCGACGGCGTGCTGCACGAGTTCTCCTCGATCGCGGGCGTGCGCGAGGACGTTACCGACATCATCCTCAACATCAAGGAGATCGCGCTCCGTCAGCACGCCGAGGGCGTGAAGCGCATGGTCCTGAAGAAGGAAGGACCAGGCGTGGCAAAGGCCGGCGACCTCGAGGCCGGCGCCGACATCGAGATCCTCAACCCGGATCATGTCATATGCACGCTCGATCAGGGCGCTTCGATCCGCATGGAGTTCACCACCTCGACCGGCAAGGGTTACGTCCCCGCCGAGCGCAACCGTCCGGACGATGCGCCGATCGGCTTCATCCCGGTCGACTCGCTGTACAGCCCGGTGCGCAAGGTCTCCTATCGCGTGGAGAATACGCGCGAAGGCCAAATCCTCGACTACGACAAGCTCACCATGGAGATTGAGACCAACGGCTCGGTGCGCCCCGAGGACACCATAGCGCTCGCCGCGCGCATCGTGCAGGACCAGCTTTCGGTGTTCGTCAATTTCGAGGAGCCGAAGAAGGAAATACCCTTCGAGCGGCAGCCCGAGCTTGTGTTCAACGCAGCGCTGCTCAAGAAGGTCGACGAGCTCGAGCTGTCGGTACGCTCGGCGAACTGCCTCAAGAACGACAACATCGTCTATATCGGCGATCTCATTCAAAAGACGGAGGCCGAGATGCTGCGGACTCCCAATTTCGGGCGCAAGTCGCTGAACGAGATCAAGGAGGTGCTTGCCTCCATGGGCCTGCATCTCGGCATGGAAGTGCCGGACTGGCCGCCAGAGAATATCGAAGAGCTCGCTAAGCGTTTCGAGGACCATTACTGATCAGACGCGAGAAGCCGGACAGCCAGGGGTTATCATCATGCGTCACCGCAATGGAGGCAGAAAGCTCAATCGCACCGCGAGCCATCGCTCGGCGTTGTTCTCGAGCCTCGCAGCAGCCCTGATCAAGCACGAGCAAATCGTGACCACCTTGCCCAAGGCGAAGGATCTCCGCCGCGTGGCCGACCGACTGATCACGCTTGCCAAGAAGGGCGATCTGCATGCGCGGCGGCTCGCAATGTCGCGCATTCGCGATGACGCCGTGGTGGCGAAGCTGTTTGGAACGCTCGGGCCACGCTATGCCGACCGTCCCGGCGGCTATACCCGCGTGCTGAAGGCTGGCTTCCGCTATGGAGACTCCGCGCCCATGGCTGTGATCGAGCTGGTCGACCGCGATACCAATGCGCGCGGGCTTGATTCAGGCCCGGTGCAAGAGCGGGACGAGGACGCGGGTAAAGCCGCGGCTTAGGGCTCGTCCGCCGGGAGCGCCCGGCAGATCACAGCGACTCCTGCAATCAAGGTGAGTTTTGGAGAAAAGGCGCGCCAGGTTAAGGGGCGCACCTTTAATGACTACTTGTCGTCGTCGTCTTTGTCGCCTTCCGGAGTCTTGCCGGCTGCGGCTTCTTTTGCATCATGAGCGGCAATAGCCTGCTTCTTGATGCCCTTGACGCCGTCGCTAAGGATGCTGGTGATCTTCGCTTTGGCATCGTCGTCGCTCGCGCCATTGGCGTCAAAATCGGACTGCCAAAAGATCACGGTGCGATCCGGCTCGTCGTCAAGCTCGAGCCAGAGCTTGGACTTGTAGTTCTTGACGGGGAGGGGACTCTCCACGATCTCGTAGGTGTAGCTGAGATCCTCGGTGCCGGTCAGCTTCTCCTTGATCTTGCCGCCATCCTTGAGGGTCAGGGTGCGGAAGGTGACGTCGCCCTCCTTGGTCTCCACGCAATCGGCCACGGCGGGATGCCATGTCTTGATCGCGCAGAAGTGGCCGACGACCTCCCAGACTTGGGGCGGAAGGCCCGGTGCTTCTATCCTCTTCTTGACCGTGATCGCGGAGGCCGAGGCGCTGCCCAACAGGAGCGCTGCCAAGCTGATCAAGGCCAGTTTCATCATGCGCATGCGTTTTCTCTACACGTTACATTCTGTCGCAAACACGCCCGGGCGGCATCTTAGTGCAACCCTCAAGTCCGACAAGCCCCAAGCCCTTGAATTTGGCCGAAACGGGATAATTTCCCAGTATGTTTTCCTAGACTATGACCACGCCGGAAAGCGTTGATTTGCACTCAGAGGACGGTAAGACAGAGCGATGAGGAGATTTGCCTTGATTTTGCGCAAGACCGGGGTTTTTGCCGCGGCCCTCGTGGCCTTTGCCGCCCTTCCCGCGCAGGCCGAGCCACAGCGCGTGGTGCCGGAGAGCGTGGTGGCGATGAAGCAATCCTTCGCGCCGGTGGTGAAGCGTGCGGCACCCGCCGTGGTCAACGTCTATGTCAGTCGCAAAGTGCAGCAGATCGTCTCGCCGTTTTCCGACGATCCGTTCTTTAGCCGCCTGTTCGGCGACAATTTCGGCATCCCGCGCGAGCGAATCCAGAACTCGCTCGGCTCGGGCGTGCTGGTGAGCCGAGAGGGCCTCGCGGTCACCAACAACCACGTCATTCAGGGAAGCGGCGAGGCTGAGATCACCGTGGCGCTGTCGGACGGGAGAGAATTCCGAGCCAAAGTCATCCTTAAGGATGAGCGGTCCGACCTCGTCGTGCTTCGCCTCGACGCGGCGGGCGCCACGTTCCCATCCATCGAGTTCAGCGACTCCGACAGCCTCGAAGTCGGCGACCTCGTGCTGGCCATCGGCGATCCGTTCGGCGTGGGGCAGACGGTGACGAGCGGCATCGTCTCAGCGCTCGCGCGCACGCAAGTCGGCATCTCCGACTATCAGTTCTTCATCCAAACCGACGCCGCCATCAACCCCGGCAATTCCGGCGGTGCGCTCGTCGATATGGACGGGCATCTCGTCGGCATTAACACTGCCATCTTCTCCAGGAGCGGTGGGTCGCAAGGAATCGGATTTGCGATTCCTTCCAACATGGTACGGCTCGTGGTTCAGGCGGCGCTGAAAGGCGGCACTGTACAGCGGCCTTGGTTCGGCGCTTCGTTGCAGCCGGTGACCTCTGACCTCGCCGAGTCCCTTGGGCTCGACCGTCCCGGCGGCGCGTTAATCAAGGACCTGCATGCGAAGGGCCCTGCTGCTGGCGCCGGGCTCAAGCCCGGCGACGTCGTGGTGAGCGTGGACGGCAAGGCGGTGCAGGACCCGGAAGCTTTCCAATACCGATTTGCCACTAAGGGGCTTGGCGGCGCAGTCGAGCTCGGCCTCGTCCGCAAAGGTCAGGCAATGAAGGCCACGGTGCCGCTCGTCGCCGCCGTCGAGGATCCGCCCCGAGACACGCGCGAGCTTACGGGGCAGCATCCGCTGGTCGGCGCCAAGGTGGCTAATCTTTCGCCGGCCGTCGCCGAAGAGCTTGGCATCGAGGACGAAGGTCCGGGCGTCGTGGTGCTGGACGTTGCACCGAACACGCCCGCGGCGAGACTGGGCCTGAAGCGCGGCGACCTCGTGATTGGGCTCAACGATGCGAAGGTGAGCTCGGTTGCCGAACTGGCGAAGGCCCTCCAACGCTCGCAAAGCGGCTGGCGACTCTCCTTCCAGCGCGAAGGCCAGATCTACAATCTCGTCATTCAGGGCTGAGGTCATGGTGACATTGTTCGAGGCGGCGGGGCTTGCGGAGAGCGCGCCAAGACCGCTTGCCGATCGGCTACGCCCGTCATCGCTGGAAGAAGTGGCGGGGCAGGATCATCTCCTCGGCGCACAGGGCATTTTGAGCCGCATGGTCAAGGCCGGGCGGCTTGGCTCGGTTATCTTCTGGGGGCCGCCCGGCACTGGCAAGACCACGGTGGCGCGGCTGTTGGCCGAGGTTACCGACCAAGACTTCGAGCAGCTTTGCGCCATCCAGTCCGGCGTCCAGGATTTGCGCAAAGTGTTCGACGCCGCGCGCGCCAGGCGTGAGCTTGGGCGAGGCACGCTCCTGTTCGTCGACGAGATTCACCGCTTCAACCGCGCGCAACAGGACTCCTTCCTGCCCTATATGGAGGACGGCACCGTCATTCTTGTCGGCGCCACCACGGAGAACCCCTCCTTCGAGCTCAACTCGGCACTCTTGTCGCGAGCGAGCGTGCTCACTTTCAAGCGGCTGGATGACGAAGGCCTCGAGGCTCTCATTGCCCGCGCCGAAGCCCATGAGGGGCGCAAGCTCCCGCTGACCGATGATGCTCGTGTGGCGCTCATCGCCATGGCCGATGGCGATGGGCGCGCCGTGATCACCCTGGCTGAAGATGTGTGGCTTGCCGCGGAGTCGGGCGCCGAGACGCCGCTCGACCGCGAAGCGCTGGTGGCGCTCGTGCAGCGGCGCGCACCGATCTACGACAAATCCCAGGACGGCCACTACAATCTGATCAGCGCGCTACACAAATCGGTACGCGGCTCAGATCCCGACGCCTCGCTCTATTGGCTCGCCCGCATGCTCGCTGGCGGCGAAGACCCGCTCTATATCGCGCGGCGGCTCGTGCGCATGGCGGTTGAGGATATCGGCCTCGCCGACCCCAACGCTCTCGTTCAGGCGAACGCGGCGAAGGAGGTTTACGACTTTCTCGGTTCGCCGGAAGGCGAGCTCGCGCTTGCGCAAGTCACCATCTATCTCGCGCTCGCCCCGAAATCGAATGCGGCCTATGTCGCCTTCGGCGCAGCCACGCGCGCGGCTAACGAGGGAGGCTCGCTCAGCCCGCCAAAGCACATCCTCAATGCGCCGACCAAGCTCATGAAGCAGGAGGGCTACGGCCGAGGATATGCCTACGACCATAACGAGGACGAAGCCTTCTCAGGCCAGAACTACTTCCCCGACAGCATGAAGCGGCAGAGCTTCTATGCGCCAACCTCGCATGGCTACGAGCGGGAGCTCAAGGAGCGGATCGACCGCTTCGCCAAGCTGCGCGCGGAGCGGTCGAAGCGCAGCTAGCCTGAGCGCGCAACTGTCTAGCGGAGCGTCCATTTCACCAGAAGGTCGACGATTCTGCTGTACGGTGGGCGAAACAGGTCGGTGAAAATGACTCCGGCCTGCTCGAATATTCCCTTCGCATGGCTCATGGTCTTGAAGCCTTCAACAGCGTGATAGGCGTCCATGCCACTTTGGCCGACGCCGCCGAAGATGCGTGATTGGGCGGCGGCGGGGCGCTTGGCGCGCTTCCGAGTTGGACCACGCGTGCGCCCTTGGCCTTGGCGTCGTCCACGAGGCCCATGAGCCGAGCAAGATGATCCAGGTGTAATCGGGGTTCGCGGCGACGTCCGGATAAAGCCTCTCGGGGCATCCTTCTCTACTAAACATGAAGCGGCCGAACGATCATGCCTTCGATTGCCACAACGAAGTTGTTGATCGCCTCCTCTCTTTTCACAGCGAGCTCGCGCCGTGATCGTCCACGTGACAGATGATACGCTTGACGGCGTGGCGATGCCTCCTTAGCCTTCGAATTATCGGGGATGGAGTCCCCCCAAAAACTGCCCGAAGGGCTGATGACTCCTGCCGCTATTTCACAGCGGTGGTGTAGTTCTGTGAACCCGCCGCAAGGCGGGTTGTGTTTTTTTACTCCCGCCAGGATGAGTTCGTAGGGTACGCGCATCGCGGCCGCTTTGCGCCAAGGATTTGCGGTGGCCGGCATGAGGGCTGGCCATCTTCAAAGGAGCAGCAATGGAACATACCTGGCTGATTTCAACGCTCTGGATTGGTCTTGCCCTGATCTCGGCGTTGATCTCCATTCGGATCGGAATTTCAGTGGCTTTGGTCGAGATCGTCGTCGGCAGCTTTGGCGGCAATCTGCTCGGCATCACGCCCACCGAGTGGATCACCTATTTGGCCAGTGTCGGCGCCATCCTACTCACGTTCTTGGCGGGCACCGAGCTCGACCCCGTCATTGTGCGCAAGCACCTGCGCTCGACCCTATCGATCGGCGTGGTTGGCTTCGTCGCGCCCTATCTGGGCGTCCTGTTTTATGCCCATTATGGGCTTGGCTGGCCCTGGCCGCAGGCGCAGATTGCCGGAATTGCGCTCTCGACGACGTCTGTCGCGGTCGTCTACGCCGTGATGGTGGAGACCGGCTTCAACCAGACGGAGATCGGCAAGATCATCCTTGCCGGGTGCTTCGTCAATGACGTGGGCACCGTGTTCGCGCTGGGCATCATCTTCGCCAACTACAATATCTGGCTCGTCCTGTTCGCTGGGGCGACGGCGCTTGCGCTGTGGCTCATGCCGAAGCTATTTCCCTGGTTTGCCAAGAGCTTTGGCGGCCGGGTGAGTGAGCCCGAAGCGAAGCTCTTGCTGCTAGTCCTCTTCGCCCTTGCCACGCTCGCTGCCACCAAGAGCGAGGCGGTTCTGCCCGCCTATCTCTTAGGCATGGCGCTCGCCACCTTCTTCATCAAGGAACGGGCCTTGGCGCAGCGCCTCCGGGTGATCACCTTCACCTTGCTCACGCCCTTCTATTTTCTGAAGGCAGGCTCTTTGGTGAAGTTCGAGACGATCGGGGCGACCATCGGTCTGATTACCCTGTTTCTCGCCTTGAAGATGGCGACCAAGTTCGCAGGCATCTTGCCTCTGACGCGACTGTTCAATTTCGAGCGGCGCGAGGGGATGTATACGACCTTGATGATGTGCACCGGACTGACGTTCGGGACGATTTCGGCTCTGTTCGGTTTGACCAACGGCATCATCGACCAGGAGCAATACACGATCCTGGTTACGGCCGTGATCCTGGTTACGGCCGTGATCGGCAGTGCCGTGGCCCCGACCCTGATTGCCCAGCGCTGGTTCCAACCGGCGTTCAAGCCGATTTCCAAGGAGGCCGCCCATGTTCAAGAAAATCCTGATCGCTAACGACGGGTCCGAGGGCGCCTTCACGGCGCTTGATGTCGCATTGTGGCTGGC